>Ga0111226_1042_pt1 | contig 15099 bp, 13 predicted proteins | sample DeeMarSWOR152_54_FD_80390 | JGI IMG/M metagenome (GOLD analysis project Ga0111226, IMG submission 80390) | candidate division TA06 bacterium DG_78 | reverse complement strand
AACAGATGTCTGACAGTGCTTTTACATCAGCGGTAGAATTTATGTAGCACATAACACCAGCATCAGAGTGTACATTTTTCTCTTTTTGTAACTGTTCGGCAGTAACCATGTCGGCCATTGGACATCCTGCATGGAGGTCAGGCATGAGCACCTTTTTATTCGGATTTAAAATTTTTGCTGTTTCAGCCATAAAATGGACACCACAAAAGAGAATGATATCGCTATCGGTTTCGCGGGATTTTCTTGCCAGTTCGAGAGAATCACCGAGATAGTCGGCAATATCTTGAACTTCAGGGAGTTGGTAATTATGCACTAATATTATTGCATTCCTTTTTTCTTTAAGTTTCTTTATTTTTTCAATGATTGAATTCGCCATCAGTTTAAATAATTTAATCGTTTAGTGACGTTGCAGTAATTATGTAGTCGACAGGATTCACTGGCGTTTGTGACACGTGGACCTCGTAGTCTCCTCGTTTTACTTTATCTCCCTGATTCACCTTGATGCGTTGGCAGTGAGCATAGATGGTTGTAAATCCATAGCCGTGGTCAATTTCGAGCACCAAGCCAAATCCCGCCCTTTTCCCGGTAAATTTCACGAGGCCATCTGACGGAGCGACAATTGGTGTGCCTATTGGTGCGGCGATATCGAGCCCTTCGTGCATTTTAACCTTTTGCGTGAATGGATCTGTGTGATACCCATAGCCTCTAATGAGCCATCCCTGGACAGGAATGATTGATGGTGTATGGTTTTGAAGATATGTTTTTTCTTCGAGGTGTGTAAGAATGGCATCGAAGCTTTCCTTCTGTAGCTGTGCACGTGCGAGTAGGTTGTCAAGTGTCTGAGACATATCAACAAGATTTTCACTAACACGGGATGATAATTTGTCTGTACCGTAATCTTTGGTATAGCCACCTACTCCCATTTTTCTTACATCTTCACCGATCGGTTCTAATGAGGCATATATCCGTAATTTTTCATCATACAATTCGAGTGAATCAAGAAAGCTGTTCAGACTGTACATTTCTTTTTCAATGCGCGTTAGCTCATCATGAATTATTTTATTTTCTTCTTTCAACTGCATTATTCGATTCTGGTCGACCTCAGTTGTTGCAAATTTAACTACATTGTATGTAAATACAATGAGGATAGTAATGACAAATATGAAAGCAACTGCGAGGAGCACCGATTTTATTTGGAAATTAATTGTCTTGTTTGCCTTACCAGATACTACAATAATATCCACAATTCTCTCCAACTATAGTATAGCACGATATCTCAAAAAGTCAAGACGAGCGACGTATCCTTATTCTACTTACTCTTCCATATATTTGAACATATCATTGACCCGACTGAGTAAGTCGTCAGCAGTAAATGGTTTACAGATATAATCCACTGCGCCTTCACGTAGGCCAATAATCTTATCGTGTGAATCGAGACGCGCTGTGAGCATAGCCACGGGGATTTTCTTCATCTTCTCATCAGCCTTCATTATTTTTATTACCTCCCAGCCATCAATTTTTGGAAGCATGATATCCAAGAGGAGAAGGTCAATTTCTTCCTTTTTCATAACTTCAATGCCATCTTCAGCATTTTTTGCGGTGAAAACTTTATACCCGCCGTCAGTCAGAACCCTTGAAACAAAATCTAAAATATCTTCTTCATCGTCTATTACTACTATTCTTTTTGCTTGCGACATATTTGCCTCCGTATGGTATAATGTATTTAAAAACGGTTATCTCTTTGGTGCTCTCTGCCCATATTCTTCCGTTATGTGCTTCCACGATAATACGGGCTATTGAAAGACCGAGTCCAATTCCTCCGTAGCTCTTTTTTGTTGATCTGTCAATTTGATAAAAAGGTTCAAAAATCTTGTTCAGTTTTTTTTGCGGTATCATGGGCCCTTGATTGCTAATCGTGAAACAGACAAATTTTTTATTTCGCTCTTTATGATCTATCGTTGTAATGCTTATCACACCACCATCTGGCGAAAACTTAATGGCATTTCTGAAAATATTTTCAAAAACAGTTTTTAGATAATCTCTGTCGCCTCGAGGTAGTGATCGCACAGCATAGTTTGTTTTGACCTTGAGTTTTTTCAACTCAATATCTGGATGAAAATCAATGAGCACTGGTTCAATGATGTTGGGTATCGAAACTGGCGCGAGCGTCAGTTTTATACTGCGTAACGAATATTTAGAAATATCTATGAGAGAACGGATTTCTCTTGTTAGTCGTTCGAGATTTCTCTTAATGATAGCTAAACTATGTGTTTGCTCAGGCGTTATCTTACCAAGTTTGCCTTTTTCCATATAATCTACGTAGCCGAGCGAGGCGGTGAGTGGTGTTCTCAATTCGTGAGATAGATTTGCTAAAAAAAGTGTTCTCTCTTTGTCTCTCCTCCGTAATTCACTGACCATATTTTTAAGATTGCGAACATCTTTTCGTATTTCACTCGTCATCAGATTAAAGGCTTTTGCTAGTTCCTCAAATTCGTCGTTTGTTGTAATATTTACTACTTGGTTAAAATCGCCGGCAGCAATTTTTTCTGCTACGCTGCTTAAAGACTTTAGGTGGCTTGTGATTCTTCCTGAGAGCAAATGAGAGATTACAAAACCAACCAGAATAATGCCGATACAGAGGAAAAAAACATTCCTATGGAGCGAAGCTATTCCTTTATCGAGTCGCTCGAGTGAGAACGAATACACGATTGAATAATTGTGTACGCCATATTCATTTATATAGGGTGCAACGATTACGAGATTTTTGTCGAATTTCTGATTCACTTCCATTTTTTTGATATTCTCAACAATGAATGAATCGCTGATTACCCGACGCTCAATATGCAAGAAAAAATGCTCTTTCTCACTTGTACGGCTTTCAAAATAAATCCTTTTGTCGAGACCGACAATTTGAATGTTTTCGATATCTGAAGAGAGATCAACTTGACGTACTACGATTTCGCGGAATCTAAAAAATCCAGTCTCGTAATAGCGGACAAATGCGCCACCGATTTCAGTCCTCGTTAACTCAACAAAATTATTAGCTTCGTCAATAATATTTTTCTTCAATTCGTTTGTCCGGGTAATAGAAAATGTAATGCCTATGAGTAAAAAGAGAATAATAATTCCAAAGGTCATGAGGGCCACGACTTTGGTTCTGAATGATATTCTCATTGTAGCTTAGTCAGTTATTGTAATATCTCTGATGAGGATAAATTCATCGAGTCGCAGGTCCCATTCGATCTTTTCTGACACACAGTAAATCTGCTTTTCCCATACTATGGGAATCGTTGGAAGGTCTTTTATCAAAATATCCTGTATTTCAGATATTTTTTGTGCGACGTGTTGCGGATCTGTAATATAGGGGAGTGATTCGATGATAGCATCCACTCTTCTGTTTGAGAAGCCTACCCTGTTTTGCAGCCCGAGACCCTTGGCAGATTGTAATGTGTGAAAACAACTCGTGATGTCCCCAATCCCCTCGTAAGAATTTGGGACCATAGAAATGAGATAGCAATCGCTCTGTCGGCCTTCGATCCTCGCCCAAAATTCATCAGGCGGTAGTGAATGAGTTTTGACCTTGAGTCCGATGTTCTCGAGTTGTTTAGCTATCGCCTCACCAATAAAGTATTTTACATTGGCATATTCCAATTCAATGGCTGGCACATCGCCTAAATTTAAAATTAGTTTTTTTGCACTATCAGGGTCATACACAAAATTCTTTCGCGTTGGATCGTAACCGAAAACACCAGGATTAATATATTGATTTGCAGGAACCGCATAGCCATGATACACGTCTCTTGTCATACCTTCTCTGTCGATACCTATATTAATGGCGAACCTGAATTCGCGTGTATTAAATGGGTATTTTCTCAAATTCAGTTCTAAGTATCGTATTGAAACACCAGGTGATGCGACTACTTGTCCAATCGCCTCACATCTCTCAACAGCCTCGATAGGGACGAAGGTTATGATATCTGCCTTGCCTTCGGCAAACATTTGGAACCTGCCCTCAAATTCAGGGATGATATAGTAGTCGACTCGCTTTATTTCTGGTTTTTCGCCCCAGTATTGTGGAAATGCTTCGAGGGTAAGTCTATTTTCACTCGATGCAATAAAACGATAGGGTCCAGTTCCAACAGGATCTTCAGTTCCTGGGTCGAGACCCTCTGGTATTATGCCGATGAGGGCAACATCATAGAGTACAAAGGTTCGTGGGATTATTGTCTTGATGATGATTTTGTTTTCGACTTCACCTATGATTGTATCTAAGACATCTTGGAGCACTGTAAATTCTGACTCTGGCAAATTCATTGGTCGGTATAACGAGTATATTACATCATTTATTCCACACGTCTTACCGTTGTGGAATACTACATCATCACGTAGGTAAAATACCCAAGTAAGACTATCTTTTTGTTCCCAGTAATCAGCCAATCCCGGACCAATTTTCATATTGGCATCAAAACAAACAAGCGGTTCGTAGATATTATATAGAATTGAGAGCGTAATGAGCTCTTTTCGTACATGACAGTCAAAGCTACGAGGTGCTTGGGGATACGCTATTACAATTGAATCTTTTTTATAAGCACAAGAAATCAACAAAAGAGAAAAGAACACGAGGATATATGATAATGAAATGCTGAGATATCTACGTGATAATGATAGATTACAGTTCATGCATACATAGTTCTTACTTTTTTTAATAAAATTTATTATCATAACCTCTCCATTGGGATTTTTATTCCTCTATTTTTTGCAAAATTAATAGCATTATCGTATCCTGCATCATAGTGACGGGCAATACCGATGCCAGGATCATTGGTGAGAACACGTTCGATTCTCGTATCCAGCTCACGAGTGCCATCGCATACAATAACTTGTCCTGCATGAATTGATAACCCAATACCCACACCACCACCATGGTGTACCGAAACCCAGGAGGCTCCAGAAGCGGTGTTGAGTAGTGCATTGAGTATTGGCCAATCTGCAATTGCATCAGAACCATCGAGCATACCTTCGGTTTCTCGATAAGGAGAGGCAACTGAACCGGTGTCAAGGTGGTCTCGACCAATAACAATTGGTGCCTTAATGTTCTTTTCTTTGACCATTCGATTTATTGCTAAACCAAATTTGCTCCTCTCCCCATAACCGAGCCACATAATTCTCGCGGGCAATCCTTGAAAGGGAATTTTTTTCTGGGCGAGTTCGATCCATCTCCGGATAGCAGGATTATCGCCGAACATTTCTAATACTTTTTTATCGGTTGCATAAATATCATCCTTTTCGCCAGAAAGTGCTGCCCAGCGGAAAGGCCCTTTGCCTTCGCAGAAGAGTGGTCTGATGTATTCCAGTACAAATCCTGGAATAGCAAATGGATTTTCGATGCCAGCTTTCTTCGCTTGACCTCGAATATTATTCCCATAATCGAATGCTACCGCACCTTGTTTCTGCATTGCGAGCATAGCCTCCATCTGTCTGCCAATCGATTCGAGCGACCTCTTTTTATATTCTTCAGAATTTTTCTTACGTAACGCGAGGGCATCATTTAAACTGATGCGACCGGGAACATAACCATTCAATTCATCGTGGGCTGAGGTTTGGTCAGTTACAATATCCGGGATTATTCCTCGCTTAACCAGTTCTGGTTCGATGTCTGATGTATTGCCGACGAGACCGACAGAGAGCGGCTTTTTGGCCTTTACTGCATCGAATACCAATTTTAGAGCATCGTCTAATGTACTCACCATGACATCACAGAATCCCTGCTTAACTCGTTTTTCTATTCTGCTGGGATCGACTTCAATATCGAGTATTACCCCTTCGTTCATGGTGACTGCAAGGGGTTGAGCACCGCTCATTCCGCCCATGCCGCCAGTAAGAACCCACTTGCCTCTCAGTGAACCGCCAAAATGCTTTCGTGCACAGGCAGCTAATGTCTCGTATGTTCCTTGGATGATTCCCTGCGTCCCAATGTAGATCCAGCTGCCTGCAGTCATCTGACCATACATGATGAGACCGAGGGCTTCGAGTTTCCTAAAATAATCCCAGGTTGCCCATTGAGGCACCAAGAGTGAGTTGGCGATCAGTACACGTGGTGCATGTTCGTATGTTTGAAAAACACCTACTGGTTTTCCTGACTGTACAAGAAGTGTTTCATCGTTCTCTAGTTTTTTCAGTGATGCAACAATTGCATGGTATGATTCCCAATTTCGCGCGGCCTTACCGCTTCCACCATAAATAATTAATTCCTCAGATTTTTCAGCAACCTGGGGGTCTAAATTATTCTGTAACATTCTCAATGCAGCTTCTTGGTGCCAACCTTTACAGGAAATTTTTGTGCCACGTGGTGCAGAGATCGGTTTATACACAAATTTTTCCCCTGTGGTTGCTTTTTTCATTGAGCCTCCTCAGTATAGTTTATGCCAAAAATGGTTTTTTGTCAAGAAATATATAATGAGATTGCGGAAAACGCAATCTCAACGATTACGGTGATAAAGAATCAGATTACAGTGATTGAAATCTCGATACTTTTATCACTGCTATCTTTAGTAGATCACTGTAATCGAGAGGTTGCTGAAGATTTTTTCAGCGACCTCCTTGTGTGTCATTGACATCCTTTAGAAATTAACTATAATTCGGCAGATGAGAATACGATTCATTCTGATGCTCATTTTTTTGATTTCGTGCGCTCCATCGCCGCATCAAAAGGCACTGGACATATTGCTGAGTGGGATAGCAGACGAGTCGGTTATTATCCAGGTGAACGCAGCAAAAGGGCTCGTGGTGATAGGTGATAGCCGAGGAATACAGGTGCTCCATCAGACCCTTGAGGGTGAAGACCGAGACGGCGTGGTTGCCTCATTGGGTGCACTCTCTGATGTACAGGAACAGACATTTTTGCCGATTGTACTGGCACTTGCAGAGAGTAAAGATGCACTCATTCGTACTGAAGCCTATCAGTACATTGCACGTATCGATAGTGAAATTTGTCGCGAGATTCTGATTAAGGGAGTTACTGATTCGGTCGCACGGATACGGGTGATCTCGTATCGTGGATTAGAAAAATTCAAAGAAAAGGAAGTAATGTATGCAGGATTAAGGGATATTAATCCTCAGGTGCGGATTGCTACTGCTCAGGCACTCGAGAATCTCGGAGAAAGAGGGATGGAAGATTTTATCATGGAACAGGTGCAGACAGTCAACAGCGAAGTTTTTAGAGTTGGTGTTATTGCCATTGCAGAAATTGGTGATACATCGGTGATTCCTATTCTCAGAAAGTGTCTCGACGACATGCCGTGGGAATTTAGGATCGCAGCAGCCGAAGCTTTATTAATTTTAAACGACAATGCCGGCGTTCATACGTTAAAAGAGGGATTAGAGTCTCACGACCCCTTTGTCAGGATTGCAGCGTTAGATATTTTCAAGAAACATCATATTCCCGATGCACTCTCAGTACTCAAAGATGCAGTACATGATGAATATGTTAATGTTTCTGTTGGCGCGATCGATGTCTTGGCTACATCTCATGCTCAGGAATGCAAAAAGATTTTTGAGGAGATGATGGATGCACCAAATCCTCTGGTAAAAATTGCAGCAGCGACAGCCTATTTACGGAGCGAATAATGGGTTTGAAATTATACAATACGCTCACGCGGAGATTAGAAGATTTTATACCAAGGAGTGACGTTGTCGGTATATATACCTGCGGCCTTACTGTTCAAGGCCCACCACACGTTGGACATATTCGAGCTGCCCTGGTTCGGGATATTCTCATGCGCTGGCTTTCTCACTTAGGTCATAAAGTTAAGGCATTGGAAAATTTTACTGATATTGACGATAAAATAATTGAAAAACAGAAGGAATACAAACAGGATTGGCGTATCATTAGCCAAAAGAATATTGAAACGTACCTCAGGGCATGTGACGAACTCAATATAACGAGAGCCGATGTCTATCCGCGGGCATCACAACATATTGAGGAAATAATATCCCTGGTCCAACGTCTCATCGACAAGGGCTATGCCTATGAAAAGAAGGGCGATGTGTACTTCCGCGTGCGGAAATTCCCCGATTATGGCAGATTTTCAAAGAAAAGTATTGATGAACTCATGGCTGGTGCGCGGATTGAACCAACTGAATCAAAGGATGATCCACTCGATTTTACACTCTGGAAAGCGGCAAAACCCGGTGAACCGTATTGGTTAAGTCCCTGGGGAAAAGGAAGACCAGGGTGGCACATTGAATGCTCGGCTATGTCTATGCACTACCTTGGCGAAACGTTTGATATACATACTGGTGGTGAAGATCTGATCTTCCCGCACCACGAGAATGAGATTGCTCAATCAGTTGCGGCAACAGGAAAGGAATTTGTCCGATTCTGGCTCCATAATGGGTGGGTGACCTTGACTGGTGAAAAGATGTCAAAATCGACTGGCCATTACTCTCCGATTAAAGATGTTCTTGAGCGCTATTCATCGAATGTAATTAGACTATTCATGTTGAAGACACACTACCGAAAACAGCTCGAGTATGCTGACGAGAGACTGCACGAGGCACGATCTGCGTATGCAACGATAAAAACATACCTTGATAAACACGGTGATGTACCACAGATTTCTGAACCATTGATGCGCGATACATTTACCGAGGCGATGAATGACGATTTAAATACGTCGAGGGCGTTGGCAGTTCTCTATGAGCTTATTACAGAAGGTAATGAATGCAAGGATGATCGTAGAGCAAAAGAAATCGCGGCAAGTGTCAAATATTACTACACATTATTAGGATTTATTGAAGAAGTTGAAGAAGTGGTTGAACCATATAAAGCGGTGGTGCAAATACTTTCGGATGTGAAGAAGCGATTGCGGGAAGAGAAAAGAGATAGTGTGTTGGAAAGTATCACAAGTATTGATGATTTTGAATTATTGAAGGACATTAAGAATATATACCCACTGATTATTCGACTTCTGTTACGTATTAGGGATGAGTTGAGAAAAGAAAAAGATTATGAATTTGCTGATTATATAAGAGAACGGCTCTCGGAGAGTGGTATATTTGTTGATGACAGTACAAAGGGGAGTACATATCGTAGAGAGGTAAGATGATACAGGCAACAAAAATCAGGAAGGGAATGCTTATTACACTCGATGGCGTGCCGCATGTGGTCTTAAAAGTGACTCATCTGACTCCGGGTAATAAGCGAGCGATGATAATATGTAACTTGAGGAATCTCCAAACCGGTCTCTCTACGGAAACGAGATTCCGCTCTGTCGATAGAATAGAAGAAGCAGATATTGAGGAAATCGAGATGGAATATATTTACGCTGATGGCAATCGCTACTATTTCATGAATTTGGAGAACTATGAACAAATTCCTTTAGGTCAAGAACTGATCGGTGATAGCGTGAAGTTCATGACACCAAATATCAGAGTGAAACTGGAATTTTTTGAAGGGAAGCCCTTTGGTATTATTCTGCCGAAGACAGTTGTCCTCAAGGTCGTTGAGACACAGGCATATATCAAAGAAGCGACGGCACAAGCCCAACCAAAGCCGGCAACCCTCCAGGGCGGTCATGTGTGTCAAGTTCCACCATTTATTGGAGTAGGTGATTTGGTCAAGATTGATACAGAAACTGGAGAATATCTTGAGAGAGCATAAATATGCTTTCATTCAAATTGATAACTAAGCTCAATGCTTTACGCCTTACGCTAAGGTTTATCGTTCTCATTGCCTTAAGCGAAAAGCGTACAGCGTCAAGCGTCTAAGGAGGGTGTAATGCCTGATGATTTACAGGAACAAATTAGACAAATAGCGGAAAAGATCCCTGGGTGCAGTTATGTGAGTCTTGTTGGTTACGATGGTATTACTGTTGCCCAGTATATTATTGATGCAGAATTCGACGTTAATCTCTATGATGCAGAAATTTCGTCAATTATGTTAGCTTCTCGAGAAGTAAGGAAAAGTCTCGATTTAGGATCAGAGAAAGAACTCATCTGGCTCACTGAAAAAGCCTTTTATATTGTGTACCCTGTTGGCGAAGATTTTTTTATTTACGCATGTCTCAAGCCAGAAGCTTCGAGTCCAGGGTTAGCAAGAGTTGAATTAAGCAAGACAACAAAAATAATTTCTAAGATTGTCTATCAAGAGTCATCATAGATCATTACCTCTGTAGAGACAGATTAGTTGTATTATAGTTAATATGGTAAATAACTTTGTAGATTTATTTTCTGGAAGAATCAACGATGAAGATACTCTGCATTGATTCGGAACGAACGTTTGTTCAATCGTTAAAAAATGCTGGGTATACAGTCCGTTCAGAGGAGTTGGGTTATCGGTCTGGTTCTGCTTATATTACAACGCCTCCTCAGGAAGTAGACGCCATGTTTTTTAATCTTGAAAGACCGGCTTGTTTTGATAAACTCAAATGGGGTACCCTCAATACTACTTTTAAAGTCCACATTGAATCATCACCGACAGATACACTATTCAAACGAGGCGATCAAATGATTCCACGGTATCAACTTATCACCTATAATCAGATAAATACAGTGCAGTCTCCATTTGTAAAAAATGATATTGTGAATGCTATCAAAGTGAACGGCCGGCCTCTTTTTATCTTTATGAATGTCGCCTACATGAAACATATATATTATGCCCCCAACTTTCTTGATATCAAACTCAATTATGTAAGGACAGAGGCGAATACCTTTAAGGTTTATTCGGCCTTTTCATCATTGCTGCCTTCCCTCTTTACAGGGGAATTGTCAGCGACCCTTCCCATTATGTTTAAAATAGAATTGGATTATGGTTTTGAATACCCGAAATATATCGATATAACCTTTAATGAAAGAGGAGAGATTTTTTCAAAATTATTTTTACACGGCAAGGGTTTAGTATGGTTTTTACCTGAATTTAAAAAAAATGATGCAGCTGCTCTCTATATTCTTCAGAATCTTAAAAAATTAAAAAATTTTGTCTTTGAAATGACGACTTGAACTTAACACAAAACTATCATCAGTAGGGGGCATCTATTAAAAATCTCGGTATCGCAGTACTCCTTTCCCTTGTTGTCGGCATAGTTCTTCACGTCTTATTTCAACCTACACCACTGGTACCCATCGTTTGTGCATGTGCCGGATTGTTGCTGACCTTTATTGAAAAGAGATTCCTCTTTCTGACTATTGCATCGCTGTCTGCGCTCAATTGTGCATTCATGGTGCCGATGAGACCATCTCACCAAGGGAGAGCTCTCTGTTTTTCTGGCGTGGTTGTTGCCGAGGACCATCATCAAAACTACGTGAGACTATCGATGCTTATTGATAAAGCTCTACTACAGCAGGATACAATAGATTATAAAATCCCGGTTGAGTTCTATACATACACGAGAGGGACACTTCTCGGCACAAGAATTATCATCAAAGGAAGAATTAAACAATCTAAGTTTCTCCATCGACCTCATATATTCGTAGGTGACATAGTCGAAAAAGGTCGTTCACAAGGCATCATCGATCTAATTTCTTATACAGTACGAAATTACATTGATCATCAGCTGCGGTCAGTTTTTGATGATGTGTACTATAACACTGCGAGTGGCCTTATTCTTGGAGGAAGTAATCGTCTCGGCAGAGACTTGAAAGATGTTTTCAGTCGCGCTGGTGTTCTCCATATTTTGGCAGTGTCGGGTCTCCACGTTGGATTTGTCTGTCTGTTTATAGGTTGTGTCCTCTTTTTTATTCCCCTCTCTCCGAAAATAAAATTTATGATAATAATGATCGTCCTTTCTATTTACGCTGGTGTGGTTGGATTTCGACCGAGTATTTATCGGGCAACGCTCATGGCATTCTTCTTTGGATTAGCCATTATTTTACAGAGAAATGTAGATGGCCTCCATGTTATCAATATTACCGCAATCTCTCTGTTGTTGATAAATCCACTGTTACTCTTTGATGTTGGTGCGCAGTTATCATTTGCTGCTGTCTACGGCATCGTATTTCTCTATCCCAAGATTTCCGCGTACTTAAAGGATAAGGTAAAAAACAAATTTTTAAAATTCATCTACGCATCGATGACAGTTTCATTTTCTGCACAACTTTTTGTTTCGCCGGTGCTCATTTACTATTTTCACCGATTACCGACTCTCGCAATCTTTTCTAATCTTATTGTAGTACCCATTGCCATGATAGTCATTTTTCTCCTGTTTATATATTTGCTACTCGGGTTATTTTTTTCAGCACTGGCAAAGATAATCGTTCTGCCGATACCATTTTTGATTTCTCTGTTAGTATCGGTTTCAAAAATTGTTGCACATATTCCACATTCTACAATTTCTGTAAATATTTCACCTATTTTTTTAATCGCCTTCTTCTTTCTTTTTCCTAAACGCACACGGAAATGTGGAATTTTTGCACTCCTCATCATGGTAACAATTGCATCCATTGGTTTGTTGTCTGATACTGCAATTTTGAGAATCACCCAGGAGGGAACATATATTTCCACGACTGCTGGCGAAACGATCTATGTTACATCTGGAGAAAAAACAAAGTTTTTAGGTATGAACGGAATCAACGAAGTCGATTATCTTGTTGCACCACGCAGATTTTTTCCAGTGCGCAAAGAATTTTTTGCAATGCCTGAAAAATTGCACCATAGGAAAATAGTATTGGACAATATAACAATTGAATTACAGAGAGAGCAGAGCATTATGTGCGGCAGTGTCGAACTAAACATGAATGATTATACCACTGATGAGAACAGTATTTTCCATATTATTACTGATGGTGATACTGTATATGAATTCAACACACCTTTGTATTATTCAATTATCGATCAAGCACTATTGGATATAAAGATTTTGTTGGTTCGGTTGATTCTTCTATTTTAATTTTGTGATAATTATAATTTTAACTGCTTACTCCTTACTGTTCTAGACTTCCAACCACCTTCTCTACCTCTTGCAGGATTTCACATGACTTAATTAATTCTTTCATGCGTGTATGATCATTATACAAAGGTCGGTCTTCATCAAGATGTTCCACGTATTTTCTGATGACTCTTTTTGCTGTCGTAACACCCTTGCCCGGATTAAAATCACGGAAATCTAATGCCTGGGCTGCTGCCATAAATTCAATACCCAAGACCCCACATGCATTATCGAGGATTTGTGCATTTTTGATTGCGGTATTCATACCCATGGAGACAAAATCTTCTTGGTCTGCTGCTGCGGGTATCGACATGATCGAGGCGGGAAAGGACAAGATTCTCTGTTCAACAATCAAGGTGTCGGCCGTATACTGACTCAACATCATTCCTGACATCATGCCCGCACCCTTGCTGAGGAAAGCGGGTAGTCCAATGCTTAGGGCTGGATTGGTGAGACGATTGAGACGCCTTTCTGAGATAACACTCACCATCGTAACTGCTGCACCAACCATGTCCATGGGTAATGAGACCGGAGTTCCCTGGAAATTTGCACCGGTCAGTGTTAATTTGTATTCAGGCAAGAAGATAGGATTATCACCAACACCATTGAGTTCAATTTCAACCTGTTTCCGTGCCCAATCAACTGCATCATGGGCTGCGCCAATGACCTGTGGACTCGAACGCATAGAATAGGCATCCTGAACCTTCATTTTGAATTTGCCCGATAAGAGGTCGCTTCCCTCAATACACTTCATGATTGCCTTTGATGTTCTTACTGCACCTGGAAAACCACGCGCCTGGTGTAGACGCACATCGTATGGTTTCATGTTTGCATATAATGCTTCCAATGTCATGGCACATGCAATCTCTGCCTGCTTAAGCCAGCGATTAATATCATATAACTGTAAAGCACTTATTGAGGTTATTAAATTTGAACCATTGATTGCCGCTAATCCATCCCTTGCCTTTAATCCGGGAATGGTGATTCCAGCACGTTCCATGGCAACCTTACCAGGCAACTTTTCTCCTTTATAATATGCTTCACCTTCACCCATCAAAAGAAGTGCAATCTGAGACATTGGTGCTAAATCGCCGCTCGCTCCTACGGATCCTTTTAAACAAACAACCGGTGTCACACCTTTATTTAACATCTCAACCATGGTTATCGGAATTTCTGGTCGGCATCCTGATTTTCCTTTCACAAGTACATTTATTCTACTTGCAATTGCTCCTCGAATATATTCGATGGGTGCAGGATCACCAATGCCTGCCGCGTGGTTGTAAATGAGATATTTTTGAAATTGTTTTGTTTGCTCATCTGTTAATATTACCTCAGAAAATTCGCCAATGCCGGTATTTACTCCATACATAATTTCTTTCGCCTTTATTTTTTCTTCAAGCATGGCGCGACATTGTTTAACTTTTTGTATTGCAGTTACGGGGATTTCCACCTTTCCGTTATTTCTTGCAATGTCCACGAGTTTCTCGATGGTAAAATTTTCTCCGTTAAGAATAATTGCCATACACACTCCTTCCGAAATTCCATAATAATAATCAAATACGCCTCAATGTCAACGCATATACCACGTGACTCCTCCTGCCCGTCATTGTAAGCATGTCCGATCCCGGAGCGGAATAACGTTACCACGGTTGACATTTTCCTTCCCTGAATTATACTCTCTCAATATTATCAAAAATAAATTAACTTCTATTACGGATATAATAGAAACATTTGGGGTCGCGATTTTTGGTAATTGCAAAAGGAGGCATTATGAAAATAATTCGACATATTGGATCACTGGCCTTCGTGCTTGGACTCTTTACTGTTATATTTATCGGGATGCCGTGGCACGTAACTGTTTCCGACGATCCAGTTGTACCTTGGTGGCTTAGAATAGCAGTTTACTGCATTCTGGGTGGTATCCTACTCGTCCTGATTACGGTGGCAATCGAACAGCGGAAAGGCAAGGTTCTAGGAGAGGAACTTTCTTCTCCTGAGCCTGTTCCTCAGATGTTGCTTCTGAATTCTACAGAAGTTCCTGGCAGAGAAATTACCGAGATTCTGGGTTTGGTCAAAGGACATACTATTTTTGCAATCTGGCTTGGAAAGGACCTCTCTGCCTTGGTGCGACTGGTTCTTGGCGGTGAGCTGACTGAGTACACGGAGATGATGGGAC
>Ga0111226_1038_pt1 | contig 15151 bp, 15 predicted proteins | sample DeeMarSWOR152_54_FD_80390 | JGI IMG/M metagenome (GOLD analysis project Ga0111226, IMG submission 80390) | candidate division TA06 bacterium DG_78 | reverse complement strand
CCCTCGCGCGAAATTTTAAGAGCGTCATTGCAAAGGGAAAAGAAATATCCACACCGGTCGCATTTGTCGGTGGTGTTGCGGCGAACCAGGGGATGGTCGAATCATTCCAAAAAATTTTGAACATTACTTCAGATGAACTCATCATACCAGAACACCACAACTGCATTGGTGCAATTGGTGCAGTACTCAGGGCACGCACAGAACAGACTACAGAGAAGTATCGCGGGCTTGCTGAGTTCGAACAGTGGTTATCCAAACCAAAAATTATTAGCCGTCTACCACCGCTCAATGGCCATGAAAAATGGCACCCAATAACATGCTCACATCCTCCAACACAAAAGATGCAAGCATACCTCGGTGTTGATGTTGGTTCGATTTCAACAAATTTGGTTCTGATTAATAAAGAGGGAACTGTCCTTGCGCGTCGGTACCTGTGGACTCAAGGTCGACCTATTGAGGTCGTGCTACAAGGCTTGCGTGAATTAGAAAAGGAAGTCGGTGAAAAAATTGAGATTGTCGGAGCAGGCACAACTGGTTCTGGACGTTACCTGGTGGGAGAATTTATTGGTGCTGATATCATAAAAAATGAAATCACTGCACAGGCGCGCGCAGCTATTGAGATTGACCCTGAGGTTGATACCATCTTTGAAATTGGTGGTCAGGATTCGAAGTTTATCAGCCTCTCAAACAAGACGATCATTGATTTCGAGATGAATAAGGTGTGTGCAGCTGGCACAGGTTCATTTTTAGAAGAGCAGGCACAAGCATTGGACGTCAAGCTACAGGAGTTCGGTGATATGGCGCTCAGGGCACAATCGCCGATCAATCTTGGTGAACGGTGTACGGTGTTTATTGGCTCTGAGGTCATCCATCACCAGAGTGATACAACAGAAAGAGAAAATCTTCTGGCTGGATTGGGCTATTCAATCGTCTTTAATTACCTCAACCGGGTTGTAGCGAGCAAGCGGATCGGTAAAAAGATATTTTTCCAGGGCGGTGTTGCAGCAAATAAATCCGTTGTATCAGCATTTGAAGAGGTTTTGAAAAAAGAAATCCTCGTTCCGCCTAATTATGATGTAACCGGCGCGATTGGTATCGCCTTACTAGTACGTGACCATGGTGTACAGAAAACCAGTTTCAGAGGATTTAATCTGGCTTCCAAATCGTACACATCGTCATCCTTTATCTGCCAGCACTGCAGCAATGAATGCGAAGTAAATAAAATAACCATCGAGGCTGAAAGAGATATCTTTTATGGTGGACGGTGTGAGCGCTATGAAGAAAAAGAAAGAAAGGTTCACCACACATTACCTGACCTCTTCAAAATACGAAATGAAATTTTCTTCAAAACCGAAGCACCTACCGGCACTGAAATTGGTATTCCTCGAGCCCTCATTTTCTACGAGCTCTTTCCCTTCTTCTATAAATTTTTGACTGAACTTGGATTCAAGCCTGTTCTCTCTGAAGAAACAACCCGCACAATTATTGAACAAGGTGCTGAAGCTTCAAGTGCAGATACCTGTTTACCGGTCAAGGTCGCACTCGGCCACATTCGCAGCTTACTCAACAGGGGCATCAATCAATTCTTTATTCCGAGTGTTATCAGCATGCCTCCTCAGGATAAGAACTTTGATCGCAGTCTCGTCTGTCCGTATGTCCAGACCATCCCGTATTTGAGCAGGGCAATTTTTGGCGAGGAAATTACTGTCTATTCACCGTACCTCTATTTTGACCGCGGCAGAAAGGGTGTAGAACAGGAACTCATTAATTTTGGTAAAGACTTTGGGAAAGAAAAAAAAGAAGTAAATCAGGCAATAGATAGGGCGCTGATATATCAACGTGAAATACGAGAGAAGATTATCTCCATCAGTAATGAGGTACTGGAGAAAATTGATGACGTTGCCTTTGTCGTATGCTCTCGACCATATAATGGCTATGATTTGGGGCTGAATTTAAATTTACCTAAAAAGATCAGAGACCTCGGTATTTTAGCACTACCGATCGACTTCTTACCGCTCAATTATGAATCTATCAAAGATGATTTTTCTAACATGTACTGGCATTACGGACAGCGAATACTCGCGGCAGCTGACATGATCAGCAAGGATAAGAGACTCTTTGGGGTTTACCTCTCAAATTTTTCGTGCGGGCCAGATTCGTTTCTCATTCATTTCTTTAAGGAAAAATCTGGTGAAAAACCCTTTCTCCTCATCGAAATTGACGAACACTCTGGCGACGCTGGATTCATTACGCGCTGCGAGGCTTTTTCTGACAGCATCAGAGCAGCCGTACGTAAAAATAAACCAAAGAAAATCACCGCAAAGAGTGAAATCAAAAAGGAGAAGACGATATATATCCCTGATATGTGCGATGCCGCCCATGTTTTTGCAAGTGCATTGCGGCATGTTGGTATCGATGCCCAGGTGTTGCCTGCACCTGATGAAGAATCGATCAGCATTGGAAGACAATTCACCTCGGGTCGCGAATGCTTACCCGCAATCATTACTGCCGGTGATATGGTGAAAAAGATCAATTCTACTGGCTTTGATTCTGAACGCAGTGCATTTTTTATGGCTCAAGGGTCTGGTCCGTGCCGTTTTGGACAGTACTATAAATTGCACAGAATAATTCTTGATGACCTCGGCCTCTCTCATATTCCACTCTACGCACCGAATCAAGGACCGAGTCTCTTTGATGACTTAGGGTCACTGGGTATGAAATTTCTCATGGCAGCCTGGGATGGTATCTGTGCGATTGATGGTCTGGAAGCGAAGAGCCGTCACATCAGACCGTATGAAAAAAAGAGAGGAACAACAGAGCACATCTACAATAGTATTTTCAAGGAAATCTGCACAGTAACCGAAAAGGGAAATAATATCCTACCGCTTCTTAAAACAGCAAAAGAAAAGTTTGACGTAGTTGAGCTCAATAGTAGTGTACAGAAACCGAAGATCGGCATCGTCGGTGAAATTTATGTCCGTTCTCAAAAATTCAGCAACAACTTTCTCATCAGGAGGCTCGAGGAACTCGGTTGCGAAATTACGCTGCCTTCAATCGCTGAATGGTTTTTCTATACGAATTTCACCAGGGTAAGAAATTGTGGTTGGTTCCGTCAATATCGCCGGGCAGTTTTTACAAAATTATTCGATACCTACATGAAATGGCGCCAAAACAAAATATACAGAATATTAGGATTAGAAAAAGAATCTCATGTTACGACTATCTTAGACTATGCAAATAACTACTTGCATAATTCATTTGAGGGTGAAGCAGCAGTCACCATTGGCAAAACAGTAGAGTTTATTAAAGAGGATTGTTCAGGAGTCATTAATGTTATGCCCTTTACCTGCATGCCCGGCAATATCGTTACGACAATTTTCAAAGCACTCAAGGAGCAGTACCCAGACTTTCCACTCTTTACCATGTCCTTAGACGGACTCGACCATGCAGTTGATGCCATGCGACTCGAAACATTCGTGAGTCAAGCAAAGACCTGACCCCATAGTTACACTTTACTGCTACTTGACAGTACCCATATTATTAGTATAATCGGCTATAAAAGAAAAGGAGGTACTATGCGGTATCTGAAGCTGGCGCTACCAATACTCTTGATTTTTGTGGTTTTTTTGGGGTGTCCTAAAAAGCAGGTAATTGAGCCTGTTGAAGAAGAAGTTATAATCGAAGAGGTTCCTGAAGAAATACCTGAACCTCCAAAACCAGCGTTTACCATGGAGCGAATCTTCTTTGAGTTCGATAAATCAGATATCATGGCAAGTGCTGCAGATAAGCTCAAAAAGAACGCTGAGATGCTCAAACTATATCCTAATAATAATATCATTATCGAAGGACATTGCTGCAGAATCGGCACTGCTGAATACAACCTCGCCCTGGGTGAGCGTCGAGCAAAAGCGGCGTACGATTATCTCGTGATGTTGGGAATCAGCCCAACACGCCTCTCGACCGTAAGCTACGGCGAAGAGAGACCACTCGATCCAAATGATTTACCGAAGAATCGGCGCTGTGAGTTCGTCGTAAAAAAATAATTAGAGAATTTGCTATAATGATTCCCTCCCACGATATAGGTATCGTGGGAGGGAATTCGGCATTCTAAAAACTACCATAACGTACGTGCGAAAGTCTACCTTCCTATCATGAAAAATACAAAATTACGTTGGTCATTAGTAGTTTTAAGCATACTTGTCTGTATGCTGTCAATGGCTCCAGGATGTTTCAGTGGTCGTCAATTCAGCAATTGGAGCTGGCAGTTAGATAGCTTGCGATACTATACCTCTAAATTTGACAGCGTGCTCGCACTGCAAACCGAAGCGACGTCTCAGTTGCACGTTGACCTCTATACGAAAATGGATGAGCTGAACGAAAAGCTCGAAATGCTCAATACACGATTGAGTGATACCGAATCACAGCTCACACGTATCCAGGCGAAGATCGGCTCTACTAAGTATCCACCGAGCGATTCAGCACAAACTGAAATAAGTCCTGAAGCACAACTTATCTATGATGCGGCGTACCTCAACTATGTGAAAGGACACTACACCGAAGCCATAAAAGGATTCCAATCATATCTCGAAGTTCAACCCGACTCTCCGCTTTCTGACAATGCCTATTACTGGATTGGTGAATCACATGATGCGCTCGGTAAACGACAGGATGCGGTCAACACATTTCAACAGCTCATTAATAAATTCCCAGGGAGTAATAGGATACCCACTGCTCTCTATAAGATGGGCATTATCTACGAGGAATCAGGTGACAAAAAAACAGCAACTACATACTACAATAAGTTAATCAGAGATTACCCTAAATCACCAGAGGCATCAATTGCCAGAGATAGGCTGAATTAATAGAAATGAACATATTCAGAATTTTCTTAGAATCGAGTTTAGCTGCCCAGATTATTATGATCATATTAATTATCTTCTCAATATGGTCATGGGCAATCTTTTTCAAAAAATTATTCAACTTCTCAGGAGTAAAACGGAAGAGCAATAGATTTCTCTCTACGTACCATCTTCATCACGACATAAAGACACTCGGCAATTTGGGTTCTCTCTTGAATGATAACCCATACGGAAAAATCTTATGGAGCGGCCTCGAAGAATTCAAAAAATTGAAAGCAGTAGCATCAGTGAACCCAGGCGAACAAGGAAGTCATAAACAGTTGGTACATGAATTGTCTGATAACATTCGCCTGGCAATGGAGCGGACTAAAATTACTGAGATTGCTTCGTTAGAAATTCATTTACCAACACTCGGTACGTTTGTGAGTGTCAGTCCATTCCTCGGATTGCTTGGAACGGTCTGGGGAATCATGGAGGCATTTTTGGATATACGTGCCCGTGGTTCTGCTCATATTACCATTGTTGCACCAGGCATTTCTGATGCCCTCATAACTACAGTATACGGACTCCTGGTCGCGATCCCTGCCCTCATATTTTACAATATCTTTCGGAGCCGTGTGAGCAATTACGATGCCGAGTTGGATAAGTTCATCAGTGAAATATTTGCACACCTCCGTAAAGAATTCGCGAGCATCGGGTAGTGAAGAAAAAAGATATCATTTCAGACATTAACATAACCTCGTTGGCTGATGTGAGTATCACGCTCCTCGTGATATTTATCATCACAGCACCGATGATGATTCCTGGTATCGATGTCAATTTACCGAGAACCGATGCTTCTCTTCCCCATGATGAAGAAGGCATTACAGTCACCATAAAAAAGAACCAAGATATATTTATCGACAATGACAAAGTTACCATCGACAATTTTGAATCGTCACTCCAGAAGATTTTAAAGAATAAACCGCCAGGCATCATTGTTTATCTCCGTGCTGATAGAGAAGTTGACTACGGAGATGTCGTATCGATTGTCGGCAAAATCAAGAATACAGGAGTGAGGGAGCTGGGGTTAGTAGCAGAAATACCCCAAGAATGAATCGTTCTTTCGGTCTATCATTTGTATTACACCTCGCAATTTTCGCACTACTTTTCCTGGCGAGCCAGAGCAGTTTCAAAGCCTTCCCAGAGGTTGCCGTTTATAAAGTAAGCCTCGCACCATTGCCCCAACCAAAGATCATGAGTGTTGAGGAACCTCCGCAAGAAGAAGTCAAAAAAGAAATGACTGAGGAGAAAGCACCACCAAAAAAAGATGCTCCACCCAAAAAAGAAGAAGTTGGGACAAAACCAAAAAAGACCAAGGCAGGATTACCTGATATCAGTCCAAAAATTGTCACGGGTAGTGGTCGTGGATTTACGTATTCATATTACCTCAACATCCTCTTAAATAAAATTAGCCAAAATTGGAACAACCCTTTTAAAGGAAAGGATGTCGTTCTCAAGAGCATTATCTATTTTGAGGTTGACGCAAATGGCACAATTCAAAATGTACGGCTGGAAGAAACCTCAGGCAATGAATTGTATAACGAGACGACTATTCACGCTGTTACGTTAGCAAAAAAATTACCCCCTCTGCCTGATGAATTCTCTGATGACTACCTTAAGGTGCATCTAGAATTTTTGAGTGGGCAATGAAAACACGCCATATGCCTGACGTCAGACGCTCGACGCCTATAAAAAACGTAAAACGTTCAGCGTGAAGCGACTGTTAATTATTTTCAACCTATTTTTTGTTCTGGTAATGAGCCAAGAAGTGTACTTACGCCTCACCGACTACGGTGGTGGAAAAATAAATCTTGTCATTGAACAATTTACTGCTCGTGAGATTACTGATGTCTTGTTGACAAAAATAGGAAGAATCAAATCTATCTTGCGGAATGACTTAGATTATTCACTGTACTTTGATATCCTTCCTGACACTGCCTTTCTGTTAAATGATTCAAATAAAGTAACTGAACAGGGGATTTTGTTGGCAGGGAGTTATCACAACGGCATCTTATCTATTACGCTCAAAGATTTCCAATCCCATGAAGAGATTGCAACACGAGACTATGGTGTCGGTGGCGATACACGAAGTCTTGCCCACACAATTGCTGATGATGTGATTGAACTATTAACTGGTGAAAAAGGTATTTCCTCAACAAAAATTACCTTTTCATACAAAACACCCGCTGGCAAAGAATTGGCGATAATCGATTATGATGGGTACAATTTCACTCCCCTTACAAAAAATGGAAATATTAATCTTTTTCCTTCTTGGTCGCCTAATAGGGACCACATATTATTTTCTACCTATGATAGTGATCGATTAAATCTCTATACACTCTATATCGAAAATAAAAAGATTGAATTACTTTCTTCTTTTCAGGGTCTCAATTTTGCGCCATGTTGGTCACCAGACGGTACAAAGATCTGCATGAGCCTCACCAAGGACGGTAATGCTGAAATCTACATCTTGGAGCTGCCGTCAAAGAAATTACGCAGGCTGACAAATAACTATGCAATCGACACCTCACCAACATTTTCTCCAAACAGCCGCGAGATTGCCTTCGTCTCAGATCGTTCAGGAAATCCCCAAATATATGTTATGGATATCTACGGAAGTAACATCAGACGCCTCACCTTTCATGGTAGTTACAATACATCACCAGCATGGTCACCGCGCGGAGACATCATCGCCTATGTTTCACGAGATGAAGACAACTCGCAACAGATTGCTATTACTGATCCCTATGATTTCAGCCCGGTCCGTCTCACCTATTATGGTAATAATGAAGAACCATCGTGGTCTCCAGACGGCCTCCATATCACCTATTCCTCAAACCGCAATGGTTGGTATGAACTCTATACGATGAACTGGGATGGTTCACGTAAACGAAAACTGACCAGCGGCATTACTGCCAATGCGCCAGACTGGTCTCCAATATTCAATACAGGAGAATAATTACTAATTAAGTAAGGGATGTGAGACACTATTTAATTTTTTTCTGAATGATTTGAGGTTAAGGACTGTAAATACCAGTCCTATTTTTCCCCTAGACTCTCGATTTTCTTCTCGAGTTCTTCTATCTTTGTCCTGAGTTTTTCTTTCTCAGCTCGTGAAATTTTGACACGAACACGAATGAGTAGATAAATGACCACAAGAATTAGTACAATCTGAGGAATTATTATCAGTGGTAGTTCCTTAATTAACCCAAAGATCAACGTCACAAACGCAAGAATTAAAACACTAATCAAACCTTCAACCATTACTCCTCCCTTGTCATTAGCCTGATTGTCCCATAGTCTGATCCCGTACCACCCCACCATAAGACAATCCAACGATTCGACTATCAGACAATAAGATCTTCTTATTTCCCCCTCACAATATCTTTAATCCTCATCAATCGGGTTAAGTCACCCCGTTCTATTTCAGACATTTTCAACTTTATAAACTTAATCGTTTCATCAATTGATGGGATGAGAATATACTCCAAGGCGTTGACCCTTCTCCGCGTCTTCTCAATCTCTGTTGCGAGGAGTTCCAGTGTCTTTTCCAATTCAGCGAGCTCGAGGAGTCGTACAATGAGCTGGTCGATTTTTAAGAGGGCAAGATCCAAGTCTCCTGACGTTGCCAAGAATCCATATCCAATCAAGCCACCTGATATTTTCCGGGAGAATTTTGGAACTCTCAAGTTGAGTATTCGCTCTGCAGTATAATCAACATCGATTGTCTTGGTGGTTGCCAAGAGGGCTTCATCAGTCGCTTTTGGCGCCTGTTTGCTCGAGGCAAAATAGAAATAACCAAATGCAGCACTCAATTCCTCTTCAATGCGGAGTCGCAGGTCTCGAATGCGGTTAACCAGTTCGAGAATTTGCCGCATCAACTCGTCTTGTTTATCTTTGAGGAGTTTGTGTCCACGCCGCGCAACAATACCTCTGCGTTTCAAACGCAACAATTGCATCCTGGTCGGTGGAATATCTAAACGCATAATATCTAAATTCTCCCCAAAATCTTCTCTCTACAAGATGCATGCGCAGAAATGAAATGAGATAAGATTTTTGCCCAAGGTCCTGTAAGGGAGGATGCTCGAAAATTTAACAAAATTGAAAATTTTGAAATTTTCAGCATAATATCGAAATCCTCCCTCGATGCTGAGTCTCGGGACGAAGCGGAAACAAATTCCAATTCTAAATTTTCAAAACATTTTTTCAATTGATTTGGGATTTTTAATTTTAGATATTGTTTAGAATTTCGGATTTCGTGCTTCGAATTTAGTACTCCAAGATTTATCCAACAACCTCTGTGATCCACTATTGTCAATTCGCGATTATTCCTTATCATAATATTTCGTCAGGTATTCATCTCTCACCCGCTTCATTTCAGTTCGTGGAATCACGCGGAGAAGTTCCCAACCTAAATCCAATGTCTCTTCTATAGTTCTGTCTTCGTGCTCATGCTGTGAAATGTATCGTTCTTCAAAATTCTGAGAGAACTTCAAGTAGATCTTATCGAGGTCTGACAGTGCTGCCTCACCTAAAACGACTGATAACTCTGCTGCTTCTTTACCTCGTGCATAACACGCAATCAATTGATTAAATAAATCAGCGTGGTCTTCACGTGTCTTCCCTTTACCGATTCCCTTATCCTTGAGTCGTGAGAGTGACTGTTGGACATCAATTGGCGGCGAAACTTTTTTCCGGAAGAGTGGACGTGAGAGAATAACCTGACCTTCAGTGATATAACCAGTCAAATCAGGAATCGGATGGGTCTTATCATCCTCAGGCATGGTGAGAATTGGAATTAAGGTAATCGAACCTTTCTTATCTTTAATTCGACCCGAGCGTTCGTAAACACTTGCCAAATCTGTGTAGAGATAACCAGGATAGCCTCTTCTGCCTGGTATCTCTTTTCGTGCCGCGGAAATTTCCCGCAGTGCCTCAGCATAATTGGTCATGTCTGAGAGAAGAACAAGGATGTGCAAACCCTTGGTAAAGGCGAGGTATTCAGCAACGGTAAATGCAACCCGCGGTGTTGACACTCGTTCAATTGCTGGATCATCAGCGAGATTCAAGAAGAGAACGACCCGCTCGAGTGCTCCTGATTTCGTGAAATCCTGGATAAAAAAGTTCGCTTCTTCAAAGGTGATACCCATTGCTCCAAAAACGACGGCGAATTCTTCCTCTTTTCCTAAAACTTTTGCCTGGCGCGCAATCTGTGCGGCAACACGATTGTGCGGCAAACCAGACCCAGAGAAGATCGGGAGTTTTTGTCCACGCACAAGGGTATTGATGCCATCGATCGAAGAAATCCCGGTCTGAATAAATTCGTTTGGATAATCACGTGCCGTAGGATTTATCGGTGCACCATTGATGTCGAGCATTGCCTCAGGAACAGTTTCTGGGCCACCATCTTTTGGTCGTCCAAGACCATCAAATACTCTGCCGAGCATATCACTGGATACACCGATGTGGAGTGTTCTGCCGAGAAAACGAACTCGACAATTTTGAACATCGATACCTGTGGATGCCTCAAAGATTTGTACTAATGCCTTATCTCTGTTAACTTCTAAAACTCTACCTCTTTTCTTTTCACCAGTTCCCGTATAAATTTCTACCAATTCTTCGTACTTTGCACCCTCGACACCTTCAACGAGCAAGAGAGGACCTGAAACATCTATGATGCTACTATATTCCTTTATCATTTCTTCCTCCTCGATCGACGTGTCTTTTTTTCTGGTTCTTCTTTTTTACCCTCTTCTTCCTTTTCTTCTCCAGTGAACGCCTCCTTCTCTTTCTCACCTTCTTCCACTTCTTCTCCTGTTTTCGCCTTTTCTCCCTTAATGAGTTTATCAAATTCCTGGGTTATTTCATCCCTGAGTGCATCGATTTTAGCTATATCAGATTCTGGGAGATACCTCATTCTGGCAATCTTATCGCGCACTGCCATGTTCACAATATCAGCATACAATACTCCGCGTGCCAATGCCTCTTTTGCTTTACTGTAATTAAACATACATATTGAGAGCATCTTGTATTGCTTGGAGAGTGATGCATAGGTATCGATTTCATGAAATGCATTCTGGTGCAAAAAATCTTCTCGTATCGAACGTGCACCTTCGAGAATGAGTCGGTCTTCAGGTGACAGCGCATCAACACCAATGAGTCTCACAATTTCCTGAAGCTCAGCCTCCTGTTCTAACAGACGCATTGCGTCCTTTGATAAATCAGTAAAGTCTTTTGCAGTTTTTTTATTTAAATCCTCACTGACATCATCAATATAGAGTGAGTAGGAATTCAACCATGAAATCGCTGGGAAATGACGCTGATAGGCAAGCCGATCTTCGAGACTCCAGAAGACCTTAACAACTCGGAGTGTTGCCTGAACCACTGGATCTGATAGGTCGCCACCTGGTGGCGAAACCGCACCAATCACACTCAAGGCACCTTCGCGTGAAGGATCACCTAATGCCTTAATTCGTCCTGCTCGCTCGTAGAATGAGCTCACCTTGGCACTGAGGTATGCAGGATACCCTTCTTCGCCAGGCATCTCTTCTAGTCGACCTGAAATTTCACGCATCGCTTCTGCCCAGCGTGAGGTAGAATCTGCCATGACCGCTACTGAATACCCCATATCCCTAAAATACTCGGCGATTGTGATACCAGTATAGACCGATGCCTCCCGCGCTGCCACTGGCATGTTTGATGTATTTGCGATGAGTACTGTTCTCTTCATCAGCGGTTCACCTGATGTGGGGTCTTTCAATTCAGGAAATTCTAACAACACGTCGGTCATCTCATTTCCCCGCTCACCACAGCCGATGTAGACGATAATTTCAGCATCTGCCCACTTTGCGAGCTGATGTTGAATAACGGTTTTCCCTGAACCAAATGGTCCTGGACAGCACGCAGTACCGCCTTTCGCAATTGGAAAGAATGCATCGATCACACGCTGCCCTGTTGAGAGGGTAAGGGAGGGTGCGAGTCTCTCTTTGTACGGTCGTGGTTGCCGCACAGGCCAACGCTGCATCAGCGTGATTTTCTCCACACCATTCTCTGTTTCAAGCTCACACACGGTATCGGTAATCGTATATTCTCCCTCTGTGATCTTCTTCACCTTTCCTTTACTTTGAGGTGGAATCATAATTTTCTGAACTACCAATACTGTTTCCTTAACTTCGCCAAGAATATCTCCAGGACTAACAGTAGCACCAACTTTTACTACAGGTTTGAAGTGCCACTTTTTATCTCTCTCGAGAGCAGGTATTTCAATACCACGGGTAATATTATCGCCGGTTTTATCTCGAATGATATCTAACGGTCTCTGAATGCCATCAAAAATTGACTCGATGAGCCCAGGACCAAGTTCAACATAGAGCGGCTGATCAGTCATATATACAGGTTCACCAGGTCCGATACCTGAGGTATCTTCATATACTTGAATCGATGCAAGATCTCCCGTCAGTCCAATTATCTCACCAACCAGTCTTTCTTCGCTTACCCGCACCACATCGTACATCTTACTTCCTGCCATTCCCTTTGCCACTACCAGTGGTCCTGAAACCTTAACTATTTCACCTTTTTTCATTTTTCCTCCAAGAAGACATCAGCACCAACAGCCCTTTTTATTACACCTCTTATGCGTTCTATTGCACGTTTTGTTTTTCCCCTGCCAGTTGGGATGGGAATTAAACAAGGGACAGTTTCAGTTCGATAATGGTGCAAAATTTCTTGTAACTCATCAATAAATTCTTCAGTAAAGAGTATAATCTTAGTACCGTGCCGTACCAAATCCTCAATAACTTCTGCACATTCTCCCTGTTTAACATACACGACCTTTGCACCCGTTGCAAGAAACGGCATAATTGTTTCTTTCTTACCAACGATTGCAAGAGCACTACCAGACATCGGGAATACTCTCTTTCTGTGTATCGAGGGGAACCTCATTGAGCTTTCCCCAGTAGACCTGACGCACCTTTTTAATCTCTCCCATTTTAAAGTGATAATATGCAAAGAGCGGTTCAACGCCAAATGCCATTCTCCGTGCCTGTAATAAAAAACCAAACCTCATCTCTTCACATAAGCGCTCCAACTGCAGAAATGATTGGTATTCCTCAATATACGCACTACCCCTATCAATAATGTGTGCATATGGTGTCGTAAAGAAATTCTTACCCAAGAGGTCGTGCTGTGTCGCAAGATTGTCAACAAAAATTTTTTCATGAATGCTACCGTACGGTAAAAACACTTGAATAAAAATCTCTCGGCTCTTCTCAAATTGCCGAGCCCTGAAGAAACTACGAATATTTTCCAAATCAAAGTAGCATTTATAGTAGCTACTAAAAAATGGCACAAATTGTGCAGCTTCAGAGAGATACTTACACAAAATTTTATCGAGATTTGTTGAAAGCACAAAAGGATTTTTTCCCGTAGTAAACCGTGCCGCTTCATCAAGAACTTCAGGCCAAGTTTCAATTTCTGTCGTATCCTGTGGATACAGGAGTTCATCGACTCCCTGTTTCAACTTTACCTTGAGATTATGTATCTGCTCAGGCCAATCAATAAATTTACTCACCTCGGGAGTCTGACAAAATCGATCAAAAAATTGTTTAAGTTCACTCTCAGCCTTCTCCAAGCCAGTTGATATATCTTCATATCCTACGTACGGCGTATCCGCAAGAATAGTATTAAAATTTGATAGGTCAGCAGCAATGAGTCGGTCGACGTGACTCTTGGTCAATAACCGAGCCTCTTTTGCCCTGACAATACCATTTACATATGCGTATCGTGTGTCGTCGGTTCCCTGTATCATCTCGATTGCGTCATTTTTATTATCTCACCACGATCATTCAGGGTGACGATAAGAATCCTCTCTATTTCAATCTCGTCGACTGTCTGGACCATTCGTGTGAATTTTAACCGATAGATATGCTTCAATTGTTTTGGTACTCCGAGCGATAACTTTTTGTAGAGTGCATCCTGTGGACCGATAGTTTTTTCAGTTACAGTCGGTTCAATCCCCTTGAATTCTGGGAATTCCTTTGAAATCTTTCTCTTTATCTTTATGATTTTTTTCCGATCAATCATTTTTTTCGTTTAACAGATTTTTTGATCTTCGTTTGAAATCTCAATGTTGGATCTCCATACAGTACAAATTGTAATACTGTCTTCTGGTCATCATCATCTAAAAAACCATTGCGTCTGAGTGCCTTTCGTACAAAATCTATCTTCGCACTCTTAAAACTTTCTCCAAGGGTGAGCCCTTGTTTTGTATATTCTAAGAAATACTTGACGAGCAAATCGGCTTCACTCGAAGGCGGTGCTGCTGGTCCATAGGCAATCGTGGTCGAACCACAAAATCCATAGATTCCTTTTTCACTCAAGAATTTCAAACTGAGCGCATTTTTATGTGATTTCTCCATAATGTATGCACCATAGCATGCCTCAGATGCAACGACACCTTGTGCTTTGTCAACATTATCTGGACGTAATGCCACAGGATACATACCTTTATCCTGACCATACCAGTGTGAAGAGAGTTTGCTGCCGTGAAGATTGAAATACAGAAAATCCTTCCTCTGCAGCCATACTGATTTGAATGTATCACCGGTAACTGGTGGTGAAACCTTTATATCATTTATATTCCCGATGCTTCGATAAACATTTCGCGAAGCTGCGCGCCAAACCCGTGCTGTCATACCAAATGATTTGTGTGTCATGGTTACTGATTTTTCCAGCTGATTGATTATAAATGTAGCATCTTTATTATCCGGAATACGGGCACATACCCGCTCGGGAATAAGAAAATCGTCATCGCTTGAAGCATATGGGTTGTCAGAGAAAACACGCGTGTCACTGTCATCACAGGGATTCTTCAGTCTAAAAAAAGGGACGATAGTATCGCCACCCAAGAGTAATAAAATATCGATAAAACCCCATTTTTTTTCGATATTTCGAATAAAAGACCTGATTGACTGTGCTTTTTTCTTCACTGGTGTAACACCAAATTCATTCGGCTGGTCATAGTATATAAATTTTGCCTGATAGTCTTTCCTGATCTTCATGAAAGATCGCACAGCCTTTTCTAACTTTATAGTGTTCCCAATTTGTGTTTGCAGAGACTTAACACCACTCAGAATTAACAATCGCATTGGTGATTATATCCAAAAAATCGGCTCTGTCAAGAAATTACCAAGAGAGCCCTGAAAAAATGATTCGAGTTCTCTTGATTATAGAGATTTCTTGATTTTCTCAGA
>Ga0111226_1037_pt1 | contig 15201 bp, 14 predicted proteins | sample DeeMarSWOR152_54_FD_80390 | JGI IMG/M metagenome (GOLD analysis project Ga0111226, IMG submission 80390) | candidate division TA06 bacterium DG_78 | reverse complement strand
ATCAGGTGTTTGAAGAAATTCTCTTACAGTATTAATGTTGAGATTTTTTAAAATTTCGAGATGTCGCGGTCCGATGCCAGGTAAAATATCGACTGTGAGCGGAGAGATAAATTGTATTTCATCTCCTGAAAATACTATGAGTAAACCATTCGGCTTTGACTGGTTACAGACAATTTTTGCGAATACTTTTGTTGGAGCAATACCACAAGATGCAGCGATATTCAATTTTGTTTTAATCGTAGTCTTGATTTTTTTTGCGAGGGTGAGCGGTGGTCCAAATAATCTCTCGGTTCCACTTATATTAATATATGCTTCATCTATTGATGCCATTGTGGCCTCGGGTGAGTAGGAATTGAGGATATCATAAAATCTTGATGAATACCATTCATAGTATCGAAAATTGCCTTTTAAAAATATTGCCTGGGGACAGAGTCGGTATGCCTGTGCTGTTGGCATGCCAGCATGAATACCAAATTTTCGTGCCTCATACGATGCTGAGGCAATAACTCCACGCTGTGTTGGTAAGCCACCGACGACGACTGGTTTACCGATGAGGGATGGATTTAATGCCTGTTCTACTGAGACAAAAAAGGCATCGAGGTCAACGCAGAGGAACATATGGTTAAATTCCAAATATCAAAACCCAATCCGCCACACTGTTTGGCGGACCAAACAAATACCAAAATCTAAATTTCAAATTTCCTCCAGTTTTTTAAATTTTACGAATAACTCCAATTACCTTACCGATTATGTCGAATTTTCCCCTGACCACAGGATATGCTGTATTCTCAGGTTTGAGAACAAATGCGTTGCCCAGTTTCTTTAATCGTTTCACTGTTGTTTCACCCTCTGCATGTGCGACAACGATGTCATTGTTAAATACTTCTGTGCCAGGTTTGACAACTACCAAGTCACCTGCATAGATGTGAGCACCTATCATACTGTCACCATTGACCTTGAGGAGAAAACACCCACGCCACTGGGATGGATTAAAATATCCTTCAATTTCTTCAAAGGCAAGTTCTGGTAAACCAGCTGCAACCCTGCCGACAATCGGTAGTGATTTTGGTTTGATACGGATACTTCGTGCCTGCCCTGATACCTTATGTATTAATCCCTGTTTTGCAAGATTATCAAGGTGTACCTTTATTCCTTTTGTGCTCTTGAGCCCTACTTTCTTGGCAATCTCACGAATAGAAGGCGGGTATCCATAGTCATCCACAAAATCCTGGATTACAGTAAGGATCTTCTCTTTTGTTTTCATACGGTATCCTTTCGTAAAGAAGATTTAAGAGGGCTGATAAAAGGCAGGAGAAGGCTATGAAGGCTATTTTTTACCATCTTAAGCCTTTTTCTGCTCTCTTTTCGCTATCTCCATCTCTTGTTTACCCAACCATTTTATAAAGGGTTGGGTAAACATTTGTTTACATTATAGTATAATGGGAAAATGGCAATTGTCAAGGGGTGAATTTACTGCGATTTTCTTTAAATAGTATAGTGTGGGCTTAGTGTTGTTATTCTCTGTCGAGTACTTCTAAAAATGACCTCACGACCATTGGATCGAATTGTGTCCCAGCACCAGCTTTTAATCTCCGTATCGCTTCTTTCTGTGGTAGTGCCTTGCGATACGGGCGATCAGTCGTCATCGCATCATAAGCATCAGCGACCGCAATGATTCTCGCACCAACAGGTATCTCTCTATTCTTGAGCCCATCTGGATAACCTGAACCATCAAATTTTTCATGCTCTGATCTAATTATTTTACAGACGCCATACAAGTGCTTTACACCTTTGAGCATATTGTGGCCAATCTCAGGGTGCTTCTTAATAATTTTATATTCAGATTTTGTCAGAGGTTCTTTTTTGTTCAAAATAAAATCACTGATGCCAATCTTTCCTATATCATGGAGATAGCCTGCATAATTTAACACGCTCATCTGGGAATCACTCAACTGTAATTGCTCGGCAATTTTTATTGCATACTTCCTTACCCTTTCTGAATGTCCACGAGTATCATGGTCTTTCGCTTCCATTGCTAAAACTAATGTTTTAATGGTATCTAAATAACTCGCCTCCAATGACTTATACAACCTGCTATTTTCAAATGCAACTGCAGCTTGGTTACCAATGAGGGCTAATATGCGTACATCATCATCATCAAACGCATTTTTTTTATAACTTTCAACATTGATAACGCCGATAACCTTCTCGCCAATTTTTAAGGGAACACACACTTCAGCCTTTGTTTTTCGATCAAGACCCAAGTAACGTGGGTCTTTACTTACATCGTTTGCCAAATATGGTTTGCCGGTTCTGGCAACGTATCCGGTAATGCCCTGTTTGAGTCTTATTCGTTTCTTGATCGCTCGTTTGGAAAAGGGTTTTTCTGCTGCCTGTATGACGAGTTCACCGGTGTTTCCATCTATTGTGAGAATACCGACCCTTTCATACCCAAAGGTGTTATTGAGGTGCATGAGAATTTTCAGAAAGAGCATATCAACGTTTGTTATTGATGTTAATTCTGTTCCTATTTGATAGAGGAGGCTTAATTCCTTCACCATTTTGGAAAGATGATCAGCAGTCTTTTTGTGTTCTGTAATATCGGTCGCAATACCGAAAATACCTGTTATCTTTCCATTATGCCGAATAAGAGATGTGCTTAATCGGCAGAATACTTTTGAACCATCCTTGTCCAGGTATGTCACCTCATACGGTTCAACATCTTTGCCCTTTAGGTGCCTCTGCCACGCTTTTTTTACAATTTTCATTGATTCTGGTGCAATGATCTTAGTGAAGTGTTTACCAATGAGTTCACTGGCTTTGTAGTGAGAAATTTTTTCTATGTAGCTATTGAAGTATGTTATGATACCTTGTGTATCGGTTACCGCAATGACTGCATTTATATTATTGAAAAAGAGACGGTAATAGTCATCAGGCTTGTTCGTTGTAAATAACCTTATAAAGTCTTGGTATGATTTATCTTTTGTTTGTGCCATAGTTAGTATAATAAATTATAAATATTTTATCGTCGTTGTCAATACTTAAGTTTTGCGTGTCCCTGAGAGAGAAATTGGTCTTGACATTCATGACACGTAGTCTATAATGAGATGACCATGACATGGGTTGACGTGATACTGTTGATAGTTATAGTCGGTCTGGTAATTCATGGCATCATTATTGGGTTGGTGAGGGGTATTTTCGACATAGTAGGTATTATTGTTGGATACATTATGGCGCTTAGCTACAGTAGTGCAATAGGTTTACCGCGATTTCTTGCATTTTTTCTTATTTTTATTATCGTTGTGGTTGCTGTTTCTCTCTTGGGAAGGATAATTTCTAAGGTGATCCATATTACACTACTGGGAGGATTAGACAGAATCTTGGGTGGTGTTTTAGGATTCTTGAAAGGAATGATTATTGGCTTCATTTTTTTAATTATTCTTTTATTACTCGGAAAATCGAATGATGTTATCCACGGTTCAGAAATTGCCCCTTGGGTTATTAAGGGTGGTCTCACAGCAAGCCAGGTGCTTCCCCATAAGTGGTATGAGTGGATCGAGGGGATCGTCACGAAGAGAGAATTGGTATTTCTGATGTATGATGAAGATCATCACCTTCCTCTCTGATTTCAGGTATAACGATTGGTTTGTTGCAGCAGTAAAAGGTGAGATATTAAAGATAAACAACAGTGTTGTCATTGTAGATATATCACACACAGTTCATCCTCACGATATTCATTGTGCAGCCTTCATCCTCAAGTGCGTATACAAGGATTTTCCGCCAGGAACAGTACACCTATCAGTTGTTGACCCAGGAGTCGGGAGTGAGCGAAAACCACTTATTGTTAAATCTGATGGATACTATTTTGTCGGACCTGATAATGGGATATTTTCTTATATCTATAATGAACAATCAGAAATTTATGCAATTAAGATTACTGACGGCATGAGTTCGACATTCCACGCGCGGGATGTCTTTGGTCCAGTAGCAGCGAAACTTACAAAAGATAAAAAACCTGAAGATTTGGGTATAAAAATACGAGACTTTGTTACATTCGGATTCCCTCAACCTCAGAGAAAAGCTGATACAATTTGTGGTGAGATTGTGTATGTTGACTATTTTGGGAATTGCATCACAAACATTGAGAATAGTACACATATTACTGAGCTCCATATCAAAAAAAACCAGATAGCCGTTAAAAATTTCTACGGTGAAGGTCTGCCTGGTGAGATTATCTGCGTGAGGGGTAGTAGTGGTTATTACGAAATTGCGTGCAATCGAGGAAATGCGTGTAATATTTTACACGTCAAGACAGGAACAAAAGTTGTAGCCCATACAGATGTGAAATAAGAGATGTTCAGGTTTTTGTCTACCTAATAATTCCCAACCAATCACCTAAGAGAAACTGCATTCTGCCAATGAGAAGACTAATACGTGACATCACGGTATAGCCAAAAGACGCGCCAAAACCGATCATCAAAAAAATAATTCCTATATTTGCTGCGGGTTTGATAATACCCTTTCTCTCTCTCGAAAAGAAGAAATAGATGAGTGTGGTGATTACTCCGACGAGAATAACAATTGCCCAGAGCCCGGTGTCCCACTTTTCAAATGCCTCTCTCACGAGTAGAGTACCTTGTGTTTGTCGTAGAATATCTCTCTGGAATACAGCAGGAATGATTACACCTGATCCCCAACCAATCAAAAAGGCAATTGGTAACCGAACTAAGAAGGCAAGTTTAGGAATGAAACGGGTGAAGTAGAAAAGACCAAAGGCAAGTGGTATGATGTAGATTACTCTACCTTCTTGGAACAACGGTATTACCAGGTTAGGATATATCTGATTATGCCAGGTTATCGCAATCAAGTATCCAGCAGATAAACCGACAAACAAGTGCTCAGCAAATTGGTAGAGGATATTATCACGATAGAGAAACGAAAAAATGCATAGGGTCAGGAAAGCTGAAATCCAGACCAGGGGTTCAGGTGATAAATTCATTTCTGCCTCCTCGAACGTCTCCGTGAGAAGAAATAACCAATATTACCTAGTACAATCAATATCATAATAAGAAGATGTCCGAGTGACTGTGCATCCATGCCTTGCACAGCTATTCGTCTCTCATCTGAATACCCGCTTCTCTGCACCATCACTTCATACTCGGATGCTCCTTTCATGCCGGCTAGTAATCCAATAACCTGACCCGTCTCTACGTAAGGATAGACATCAGCAGCAGATACTGCGGTAACACCTACACCGAGTTTGGCTCCGTATCTCGATTGTGCATATAAGAGCCACTGACGCCAGCCAGGGTCACCTGTAGAAAGTGTCACTACAAGACTCAGATCTTCATAGTTATTAATATGAGATAACATTTCTATCGAATCAAGTGGTGTACCATAATAATCAGTTGGGAATACACCCCTTATGCTTTCACCCATGCCTAAGAGTACTGCAGAAACACCAAATTTATAGCCTAAAAAGGCGTAATCCTTACTATATTCTTTATTGAACTCTGCAGGTACTATACTGACTGCCATTTCAGCCAAGCCAGGTCCTTGAGGCCACAAGTTCATTAATATAACCTTCACGTCACGGGCAAAACAGTGCCGCATAATTGCAAGGAGCATTGGATATAATTCAGGCATTGATTGTGGATCAAAGTCGACTGAAACGAGGACGGGTTTAGACTGGGGCCCCAGCTCATCGATTGCTTTGAATAGTTTTTCACTCTTGGGCATAACATTTACCGGCATACCAATCGGTACGATCATAGGGATTGCTATTGCTATTGCAACTACAAGAAAGATTATTTGTCTTGGAATTTTTGTTAGTAATTGGAATATGTTCATTTTATACCTCCGCCACCAAGCCATGAACGTTCAATACCCAAGATTATTTTCAAAGCAGTTGATATACTACCAAAGGCTACGCCGAAGATAATACCTCTTTTTGCTGCAGTATTAGGAACGCTCAAGAGCCATTCAGCAAACTCGGGGATTTTGGAAGAAATTGAATATCCAAAGGGCACCATGCCGAGCATGACGACAAAACCAGCGAGAAGTAGGATGGTCGCTTCTTTTGATCGTGCCCTGAATGCACGATATGCTGCAGATGCCATGTAAAATGCCAGGATTGCATACATTGATGCACCGAGAGGAAGGATAGTGTGTGTATACAATGTCATAAAGAGCGTGCCTGTCTTTATTCCCCAGAAGATACCTAATAGTGCCATGACTGCCAAACCTATTAAGGTAACATAGCTAAAATACCACGTTCCTTGTTTTCTTTTTATCCGGTTGGTATGGTGGTTTATGAGACTACCAGCACCGAGTATCCAGGCAAAACCGGCAATAACGAGATACCAACGATAACTGTGATCAAAAAGCTGCGTGCTTATAGTATGTGGCACAAAGAATTGAATTATCATCAATACTCCTAAGATCATACAAATAAATAAAGGTATCTGTTTTTTCATTGATTCCTCCCTTTATGAAATATTGAAGAGTGATAGGATTTGTTCAAAACCTACTAGCAGCAATGCTGACGCAATGAGGAGTATGCCAAGGATTATCAGCTTGCCCCAGTCCTGGCCTTTTAACGAACCCATTAATAATGGATCTTTGGATAGGTATGCAGATGCGGCATAGAGTTCTTCACCAATTAAAGTATAGTCACAGGTAGTGATAAAAAACGGTAATTGAAAGACAGAATCAGTGCCAGCGATTTGAATTGCACCGGTCGAAGCACCGGTTTCTGCAAGGATGAGGGATTCTGCCCAGAAGTATCCTAAGAAGAGATTCGTAGCTGGTTTTTCTCTCATCATGGTGCCACATACTGCAGCAACATAGGCGAATTGTTGTCCAGTGATAAAATATACATTATCAGAATTATATGCATCAGGTCTACCAGCATCAGTATAAGCCTCCTTGACGACCTCCTGCGCTACTGTATATACTACTGGATTACGATTCGGAACTAAGAGCGTTGTATTATATTCGGCAGTTTTTTTGGCAACCTGCGAGAGGATATTCAACGATGCAATTGTAGCAATATCAGCGATCGATGATAAACCGGGTACATAAAGAATTGGTTTACCCATTTCAGTTGCCCTGCCGACAGCTTCTTCTAATGCATCGAGACCCGAGATTTTGCGGATGTACATCTTTTTTCCTAGGTGTGCCTGATAGATAAACCATAACACTATTATTGAATAGATAATAATACCGATAAAAATATTGAACCTACCAGTATGAAACCATTGGCCACTACTCGTAACGTCTTCTGAAATTTCTGATTGTGCTACAATTTCACCATCTTTCACAGCTGCGATTTGATAGCAGTATTTGATACCATCCTGGGTAGAATCAGTAAATGAAGAATTTCCTTTTGGTACATAGCCAACTATTTCAAATGGTCCATCAACTTGTGAACGGTAGATCTCATAACCGTCGATTTCATCATCCTGCGGCGACAGTGCCCACTGAATAGTAATATTTCTTCCCGCATCATTCGGTCTGTCATTCACTATTGGTTTACCAGGTGGTTCAATCACTGCCAGTAGAAAAATGAACACGATATTCATCTAACCTCCTCTTCTTTTAAATGCTTACTTCATTTGTGAGAGGCTAAGCCTTGTTAATTTAACCGCCAATAAAAAGGTGAATAAAACATACAACACATTTCCTGGATTTAATTATTTTTCAGGATTTTTAAAATTGATTTAGTTAAAGTTATTATCAAGTTATTGTGCCGTCACCGCCCTGTACGTGAGGTACGAAATCAAGACGGACGCAACAACAGAGCCAATCTCTAAATAGTCCTGCCAGAACCTCAAAAATATTCTTGGTACGTATATCCTGTCTCCTTGTTCAATAATAGGGTCTGCTGCTGCTGATATCCTTTTTTCTCCTCGTTGGATAGAAATGCTCGATCTGCTTGCCCCTGCAAGGAGACCACCAGCAAAGCCGACGTAATCACTTACCCTCAAATTGGGTTGAAACACATAAGGACCTGGATTTGTTACCTGCCCCTCGACATACACGACTGCATTTATAGCAGGTATGTAGAGCATGTCACCATCTTTCATTTCAATATTGTATGTGCTACTCTCATCGGTGATCGCTTCAGCAAGGTTGACTGCGATCGTTTGGTTGCTCCGTCTAATAAAGGCATGTAACAAATCCGCCCATGGCGTGAGCCTTGTTTTAGCTACAATATCTGATACAGTTTCACCTTCGATTAATTCATATCGTCTCTCACTCGTTTTCTCACCGAGTATAGCAAATTCGGTTTGCTGTGCAGGTTGTTTCTCCTCTTCGAGAAACGTGAGTCTTGGCTTCTCATAAACTGCACCGATAACCAAAACCGACTTTTCCATACGCGGTACGTAAATTACATCGCCATCACGGAGATACGGATTCACTTCGGTATTGCCTGTCCTCTCGAACTCTTCAAGGTCGACTATCTTGTATAATTTCCCTTTTCGTCTTAGTTCAATTTTTGAACGAGAGCCAATGGCAGCAACACCTCCGATTGTATCGAGCACAGTCGAAACTCGATCAATTGGTCGTGCATAAGCGATACCAGGTCGATTAACTTCACCAGCAACAATGACCATGAAGGTGCGCATAAACAATAGTGTGATATCGACATCAATATGTTTGAAGTATTTTAAAAAAACATTTCTTAAAGAATCTTTCGCAACTTCGAGTGTAATGTCATGCATTGGTACGGCGCTGACGATATCATATTGTGGTGCTAATTGTGCAGTAGTCCCTAAGAGTGATAGCGACCGTGAAGCTGGCGTAGAGGATGTTGGCATTTGGATCGTGATTTTTCCTTCTGGTGTAACAGTGGTCATGTATGAATAATTGGTAGATCCAGTGATTGTGATGAGGATTGTATCACCTGGCATAAGAACATAGTCTTTGGCAGACACGACAGTATGTTCAGAGTCTATTTTATAGTCTATTATACGCGGTACATACGGTTCTTCGATCTGCCCATAGAGTCCTAAACAGAGACCACAGATGCAGATAATAGTGAATAAAATTAGTTTCTTCATAGGATAATTATATGTAAATCAATAGGAATGTCAACGGAAAAGGCTATGATGATATCAGAGGGCTCTGTACGAACGCAACAAATAGTTGACATCTATAAGATTCTGACTATAATGACTATAAACCGATGACAGATAACTGATAGCGGATAACGGATGATAGATGTTTGGTAGTGCAAATCAGATGATGCTGTTATCGGATATCCCTAAATAGTTATCAGTAAAGAGGAGGTTGAATAAAAATGCCTGAGAAAAAAAGCGATATTATGGACAAAATTGCCGATGCGAATAAGTCAGTAGTGACCGGTATCGACGAGAAGGATATTGAACACTGGATTACAATATCTATACTCGGCAGAAAGTATCAGGTTCCTGCTGGATTGACGATAATGCAGGCAATGGAGTTTGCCGGTTATCGATTTATACGGTCATGCGGCTGTCGAGCTGGATTTTGTGGTGCCTGTGCAACGGTGTACAGACTCGAAGGTGATTACAGACTACGTACTGCCATGGCATGTCAGACGAGAGTTGAGGATGGCATGTATTTAACACAGATTCCTTTCACTCCCGCTGAAAAGGCAAAATATGATATTACTAAGCTTACACCAGGTATCGAAGCGCTCCTCCATAATTATCCTGAAATTTTAAGGTGTTTGGGCTGTAATGCCTGTACTAAGGCTTGTCCTCAAGATATTGATGTAATGGAGTATATCGCTGCAGGTAAAAGAGGAGATGTGGAAAAGATGGCTGAGATCTCATTTGATTGCATTCAGTGTGGGTTATGCGCGATACGATGTCCTGCAGAACTTGCGCAATATAATTATGCACAACTGGCGCGAAGATTGTACGGTAGATACGGAACACCAAAACCAGAGCATCTTAAAAACCGCGTAAAAGAGATAGGACAAGATAAATTTAAAGATGATTTTGATAAACTTCTTAGTGGTAATGAAGATGAATTGAGAAAGATGTACACATCACGCGACATAGAAAAGGCATAAAGAGGGGTGAATAATGGCTGAGTTAAAATTTATTGGTGGCTATCCAGAGTATATGCGCAAGCTCATCGATGTAGTGAATAAGACACGCCAACAGCGAAAAGACTACACACCGAAGGCAATGACTATGCAAGAGAGGGATGAGGTTTTGAAGGTTCATCCAGACTATGCACCTGGAGGTAAGCGTGTAATATCTATTGGTCCAAACAAGGGCGATACGGCGCCCAACGAAGTCGCAGATCTGCTCGAGGCATATCCCTTGATAGAGGGTAATGAAGTAGATGTGACTAAACCAGATTATTCAGTTGATTTATTAATTATTGGTGGTGGTCTTGCCGGAACTACAGCTGCAGTGTGGGCAGTTGATAAGGGTGTTGCCAAGGATACAATACTTCTTGTTAATAAATTGCGACACGGTGATGCAAATTCGATTATGGCAGAAGGTGGGACACAGGCAGCAGACCGCGAAAATGATTCACCAGCAAGACACTTCTTAGATGCTTTGGGTGGTGGTCATTTTACAAACAAACCAGATGTGTTAAGGGCACTTGTCGAAGATGCTCCTTTGATAATGGACTGGCTCTGTGATTTAGGCGCAATGATTGATCGAGAAGACGATGGTGGTTTTGTAGAGAAGGCTGGTGGTGGTACATCACGCAGACGAATGCATGCATGTAAAGATTATACAGGGCTTGAAGAGTTGAGGGTCATCAAAGACGAATTTAGAAATTTAGAAATTCCATATTTAGAATATTATCCTGTGATTGAATTCCTGACTGATGGAAATCGTGTCACTGGTGCAGTATTGTATAATCTGGAAACAGGCGATTATAAAATTGTCCAGGCAGAGGCAACGATTTTAGCGACTGGCGGTTTTGGTAGACTACATGTTCGTGGATTTCCGACCACCAACCATTATGGTGCGACCTGTGACGGTGTGGTTCTTGCATACCGCGTTGGCGCGAAATTACGGGATACAGATACAGTACAATACCATCCAACTGGTGCAGCATATCCTCAACAGATTATAGGTCTTCTTCTTACAGAGAAATTGAGGAGCATGGGTGCACAGCCAGTTAATAAGAATGGCGAGGCTTTTGTTTTTCCTCTTGAACCTAGGGATGTTGAGGCAGCGAGTTTTATTCGTGAATGTTATGTTAATGAAAAGGGTGTAATCACACCGACTGGTATGCGTGGTATATGGCTCGATACACCGATGATTGAACTCAAAAATGGCGAAGGAACTATAGAAAAGTCCTTTCCTGGTATGTTCAGAATGTTCAATCGTTTTGACCTTGATATACGCAAAGACCCGGTCTTGGTTTTTCCCACATTACATTATCAGAATGGTGGTGTAGAGACAGACCCATGGGGCAAGACTAATATCGATGGTCTTTGGGTTGCTGGTGAAGTTTCAGGGGGTGTACATGGCAAGAATAGACTCATGGGCAATTCTACACTCGACTGTCTTGTCTTTGGTAGAAGGTCAGGTATTTCAGTAGCCGAATATTTGAAGTCTAATCCAAAGCATGGTAAGCTCACACTTGATCATCTAAAAAGCTACACACAAATGCTCAAAGATGCAGGAGTAAATACGACAAGAAAAGCACCAATTCTCTTACCAGATTACCGTGGTAAAGCCATATTAGCAAGAATGATTGATGTTTTTTGATAAACACGCTTGCCGCACTACGCCTTACGCTTTTAGTATCTTGCGTCCAGCGTCAGGCGTATCGCGTTTGGCGTTTAGCCGTTCAGTATTTTCTCAACCTCTTCCTTATCAACATCCATAACATAGGGAATTCCAGAAATATTAGCGGCATCTTTTGTCAGCGAAGCAATATCATCACGTGTGATGTGTTTGAGCGCGAATTTACGATTACCTGTCATCAGTTGTTTGAGTCCTTGTGCAAGACGCTCGAGATAGGTATACACACCTAAGGCGCCAGTCGGTACTCGGTCAAAATCTTTGCCGAGTTCTTTTTTCAATTTTGATGCAGTTACGAATATCTCTTCTTTTTTATTACCGAATCGTTCAACAAACACAGGAACTTCATCTTCTTGAATCTTCTTGCCGATTGTCTTACCGACCATTGCTGCACATAAAGGCCCGCGTGCCATTCCCACGATTCTTGAATAGGGTGCACCGAGTGCTAATGCCTTAAAAATCTGGTCCTCAAACGCAATACCACCAGCAAAAGCAAGGGCGGGAACATACTTGCCTTTCTTTGCAAGTTTATTAGTATAGAAGTAGGTGAGTGAGTGAATTTCCACAGGAGGCATACCCCATTCATTCATCATATGCCATGGACTCATGCCAGTTCCACCACCAGCGCCATCGATGGTGAGTAGATCGATCTTTGCTTCAGAGGAGTACTTAACAGCACGAGCAAGGTCAGCAGGACGGTATGCACCGGTTTTCAAAAATACGTACTTTGCTCCGGCATTGCGCAGTTCTCCTACTCGCTTAATAAATGATTCTTCCTCAACCATGCCAATCCTTGAATGCCGTTCGAACTCAGTGAACGTTCGTTTCTCAAATGCCTTAATCACATCAGGATCGAGCGGATCGGGAAGTACAACATACCCGCGTTTCCTCAATATCTGGGCTTTTTTGAGATCTTTTATCTTTACCTCACCACCAATATCCTTTGCACCCTGACCCCATTTTAGTTCGACTGCTTCAACACCCAATTTCTGAATAGTAAATTCCTGAACACCGAGTCTCGTGTCTTCGACATTCGCCTGAACAATAATCATACCGTACCCATCTTTTTGCCAGTTCTTGTAGAGTTTCACGCGATTTTCAAGATCAGGTGCCTTGAGAATTTTACCATTTTTGATTTCACTCGACATATCCATTGCCACGACATTTTCACCAATCGTGAGCATGATTCCAGATAGAGCAGCGCCAATTGCTAGACCTTCCCAGTTGTTCTTTGCAACATTTGTTGAACCTAATCCAGGCACCACCACTGGGAATCTGAGTTTAATACCGTTATTCGCACCGAGTGTCTGCTCTAAGTTGACATTAGGAAAGATTGCCTTGTCAGGGTCAGCTTCAATACCAATCGCACCAACTGCTGTACCCATAATATTAAAGTGTGAATAGTCAACTGGATAGTTTTTTTCAGACGCTGCCGTGAGAATGCCGAACGGTTGAGGATAGATAACCTCATGACCACGATACGCAGATTTTCCGATTTCACACATACCAATACAGCCGTCTACGCAGGTAACGCACATCCCGCTCAGAGGAACAATTGAGTCCTCAGTTCTATTTTTCGTGAGTGTCGCGGCTGATGCATTTATTCTTGATAAAGATGGCATTTTTTTCTCCTTTCGTTACAGATAACTGATAACCGATATCGGATGTTGGCAATCAGTCATTGATTTATTTATCAAATATTTTTGTTTCATGTTGCTTATACACTGACTGGGTGAAATTAAAGATCATACCGCATAACGCATTGTATTCTTTACTCAGTTCCTTATACAATTGTTTATTTTTTAATGACCCAGTCTCATATAAATAATCTAAATGTTCTATTGTTTCTTGAGATGAAGCATAACTTTGAAAAAGATAACGGATATATTCATTTTTGTATCTTCTAAGTGAGAAACCCTCGACGATATTACTTGAAACTGATTTTGAAGAACGGCGTATCTGACTTCCTTCTTCATACAATTCGAATTTCGGAAGATCTAACGTCATCTTGTGAACCTCAAGAGCAAGTTTATGAGATACTTGATAGATTTTCAGCTTTTTGTATCCTTCTTCTTTCACCATGCATCTCCTATCTGATATCCGTCATCTGTTATCCTTTATTTCTTTTTCTGATCTGGTCTTCCTTCACACGTACCACAATCACCTGTTGTACCCATCCAACACTGATAGTCATCATGCGTTTCAATACACGTCGGCTCGAGTGATAGACAGCCACTGCAGACATCGGTTGGTGCGTCTGGTCCCTGACACCGTAATTGACAGGCAGGGCAGATGTAGATACATCCGCCACAGAGTCTGCAGACTTCGGATTTGATATTGAACGGTGTCATTATTTTCTTTTTATAGCCACGTTCCACAAATCCAATCGCACCAGATTGCATCTGTTCTTTACACATTCGAACGCACAACCCGCACAGCACACAATCGTCGTGGCGGACCTTGAACCGGACTTGTTTAACATTTAATTTTGATGCCAAGTCTTGGATTGTTTTCGAAGAAGGGCAGATAGATAGTAGTAGTTCAATCATCATCTTTCGAGCGCTGATTACTCTTTTTGTGTTTGTTCGCACTATGAGTCCTTCTTCGACTGGGTACGTGCAAGAACTGACGAGCTTGGCATGTTCTCCTTTGCCAATTTCAACGAGGCACAGACGGCAACCGCCATATGGTTGTAATCCTTCATCGAAGCATAATGTTGGAATTTCAATGCCGTAGAATTTGCATGCCTCTAAGATAGTCGAACCGTCTTGGACCTGAACTTCAAGCCCATTTAAGGTGAATGTGATCATTTTTGCTCCTTTTCTTCCTCTTTTTTAACTTCTAAATCACATCTTAAACAACGTTTTGCTTCTCTTATTGCACTTTTTTTATCAAGGCCTAAATCAACTTCCTTAAAATTCTTTTTGCGATTTTCTGGTTTTAATTTTTTTGCTTCTTGGTGTATGGTCTCTAGAGTTTCTTCAACCGTTAGCTTAACCGGTTCTACATATACGGATGGTCTTGTGACACGATAGGTGAACTCAAGCTTTTCAGCTTTTATGTATTTATCAATAGCTTCAGCAACTTTCTTGCCATCAGCCATTGCTTCGATTACCGTATTTGGACCGCGCACTGCATCACCGCCAGCGAAGACACCTGGAATATTGGTTGCCAATATTTCTTGGTCAACGACAAATGTATTCCACCCGGTAATATCGAATTCGTGCTCTTCGCCTAAAAATGAAATATCGGGTTGCTCACTTATTGCTGGAATTAAGGTATCGAGTTCGATGAAAAATTCTGAGCCTTTAATTGGTATCGGTCTTCTTCGTCCACTCTCATCGATATCACCAAGTTTCATCCTTGTACATTCAATGCCAACGACTTTATTGTCTTTTGTAATTACTCTGGTTGGTGTAGTTAAAAATTGTAT
>Ga0111226_1036_pt1 | contig 15488 bp, 12 predicted proteins | sample DeeMarSWOR152_54_FD_80390 | JGI IMG/M metagenome (GOLD analysis project Ga0111226, IMG submission 80390) | candidate division TA06 bacterium DG_78 | reverse complement strand
CATAGTGCAGATTTCCTACTGATTCAAATATCTGTTTTGCACGCTGTAGTGATTTTTGGGCTTCTTTTATTTTTTTCTCCTTTTTGTAGGCAATGCCTTTGAGATAAGAAATTTCTCCGGCGATTGTGTTATCGGGTAATGATTTAATGTAATTGTACGCCCTCTTATAGTAGACATGCGCTTGGGCATATTTCTTTAATTTCACCATAACACGAGCCTGGTATATTAAACCATACATGCGAAACGTCGGATCGCGCTCCTGTTTTAGGGCTGATTTCAGGTTTTTTGCTAGAGAGATGATTCTCTTTGTATTTTGTGAATCGAGAAGGTAGTGAAGTTCTTCCATCATACAGGAGATAATTGAGGGTCTCAAATTGAGTTTCTCAGCAAGTTTTTGAGCAGTTTGGAAGTATTGCTTTCCTTTTTTGCTGTTGCCCTGTTCACGATAAAAAGAACTGAGACTCCGGTTTGCTGATATAGTGATCTCGTCATAGTGGATCTCTTTTGCTAATTTGAGCGCTCGTTTGAAATTCTGGAGCGCCTCTTCACTCATGAGTCGATTTTCGTAGACATGACCGAGGTTATTATAGAGCAATGCGATGTGTCTTTGTGCACCGATCAGCTTTGCGACTGATAGTGCGTCTGCGTAGTATTGTTCTGCCTTCGGTAAGTTAAAGTCAACACTGAGCGCACCGAGATTTATCCGGGCAATGACAATACCACCTAAATAACCTATTTTATAGTCAATATCTAAAGCCTTTTTGAGATAATCTTCGCTCGTCTTGATATTAAATTTCCTGAGATAACAGAGTGCGAGGTCTTGATAGCATGCAGCGACATGATCTTTATCGTCGATTTCCCTGTTTATCTTGAGCGATTTTTTCAAGTAAACCTCGGCTTTATCGAGTTGCTCGAGACGTAACAGAACCACACCATAGGTGAGATATACAAAGCCTATGTCAGCTTTTTTCATCTTTTTCACATCCCGTAAGATGTTTTCACACTCTTTTTTGGCGCGCAAGAATTGAGTACGGCGCCAGTAAACGCGAGCAATGGATATTCTGAATAAATAGACATCATCAGTTCCCTTGGCGAGTTTTAGACCGCAACGGTAGTATTTGAGGCTATTTTTATAATCTCCCATATTTGCGTGTATTCTGCCTAACTGCTTATAAGCCATATAGGCATTGGGATTGACCTTTAAACATTTGTTGAGTTCTTCAGTTGCTTTTATGTAGTCACCAGTCCAGAAATAAATGTCTGCTAAGGCAAAGCGTATGTTAAAGATTTCTTCGTGGTTGCTTTCAAATTTTAGAGCATTTTCAAAAAATTTAATTGCAAGACTGTACGCATAATTTTCTTTCGCCTTAAACGCTGCCTTTTTTGAATAGTACAATGCCCTTTTGGCATCATTGGCTACGGTAAAGTGTTGTGCGAGTTGTTCATAATAGTTTGGGAGTGAGCCGCGGTAGAAACGTTCGATTGTTTCGCCTACTAATTGATGATTGACCCTAATATTTGCACGCGGAATATTCTTGTATACTACCTGCCGCACAATATCTTCGCTAAAATAGAAACTCTCATCATCAGATCGTTCCTTGATGATTCCTAATCTATTCAGTTCATCGAAAGCATGGAGTACTTCGCCGACATTCCGTTTAGTCGCGACAGCAATAGCATCGACCACAAACTCCTGACCAAAGATTGCTGCAATCTCCAAGAACTGTTTTATCTCAGGGTCGATGAATTTAAGTTTTCTCTTGATTGTCTCTTCTATTGAAGTGGGAATTGTTACTTCGAGATGTTTAGCGAAAGCCCACTTTCTGCCACTCAGGTACAGTTTATTCTGGTGCTCTAATTCTCGGAGTATCTCTTCGATAAAAAACGGATTGCCACCACTCTCATGGTAGATAAACTTGGCAGCTGATTGCGGTATTGAGCCGATAATTGCCTTGAGGAGTAGGGTCGATTCTCTCATGTTGAGTGGTCGCACGGTAATCTGTGAATACAATTTTTCTCGTGCCCAGAGTCCCAGGAATTCTGAAAATTCCGAAGATTTTACCTCTTCAACACGATAGGTACCGAAGACCTTGATATTGTTCTTTACACTCCTGATGAGGAAATCGAATAGCTCACAACTGGGCCGGTCCATCCAGTGGAGGTCATCTAAGAGGAGCGTTGTCGCACTCGGTGAAGCGAGGTGTGCTATTTGTTGAATGAATTCAGACACTGCATTGTATAGTCGATACTTGTCCATCCCGGGTGTCTGCACCACATGGAAGTCAACCTCTGCAGGCATCAGTTTCATGACCTCTGCTTTGTAGCTTTCCGGTATCTGTTTGAACACGCGCTGCACCATGGCAAAATGTTTATCGATGATGCCTTTAAACATATGCTTAAATGGATGATAAGGAACCGCTGAGAGTGCGGCATTTGCATTTCCTCTCAGGAAGATACCGGTGTTGAGATTGTCTCTGACCTCTAAAGCGAGTCTCGTTTTCCCAACACCAATTTCACCGGCAACGAGGATTGTATTATACTCCTGCAGTTGATTGAGACACCACGTGGTTTCGTCTTTTCGGCCAATGGTTATCGGCGATGGGATGCGTAGTTTTCTGATAATTTTTTGCTGTAATCCGATCCGATTTTTACCTTCTTTTTTTGCCTGATACATCAGATTATCCGCTTGATTGAAGAGTTCTTCGACTGTTTCTCCGTCTTGCGGATAGAGAGAAAAACCTATACTGCAGTGGATTTTGTGGTTTGCAATTTCTGTTTCATTTAAAAGAGTGAGTAATCTCTGTGCCAAAAGATTTGTTCCTTGTGCAGCGGCATTCGGCACAAGGACAATGAATTCGTCACCGCCATAGCGGACTATGTGGTCCACTTCTCTAATACTTTTGTGCAGAAATTCTGTAAATTCTATGAGGACCCGATCACCCTCTAAATGACCAAAGTTATTATTAATATCTCGAAAATTATCAATATCGAGGAGGACTAGGGCAAATTTCATTGTATAGCGATTCGCCCGTTTAATTTCGTTGTTAATCCAATAGTACAAATAACGCCGATTATAGCTACCAGTCAGTTCATCAAGATAGATTTTACTCATTATCAATTATTATAATCAATGTGGAATTTATGTCAATCGTGTTAATCAAAAAAACCCCCCCTACTTCAGAAGGTCATTTTACAATATCTGGATAGTATTTTAAATTATCGAACACGCGATAGTGCTTATTATATAGAAATCATTAATATTTACTATGTATAAACGGGTGCTGGTACTGATAGTTTTATCTACTGTTTGCAACACGAGCCGTGCAGAATTACAATCTGCTGTTAACGATACCAGTTGCATGATTGAGAAAATTCCTGGCGACTATAGATACTATTTTGATTTAGGTCTATCTTATATGGCTTCTGAAAATTACGGAGATGCGCTAAAGGCATTAAATCGTGCATTAGATTTAAATAGCAATTACACATTGGCGAAAGAAAAATTTGAGGAATTACGAGAAATCTTACCCGACACGAAAGCTATTTATGATTGCCTCGGTTTTATTTATTTCATTTTGGGTGAATATGAGAAAATGAGTGAATATACCGAGGATATGGTAAAGAAACAGATACTATTACCCTTCGTGAGTCTGGTATGGCTTGTGCTTTCATGCACAGATACAGAGGAGCGATTAGCTGTTATCATAAAGCAATACGTGAATGCAAATATCCAAGTTTGTTAGAAATAGAACTCGCGATGTTGCATCAGAAAGTAAATGATACCCTTCAGGCAAATATGTGGTTCAAAAAGTCAATACAAGATCTCCAAAGTACTTACGGACATTACTCTGAATAGAACATGATAGAAAGCGATTTACTAAGTTGGGAGTCAGTTTATCATTATCGTTTAGGTAAATTCAGTGAGGCAATTGCACTTATAGATACTATCATTCAACTTAAAAAGAAGATTTTATTGATATCTACAACCGAGGTATTTTTCGAATCGCGTCTGGAGATATAGCCAGATTAGATGACATAAAAAAAGCAATCGCCAAGGATAGAACGGAATTTGTCCAAGCGGTTTACAATGCAATAATCGCAATAAAATCGGATTCATTTCTGAATGCAGAAATGTGTTTGAAACAGAATATACCGAGCTTAAAAAGATTAGGTATTGCCAAAGGATTACTTGCATGGATCCTTGAAGAGCGTGGTAAAGATATTGAAGCTAAGAAATACTGGTTCAAATGTTTCGGGCAGCTGCCTCTGGGTGCAGACGTAGAATCAATGCGCAGTTTCATAGATGAATTCATCCAAACAATAAAATTATACGTCTTCAACTATTCGACTAATTCATAATAAACTCACATGAGGATGAAATTTAGCATGAGGACTTAACGAATTAGCCAATTGGCTAATTCGTTAAGTGCTTAAATCAATATTCGCGGCTTTTTATGCGTTTTACAAGAAGTTCAATTTTATCCATAATAGTGATAATTGTTTCATCTTTGATAGAGTAAGTCTTGCCAACTTTCAGGTTTTCGTAACGAACTAAATCGAGCTGTCGTAAACTGCGTAAGGCGATGCTGACAGTAGGTAATGAAAGTTTAAGTTCTTGAGCAAGATTAGAGGGCTTATTCTCACCTCTTTTAAGTATCTTTAATATTTGATAAGCAGTCGGATTACCTAAGATTCTGCATATTCTTGAACTTCTATAGTATAACTCTGGTACTTTTCTAATCATAGTAAGGTATTTTATATAGATTATACTAGTTTGTCAATTAGTTAATTTGCCATTTGGCAAAATGGCAAATTTAAGGGAGAGGAATAAATAATATTTGATATTGTTTTCACACAGAAATATTTATCTATGTTAATTACACCAATTCTTGGCACATTTAATACGATTTCCGGGTGAGGGATGCGAGTACATATACCACTCAATGATGGGGTGTGGGTATGCGATTATAAGCTGTTTGTTACAAACCTTTGCCATGAAATTTATAAAGGCATCAGGAGTTCTCGTGAGATCGAGGGCACCCTTGTCAGCTCTTCGTTCATAGTATCGCGATAATGCTGAGATTAAAGGTTTGATAATAAAAGAGAGTACGGTAAAGATGGCTATGAAGAGAGGGAATGCAGCAATGTCGCTTATTTTTTCAAAACCGACGAGACCATAGAAAAAAGGGTAGATTTTATAGAATACATAAAACATGATGAGAGTAATGAAACATTGCCAGAGAATGGACCACCAGATATGGTGTTCGCGATAGTGGATAATTTCGTGGGCACACACAGAGAGTATTTCATCTTCACTGTAGTTCTGGAGGAGTGTATCACCGATTAAGATTCTTTTCGTGTTGCCTAGGCCGACCACGGCAGCATTGGCCTTGGTTGTTTTGCTGCTGAGATTGATGGTGAAAATTCCCTTAATATGTATCTGCGCTCGGTTACAGATAGTACTAATTTTTTCTTTTAGATCATCGTTTTCCACTGGTGCTGTTTTGTAAAAAAGCGGTAAGATTAAAATAGGAAAGAGATTGGCAAAGATGACGCTGAAGAATATTATTATAAGGGAAAGCCAGAGCCACCAGAGATTAATCGATATGTGTGTGATGAGATAGAGTATCTCAAAGATAATTGCTCCGAGAACAAAGCTCACAACAGATGATTTTAGCCAATCTCTAAACCACGCTGAGCGAGTCTGGGTTGAAAAACCGTACTTATGTTCGATGGTGTATCCTTTTATAAAAGAGAAAGGAAAGGTGAGTAACACGTAGAATACATACAGCACAGTAAAATAGGATAGAATCACCAAAAAACGAATTTCTGTTACACCGTGTAAGAAATCAACGAAGTTTTTCGAGATAGCGAAATACAGGAGTGCAAATACAACAACAGCTGAGACGAGATAGGAATAGATACTGATAATTACATTGTCTCTACGGTATTTTTTTGCTAATTTCTGCTTCTCCTTATCGATTAATGGATGCATCTTGAGGCCGTTCATTCTATTGCGTGATATTGTATACTATTTTAATGATAAGTCAACTGAAACCTGGTGCTTGACTTTTTCTCTGCGGGCGAGTATAATAGTGTGTTGAAAGTGTTAATAACACTATGGAGCAAATAGTAGAAGGAGGTCCAATGAAAAAAATATATATTTTTGGTAAACCAACCTGTTCTGTATGTAAAGATGCGTATAATAAGATTCGCTATTTTAAAGAGAAGAAAGATTTCAATGCAGAGGTTATATATTTTGATATGGAATCTGTCGATGGTTTAACAGAAGGAGCGTATTGTGAAGTCTTTGACATTCCCACGATTATTATTTTCGATGAACAGAAGAAAGAGCTTGCCCGTTGGGTAAAGAAACCACCAATCAGCGAAGAATTTTTACCCTACTTATGAGGTATAGAAATTATGAAAATTTCTATACAAATTCTAAACCCTAAATTCTCTCTCGACGTCGAGTCTTCCCTCGATGCTGAGTCTCAGGACGAAGCGCGAGACGAGACGGAAATTCTATACAAATTCAAAATCCCAATTACCAAAACGTTTTGAATTTATAGTTTTTGACATTCGGTATTGTTTAGAATTTAGTGCTTGGAATTTTGTCTAGGATGGGTATGAATCGTAACTATAATTTGAAAACACTAAAGAAGCTCAATAAACTAAGAGGAATTCTAAAAAGATGTACCGGTGCTGTCGTTGCTTTTTCTGGTGGCGTTGACTCAAGTTTACTGCTAAAAGTCGCTCAAGATATCTTGGGAGATCATGTGATAGCAGTGACCGCCGTGTCATCACTCTACCCGCGTGATGAAGTGATTACTGCCAAGCGTATTGCAAAGAGAATCAAATGTCAACACCGCATCATTCGATCGAATGAGCTTCACATAGCAACCTTTATAAAAAATCCAAAAAATCGCTGCTATTATTGCAAGATAGAACTTTTTAAAAAGATTAAGAAAATTGCATCATACTATGGCTACAGCGTAATCGAAGCGAGTAACAAATCGGATTTACGTGATTTTCGTCCAGGGCTCCGCGCCGTAAGGAAGTTAGGAGTAAAGTCACCATTAATCGAAGCGGGCTTGCGAAAGGATGAAATACGGGCGTTAGCAAGGAAATTTGGTCTACCCAACTGGAATAAACCATCGATGGCATGTCTCGCATCAAGAATTCCCTACGGCACGCAGATACAGAGCACGATATTGAAGCGCATAGCATCAGCAGAACGTTACGTGAAGAAGTTACGTGTGACGCAGGTACGCGTTAGAGACCACTATCCTATCGCACGTATCGAAATCCTGCCACGTGATATGAAAAAAATCTTAGGTAACCATGATAAGATTGTAGCATATTTTAAAAAGTTAGGATACAAATTTATAACCCTAGACATCGAGGGATATCAGTCAGGTAGTCTCAATCGCTGAGATGAGAAATTTAAAAGAGCTCGCAAAGTCATTTTTTAAAATTGGACTCTTTGGCTTTGGTGGAGGGGTTGGTATGCTTGCACTTCTCCGAAATGAGTGCGTCACGAAAAAGAAATATATAACAGATGATGAACTCTGTACGGCAGTTGCCATAGGACAAATGTTACCAGGTCCTTTTATTCCCAATTATTCTGAATACATTGGTTATCATCTCTTTGGCCTGAGGGGTTCAATTGTGGCTGCTGGCGCACTGTTGCTACCCTCTTTTGTGTTAATGATAATCCTCTCATGGTTTTACCTCACCTATCAATCATTGCCTGGTGTAGAACAGCTCTTTAAAGGTATCGGAGTGAGTATGACCTCAATTTTATTGTGGGCGTCATATGATATGGCTAAAGTCTTGATTAAAGATATTAAAGGAGTGATCATCTTCATTTTTGCCCTGGCACTCTTTCTCATTAGAATCGATCCCATTCTTACTGTCCTCATCTGTGGAGGGCTTAAAATTACCCTCGACCACATAAAGACGGCTGCTGGTGTGCTCTGTGCTGTTCCTCTATTTGCCTTTGATGGCAAGAAGGCGATAGATCTGGCAGGCATATTCATCAAAATCGGAGCAATAATATTTGGCGGCGGGTATGGAGCGATTCCATTTATTAAAAATGAAGTCTGTAATGTGAGACCATGGTTGACGCCGAAAGAATTTCTCGATGGTGTTGCACTTGGTCAGATGACTCCTGGCCCTGTTGCTATAACAGCGACTTTTGTCGGTTTCAAGGTAATGGGTATCCCTGGCGCAATCATCGCAACCATCGGCATTTTCTTACCTTCTTTTTTAATGCTCATGGTACTCATAAAGATTTATCGAAAAATACGTAGTAATAGATATGTTGTTTCCTTTTTTGATGGTGTGAAATCAGCGGTTGTCGCGATTTTATTGTCTACGGGGATCGTTTTCATTACCATGAATTGGATAGATATTAGTTATGGAATTTTTGGCCTCGGTGTGCTTCTCGTTCTAGTTTTTTTACGGATCGAACCAATCTTCCTCATTATAGCGGGAGCAGTTTTTGGTCTGGTCGTCGGATGATTTCAGAAATGGTTTAGTCTCGTGCTGTTAATTCAAATTCAGTAACCGCACTCCGCTCCTTACCACTCACTAAATCTTTGACCCTTACGACCATAATGTAATACCCGGGAGGAAGGTCCATAGGATGATATTCTGCCGCGAGATAGGCAATATTACCCGGTTCGAGCCAGTCCTTTATCAAAACATCAACGATTTCCTTCTTCATTACTGCTTTATTGTATACTTCGTACGTCGTCCTCACCTGGTGCATACCACCTTTGGTTTCTAAATTGTAGGCTTCTGTGTAAAAATAGAAAGGCGTGTAGACTGGTACCCTGGGTTGTGTAAGAGGAATCACCCTGCCAACCGGTTTATTGAATTTTTCGTGGGAAACACCTTCATCGATGAGTATCGCAGGAATGATGTCGCTTATTTCTTTTGCATCATTCAGATAGTCAATGAGATTGACCCATATAACCTGCTTACCTGCCCTTTGATTTTTTGTGTCCGTGAGTTCAATTTCAAGACGGTACTCTTCAGGTGCGAGCCAGAAATTGGCTTCATCATAAAATATTCCATTTAGACCCTCATGGGGTATTAAAAAATTTTTCTTTCCAATAACGAGACTATCATTTTCATTATATATTTTTATATCTCTTATAATGTACAATTCAGCTGTATCACTAATGTCGAGCGACAAGTAAATTTCCAAGCGAGTGAGATTTTTCTTTTGCCGAAATCGGCCAATTGTAGCTGAAAAATCGAGTGTCGCTGAAGGTTCTATATCAATTATGGAATCTCGTGTAATTTCCTTGAGGTGCGGAATGCGGACATTCTGACCAAATGTCGATTGAGCGATGTTTTTATAGGCATACGCTATTCGCACAAAATCAAAAATAAGTCCCTGCGCTTTATATGTCCATATCTCGGCAGGTTTGACAACCTCGGTCACTTTAATGCCGATTTTTTTCTGTGGTGTAATGACGTCTCTTTTTGAAGGTGGTCCATACGTTACATACATTGGAATTCTATCATCGCTCAGCGGTGCGACTTTGCCAAATTGTCTAAAGGCGTATTCAGTCCTCTCCTCGAATTGGAGTCGCTCTTCTTCATTTTTGCCACGCCAGAACTGTTCATAGAAATGAGACCGCTCTGTCGCCGATTCCAAATTGAGATACTCGATAGCAGCTAATGAATCGAGCGTTCTTAAGCCAAGGAATAGCTTGCGTTCCTGTTCAAGCAGGCGGTAATAACGTGAAGCAAGGATGTTTACACTACAGAATGAACAAAATAAAGTTATGAGAACAAAAACCTGTGTATATCTTTTTTCGATCATTTTACTCCTTTTTCAATATTCGGCTCCCTCTTTTCTTATGTGGTCATACGTTCCAGGCCCGACATCAAAAATCCACTCTTCTTTATCTTCATCTCCTTGAAAGTACTCGTGTTCTATAATCTCAATAAGTTCACCAGCCCTGAAAATTTTAATGAACCGTGGATTACCATCATCTTTGATATCACAAAATAATACATCATAGCCATTTCTATAGTAATGCCATACTTCAAATGGTCGTGCCCACCCTGCCATGGGTATTACCTCGATTTCATCTGGAGGTCCATTTTTTATATAGAACAATCCTCTGTCGGTGTTTCTACCCAGGAATGCACGTGTTGAGAAGCCTGCATCGGCGTCATTGATACGTTTCTCATATTGTGAATAATCATGGTCTTTCCAGAATTGCTTGAGATATATGTCTTTCTGATGCTTCGTGAGCATGCTGAACTTTTTGAATTCAGCGGGATCTACAGTGTACCGAATATCATAGTAAAATTTCATTTCAGCGATATTATTCAATACTGAACGTATGCTAAATGGCTTACTACGAGAGAGAGATGTATTCAAGGCTGGATCGTTTACAGTAACGGTAAGCGTATACAAACCATCGATGTAATCGTTACAAAACGTGGTGAAGGTGTCAATCTGGCTATACGCATACTTCAACCGACTTTCTTTTTTGTCGATGAACGTAATATTTGCGCTATCGATAATGAGATAGTGAATTGTATAGTAAAGACTGTCAGGAACCAAGCCATAAATTTCGAGATAAGAAAAGAGTGTGTCATAGTTTAAAAATTCTGAAGAAACTAATGGGATTAATGGTACATTATGAAATCCCAGTGCCTCACTGCTCCTCTTACCCAACAAAATATCACTACAGTTAAAGATGAGCGTATCAGATGGTATCTCAATGGTGCCTTTTGATAATAATGTACCGCTGTCTAATTTAATTTCGAGAAAATAGTGAAAGATTCCTGGGTAGAGCGTAATGGGTATATAATCAATGAGGTGTCCTTCTTGTTGCATTGGAGATATATGTGCACCTTTTACGCCAGTTGTTGAAGAGGAGTCTTGACGGCGCTCCTCATAAATCGTGAATCGATAAGAGTATTGTATAAAGATCGTGTCTTGAGACTCATCGTGCTGCGAAACGTAAACTTGATGGATAGGAATTTGATACCAGACTTCAACATACCCACCGTCAAAGCGATAACAGTCAACAGACACCTGGAGGAAAGAAAGTACACACAGTAAGAGTGCCATAAACACCCCTTCCTCAATAATAGTCCTAATCACATGAATGTCAAGGTGTAATTGGTGGGATGAGAAAATATAGCTTCACTCTCACAATTTGTACTTTTCACCAGAAATCTCATTGACAATATAACGAATTCGGGTATACTTTACTGCATGGCGGCGTAGCTCAGTTGGCAGAGCAGGAGAATCATAATCTCTGTGTCAGGGGTTCGAATCCCTTCGCCGCTATAACCATGATGCATATTATAAATACTAACTATTCAGACCTCAACGTAACAACAAGAATAGGATTACGATCCAAATGTATTTTTGTTGTCTTTCAGTCAGAGAATAGGCGGCGATGTTGTTCATATAACAGAGTTATCTGAGGGATAGATATGTCTAAAAAAGAAGAAGTTGATATACTCGTAGAACTCCAGGAAAAATTAGCCAAATTGGAAGACGTTGAAAAAACACTTGCGAAAAAAAGTGATGAATTACAGAAACTGGAAGAAAAATTAGCAGAGACATACACAGCACAGATGGAAGTTTCGAATGAAGTTGAAGACCTCAGGAAAACGATGAAGAAGCTGGAAAAACAAGATAAGATATTGATGGAATCTGTGAAGAACAGACAGAAAGAATTAAAGGAGCTTAAGCAGACAAAGAAAAAAGCTACCCATCTTTATGCAGAGAGAGATAAGTTGGAGAAAAATATTAAGAAATTACAAGAGGAGCACGATACATTGATTACTGAAAGAGAAAAACTGAGTAGCGAAGTTAATGTGATAAAAGCCAGCCGAACAGAGATTTCAAAACGAGTGACGACTTTGGAAAAAGAGTTATTCAAATTGGAGAAAGAATGCACCTCACATGAAAAGACGTACAACGATGTTAAGGTTAAGAATGAGGAGTTGAAAAATGAATATCAAGGTCTCGAACAAAAGTGGAGCAGTTTGCTGTCTGATGTAGAGAGTGCTGAAAAAGACGTAAAGATCATGAAGGAAGAGAAGAACACGATTACCAAAGAACTCGAAATGGCACGGAAAACACGCATCAAGGAAGAGCAAAACAGTGAAAAGCTGAGTACGCAGGTCGATTCATTAGAGAAAGAGAAAGCAGAGTTAGATAAGAATGTTGAAACATTGAAAAAAGAGGAGGCTGAAATTTCTTCACAAATTGCGCAAATAAAATTAGAGATGAAAGAAGATTCTAACACGATTGCAGATTTGAAAAAAGAGCTGGGAAATTTGATGCAAGACAAAGATAAACTAGGTAAAGAAAGCGAAGAATTATCCAAGGTAAATAAAGAATTCGATAAGGTGGCAAAAAAATTGAAAGCAATGAAAGAAAAAGAAACAGAACTGGTTTCGAAAATTTCATCATACCAGCTCGAATATGAAACACTCGAGACATCACTCAGGGAACTCGATGAGAATTACAAGAAGGCGAAAGACCGAGATAAGGCTTTGAAGAGTGATGTTGCCCAGAATAAGAAGGAAATGGAAGAATTGACAAAGAAGGTCAATCTATTGAAAGACGAACACGCTGCCCTTGAACCGAAGGTTGCACAATTGAAAAGGAAAGAGAAGGAATTGAAGAGCATTGAACATGAGTACGACAGGATACAGCAGAAATTTGACGTGCGTAAGAAAGAAGCAACCGAGTTAGGAGAGTCAATTGAATTGGCGAAGAAGAAAATTGACGAATTAGAACCACAGGTTAAACAATACGAGTCGATTGACAAAGAATATCGCGCGAAGAGCGGTGAATTAGAAAAGATTACCGAACTATTAAAAGCGAGTGAGGCACAGTGGTCAGAATATAAAAAAATAGAAACATCATTACCCCGGATGAGAGAGGACCACGAGCAATTGCTATCAATGCTCGAGCAGGACAAGATGACCAAGCAGCTGCTCAATACGCGTAAGAAGGAATTATCTTTGCTTGAAGATAAAATAAAGGAACGTGAGACGCGAATAACAGAACTGGACGAAAAACTCAAAGGGCTCGAGAAGAAAGAAGAGCAATCTGTTGCTGAATTAAATAAAGAAAATCAAGAATTGCTCAAAAAGAGGGATGGGTATAAAAATGAGATTAATAAAATGATGGTTCTGCAAAAAGAATTCGAGGAAAAAATTGCTGACATAAAAATACACTATTCAGAAGTAGAAGGTAAAATTGAGAAAGCAAAACTATTTGAGACTGATATGGTTGCGAAACTCGAAAATAGACGAAAGGAACTTGTCTCGATAGGTGCTGATATTGAAAGAAAGAGCAGGGCGAAAGAAGTGCTCGACCGAGCAGTGGATAGGATTGAAGCTATAAAAAAAGAACTCGAGGGACTCGAAAAGAAGAGGAAAGAGGCAGTGAGTATCAGAGCAAAGGTCGATGAAATGAAGGCATTGTTGAGACAGATGGACAAGCAGAAGGATGCGCTCGATAGAGAACTTGCTGAGAAAAACAGAGAGGTGGAAAAAACAAAATCACTTCTTGCACAGTTAAAAGAAAAACAGACAGAATCTCCAGATGACAAAGATACATAAAAAGATTTCGAACAGGTAATGAAAATCGTATATCTCATCATCGGTGGCATTATTTATGCGCTGAGTTATGCCCTCTTTTTAATACCTCATCGCATTGTTCCGGGCGGCGTCACCGGTATTGCCATGGTTCTACACTTCCTCTTTAGTTCTCCAGTAGGAATCGTCGGGATCATCTTGAATATCCCATTATTCATCATTGCCATGCGGGTCCTGGGGATTTCCTTTGGAATCAAATCAGTGGTGACAATCATCTGCACCTATCTCGTGATCGATTTTTTTGTCTATTCCATACACATAACAACACCAACTAATAATGAAGTGCTGGCTGCACTCTATGGTGGCGTTCTGCTTGGGTTGGGATTAGGGCTCATCTTCCGAGGTGGTGCGAGTACTGGCGGAACTGATATTGTCGGCCAGATCCTTAACCGTTACACCAACATGTCAGTCGGTATGTGGATTATGGCTGTTGATTTTATAGTGATAACAGCTGCTGGAATTGCGACTCATTCGATTGAACTGGCACTCTTGGGTTACCTGGCGCTTTTCCTCTCATCAAAAGTCATTGATCTTATTTTGGAAGGCATGGATTATGCACGGGCAGTGTTTGTGATCAGTAAAGATAATGAGAGAATCACAAAAGAAATTTATGAAAAAATGAAGCGCGGGGTAACGATACTCGATGGCCATTCAGCATATACAAAAGAGAAGAGGCCTGTAATCATGTGCGTTATTACAAAAAGAGAAACACAAATTTTTAAATCATTGGTACAGGGCATTGACAATGAGGCATTTGTAATTCTCACTGATGTTTTTGAAGTCTTAGGTAGGGGTTTTAGACCAAGAATTTAAGACAAATCCCAAATTACAAACATCAAATTCTTCACCCTATTAGATATGAACTTAATCTTTTCTTTCAAACATTTATAATGTAGTGAGGATGATTTGGTGCGTATCACCCTTAAGAATGCCTTATCTAACAGGGCAGGCAATTTCTAAGAACCAAAATTCCAAATATTATTATTCCATTATTCTACAATTATCGAATGGTCGAACGAGGCTCTATTCCGCTCCGGGATCAGAAGAATGTCTTACAAAATAAATATTGAAATATCGAAAGAAAATATAGGTGAAAGTCAGCAAAGTATAGCAGGCGGGATCTGTTAAATTTTATTCAAGTGTTATGTCTTTAAATCAAGACCTGACCCCCATAACCTTACTTTACAAAACAGGACGGGTCGTTTGTAAAGTCTAATTCTTGATGCCAAAGGTATCGTAGGTTCCTGTTTTTGTGTAGCCAAGCTTTAAAGCAAGTTTTTCCGATTCAGAATTAGCTGCAAGCCATTTGGGTTCGATATTATTTTCTAAACAATATAATACTAATTTGGCACCAACTACTGTTCCTAAACCCTTTCCTTGAAAACCTTCGGATGTTTCAATCTCAATGTCAATTGCACCTTTACACATCGCCATTGAAGTCGCTGCGCTTACCATTTTTGTATTGTATAAAATGCAGTAGCCAATACCGCGCTTTAGAAAATCTTCTATTGATTGAAAATTTTCAAAAAAGTATTCATTCTCTATATCAGAAAGTAATTGCGCTGCCAATTGAACATCAAGCCTTTTCAATTTAAAATCAGGCAATAAATTCTTTATTAATTTCTCAAGATGGCTTTTGTTTAATGACTGCGAAGAGAAGTCAACAAAGTGTATTAAAAAAATCTTATCATTGTACTCTTCTTGCAATATTTGCCTCCAGTCATCGTTTTCTGGCGTAACATAGTGGATTGGTTTGTGTTTTAAAATATCTTTCACATGAAGCGATTTTGGATTGCCACCGAGCATAGTGACGCTGCCAGCATCTA
>Ga0111226_1035_pt1 | contig 16014 bp, 10 predicted proteins | sample DeeMarSWOR152_54_FD_80390 | JGI IMG/M metagenome (GOLD analysis project Ga0111226, IMG submission 80390) | candidate division TA06 bacterium DG_78 | reverse complement strand
TTTCAGACAGTATTCGGCACGAGTGTGTTTTCCTTAGAGGGATTTTACCGCGTCACCCATAACAATGTTGAGCAGGTTCAGTCAGTGTACCATGAGAATGTCATCCTGCATACGGTTGAGAACGTGGGCACGGATAAGGCGCTCGGCATCGAGGCGCTCTTCGATTTGAGTGTGGCATCGTGGTGGAATCTCAATCTGACCGGATCGATTTTTCAGCAACGATTAGACGGCCTGCTCTACGGTGAGCCGATTTCTGAAGAAGATTTGAGCTGGAGTGCACGATTCAATAGTGAATTTAAAGTATTTTCAGGGACAAAAGTACAGATCACTGGACGGTACCGTAGCCCGTCGCTGTCAGCGCAAGGCCAGCGCGAAGGATTTTTCACGACTGACGCCGCACTGAGACAGGAATTGTTTGCCAAAAAACTCAACCTGACCTTGCAGGTGCGGGATGTTTTCGGCACAGGCAAACGAGAATTTATTTCTGAAGGTGAGGATTTTTACATCCGCCGGTATTCAGAACGCGAATCACCGGTCGTGATGTTCAGTATCAACTACAACTTTAATAATTTCCGAAAAGAACGTCTCCCTGAAACCACAGAGCCGGAATTCGAGGGAATGGAGGAACTTGAGTAACCCTCATTGCTGCGCAATTTCGGGTCGATTACAGTGATTATCTGCCAAGAAACGTGGTGGACAGATTACGCAGATAGAAACAAATAGCTATTTGATATAGAAACCCAAAGATAAAGTAACAGTGTGAAACCAGTTGTCTACGTAGCCATCGCCAGGACCAGGAGTATCATTCGTACCACGAGCACCGCCACCGAGATACCGGAGATTTACATAGGTATCGAGCGAATTATTGAGCTCATACCCGAGACGCAATGAGGCATCGAGGATTGCGCCCACAAAGTCATTTTCACCACCGGTGATATATTTTCCAGAAGCATAAAAGCCATCGATTTCACTGCTCCACCACATACCATTGTTAAAAGGGAATCGGGTACGGAATTTAAGAATCGGAACTAGACCAACACCTTGATTGACCCGAAGCAGAGCACCGTCACACGATGCAAAACGTATTGAGGCATTCCGAATCTGTACTGAGAGACCAATAGCAAATTCCTTATTTTTATCTTTATTAAAATCATACAGGTAGCTGAACCGCCAGAAACTGAAACCATAGTGCAGGTCCATGGGTGTGTCTGCAGGGAACGTGAGTTCGTCGACGATGAGATCGTTCCTCAATAACGCCTCAGAGTTTATATCCAGAGGCTGATACAGAAAGACTATGGTGTGCCTCTTCGCCAGCGTAACCTCAGCAGTAAACCGCGTGAATGGAAAGAAAATGTTCTGGCCGCCTTCGTCCACGTAGTCGAATTTCGTACCGTTAGAATCGAACTGGATCGTGTGCGATGCGATACTCGTAAAGCCGGATTCAAAACCGAGACGGAACTGATACCACGCATCAGGATGATTGATAAATGATTTTTCTGCAGGTGCGCCATGTCCTCTGTCGTGCATACCCTGCGCCGATACGGTGGCTGATACAAAGAATATTCCGAAGATAATATATTTCATTGCACCTTCCTTGTTGTGAATTAGTATAGGTATTTTTAAAAAGGTGTCAATGAGTGGAGCGTTATCCCTTTATCTACCTTAATTATATAGGGATCCTCAAATTTGCAAATACAACAACAAGGATTACAGTTTTTCCATAAAAACGAAAAACTGCATCCTCAAATTTCATGCCAAATCAAAGATTTGGTGAAATTTGGGAGCGATTTTTTTAAGCAGGTTTTGGAACACTATTTATTACCCTGGCAATTTTTATATCGATGTCAATATCCTCGAGTGGATTTCTTAATGGTACAACACCAAGTGTGAGTGCTTCTTGATAGAGTGCTTCATAGATTTTAAAATTTTGCCAAATATCGACTTTTTCATTTTCTAAGAATTTTCTTTCAAAGTGTTGAAATATGCGATGATTTCGTATCATTTCATTGCCTCAATGCTACTACTATTGTAGTCGATTATGTTTCGTTGTCAAGAGTTCCGCCACAAGAGGTGGACCGCAGAAGTCTCGCAGAAACCGCAGATTGAACTGCTGATCGTTTCGATGTCCCATCTTATTGACTTAGGTTCTATATTTATTATACTGAAGACTGATGATCGCGTTGCTGTTGTGTTTGATACTCTTTGGAGAGAAACAGGTTGAGCTGCGGTATATTGATGAGCCGCCACAGATCGACGGCTTTATCGAAGATATCTGGTTGCAGGCAGATTCTGCATACGATTTTATCCAGTACCGACCGCAAGAAGGTGAACCGACCACTGAACCGACGGTCTGCTATTTCCTGAGTGATGATAATAATCTCTATGTCGCGTGCCGCTGCTACACCACAAGCAGAAAGCCATTTGCCTCATTCAAAGGATTTGAAGACCATATATGGTTTTACTTAGATACCTTCAATAGTAAAGCTACTGCGTATATGTTCGCGGTTTGTCTCAGTGGACATTTTGATGATGGTTTATTATTGGAAGACGGTAAAGTTCAGGATATGTCCTGGGATTATGTTTGGTTCCATGGCGCGAAGTCCTATGATGACCACTATGAGATCGAGATGAAAATTCCATATAAATCGATTCGCTATAAAAAAGGTTTGACTGAGTGGGGCATAAATTTTCGACGCTACCATATTAAAGATTATGAAATCTCTCACTGGACAAAGCTGCTGCAGAAAGATGGTTTGCAGGTTTCAAAGTGTGGCACGCTGACGAATGTCCATCCAAAAGTAAAGGGCTACCACATCGAGTTGTATCCTGAGGCATTTTTCCGCTATGACCGTGTTGGAGATTCGACTGAGTACACACCGAGTTTCAGTTTCAATTTTAAGTGGGATTTCACGTCACAGTCAACACTGAATGGTACAGTGAACCCAGATTTTGCACATATCGAGGCTGACCCGTATCAATTTAATCTTTCGCGCTATCCAGTATACCTCGATGAACGGCGACCATTCTTTGTTGAGGGAAACGAAGTCTTTAGAATGTCGAGTCTGGGTTTGGGATTTTTCCAGCCGTTATTAATTTTCTATTCACGCCAGGTTGGCAAGCCTTTGAGCGACGGTGGCTCAGTACCGATTTTAGGTGGACTCAAATTTATCAATAAGGGAAGAGATTGGAATATCGGTGTGCTCGGTGCAGTGACTGATAGTACTGGTGATGAAGATTATCAAGGTTTTACTGCTGCGCGCATTCGACGCACCATTTTCGAGACATCCGAGATTGGTCTTTTAATGAGTGGCGCGGCGACGAGTCGAGATGATTATAACTATGCGATTGGTTTTGATGGTGCGTACCGTTCAGGTCCTTCGCAATTTATTCTACAGACTGCACTGAGCGACAAGAATAAAAAGAGAGGCTGGGCAGTGTCGAGCGGTGGTATTTTCAAGACAGAGAACTTTATCGGCGTCGGAAGCTTTATTGCCGTCGACGATTCTTTTGATGTCGGAGATATCGGCTACGTACCCTGGCAGGGTGCGACCGAATTATATATTGCTGCTGGTCCGGCTGGGTATCCAGAGAGCGGAATAATCCAGCGATACTATATTGAACCGGGATTCATTGTATCACAAGAACCAGGGAGTACTGAGTGGTCAAGATTGGCAACCATCTATAATGAAATAAACTTCCGCAACCTCTGGGGATTTTCTCTGTATGGTGAAGCAGGCAAACAGTACGAGGCAGACACGAATTATTTCCAACGGGAAATCAGTCTAGATGTGTGGAGTGGATTTCGTACTACTATGAATATAAATTTCGGTTTCACCTATTCATACTGCTATAATTACCGCCAAAATTGGGTTGGCCATCAGCTGTGGCTCTGGCACTGGATGTGTTTTGTTCCGGCATCGAGGATTTCGCTCATTACAGATGGAGATTTTATTATTGAATACAACCCTGATGGTGTTATTGCAGACATTACACCAATCTGGACACCGCGTATTGAATACAAACTTAGACACAATATTGATGTATCTCTGTATTCAGAATTCGTATTCGAGACTGACGAGGGCGCGCTGAGCACCCCAGAAATTTATTCAAACCGCATCGGTTTTCTCTTTGCGTGGAATTTTTTGCCCAAGAGTTGGCTTTATGTTGCATTCAATGACTACCGTGAGAACACCGGAGATGGGCTGGAACTGCAGCAGAGGATCGGCGCGGTGAAGGTGAAGTATCTTGTCTATTTTTAGACGAGTCGATTACAGCGAATTTTTCGGAACGGGGAAAAATTCCTCAAGAAATAGAACTTAGCGCTGTCCCTTTATCTACCTTAATTATATAGGGATCCTCAATTTTTCAATCCTGTAAGGAGAAAAATTGGGATTATGCGGGTTTTGGAATGTTGTGTATCATGCTGGTAATTTCAATATCAAGGTTTACATCTTCAGATGGTTTTTTTGATGGTACTGCGCCCGATGTGAGCACTTCCTGCTGTGTTATTTCATCCGTCTTTACATTATACCATATATCACTTTTTTCTAAGCGCGTTCTTTCATAATGTTGGAATGTACTGCGTCGTGCGATCATGTCATTACCTGGGTTTTCACTCTCCTTGATTATATATTATAAGTGTTTTTTCATAATTGTCAAGGCTTAAGTGTCGTAGGATAACGTAAATGCTGAAATATCGCAGAGAGCTTGCTAAAGCTTCGCTTCGATTACGGTGATAAAAAACCAAAATTACTGTGATGGACGATAGGCTTATGATTTAACTGTTTTTTTATAATCGCTGACGTAGTTGCTTGTCATTCTATGCCCTGAATTTCTAAGGAATCCAGCACTGATTTTTCTGTTAAAAACCAGCATCCTCAAATTTGCAAATAAATCAAAGATTTATGCAAATGTGGGCGATACTCAAATTTCATACCAAATCTATGATTTGGTGAAAAATTCCCCGACACGGAAGTCGGGATGCTGAATTTATCAGCCATATCAAAGATATTCTAAGGATTACAGTTTTTTCTTTGAAAAAACTGCATGCTCATTTTGCCAACGACATCAAAGATGCCGGGCAAAATGGCACAATTTGATTACCGATTAGGTTTCAGCAGATGCAGTTTTGCGGTGCTAGAGACCTGTAACATTCTGTGTAAGATGTGGTGGCAGTTTGAGCAGACTAAGATCAAGTCTGAAAGTCTGGTTTTGCGGGTGGGGCGGAGTTGGAATAGTGGAACCTTATGGTGCATCTCAATAAACCCTTTGCCAACGGGTCCATAGGTTTTTTCAAAATCGAATGAACAGATTTCACATTTCAAGATGCGTGCCCTTTTTTTCTTTTTCTGCACGAGTTTGGGTCGATCCTCGCACTTTTTATGCAAACGAAACAGGAGTTTGCCGGCAGGAGCGTCAGATTCTTCTGCATAAACCGTGTTGAGAGATTTAATGACTGCACTCTTTGCGAGTTGCCTGATTGCGACAGCGATTTTGTTTAATATTGCGAGGTCTTGAGAAAATTCTTTCCAGATGGATATTTCTAGTTTACTTACATGGGTTAATCCTGTTGCTTTGGTGTGCGGGTCACAGCTCATAAATGTTTGCAATTTCATGTAGACGCTATTTGGATTTCTAAAACGTTTTCTGTCTTGTATTTTTTTATGAAGCGGTAGTTTTTTTAAAATTTTACTTAAGGCAATGATTTCACGATGATGTTTTGAAATGCGCGATGGATTATAGCGTGTGTATAAATCAAGTGCTAATATAAGCTCATCACGGGTCCAGGGGTTTCTTTTAAACGTAATCATTTACTGCTCAAAGATTTTCCCCGTGGGACTCGGGAAAATTTGGTAGAGTAAAATTCACGTATCCCTGGATCATCGGACTTTAACAACCTTCTGTGTTATGTTGCCGTCTATTTCCAAAAAATAAACACCTGGTGCAAGTGTGGTCGGTTCAACTGTTCTGCCAGAAATGTCGTAGACCTTACATGTTTTGCCTTCGGGTAATTGTAAGGGACCGGTAAAAATGGTCGGACCGAATTCATGATGAGTTATTGGTTTCGAGAAGCCTTTTCCAATACCAACTAACAGGTCATTTTCCCACCAGGTAATGTCATCGGGCTCACGGGCTGCTGAGAGGACATCGATGTCTGTATCGCTATCGACATCAGCAGCATAGACCGCAACAACATCGTCGAGATTATCATTGATATCGTGCCTTATGAAATTTTCACTGCCGTCGTTCTCCCACCAGGTGAGATCATCATCGACCGCAGCAGCACCCAGAATATCAATGTCAGTGTCCTGGTCTAAATCGATCGCAAAGATTGACCAGGCACCTTCAAATTCCTGTTCAATGTAGTGCAGGATTACACCATTCTCAAGCCAGAAAACATCATCATCAAGGTATGCACAACCGATGACATCAATGTCTCCATCCGGCTCGACGTCAATGGCATAGACATCGGCTGCACCGGCAAAACCTCCGAGCGGGTGTTCAGTAAAGTTCTCACTGCCATCATTCTCCCACCAGGTAATCACATTTCCCATGTACGCAGCGCCGAATACATCAATATCGAGGTCGCCATCGGCGTCACAGGCATAGACTGAGTACGCGCCATCATAGTCTCCCCTGATTGTATGCTCGGTAAAGTTTTCACTGCCATCATTCTCCCACCAGGTAATATCGTCGTCATCAAAAGCAACTGCCAGAATGTCGATGTCACTATCGTCATCCATGTCAATGCCAAAAGCAGAATAGGGGTTTGTAAAGGACGAATCGATGTCATGTCTGGTGAAGTTCTCATTGCCATCATTCTCCCACCAACCAACCGCTTCAAGACCTGGTACCTTATACGTTCCCAGGATATCGATGTCTCCATCAGGCTCGACATCGATCGCAAAGACCGACGTGCCTGCGGTAAAACCACTGTCAATGAGGTGGGGTATAAAGTTTTGGTAGCCATCGTTCTCCCACCAGGTGAATTTTCCTGTCAATCCTTTTGTTCCTAAAACATCTACATCATTATCATCGTCTAGGTCAATGGCAAACACAGCAAAGGCACGTTCAAACTCAGGATCGATGATGTGCTCGGTGAAGGAAATCTGGGCTACCAGCAGAGCTGGTAAAAGCATAATTATGTATTTCATGTTTACCTCCTGAGTGCCTGTGGCACTCATTCTCTTACGGGGTAAATCGCCAACCTAATCGCCAACTTAATCGCCAACCTCATTGAAGGACGTAATGCAGACTTCTTCCTTTACCCTGACTCTTAAGAACTCCTAATTTTACGAGTTTTTTGACCTCTTTAAGTGCGCCTTCGTCTGATATTTTGAACATCTTTTGCATATCCCGATTTGTTATTCTCCCATTTTGATTGATAAATTCCACAATCCGCATTTGTCTCTCAGTTAAAGCGATCTGGCCTTTTTTAGCTTTTCGTAATCTTTCACTGCTTAACCGTATTACTCTTTCTTTAACTGCCGCAACACTTACGTTTACGCCTTCAATAAAGTATTCCAACCACTTGGTTAAATCTACTGTACTCTGATTTACACTCTGCAAGGTTTTATAATAAGCAGGTCTATCAGAGTCGTAATAGTCATCGAGGCAGAAGAATTGTTTCGTATCAAAACCTCTTTTATAAAGAATCCATGCAGCCAAAACCCGTGCGGTCCTGCCATTGCCATCTACAAAGGGGTGGATTCTCACAAATTCATAATGGACAATACCCGCTTCAATAACTGGATCAAGCTCTTTTGCCTCTTCTGAATTTATCCAATCGACCAAATCCCTAACTAACCCGGGAACTTTTTCATTTCTTGGTGGTCGGAAATGAATTTCACCGGTTAATCTATTTCCTACCACAACATAACGCTTTCTGAAAACGCCGCAATCATCTGGATTGTCCAAGGTATCTTTTGTGACCATACGATGCATTTTTAAGATATCTTTCTCGTGAATAGAACTACGCTTTATCAATTTGGCAATGTTTTCAAGAACTTTAAGATAATTTAAGACCTCTTGTTTATCTTTACGTGTAGCAGTAATTTTTCTGCCCTGAGCAAGTTTGGTTACCTGTTCTAAAGATAGTCTATTTCCCTCGATGCTTGTAGAAGAATGGGCACTGTGGATTATTGCTTCACGTCTTAAAGCTATTTCCCATTTAGGAATTAAAGGTGAATTAAGGATTACCTCTCTGCCAGCAGAAATTTTTGCAAGCACGCGGACTATTGTGTGTGTGTAACGAAAATTTGGTTTAAACATTGATGTATTATGACATAATTACAAGTGCAAGTCAAGATACCTCGTATCTAGCACTGAGCCCGCTGAGGTATCGCAGAGAGCGCAGATGAAAGAGCGTAAGGCGCAGCCCCGATACAGAGGTCGAGAACACAAAATAATCGCAGAATTCGCAAAAGAAGTTATCGTATCTTAATAATTTTCTGTTCTATCCGGCCGTTCATTTCGATAAAGTACCCTGATTTTCTGCGAAAAATCAGGACACTGAATTTTTAGCCTACATCGGAGATGTACCCCTTTATCCACCTTAATTGTGTAGGGATGCTCAATTTTTCAATCCGTAGGAAAAAATTGGCAGGTAAAATTCGCGCATACCTGGTTCATCGTACCTTGATTGTTTTATGTGTAATCTGGCCGTCTATCTCAATAAAATAAATTCCAGGAGTCAAATTGGTCGCGTCAACTGTTCTGCCAGTGATGTCGAAGATTCGGCAGTCTTTATCCTGGGGCAGGTACAGAGGTCCAGTAAAGATCGTTGGAAAGAGATGAGAGGGTGCAGGTGTGTCGGTTTCAGTTTCGTACACAGGAATTCCAGTGCCGAGGGGAAGTCTACCAGTGTGCTGTGGGTCATGGTGGAACATGGGCCAGGGCATACGGTCTATATCATATGCAACAGCAAGATCCCAGATATAGAGGCTGTCATTACCACCGACTGCAATTTCGAGATCGCCGTCTAAGTCAATGTCTGCGACTGCTGGTGATGAAGTAATAGAAGAACAGACCGTGATGGGAAAACTATCAACATCACTCGCATCAGGATTGAACGCATAGAGCTTTCCATCCTGACACCCGACAATGATTTCGATATCTGGATCTCCATCAATATCCGCAAGCACCGGTGATGAGGTGACTGAACCAGTCGCAATAATGATAGGAAAATTAGGAAGTGTATCACCATTGGCACTGAACGCAAAGACCGCACCATTAGAAGACTGAATAATTCCCCTGCCAATCACGATGTCGAGCACGTAATCGTTATTAATGTCACCGACTGCCGGTGATGAAACAACTCCCTGGTAAATACCTGAACCAACACTATTAGGCCATGATGCGAGGTCATTACCGAGATAGTCCCAGGCATAGACATTGTTATCGATTGAACCGACAAAGATTTCATAGGTGGAATCTCCATCAATATCAGCGAGTGCTGGTGAACCATCAACATGGTGTCCGGTTTCCTGTGGCCAACCAGAGCAGGAATCACCAGTTGCTTCCCAGGCATACACACCATACTGGACATTACGGTCAACACCATGAATGATTTCCACGTTTCCGTCTTTGTCGATGTCCGCGATTCCAGCAGTTGAGTGGACTCTGCCTTCAACATTCTTAAAGAAAGAGAGCGCACCATTGTGTCGGTACACGAAGAATCTGTAGAGGTTAACACCAGTGCCGATACAAATTTCAAGGGTATCATCTCCATCGAGATCCTCGAGTGTTGCACATGCCCTGATGATATTGTCACCGAGGTTCACTGGGAAACCTGTTACATCATTTCCATCAAATTCCCAGGCATGAAGTTGGCCTGCATCAGACCCGTAGACGATTTCCATTGCGCCATCATTATCGATATCTCCAACTGATGGAGAAGAAGTCTCCTGAGCACTGCCGGTCGTTGTCTGCTGGGGCCAATTGGGCAGTGCCTCACCCCGATGGTTGAACAGATACACCCACTTTGTATTACCCGCAATCAAAACTTCGAGTGTATCATCACCATCTACATCTACGAAGACTGGAGAAGAAAAATCAACACCGCCTTCGATTTCCTGCGGCCAGCCATCTTGATAGGGAAATGAAAATAATAATGAAGTAAAAACGAGGAAGGAGGAACTGGAAAATAGGACGTAATGACTGACCTTTGTAAGTTTTTTAGAAAAATAATTCATAATGCCTTCCTACTTTAATAAAACTAATTTACCGATTTTATGTTGCCAAGGAGAATTGAGGTTATAGAAGTAGACTCCAGCAGCGGTTGGTGTCCAAGGAAGTTCATAGAAACCTGCAGATTTTTTGCCTGCCAGAGGCTGAGCGACTAGTCGACCACAAACGTCATAGATATTTAAATTAACCATGGCATCCGAAGGTAGCGCAAGGCTAAAGAGGGCTTTTCCTCTGGTTGGATTCTGTTTTAGTCCGAATGAGAAGACTTTAGGAATATCTTGATGTTCCATTATTCCGGTGAAGTTTGCAATAAAAGAGTAATAATTTCCAGGTGCACCACCAGGATCAGTTGAATCCTGCCCAAGAATATCTTCTGCATAGATGTAATATTTTACAGTGTCGTCCAGCATGAATACTTCAGGGATTAATCCGTTATACCAATTATCCATACCTTCGGTCATTCCAGCAAAAAACCATGCGGGATCTTCAGTCCGCTTGTAATAGAGTATAACAGTGTCGACTCCACTATTATCTATGACGTTTGTATACACGGGGAATGGTCCTGCATAGCTCGTATCAGACCATACACTTGTGGAATCGATCAATGGTGGGCTTATATCAACCCCAAATGAATCAGGATTTGAATAGGGACTTTCGTTCTGTGCTAAGTCAAAAGCTTTTACTCGCCAGTAGTAAAAATTTTCTGTAATATTCAAACTAACAGAATGTGTATCAGTTGTGTCTATTACTAGAGGTACGGTAAACGTGAGACCGGTATCAGCTTGAAGTACATATCTAACCGGAGCTGAGCGAAAACCCGCGCTTCTTTTTTCTTTCTCTATTAGAAAATTATTGTTCTTCATAAAATAGACCTCAGTCCATTCAAAGGTAACCGTGGTATCAGACAATACTATGCCATTTATCGGGCTCACGAGAAGAGGGATTTCTGGTGTCAGTGTGTCCACATTAAATGACCAGACATCAGACCAGGTGCTCTGATTTCCAGCACTGTCTGCTGCTTTTACCCTCCAAAAATAGGTGATGTCCAAAAAAGTATTTGTATAAAACGTGTCAGCCAATACAACACTATCTACACCAGTGAAAAGTGAATCCATCGCATAGTGAAACACATAGTTCTTAATACCAGACCCTGTATCGACAGCCTGGTGCCAGATACAGGTAACTAATGGATCATTTAGATACGCATTATCAGACGGCGAGATTAACTGAGGGATCGATGGAGAGTACATATCACTGAACATACTTATTACGGCGAAATCAGGCCACGGTGCAACCTCTACACTTGCTCCTGTAGCATAGACAGTGCTGTCTGACCCGTACATAATAGCCGTACACCAATCACTACTGCCTCCAGGTCCATCATACGAATAAAACCAATTTTCATTACCCGTGTTTGTGAGACAGGCAATTCCTATATTGCTACTAAATCCGCCTGCGTAGATATAGTCATCTGCTCCATACACGAGGCATGTGGCTTCATCAAATGACGGGGCTGTGTACACCCAGTTTGTATCTCCATCCGTTGTAAGACTGAGAACAATAAAATCATAATTGGTGCTCCAGCTCGTTCCGGCTACATATAAGTTGCCATCTGGACCATAGACAATTACATTGGCCCAATCATAAAAATTTCCCGAGCCATTGTAGGTGTAAATCCATCTTTCTGTTCCTGTGGTGTCAAGACTTATCACAGTTAGATCAACCCAGGTGCTACTGTCTGTGCTGTATCCTGCCACATAAAGATTGTCATCTGGACCATAGACAATTGCTTTTGCTTCATTGTCAAAGGTGCCAGATCCTGTATACTGGTATGTCCAATTTGTATCTCCATCTGTTGTAAGGCTTATCACTGTGAAAATATATAGCCAGGTTGTGTCAGTACAGTATCCTGCTGCATAGATATTTCCATCCAGGCCATAAACAACTGCATTAGCTTGGTCGTAATCGCTCTCTGGTCCATCATACTCATATACCCACCTCTGTGTTCCACCAGTATCAATGCTTATAACAGCAAAATCCACACCTCCAGTCGAAGTATTTCCTGCGGCATAGATATTGTCATCGAGCCCGTAAACAATTGAAGAAGCCTCGCCGCTACCGTAATTATATAGCCATTCTTGTGTTCCACTTGTATCGAGGTTTATAACGATGAAATTAAAGCCGTTCCTGCGTCCTGCAACATAGAGATTTCCATCGGCACCAACTGTAATTGCATTGGCGATGTCGGTGGAGTTCGTAGGGCCATTATACCTGTAAACCCAATTTGTATCTCCTCCAGTGTCAAGGCTTATAACTGTAAAATCCTGCACAGTGCCAATGCCATAGCTATATCCTGCAGCATAAATATTGCCGTCTGGACCTGAAGCTATTGAGCGGGCTTCGTCCAGAAAATTATTAGGTCCATTATACGTGTATACCCATCTGTCTGTTTGCGCGAGTAGTATAAGGGGCAGGAATAGTGCTATTATTATTGATAAAATAAGTTTACTCATAGTTTCCTCCTTCGTTGACCCTACACAGGACACGTCTGAGGACAAACCCTCCTTTTCGTAGATGTGCTTATGAAATTATATTTGTGGTTCTGTGTATGTCAAGGATGCCGGTGTTAGAAAATGATGATTTTTTTGAATGTCCTACTCTGTATGTTTAAAAAATAAATTCCAGTTGAAATATTGGGAATGGTGAGTGTCTCAGTATTATTCCATCGGGAAATTTCCTGACCAGTAACAGAATATAATACATGGGTACCCAGAGGAAGAGAAATTATTGCACCTCTTCTAACAATTGTCGGCACTGATTATCTTAGTAAGGTAACCTTGTGCACTAAAGTGCTTTCAGGAATTGTTAGGTGCAGAAAATATACACCAGATGGTAGATTGTTTGTGTTCCACTGAAGAAGATGTATGCCTCCATTTTTGTTGCCATGATCTAATCGAACGAGACGCTGACCTGCGATATTGTAGAGGCTGATTGTAATATCTGTTGTATGGGGAAGTGTGTATTCGATGTGTGCGACACCAGAAACTGGATTGGGTAAACATTGTAAGGATAGATTTTGAGTAACGAAAGGAGGGGCTGCAGTTTCTTCGATACTTTCAACCGCATACCTGAGAATCCATTCATCAGGGTCAAGACTGAGCGCAGTCGGTGCATCATCGAATTCGAATTGATATGTCTGGAGCGTGTCGTTATTCTGGACCACGACTGTCGTATCACCACCTCCAGAAAGAGAAAACACAAGGTCGATAGGCATCACAAATATTGGTCGCCAGCCAGAACTTTGCTGCATCTGTCTAATGCCAACGTGAATCTGATGCCTATTTTTTTCTGGTTCTGCGTACCACCAGTACTGGTACCTCGGATAGTACTCATCATAGATCCACTGGTCAAAGAAATCAGACAGGTCTAAACCAGAGACGGTTTCACAGACACCTTGAAAATCTTCAGTGCTCGCATTCCCATACATGTATTGCGGATCTGTAGCATAGGTGTACATGATATCAAAGAAGGTCGAATCGCCGACCGCATGCCTCAACATGTGCAATACCCAAGCGCCTTTGGCATAACAGATTTGTAAGAATATTTGGAAAGGATCAGAGATATCGTAGAGGTAGATCGTGCCGCCTTGCCAGTACTTAAGGTCATCCATGTAGTTATGATATGCATTCATACCGTACTTATCACCCCACCACAGAGCTTCACAGTACGTGGCAAATCCTTCATTGACCCAACAGTGGTGCCAGCTCGTCGGACTGATCATGTCACCGAACCACATATGCGAGAGTTCGTGACAGACTACCATGTACCACCCATAGCTAACTCCGCCCATGATCGTCTTGGTCTGCTTTTCGATAGCACCATAGAATCCGATCTCTGCCATTGAGTATTTTTCAGTGACGAATGGATATTCGCCGAAGAGCGAGGCAAAATAGGTAATCATATCGACTGTCTCGGCAAAGGTTGCCTGAGACTGTTCATAATGTTCTGGAAAGACATAGTAGGGCACTTCCATAGAATCGGTATCATAGTGGTAAAAATGCGAGTAGATACGGTAGTTGGAGATTGCAAGAGACACGTAGTAGGGAACAATAGGATAGTTCTCATGCCACTCATAGGTAGTCCATCCTTGCCGCGGATAGGCGATGTTCATCAATGCGCCATTGGATGCAGCGTAGAGTGAGAATCCTGCGTATGATGTATCGGGAATTGTAATGCGGAGATGGACCGAGTCGAGTTTATCAGCAGGACCATCGACACAGGGCCACCACATATGTGCTAAGTACGGCGTACAGAGTGTTGCGACAATTGGAATACCCTGGTGACTTTCGAAGCGAAATCCTTTGACACCTCCGACCAGACGCGGATGACCATGATAGGTTGTTGCGACTGAAAAAGTCTCACCCGTATTGTATGCTTGGTCGAGTGTGACGGTGAGGGTTTCAGCAATGAGCGTGTATGCAGCACCATTTTCGAAAACAGAGTCGACAGTAAAGGCATCATCAAAGTCGAGGGAAATTTCATCGAGACCATCAACGAGACTCTGAAATTCGGTTTCTACTGTAGCATAGATCGTCTCAGCATCGATGTGGACTTCAATGTCAATCTGTACATAACGTGAATCAAAATCTGATTGCCGGTCTCCGCGAGTTTTTTCCCACACGATTCTTTCAATCCATGATTGCATCTCTTGTTCTTTCACCTGCTGGAGTGTGGCACGCATCAAGTCGTAGTTAGCTGGTGATTGAGCACTTAGAAGCGTAGCGAGTAAAGCGAAGAGCGTAATGCAGTAAAGTATTATGTTTGTAGATTTATGCATTTGTTAGTATTATACTACAGATAAATGCGATAGTCAACTACCGTAGAGCACTTTGTGCGGGAGAAGTGCGTAGGGAATAAAGAATTGGGAGAAAACAGAATTACTGCTGTGAGGTATTGAATTATTATGTTAATAGTCACTAAGTCATTAAGTTATTATTTGACCTTTATCACCTTATTTATTATATATCCTTTTACCTCTATAAAATAAACGCCTGGCAACAGGTGATTTGCATCAATTTCTCTGCCGGTGATGTCGTAGATTCGGCAGTTTTTGCCTTGTGGTAGAACCAATGGACCGCTGAAGATCGTTGGTCCTTGATAAAAGGTAATAGGTTTTGTTGTTTCTTCTCTAATCCCTACTTCCTGACTAAAATAGAGTGCTCCCATGTCAGCAATCGTACTATCAGGGTCAAGAAGAGAAGCAGGATCGCCAGCATCAATACAGGGCGATTTTGTTGAATCTTCGATTGGGAAATTTATCCAGGAGAGGTGGTAATCACCGTTTGCGGTATCGGCAAAAAGTGGATCAGCGTCGATATTACCAGTGCCAGTCCAGCCTCCTTGAACATCACAGTAGGTTACAATTGGATCACCGTCCTCAGCGTAGATTTCTTCTGGCGTGTCGTTCCATAGAATACAATTGGTGATCACTGCATGGGTGTAGTACTTAAAATTGATACCACCGCCTCGTGTTATTGCCGTATTTTCGGTGAACGTGCAATTGATGATTGTTGGATGTGCTGACCTTCCCTGTAGACCTCCTCCTGCACTGAAACCGGTCGCCTCGTTTTTTGCGAAGATACAGTAGGTAATAGTCGGGTCACTATCCAAACAAAATACACCACCACCTTCGCCTGCTGTATTTTGAGAAAAGACGCAGTTGGTGATATTCGGATTACTTCCCCAGTGGAGCGCAATAGCACCACCACCACCACCGGCACCACCAGTGTTTTGGAAAAAGATGCAATCGCTGATTGCTGGTTCACT
>Ga0111226_1033_pt1 | contig 16220 bp, 14 predicted proteins | sample DeeMarSWOR152_54_FD_80390 | JGI IMG/M metagenome (GOLD analysis project Ga0111226, IMG submission 80390) | candidate division TA06 bacterium DG_78 | reverse complement strand
GCGCCTGGCGTGAATCGAACACGCAACCTACGGATTAGAAATCCGTTGCTCTATCCGATTGAGCTACAGGCGCGATTTTTACTCACAGCTTTGCTGTGACTGTAAAAATCAGCGTGCTGACGTTTTTCCAAAACGTCAGTGCTGCATATTAAATTTTTATTACCCATTTGCCCTGTACCTTGTGGTACAGGATCCTCACAAATTTAATCCCACGCAGGGAATAATTTGTGGGAATTGTTAAATATAGCGTCCTGGTTCGACGCAGACGAATCAGGGCTGCAAATCAGTCCTTATCTACCATCCCATATCAGCAATCTGTTATCCGTTATCTGTATTATATTTATTTTCCAACTATAGTCAATTGAGAAATTCCATATTGATTTTTAGCATCACAAAGATATAATATAAAAAAGGAGTGAAAGTGCAGCACTGGACAAAAGAGTTTTTTATTGATAAGGATAAATTGTGGTTGCAGTTCTTGAATGTGAGATGGAAGTATGGAGCAAGAGATGCACGAGCAATCACTAAAATTCTCAAAAAATACGGCATCTACAGAGGAACGATCCTTGAACTCGGTTGTGGTAATGGAAGAATAAGTATTAATTTAGCAAAAATGGGGTTCAAGGTGACCGGTATCGACATCAGTTCTCTGTGTCTGAGTGATGCAATCAAAAGAGCCAAAAAAAAGAAAATAAAAAATGTACAGTTTATCCCTGGTGATATGAGAAATTTGGATACTGCAATCAGGAGAAAATACGACGTCGTGATCAGCATATGGACATCAATTGGATTCTATAGTAAACAAACCGATGAAAGAATTTTTCGAAATATCTCAAAGTCTTTAAAGAAAAAAGGAATTTTCATGATTCTATCGACCATGTCACGAGAATTTCTGCTTCAGCACTTCTGTCCAACTGCGTACGAAGATACCGGCAATTTTGTCGTAATGTTCAAACACCATTTCGATACATTCCACTCAACAGTCGAAAATAAATGGATTTTTTATAAAAAAAGAAATAAAGACCTAACATACATCGATGAAATCGATTTCAAATTTAGGATCTATTCGATGCATGAAATGGTTGAAATGGCAGAAAATGTAGAGCTTGAATTTGTTGAAGCTTATGATTCTTTGAGGACGCTAAAACCCGCAAAATCTGATAGCCATATAAATATGGTGTTTCGAAAGAAGTAATGTAATAACTATTTAAAAAACAAAAATTGGAAATCTAACCGCTTGCCTTTTTTAAGCACTTCAGTTGAATAAAATGTTCCACGCCACTGTATACCCTTTCTGATTGCCCCTAAGATTGCAGCGCGTATCGCAATTCCGTTTATAATAGGCACGCTCATCGGTAGAAGTAAACTAGGAAAAATAGGTCGGTCTGTCCATATACTCACCAAAGTCGAAATGATTAGAGCGATCGTAATCGTTGCCACACCGATATACCGGATATAAGGAATTCCACTTATAAACAATGCAAGGAATGGAGATAACTCTATAAAAATCGATATCACAGCGCCAGAGATGAGGCGAACAGCACTAAAATTACCAAATACTGTGAATGTTGCCCGCTCTGCACCAATCGCCATCTCGCGAACTGTATGATAAAAGTAGACGCTCACAAATTTGCATCCGTTAACTAAAGAGCTTTTAGCCCCTGATTTTTTAAGCATCTGCCCAAGTGCAACGTCATCGCAAACTTCAAGTTTCAACCACTCAAAACCCTCTGTTTTTTTAAAGGCACTGCGCCGGACAAGGTTGAAAGACCCAGAACCAGTAAAGGCTTTTGAATCTTTATTTTCAATGGCCCAGACCCTACACCACATGCATAGCTGCCGGACAAATATTGACAAGACACTATCAAGCACAAAATTTGTTGGAAGCAATTTTGGGAAGACAGCAAGATGGTCTAATCTTCGTAATTCACAGTGTGAGATGACACGTTTCAATGTTGTCTTTTTTACGTGTACATCTGCATCGCTGAACAGAAACCAATCACCTGTGGCTTGCTGAACACCCCGGTGCATTGCATATAATTTACCTATCCATCCATCAGGCAACTCAGTAATGTGTATCGGCTTAACGCGATTATCTTGCGCAGCAATTTTATCGATGACCTCACGAGTATTATCAGTGGAACGATCATTAATAAGCAAAATTTCCACATTTGGGTAATCGTCATGCAGCCGGGATTGTATTGCATCTTTGATCGTAGCAGATTCATTACGTGCAGGAATTATTATAGAAACTTTTGGCCATTTCTTACTATTATCGTATTTCAAATTTTCTAATAAGGGTACTGATTTGATGACGCGCAATATATAATAGAGGTGGAACAACCAGTAGATACATCCTGCTATAACATATGCAACCAAAATAATGTTAATGAACAGCATACTATCTATCTATAGAGCAGGGTTAATTAGTTTCTATATTTAATTAACCAGGAATTGTTTTTAGATCGCCAAGGAAATATTCCCGGTCTTCTTTACCCTTTATTTTTTCGCCAGCCTCTTTTGCGGCTGCAAGATATTTTTCACTTTCTAACTTTTCTCCGGCAACTGCGTACGCCCTAGCCATCGCCTCACAAGCAAATGCAATATCAAAATCAGCAAAATTGTTTTCCTGGCAAATCTCCAAACATCTGCGGGCATGATAAAGTGCAGGTTGTGGTCTATTTAAAATTGAATACACGCGGGATATCTGCCATTCACCACGCTCACACTCTAGCGGTGTTCCGATCTCACCCCAATGAAAGCGCGAGGCATGAGCCGCATGAACCATCTTATCGTCCTCTTCCTTTGTCCTCTCTTTTTTATCCAAAAAACTCCAAACGAGATTAAACAAATCAACTGCTTTTTTCTTATGCCACTCTTTTTCAGTATATTTTTTTTCTTCAGCCATTTCTCCTCCTTTTCTTTATTATTTAACACATCATGTTTAATTAATCATCTAAGTGCGACCAGTAGATAACTAATTATATTCATCCCAGCTCTTGAATTTCAATGCTTTCAGCGGAGTCCGTGACATTGCCTCAATAAACCTTTTTGCAAGCTGTAGGTTAGTAATCAATGGGACACCATAGTCAACTGCAGTCCGCCTTATGAGGTAGTCATTATCGAGTTCCTCCTTTTCAATATTCTTTGGTATATTTATTACCAAATCGATTTTGCCATCTGCAATAAAACTAATCGTATTAGGCTCTCTGTTTTCCAGTGGCCAGTGTAAGATTCCTGCCTTTATGCCATTTTCTTTCATGAATTGGGCAGTACCTTTTGTCGCATAAAGTCTGAAACCCATTTTCTTTAATGCCCGTGTACTCTCCAAGAGTTCTGCTTTACTATATACTGGGCCAGTCGACAACAAAATTGTTTTTTTCGGCAGCTTAAATCCAACAGCAATGAGACTTTTCAAAAATGCCTCATTGAAATCATCACCCAGACACGCGACCTCGCCTGTGGAAGTCATTTCCACGCCCAAGATAGGATCTGAACCTTTCAATCGAGTAAAAGAAAACTGTGGTGCTTTCACTCCGACATAATCTAAATCAAAAGAAGAACGATCAATTTTCGGCACTGGTTTTCCCGTAATGATTTTAGTCGCTAAATCGACAAAGTTTATCTTGAACACTTTTGAAGCAAAAGGAAAACTTCTCGACGCCCGTAAATTACACTCAATCACCTTAACATCATTATCTTTCGCGAGAAACTGTATATTAAACGGGCCAGTAATCTTCAAGGATTTTGCTATCTGCTTCGCAATAGTTTTTACCCTCCTCATTGTCTCAAGATATGTTCTTTGTGGTGGTAGCACCAATGTTGCATCTCCTGAATGGACACCTGCATTCTCAACGTGCTCTGAAATGGCATAGCAATAGAGTTGACCATCATTGGCAACCGCATCGATTTCGATCTCCTTCGCATCAGTGATAAACTTGCTGATAACCACTGGATGTTTCTTACTCACGTCAGACGCTTTTTTAAGGTACTCTTTCAATTCGTTTCTACTGAGCGCAATACTCATCGCGGCACCACTGAGTACATAACTGGGCCTCACCAGAACAGGATAGCCAACAGCATCGGCAAACTGCTCAGCCTCCTTGAGACTCGTCAACTCTTTCCATACTGGTTGATCAATCCTCAACTTATCCAACAGCTGAGAAAATTTATGTCGATCCTCTGCACGGTCAATGCCGCTCGCAGATGTGCCGAGTATTTTCACTCCTGTATTGTGTAGAGGTAGTGCCAAGTTATTAGGAATCTGACCACCCATCGAGACGATAACACCCAAAGGCCGTTCTTTTTCACATATATCCAAAACCTTTTCAAAAGTGAGCTCATCAAAATAGAGCTTATCGCATATATCATAATCTGTACTTACTGTTTCTGGATTGCAATTTATCATTATTGTCGTGTACGCTAAGTCCTTCAGCGTTATGACCGAATTGACACAACACCAATCAAATTCTACTGATGAACCGATCCGATAGGCACCACCACCTAAGACAATCACCTGATCTTTTTCTGTGAAATCGAGGTCATCTTCATCACCATTATAGGTCAAATACAAATAGTTCGTTTTTGCTGGGTATTCTCCTGCGAGTGTATCAATTTGTTTTACACAGGGTATGATATTCAATTTTTTTCTTTTTTCTCTAACCTTTAATTCATCACTCTTTGTGAGCATTGCTATCTGTAAATCGGAAAAACCCTTTTGTTTTGCTTCTTTCAATAAAGCTGCAGGTAAATTTTTAAACCTGTAGCGTTTCAGCTTTTTTTCAATGTTAACAATATTCTGTATCTTATATAAAAACCACGGATCAACATTAGTAAGACGGTATATTTTATTTATGCTATATCCTCTTCTTATTGCTTCAGCAATTACAAATATCCTTTTATCAGTCGGCTCTTTGAGTTCTTTTTCAATATCATCAAAGTAAATATCATTACAAACCAACCCTTTCATTCCGACATCCAACATTCGAATCGCTTTTTGGAGAGCTTCTTCATAACTACGCGCTATTGCCATTATCTCGCCTACAGATTTCATTTCTGAACCGATACAAACCTTGACTTTTTTGAACTTCTGCAGGTCCCATCGAGGATACTTAACAACAACGTAATCTAAGGCTGGTTCAAAACAGGTTGATGTTTCCTTGGTTATGATATTTGTGACCTCAGTGAGACTATAGCCGAGCGCTAACTTAGTCGCGATGAATGCCAATGGATAGCCTGTCGCCTTTGACGCGAGTGCCGAACTCCGACTCAATCGTGCATTCACTTCAATTATTCGATAGTCTTCTGACTGCGGATCGAGAGCAAACTGTATATTACATTCACCAACGATACCGAGGTGGCGTATCACCTGTATTGATAAAGCCCTCAATTTGAAATTTTCAGAAGAGGTTAATGTCTGTACTGGAGCAACCACAATGCTCTCACCAGTGTGTATACCCATGGGATCGACGTTCTCCATCGAACAGACAACAATGCAGTTATTACACTGATCTCTCACCACCTCATACTCGAGTTCTTTCCAGCCACCAAAATACTTCTCAATCAAAATCTGTTTTGTAAATGAAAAGGCCTTCTTTGTTATATCATCCAACTGTTTTTTATTATGTGCGACACCTGAACCCAAACCACCGAGGGCATATGCGATACGACAAATTACTGGATAACCAATCTTTTTCGCTACTGCAACCGCTTCGCTTACAGATGTCACTGCCTCACTCATTGGCACTTTGAGATTAATTTCTTTCAATTTTTTAACGAACAAATCCCGATCTTCGGTGTTCTGAATTGCCTCGATGGGTGTACCCAGAACTTTCACCCGGTATTTCTTAAAAATTCCTTTTTCAGCCAAGCCAACACCGACATTGAGTGCTGTCTGTCCACCAAAACTCAATAAGACACCATCTGGTCGCTCTTTCTCAATTATCTTTTCAACAAAGTGTACATCGATGGGTAGAAAGTATACTTTATCAGCAAGGTAATCCGATGTTTGAATCGTCGCAATATTTGGATTAATCAAAACCGTTTTAATTCCCTCCTCTTTGAGTGCTTTGATTGCCTGACTACCAGAGTAATCAAACTCACCTGCCTGCCCTATTTGTATCGCTCCCGACCCTAAGATCAAAACCTTCTTTATCTCGTGCTGCTTTTCCATGATTAACCCATGCTCCTCAGGAATACATCAAAGAGAAATTGTGTATCATCTGGTCCAGGAGATGCTTCAGGATGGAATTGCGTTCCAAAGAGCGGTTTCGAAACATGAATTATCCCCTCATTTGTATGATCATTATTGTTATAGAACCATACACGCCAATCCTCAGGAAGTGTATCTGAATCAATAGCGTAGCCATGATTCTGTGGTGTAATGTAGCATCTCTTGGTTCCTGCCTCGACACATGGTTGGTTATGACTTCGGTGTCCATATTTCAGTTTATATGTCTGAGCTCCTGCTGCGATGCCTAAAATCTGAGAACCGAGACAGATACCAAGAATAGGAATGTTTTTAGAGAGTGCTCGCTTTACATTGTCGATCGTCTCACTACACAGTCGAGGATCACCCGGACCATTAGAAATAACAATACCATTTACTTTTTCTCTTACAACATCGTAATCGCATGGCACTCGTATCACCGTTACATTCCTTTTGAGAAAAGCTCGTATGATACTGTATCTAGTGCCGCAATCAATTAGTGCAATTTTGGTTCTTCCCTTTTTGTAAACAATGGGCTCTGTAATACTGACCTCTGCTACTAAATTTCTCTTATTCGGATCCTCGAATAGAGTATTCTTTTTATTAAACACTATCTTGCCAAGCATGGTTCCTTTTTCTCTCAATTTCTTTGTTAGCTGCCTCGTATCAATCCCATAAATTCCTGGTATATTCCACTCTTTCATCCATTCTGATAACGACTTCTTGGCGTTCCAGTGGGAATGTGCATCAGAATACTGAGAAATAATCAATCCCTGAGCGCGTATTTTATCTGACTCAAAATATTTTAACAACCCACCTTCCTCTTCATATCCTGGCACTCCATAATTTCCTATTAATGGATAGGTGAGAACCAAGATTTGTCCATGATAAGAGGCGTCAGTTAGACTTTCTGGATAACCAACCATACCGGTATTGAAAACAACTTCACCAGTTGCTGTTTTCTTATCACCGAAGAGGTTCCCCTGGAAAACAGAGCCATCTTCAAGAATGAGTTTGGCAAGTTGTTTCACAACCAACCTTTTTTCTTAAAATATATAACCAGCGAAACACCAATACCGACCATGATGGCGAGTGCACCAAAATACCCCCACTGCCAGTTGAGCTCAGGCATGTAGTGGAAATTCATTCCATAGACACCTGCGATAAAGGTGAGCGGAATAAATATTGCAGCGAAGATTGTCAGAACCTTCATGATCTCATTCATCCTGTTACTAATGCTCGAAAGGTACGTATCATGCAGTCCAGATAGCATATCTCGGTATGTCTCGACGGTATCGATAACTTGAATCGTGTGATCATACACATCACGCAAATATACTGCAGTAGATTTTTTGATGAGCACTGACTCGGCTCGTGTTAAACTATTGACTACCTCTCTGAGAGGCCAGACTGATTTACGTAAAAATATCATTTCTCTCTTTAGATTGTGAATTGTACTGAGTGATTCTGGAGTCGGCTCGGCAACCACAATATCTTCCAGCGATTCTATTTTTTCTCCGATCTTTTCTAAAATAGTAAAATAGCCATCGACCACTGCATCAAGTAATGAGTAGGCGAGATAATCAGCACCAGTTTTTCTGACGCGACCTTTTCCTTTCCGTATCCTTTCCCTGATAGAATCAAACACGTCGCCAATTTTTTCCTGAAAAGAGATAACAAAATTGTTTCCAAGAATCACGCTTACTTGTTCGATCTTTATTTCACTCTCATGTTCATCATAATACAACATCTTTAAAACAATAAAAATGTACTTTTCAAAATCCTCCATTTTGGGTCGTTGCCCTGTATTGACGATATCTTCCAAAATAAGTGGATGTACATTAAAATGCTTTCCAATCTTTTCTATAATTTCTGTTTCGTGAACTCCATCTATGTTTATCCAGGTCACAGTAGGTGTATCTTTAAAAGGAAAACATTCTTCGATTTTTCCTACTTCTTTTTCTTGGAATTCCTTTTCATCATAATCAATGACTGTGATCTTTACCTTTTCAGCGCTCTTCTCTCCAATATGAACAAGCGTGCCTGGTGGTAGACCCCTCTTTTTTGATCTTTTTTTAATAAATTTTGGCATACCCAATCACCTCCTCGTTTTTACTACGCTACAGCCATGTAAAATATAAAATTTCCTATAAATAACGAATATATCACTTAATCATGCTCACGGATATCCCTTAAATCTATCATCAATGGACTTAAGAAGGTTCTTAACCCTGCCATAAATAACACGGCAGCCACGATAAATGCAATAGTCAATAAATCCCATTCATTGATTACCAATCCCAAAGCCATACCCGCAGCCGGCGCATGTTCTGTATTTGTTATCGCCATCAAGAAGATAGCCACACCGACTGCTAAAGCTCCGAATATTATGTATGCAGTTATTTGAGTAATGATTACCGGTATTTTGAAAATCGCAGTCGACAAGAAACTAAACACACAACCAACACATATGCCAATAAAATAACCACCAAACAAAGGTCGTGGTCCAGATGCATATGCCCTGGGCATTGTAAAAACAATAAAAGCAGTAGCTCCTAAAGTAGCAATGATCGCAGTATGTGTGAGAATATCAAGGAAGATGAGTATTAAAAGAATCGTACCGGTTGCAAGCCCGCATTGAAATATATACCGAGCTAAATTTTTCTTAAGTTTTTTGTCGATGATATTCATCAATATCCCCATCGGGCACGAAAACCTCTAACATCAACATGCACGAAAGGACCATGTGATGCAGTTTTTTTGTATTTTCCTAATCCACCGATAAAGATTTCGTACCACGGTTTTCCATACATTTTATCTATAATATCATATATTAACTCAGCATCTTTATAGTTGATTTCACCGTCTTTGTTAAGATCATCCATCATACCATCTTTTGGATTCTCGTCGATAAATATATCTGCAGCACCTCCATAGACATGACGACTGTATTTAACATCGCCAATAGCCTTATTATAGTATGGCGTCCTATATCCACTCATGATATGAAGTGAATTACATTGGTAACCCTTTTCATTCACCTTTTCTAAAATTAACTCCAACTTCAAAAGTAACCTTTCCCTTAAGACAACGTATTTAGGATAATTACTTACCTGTTTACATAAGAATTCTTTAAGTTGAAAGTGTGGAGAAATATACGCATCCTCATTTTCTTTCGTCACTTCAATGAATCCTTTCGGTGGTTTATATATGGGTAACTGCTTTAACGGAATGGTTGGGTATCGTCCAATTCGATATCCATTAAGATACTCACCCTTGAGTTCACTATAGGGAACCATAACAAAAATATTCATGACTATAGAATCCAGTGTCTGTACATTCTGTACGATCAGTTGATACAGTCCTTTTTCCTGTGGAGCAAGCCATTGCCACTTATTTTCTTTAATCTCAGCTATAGTACCGATTGAGGATTTCAGTGAATATTGATCGTTTTTCGTTGGAGATAGTGTTTCAATTATCAATTTCTCTTTAGGTAGTATAAAAACCCCAATAACTCTGTAGGCGGATATTTCATCTTTGCACTTAATAGAAAAAGTAGCCTTTCCAGCAGAGAATCCAGATGCGAAGCCGTTGATCATAGATAAACATACAATAATAAAAGGTATTATCCGTAACTTCTGTCCAAATACATAGGTTATTTTTTTCAAATATCCTCTCATTTCGTATCCTCTTTAATTTGTGGCTTTGGGTGGTTTTTCAAAAAATGCCTCTTCCAATAATTTATCACGCTCATAAACATCATTACGAAATTGAACTAAGCCATTCTCATCTGCCCATGCAGTCCAATAGAGTAAGTGAACTGGTATTTGTTCGGGTAACTTGATTGTCTGCTCTATGCCTTTATTGATTTCAATAAGGATTTTTTCTCTTGTCCATTTTGGATCCCCACGTAATACATACTCGGCAAGGTCAATCGGGTCTTCTATACGAATACAACCAGAGCTAAAGCCACGCTCGGCTTTGGCAAACAACTCTTTTGAGGGTGTATCGTGTATATAGACATTGTACTTATTCGGAAACATGAATTTCACACGACCGAGTGCATTTTGAGATCCAGGGTCCTGTCGAAATCGATAGTTGAAGTTCTTCGCGGTAATCGTTGTCCAATCGACTGCAGCGGGGCTAATTTCCTGAGCCTCTACACCCCATCCTTTGAAAACCTTAATTTTCTTGGATGTGAGATAACCTGGATTTTTACGGATTATGGGTAAGATGTCCTGCACGGCGATATTATTTGGAACATTCCAGTAAGGGCTCAGCACGAGATACGTCATCTTGTCGCTGAATACAGGCGTTCGTCGAAACGGCTTTCCAACCACTGCCTTCATTGTCATCACTGTTTTCCCATTCTCAACAACATCTAATTCAAAATTAGAAATATTAATAATGACATATCTTCTGCCTAAATCATGAGGCAACCAGCGCCAGCGCTCCATATTGAGTATTATCTGCTCGATGCGCTCATCAACTGAAACGTTTAATGCACCCAGTGTAGCCGGACCAACAACACCATCGACATCGAGTCCGTGTCTCTGTTGAAACCTCCGTACTGCTTGTTCTAATTCGTCATCAAATAAATCTGCACTATCACCTTTCAAAGAAACCAGATCACCTGTAGCAATGAGTCGATTACGTAATATGCTAACACGTTCGTTCTTATCATCTTTTTGCAACTTAGGTCCTGCGGGTACAACAGACCAACCACCACTCGCTGCAATCTTTCGATATCGTGCCAATGCTTCTTTCAACCTCGTATAACCTGGCTGTGGAGGAAGGAGATTTTGTAGAGCATCAAGGATTCTATTTTTTGTATGTGCATTCTCAAGCACCTCAGCGAGATCAACTTCTCGACGAGAAGCATTCCACTCTGCATCAATTTTTTCTGGGTCAACTTTTCCAGCGAGGAGATGTGCTCCATAAATCAAGAAAGCATCGGTGAGGAGTAAATCGAGATCAGCGAATCGCCTCGGGTCGAATGGAATTTTATTCTTTTGGTTTTGCCGTATTTCGCCTACCATGGCGTCGATCCTGAGAATATGATAATCATTCGGATTGAATCCTTCATGCTCTGCAGTGCGGATGGCCTTTACCATAACATCTACGTTGGGCAGTAACCCATCATCATTACTCCATACAGGCCAAAAACCTCTTCGCTCATAGAAAACTGGCAAAACTACCGAAGCATAGATAAGTTCTTCTCCAACAGAAATCTTCGGCAAGCCGCTGACTGATTCAATACGGCTTCTCAAAAATTCTTGAACCCGATCAGATAGACCCTGAGCAAAAAGAATACTTGGTGTATAGAATAAATTAACTGCGGTTGTAATTACGATAAGCAAACGTATAGTTTTTTGGTACATACACGCCTCCCTCAAACTACACCAGCCTATTGTAAATAACATCCGAATAAAAACTATGTATACCTAATTGATCAGTGATAGAAATGAGTAAAATTCTGAGTGACGTATTCCGGAGACAGTTTATTTCTTTTTGAAATGCCCTGGTGGTTCTTCTGCACGTCACAAGAGAGTATACCAACTAACGGTCATTCTGTCAATATTATCCTGACTTGACACGAAGACACAGAAAGATTATAATGACATAAAAGGAGGCAGGATGGCGACATATATCTTAGCGACAAAACTTTCACCTGAGTTGACAAAGGACGTCAGAAAACGAGCAGAGATCGGAAGAAAATGGATTGAGCGCGTCAAAAAAAATTGCCCAGAGGTAAAGTTTACTGCTCATTATGCACTCTTAGGTCCATATGATTTTTTAGATATCTACGAAGCACCAAATGAAGAATCTGCAGCCAAGGTTTCAATGATTAGTCTATCGGGTGGAGCCATAGCAGCAGAATCGTGGACAGCAATTCCTTATAAAACATTTATAGATCTCATCAGAGAGCTTTGATTACAGTGATACAAACATTAAAAAATTTCTCTGTGTTCTGCAGAGCGAGAATCCCGCCCATTAGGCGGGATAATCTACTTTAACCCCGTTAGATAGTAACTTTATTTCAAAATATGGCTAAACCAGACAACAGCGAAAACCTTCCAATATCTCTTTTTGCTAGTAATTATGTATCTAACGGGGTGAATCTGCGTAATCAAAGAGGAAATTTATTTCCTCTTAAAGAGACCAAAGAAACCGCCCTCTTTTTCATCAGACTTTTTGTCAGTTTTTTTCTCTTCTCTGTCACTTTTTTCCACTCGAGAGATAATTTTTACAAGTCCTGACGAAATGAGTCCGTAGAGCACACGTGCTGTTTCCAATTCTGAAACACCTGTTTTGTGGGCTATCTGTCTGACAGTCAGGGTGCCATCAATAAAAGAGAGAATCTTCCACTCCTGAGGTTGTAAATGAATTTTTTCAACATCAATATCTGGTTCCTCAATGAGCTGGACTGTGGCATTAAATGAGGGAATAAGTCTCTGAATCCTCTTGAGTTCATCGATTCGTCGAGCTGCCTCAAGGATTACCTGCTGGATAGGCAAATCAACGGTCTTTTCGAGTGTCTCTTCGCCTGGGGTGAATACAAAACGTCCCTTTTTCCAACTCAGAATAGTGGCAATCGCAGGTTCACCTTGGAGATAATTTGTCTTTGAATGAACGACTATACCATTCTTAAAATAAACAACACCAACATCATTAGCCGACTCAATTCTCAATCCTCCGTCCTTTTGTCCTAATTGGATTAATTGAAAAACATCGGTCAATTCGAAATCGTCTAAATTCCCCTCGAGTGCCATTATTCTTTATATACTCCTAACTGTTGAAATTTCTGAATTCTTAATGACAGAAGTTCATCGACTGGAATGGCGGTAAGTGTCTTTAAATTTCTTATAACTGTTTCTTTGAACGTTTTAGCGGTGAGTTCTATATCGAGGTGAGCACCACCCACAGGTTCAGGAATAATTTCGTCAATTATCTTAAATTTAGACAAATCCTGGGCAGTGAGTTTCAGTGCCTCGGCCGCATCTTTATTTTTTGATGAATCACGCCACAGTATCGAAGCGCAGCCTTCAGGTGAAATGACTGAGTATATTGCATTCTCAAACATCAAGATACGATCACCCACTGCAATTGCAAGTGCACCACCAGACCCACCTTCACCAAGAATAACCACTACTATCGGAACAGGTAAAAGTGCACATTCGGAGAGATTTGTCGCGATCGCCTCTGACTGACCTCGTTCTTCAGCGCCAACACCGGGATATGCACCAGGTGTATCAACCATCGCTATAATAGGCATACCAAATTTTGCTGCCAGTTTCATGATTCTGAGCGCTTTTCGATAACCCTCAGGATGCGGCATGCCAAAATTTCGTCTTATTTTCTCTTTGGTGTCACGTCCCTTTTGTTGAGCAACAATTGCGACATTAAAACCATCAAGTTTTGCAAAACCAGCAACAATCGCTTTGTCATCGCCGAATCTTCGATCCCCATGCAGCTCAATAAAATCATCGGTAATCAGTTTTAAAATATCAAGAGGATAGGGACGTCGCGGATGACGCGCTAACTGAACACGCTGCCAGCGACTCAGGTTGCTATAAATTCTTTTCTTCAGTTTCTCAACCTGTGATCTGAGACGCTTAATTTCTTCATGAGAACCGGGTAAACCCTTTAGTTCCTCAATTTTGGCTTCTAGTTCAACTATTGGTTTTTCAAAATCGAGCCAAATTCCGTTCACTAAAATCCAAACCCTATTCCGAGAATATTCACCATACCAAGGTTTTTAGGATAAAGCGCAGCACCATATTTAATCGCCCATCCTCCTGGAGTTATCGTTACCCCAAAACCTGGATACAGATTTTCTCGATAGTTCATTGCTGCACTGAGTGTTATGAGTGAATGAACTGGAAGTGTAACTCCAACACCAAACTCTGTTTCAGCATTATTTATGAGATAATGAGCGTCAGCACTCGCAACGATTTTCCCAAAACTATGATAACCTCCGATACTGAGTCGAGCTGGAAGATTTACTTCTTCATTATTGAGCGTTATGCGCGTACCAAAATTCGATGCACCAAAACTTATTCCGTTCTTTGCAGAACCGTATGCAAAAGCGATATCAAAAGCAAACGCATAACCTGAGTATGTATAAATGTGTTCGTAGATATACTTTACATTCAACCCGATTTTCCCCTCTGACGACACCTTCACTCTACCACTCAACACGATTGATAAATCATTGGCAGTATAGTTGAACACAGGATCTTCGGTTGGATAGTCAGGCCGTAATTCCATGTCTCCATAATCAAAATTATTAATAGCCAACCCGAGGTCAATAGACTTCACCATCTTACTCAATGCGAACGAAAAACTGCGCATTCCTAGATAAAAGTGGTTATAGAAACACGAGAGTTTAAAGTTTTCACTCGCTTCAAAATGAGCAGGATTATAGAAAATTGCTTCTTCGTGTTGTGACGAGGAAAAACTTGTTAATACACCAACTGGTGATGAAGGCATCAACAGCGAACCAACGCCAGCCGATGAAATAATAATAAATATAAGGGTACTCATTGTTACTCCTCTATAATTTCGACATTCGCCCGAGGGAGTGTTACCGTGCGTTTATCAGCCAATTCTACTTCCAACACTCTCACCTTGGCTTCAGTCTCAATCATTGCTAACTCAACAGGCAAATTTACTACTGTCCCGATGAGGCCAAAATATGGCTCTCTGATAATCCTTACTGACATACCTATATCTAAACCGGTCCCTGTTGAAATATCCACTGTTTTTTTAGAAGACGGCGCAATCTCTAATGGCACAATCACCTCAGGTCTCATAACTCCTGCCCGAATCTGCGTTGCACCATTGATTGAAGCCCTCTTGTCGCAGAGTGACTTCAAAAGAGAAAATGTCCGCTCCGCCATATTCATCTTACCAAACCCCTCTGTCACGACCAATGTCAATCCAACGTTTTCAGCACCGGTGATTGCGACACCAATATCATACCCCATAAACTTTTTCAGGGTTTGATCTTCAATACCACCAACAACGATACCTTTAACACCAACATCGCGAGCCTTTACTAATGCATCATACGTCACTATTGAACCACCAATGATAATTTTATTATTGAATGCCTTGTCGATATTTTTTTCATCCAGAATTTCATCAGGCTTGGCAATTGCCATGGTAAGCGCACCGATAGTCTCACCACCAATGCCAAAGATACCCTGGATAAAACTTCCATTGGTCCTTAATACAACACCTTCATTCTTAAGAATCTCAATGACCTCACCATCAATATAGGCAATTACTTCAACCGGAATCGGTGGTTCTCTCAAGATAACTTGACCTGTTATCTTTGAAATACTCTCGATTGCTCCATTAATGGGACTCTTTACTTGTGATTTAAACAAACCAAAGAATCCCTTACTCTGGGCAATGACTTCATCCTTTTTAATTGTATCACTAATTTTTTTAAGCATCGACTCTTCAATTTCATCAGGTAAAATACCTAATAATCCTGCTACATTTTGGGTCTGAACATTCCCTGGTAAGTTCGTACGTGCAACAACCTTTTCACCAGGAATCTTTTCCCCCTCAGAGACGAGTATTTCACCTGGCAGAGGAAGACGTCGTTGTTTAGTTACTGTTGTATATTCTAAAACCTTCAGCCCTGGCGTATATGCGTGTGCCACTTTATTCCTCCTTTACCATACAAATGATATACAGATTTTCAGCACGGTCAATAGACTTGTCGATGTTACACAATACGCTCTACGCCCTACGCAGCAACGTAATAAAGATCCCTAATGATGTATACTGCCAACTATACATTATCCCTTACTCAACAACTTCCTCACCATCTTCATATTCATCAAGTCCTCTTTCAAATTGGTCCTTGGTGTCTCCATAATAAATGGTTTTCCCTGTAATGCCGGATGGTTCAAAATATATCCCATGCCATCACCGATTTCTCCCTTGGCAATGTGCCAATGTCGATCACTGCGGGAACCACGTTTCGTCTTTGAGT
>Ga0111226_1032_pt1 | contig 16381 bp, 17 predicted proteins | sample DeeMarSWOR152_54_FD_80390 | JGI IMG/M metagenome (GOLD analysis project Ga0111226, IMG submission 80390) | candidate division TA06 bacterium DG_78 | reverse complement strand
TGATATCGATTTTTGGCTCAATCCCTCTGGCGGTACGCCTACTGGTATCTCTGGACACGTCACAAATGCACATAGTGGCCAGCCCATCCTCGGCGCATTAGTCATTGCCATTGCTTCTGATTCTGCAGTAATCGGGCAGGATCATAGCAATTACTATGGAGAATATTTTATCCAAGATCTCGCACCTGGTTTTTATCAAGTGAGTGCATCGGCATCAGGATTTGAACCTGCTGGATATCCAGAAATTGTTGAGGTAGTAGAGGATCAGATAACTACTGATATTAATTTTGCCCTTGTTCCTCTCGATACGTTTGAGCTTGGTGGTATATCAGGCCACGTAACTGATGCCTCAGATGGTACCCCAATTGCGTTTGCTCAGATTTATGCCTTGGGGACGAGTCAAGGGCAAGCTTCTTCTGATACTAATGGATTCTACTTGGTAGACGATTTGGTAGTTGGCGAGTACATAGTAAGAGCCACAGCAGCTGGTTATTATCCAGCAACCTATCCAGAAAGTGTCTATGTGATTGCTGGACAGATTACATCAGGTATTGATTTTGCTCTCACACCATCAGACACTGGAGGAATCGCAGGATTTGTTATTGATGGTGAGACTTGGTTGACGATCTCTGGTGCACGTATTACCGCAACTGGTTCTGTAGGATCATTCCAGGTGCAAACGAATGGTTTAGGTGACTATCTCGTAGATGACTTACAACACGGTATATATTACATTGACGTTCAAGCATCGGGTTATGAACCGTGCATCTATTCAGATGCAATCTTAGTACAGAGTGGATGGATAGAAGCATTCGTTTGTCCTGTACTTTACCCATTATTCTCAGTAGAAGAACAAAAATCATCAAATGGAATGAACGTGACTCTTTTTGCCTATCCATGTCCCTTTACAAAATCGTCGCAGCTCTCTTTCTGTATCAATAAGCAAACGAGAACGCGAGTCAGAGTATTTGATGCTAGTGGCAGTGTCATGAGAGACTTATTCGATGCAACTCTAGAACCCGGTCCCTACTCAATTACCTGGGATGGCAAAGATAACAATGGACGTATACTACCAAAGGGAGTATATTTCTATAAACTCGAAACAGATGAGACGAGCATTACGAAGAAGACTATCTTCTTGAAGTAACCAATCATCGGTGGGGGAGAAACTCACTGTTTCTTCTCCACCGTTCTGAGGTCTTGGAGATCAACCTTTAATCTCAGAAGCGAATGCTTCGCGTCTGTCGAGATTTTCAATAAGGAATCACAGCAATCTCAATAATTTCTTGACATTCAACGAATTATTATTTATAATAGATTAATGACAGATAATACATATGGGTCTGAAGATCAGTATCCATCAGGATTTTCCTTATTCCTAATCTTATATTGTACGATTATTTTATTTTCCCTAAATTGTTCTTTAGATGCACCGAGAGACAATCCTTTAGACCCCAATTTAGGTGGTAATATTTGGGGTAGGGTACTTTCGCGTAATTCTTATGGCATAGCTGAGGTAGAAGTATCCATTCCTGACGTTGATGTAATTACTTATACTGATACAAGCGGTGATTTTGGTTTATACGTACTTCCAGAAGATTCGATGTATATATTTTTCACACACGATAGTTATTCTCCTGAATCTGCTATAATAGTACCGAAAACAAGTGAGATCGATACCATAATAGTTGAATTGAACGGTTTACCATACTTTATAAACTGTGACGTTACTACACACTACTATGATAGGAATTTGCCTGCTGGTCCTCTCTATTTTTGTGAATTATCCACAATTGCAGGAGATATCGATGGCGATATTGATATCGATTCAGTTTTGGTTGAAATCCCTGCTCTCTCTTATTCTCAGAGGCTAAATTATGACCCAGATATACAAATGTTCATGCATAAGTTATATGCCGATGAACTTCCTGGTATGACGCTTGAGGCATTGGTAGGCAAACAGATATTCTTTAAAATAATTGATAAAGACAATACAGCTGTTCGATCATCGCCATACTATATTTCACGTATAATTTATCAATCTCCTGATGTAATCTTTCCCTCTGGAGGACTTGATGTCTTGATAGCTGATACAACATTTATTTGGCATAAATACGATTATGGGTTTTATGTTCACTATCATGGAGAAATAGTTAGAATTATTGGCGGAGGCCCAGCCGGAGTCGCCTCTGAGTTTGATGTTTTTGCACAAAATGACACTACCTATAACGTCAGTGTTTCAATTTTGGATCCTGGTGAATACTACTGGACACTTGAGGTGATTGATAGTTTTGGGAATTCAGCTCGTAGTAAAGAAGAAAGATTTTATAGAGATTAAAATGTTTAAAGCACTCTACGAAATCAGCCAATTACTAAACTCGATTTTAGATACAGATAAATTATTAGAAAAAGTGATGGACATAGCAATCGAATCAGTAAACGCCGAACGGGGATTTATTGTTCTGACCGATGAATCTGGTAATTTAGAAGTAAAGGTTGCACGCCAGATGGAAGGTACTATAGAAAAAGAATTGAGCGAGCTCTCTCAAACTGCTTTTAAAGAGATGCTCAACAGGAAAGAACCTAAGATTTACATAGATGCTCAAACAGAATTTCCGAAGGCAGAAAGTGTTATGTTTAAACAGATAAAATCCATTGCCTGTGTACCATTGACCTGCAGAGATAAAATGGTTGGTGGTATATATGTGGACACAAGAGCAGAACACGCAGTTTTCAGTGAGGAGACAGTACAATTTCTAACAGCATTTGCAAATATTGCAGGACTTGCAATTGAAAATGCACAACTCTATCAATCAATAGTAACAGAGAACATCAATTTGAAGACTGTCTTAAAGGAATGGCGTCAGTTCCCAGAAATTATCAGTCAGAGTGAGAAGATGAAAAAGGTGTATGAGATTATGAATCAGGTTATCCCAACAGATGTCACTGTGTCTATTTTAGGAGAGACAGGAACAGGTAAGGAACTCGTTGCTCGTGCTATACATTATAATGGCTGTAGAAAAAATAAACTATTTGTGACAGTCAACTGCGGTGGAATACCAAACGAACTTTTAGAATCCGAACTCTTCGGCTATAAGAAAGGTTCCTTTACTGGAGCGGTGACCGATAGAAGAGGTCTATTCGAAGCTGCAAATGGTGGGACGATATTCTTGGATGAGATCTCTGATTTGCCACTTTCACTTCAACCTAAAATTTTAAGGGTATTACAGAATGGTGAAATTAGAAGGCTGGGAGACACGATAAATACGTACGTTAATGTGAGAATCATAAGTGCAACACATAGAAATTTAGCAGAACTTGTAAAGCAAGAAAAATTTCGAGAAGACCTTTATTACCGACTTAATGTTGTCACAATTGATCTCCCACCACTGCGTGAACGATTAGAGGATATTCCTCTGTTATCAAATTACTTGATAAAGAAATATTCTCAGAAATTAGAGAAAGACGTTAGGGAGATCAGTAAACGAGCATTAAACCGTCTGTCTCGACATAATTGGCCTGGAAATATAAGAGAATTAGAAAATATTTTGGAGTCGGCAACTGTATTGTGTCGAGGTAAAATAATAGAGGAAGAAGATTTAAACATCAAGAATATATCAACAAAAACTATAACAAGAGATAAAACTATAGCAGATATTGAAAAAGAAGAGATAATGAAGAGGCTAGAAAATTTTTCTGGTGATCGAGAAAGAACTGCTGAAAGCTTGGGGATTTCATTGAGGACTCTTCAATATAAATTATCCCGATGGAAAAAAGATGAGAAAAAAAACTAAATACGAAATTATCGAACTCATTTATGAAGGTATGGCTGCTCAGAGCTTCAAGGCTCGAGATCCTATACTTAACCGCCTTGTCCTTTTGAAAATTCTGCATCCTAATCTGTCATCAGATACTCAATGGGTACAGAGGTTTAAGCGGGAGGCAGTAATTCAGGCAAAGTTGAGACATCCAAATATCGTTACGATTTATGAACTGGGTAAAGGTGATAATTTTTATATAGCTTCAGAATATGTTCAAGGTATGACCCTAAAAGAATTAATTGCGAAAAAAGGCTCAATAGATCTAAAAACACTGAGTCCAATAATCGTTCAGGTTGTTGCAGCACTGCGATATGCTCATAAAAGAGGAATAGTTCATCGAGATTTGAAATCTGCAAACATCTTGATTACTGAAAAGAACGAAGTGAAGCTTACTGATTTTGGCTTGGCATTTGCCCGTGATAGTAGTACAATCACTCAGGAAGGTTTTGTTCTGGGGACACCTGCATATATGTCTCCAGAACAGGCTCGAGGAAAGAAGGTTGATTTTAGAAGCGATATATTTTCTTTAGGTGTAACAATTTATGAAGCATTGAGTGGGGAAAACCCCTTCAAGGGTGAGACCTATGCAGATTCAATAAGTCGGGTTTTAAATGTGACTCCTAAAACATTAGCTGAAGTTGTACCAAATCTTTCGAAAAATGTATCTGATATTGTGTCAAAGATGTTGATTAAAGATCGAGAAAAACGGCTGTCTAATCTTGAAGAGTTAGAATCAGTATTTACACCATTGGTTGGTTCGACCTATTCGAGAACAAGACAAAGGAGATTCCGTTTGATATACGCTATTCTCGTAATTCCTGTTTTTATTTTAGTGATTTTTCTCTACAGCAATTACCTGAGTAGAAAAAATGAGATAAAAGTTGTCCAGAGCGAAATAGATTCGGCATCTATGCCTCTTAATGTTGTTGATACTTCGAATCTCAGCTCGATAGCTCCACAGGTGACTGTAGAAAAACCAGCACTAGTGTATAGTAAACCAAAGGAAGAATACGTGGATGTGGTGCTCAATGTTTCACCATGGGCAGATGTCTATATTGATGGTGCTTCTATCGGCACAACACCATTTGTCGATGCGCTGAAATTAAAGAAAGGGAAACATAATATAGTTTTAAAAAATCCATATTTTCCAATTCTTGTTGAGGATGTAGTGATCACAGAGTACTGTTCATTGACATATAATTTAGAACAAAGATGTGCATTTTTAGATATTACAGTTGAGCCCTGGGGAATTATCTATATTGATGGTGAATTAGTAGATACTACACCCCTCGAGAGGCCGATTCCAGTGTTATTGGGTGACCATACGATTCGAGTCAGGCACTTCCAACTGGGCGAAAGATCAAAAAGGGTGACAATGGATTCAACAAAAGTTTATCAATTTAGCTTTGATTTAAGAGGTGAATAGACTCTCTTTATCTATTTCCCTGCTTTTAGAAACAGGGTGAGGAGGTAAGTAAAGAATATGTACTGGTTTATGATATTAACCGTATTTCAATCTTGGCAATTGGGTCTACCCATGCCAACGCCGAGATATGGATATGGTATTGGTGTCGTAGCAAATAAAATTTATGTGATTGGTGGTTATAATGATAGTATTATTTTGGATGAGGTTGAGGTATATGACCCGATAGCCAATAACTGGGATACCATTTCAGAAAAACTGCCAACACCCCGCTATGATGTGGGGAGTGCTGTTTATGATGGTAAAATTTACATTATTGGAGGTAGAACAGGACCGTATAGTAATACATCTGTGATTGAACGATTCGATCCAATGACCCATACGTGGGATACTGTGAGAAGTCTACCAGAGCCGAGGGCTGCTTTAGGAGCCTGTGTTTATGTGGACTACATATTCGCTGTTGGTGGTTACCATTGGGATAGTCTCTTGGTTTACTATGAGAATAAAGTTGAATACTATGCACCGACTTGGGATTCAGGTTGGTATCGAGCTGATTCGCTTAATATACCGCGCAGTAATTTAGGCGTCACCGTTTTTAACAATAGAATCTATGCCTTAGGTGGTAATTATTATGGCCCCCTAAACAGTATGGAATTTTACGTCTTTGATAATTGGGGTATCACCGAACCAATGTTCCATAGCCGTAGTGGTGTTGGTGTTGCGAGTTACGGCGATCATATATATGCTATTGGTGGTGAAGACGACAGCATCATTTTAAGTTCAGTAGATGTATTCTATGGCCAAGACTCGACATGGATTGCAGGACCACCCTTGAACCAAGCAAGAACAAATTTTGGTGTGGCGATTGTTAGTGATACAATTTATGTTATTGGAGGTCATGGCAGAGTCAATGTACTGAATTCAATGGAATATCATCCACTTCCTTTAACAGGGATTGATGAAAGTGAAACCTTGGAATTGGAACCATCATATTTATTTCCTACGCACGTCAGAAAAGGCACTACAATTGATTTTGCTGCAGGGGATGTAATAAAGGTCTATAACTCAATCGGTGCACTCGTTGTAGAGGATAAAAACTCTATAAGGATGGATTTGCCAGAGGGTATTTATTTTATTCGATTACATCGAAGAAATTATCCAGTTGTTACTCATAAGATAATCGTTGTGAGATGATTGTATTGTTTGTGCTCTGCTTCGCGTTTACCGATTTAGAATCGCTCTATGTAAGAGGTGACTATGAGACTGTTATTGAACAGGCGCCGCTTGTGTTATTAGATACTACACTCGCCAACGCAGAGATTGTCGAAATCAATAAATTCTATGCCTATTCCCTAGCAATAATGGGTAAAAAAGAAGCAGCAATGAAAGTTTTTTACCAACTCCTCGATCTGAAACCGGACTTTATGCCTGACCCAGTTACGGTATCGCCTAAAATTACAAATATTTTTAATGAAGCAAAGAATAAAAAACTTTTGACGATGCCAATAATAAGACCCCTGAAAGATACAATTTATATCGAAAGAAAGATACCTTTTACCATGCTGATTCCTGGTGTATCCCAGATTCAAAGAGATAAAAAAGTTAAGGGATTTACCATTCTCGCTACGGAGATACTTTCTTTGACTGGTTTAGCAATTAGTCAGTATAATTACAGTAAATACCATGACGAATATTTGGCAGCAGAAGACCCGCAAGTCATTAATGATAAATATGAAATTTGTAATGCTTGGTATAAAAAAAGAACAATATTTATTAGCACATCAATAATAATCTGGTTATACAACCTTGTTGATGTTCTCTATTTCCAATAAGTACAAAGTAAAGCGCTGCGGATTTAATAATTGATATATTTATATTGACATTGACTAAAAGCGAAGTAGAATTGAATATGGATCTAAAGAGTACTGGTGTGGTCATTCCTGCGTATAATGCTGAAAAAACGATTGGTAGTATAATCAAAGAGGTCATCGCCTTTGGCTTCGACGCGGATAAGATTATTGTTGTTGATGATGGATCAAAAGATATGACGAAAAAGATTGCTGCTGATTTGAGATTATCTGTTGTTCACCACAAAAAAAATATGGGTAAGGGCGCGGCATTGAGGAGTGGTTTTGAACTTGCTCGGTCACGGAACCTCAGAGCTACTGTCACACTTGATGCTGATGGTCAGCATAAGGTTGCGGACCTCAGTGGACTTTTAGAACCCAAAAATGATTACGATCTGATCGTTGGTCTACGCAATTTCAATATTACGACGATGCCCTTCCTAAGGAAAATGACAAACAGAACGACATCGCTCGTTGTCTCTCTACTCAGCAACAAGTATATTGCTGATACTCAGTGTGGATATCGTTACATAAATTTAGCTATCTTCGATAACGTCGATTTGAAGACAAAAAATTTTCAGACCGAATCCGAACTCGTCGTGAAGGCAGTAAGACATAACTATAGAGTTGGTTTTGTCCCAATAACCGCGGTGTACAATAGTGAAAAGAGTTACATACATCCCTTGATAGATACAATCAGATTTATTATAATGGTTGTGAGATTTTTATGGCGGTAATTTTATTAACAAACGATGATGGTTATGATGCGCTTGGATTCCAATCGCTCTACAGAGAGTTATTGAAAATCAAAGAGTATGATATCTATGCTATTGCTCCACGGACCGAGCAGAGTGGAGCAAGTCACTCCTTAACCTTGAAGAGACCAATCAGGGTAGAGAAAATTCGGGATAAATTTTACAGTATTGACGGAACACCAACCGATTGCGTTCTTCTGGCCTATCACGATCTCATTAATAAAAAAATTGATTTGGTCATTTCCGGTATAAATCATGGACCCAATATGGGTAGTGATGTTTTTTATTCAGGAACTGTAGCTGCAGCACTACAAGGCGCATCCTCTGGGATTAAGTCAGCAGCAATTTCTCTATCATCGCGGGAATATAATGATTTTACACATGCCGTAAAATATTCTATTGGTCTGATACAGAGAGTCTTAAATTCCGAGATTCAGAATTTAGTTTTAAATGTAAATATTCCTGATGGCGAGATTAAAGGCGAAAAAATTACCCAGATGGGAAGAAGAATATATCATGATAAAGTATTTAGGAATGGCGAAACAGACGATGTGATGTATAGCGTAATTGATGGTGTGTTGTCCTATACAGTTGATGCGAATACTGATTTTAAAGCTATTGATGAGGGGTATGTGTCGGTAACGCCATTAAAATTGGATTTGACTGATTATGATGGTATAAAGAAACTTTCAGACTACTTAAAACAATGAGTAAGCTTCGAGCAATATAATGTTTCAGCAATTAAATGAATTTAAATATACCGCAACGACTGGCAAGACCTATATTGTCTATTTCTTAAAGTTCTGGCATGCCTCTGATAAGAAAAATGATTATATTGTGAAATACCAAATCAGAGGACCTGAGCGAGATTTTGTCTGGTATGGCAGAATTTCAAAAGGACGGTTTTTTACTGACCATAAGAATGCAGATAGAGATAGTAAAAAACATTCAGAGATAGAATTAGAAGATGAGATAAAAATCTACCTCAAAAAATTATTTATTTATATACTCAAAAAAGCACTCGATAAAGGATTCGAAGAGCCAAATACTGAATTTGTTTTCTATAAGAAACCACCAATTGTTAAGAGAACGTGGAGTGAATAAACAGAAAATAGTAGAGTGGCATCTTAATCGTAGCTTGACGTCTGAGTAAAAATGTGTATAATAGTAATCGGAAAGAAAGGAGTACGTAATGACATTCTTGTTGTTTAACCAGACATGTGAAGCAGGTAATCAATCTCAGGGTAACCCGCTGCTCAGCCTCTTGCCGCTCATTCTCATATTTGCTGTTTTCTATTTTCTTTTGATTCTTCCCCAACAGCGCAAACAGAAGCAGCACCAAAAGTTACTCGGTGAGCTACAGAAGGGCGATCGAGTCGTTACGACATCAGGAATCTATGGGACTATTACAAACGTAAAAGACCATACAGTCCTCTTACTGATTGCCGATGGTGTGAAAGTGGAAGTAGATAAGGGACATGTCGTAAATAAGGTACATTCTACAGGAACAGACAAAGTTCCTTCTCAAAAATGAAGTATTTTGATAATACATGTAACATGTACGTAGGAGGACGTGGCGTAAAAATCTGAGGGGGTAGGTAGACTGCTCCATCGAAAGGTGGAGATTTATTCATCCTATCGAGCAGAGGAGTACAGTGATTTTACAGATAGTAAAATATCCAGATCCGGTGCTGAAAAAGAAGGCCGAGCCTGTTGACAAAATATCTAAAGAGGTATTTACACTTGCAGATGATATGATTGAAACAATGCTGAGTAATGATGGTTTAGGTCTTGCAGCAACGCAAGTCAGTTCGCCATTGAGACTATTTGTTATTAATATCTCACTCGATGGAGATGCGCCGAAACCAATGGTGGTTATCAACCCTCGAATAATCAGTCAGGAAGGTTTAGAGGTTCATGAGGAAGGGTGTCTCAGTTTTCCTGAACTCTATTTGAACATTGAGAGACCACAGAAAGTACGTATTCATGCAAAAGACCTCTACAATGAGAACGCTATACTTGATGCAACTGGACTCTTAGCACGGGCTGTTATGCACGAAATAGATCACCTCGATGGGATTCTGTTTATTGAACGCGTCGCTAAAATAGCCCAAGAGGAACAAGAAAAGATATTGAAATATCTTGAGACGTTGTCTCAAAATAAATAGCCTTCGTGAAAGTAATTTTTTTTGGTTCAACAAAATTTTCACTACCGATTATAAAAAAAATAAACGAGTATTTTGAACTCGCTGGTATTGTAATTGTTAAGCCTCGACCAAAGGGAAGGGGGCTGAAAATTACACTACCAGAGGTTGCCGAGTGGGCAAAAAGTGTCGGGATTAGAATCTTTTCACCAGACGATCCAAATGAAAAAGGCTTTATTAATACAATTTCGCGACTGGAACCCGATTTATTTGTTCTCTCAGCATATGGACATATTTTAAGTGGTGATTTACTCAATGTGCCCCGTTTCGGTGGTTTAAATGTACACCCTTCACTGTTACCAAAATATCGTGGGGCTGCTCCGATTCAGAGGGCCATTATGGCTGGAGAAAAGAAGACCGGTATTACCATTTTTTTTATGGATGAAAAGATTGATCATGGTGATATTATATTCCAAAAAGAACTTATGATCGAACCCGATGATACCTATGGTTCACTGATGGCAAAATTATCTACACTTGGCGAAGAGGTTATTGTCGATATTTTAAATTCGGTTAAATCAGATAATTGCGTAAGGATGAAACAGGACGAGAGTATAAAGACATATGCGGCTAAGATAAATAAGAGGGAGATGATTATTAATTGGCATGAAAGTACAGAAAACATCATTAATCTTATTAGGGCACTATCACCACGTCCTGGAGCACGGACAGTGTTTCGGGGTAAAGAGCTGAAAATTTTTCAAGCACTCTCTGCCGAAGGCAAATTGCAACCAGGATTCATCCATATCGAAAACAAAAAAGTACATGTTGGAACTGGAGACGGTTCAGTTATTCTCAATGATGTTCAACCAGAGGGAAAGGCAAGGATTTCAGGACTCGATTTTATCAATGGATTCCGTGTTAAAGAAGGAGAGATGATGATATGAATGCCCGCGAGGCAACACTTCGAGCACTGTGCAAAGTAGATGAAGGGAAGAATCTGAAAGAAGCACTCGCTCATATTTTTGACAAGGATGAACTCATAGATAATGATAGGTCTTTAGCAAATGAGTTGGCGTTCGGAACACTCCGCCACCGAGATGAGATTGATCAGATCATCAGAGAATCTTTTAATGGAGATTTTGATTCTTGCGATCTACTTCTGAAAAATGTTCTCAGGATTGCCGTCTATCAATATCTCTTTCTCGATCGTATTCCCATTTACGCAATTGTTAACGAGGCGGCTAATTTCGGAAGGACAATTAAAGAGAAAGGATTAATTAACGCAGTATTGAGGGGGATAATCAGAAACAAACGAGTTCAAGCCTTACGAGAGCCACGTGCCTGGGTATTCAGAAAAATAATTGATGCCTATCAAATGGATGGAGAAAAAATTATTGAATCGTTTAAGATACGACCTACACCGTACGTTCGGATGAATACACTCAAGGGTGATATCAAAGAGACTGAACAGAAATTACATGATATAGGGATCGAGTTCAAAGACGCGAATTGGTTTCCAGAGTTCAAATCAGTTAATCATCTTAGTAGCATAATTAACAATCCTGTCATGAAGCAGGGTTTTATTTCAATCCACGATGAAGCACAGGGATTGATCTGCCATCTCGTATCTCCTAAACCAGGAGAGAAAATTGTCGATCTCTGTTCTGCGCCGGGAAGTAAAACAACATATATGGCAGAGTTGATGCGAAACCAGGGTATGATTGTTGCTGTCGAAGTGAGCAGTACACGAATGAAATTGGTTGTTGAGAACACGTTACGACTCGCTATTACTATGGTGAGAACTGTACTTGCTGATGGTCGAAACTACACTATAGAAGGTATGGATAAAGTTCTGGTAGATGCACCATGTAGTAATTCTGGTGTGATTGCAAAGAGACCTGAAGTAAGAGATCGCGTAAACGGTAAGGTGATCAGACGACTCGCTAAGCTTCAATATGATCTTTTGTCAAATGCTGGTAAGTTGTTACGAACCGGAGGATCTTTGATCTATTCAACCTGCAGTATCCTTCCACAGGAGAATGAGGAGGTAGTCGAAGCATTCTTAAAGGATAATCAAAATTTTGCTGTAGAGCCAGCGGGTGAATTTGTCCCAGTCGGCAATGAATACCTAAAAGTACTTCCTGGTGAATATCATACTGATGGTATTTTTGCTGCACGGTTAAAAAGAGTATCATAATTTTTTCATCATTACACCTTAACCTATAACACAGTGTGTTAACTATTCTCTTGTTCTCCCTTAAAGAACAGGTGGTTATCGAGAAATAATCACTCGATACATTAGAGCATCCATCAATACTCTCCATTTGTTTACTCATTTCTGTTTAAAAAACAGGAAACACACTGCACCAGGAAATCACAGCCGAATAACTCTCGTGATATCGTGAATTAATCTGCACTGGTAATAATTTTCCCCCTTGACAAATTATAAATAATATGTAAAATGGTATGAAATGGGGAAAAATGGGGAACATTCGATTTAGAGGTTTTTTCCGACACGTCCTTGATGATCGGAAACGGTTAGCCATACCGAGCCAGTTTCGAAATGTGTTGAGGCACGAGTCTGAAGGTAAATTAATCCTCACTCCTGGTTATGATCGCGAGATCGCCGTGTATGCACTAAAAACGTGGGAAGGAGTCGAAGACAACGAACTACTCACGCTCTCAATGGATCGGCTCCAATCACGTCGGTATCGTCGTCATTTTACCTTTGGTGTTAAAGAGGACCATCTCGATGCTCAAGGAAGAATCTTAATACCGGATTTTCTCCTCGAACATTCTGCCATTACTAAGGACGTCATTGTCATTGGCGAAATCAATTACTTCACATTGTGGTCACCTGAACATTATGAGAAATTTAGCGAAGAGGTTGATAAATTTTATTTAGATGATGCAGAAAGCATCGAAGATTTGAGAAGGAGGAAGCATGAAGATCCAAGCCGTTGAAGCATGTAAGGATAAAACAGTCTCATTCTTCTTACCGAGTGGTGAGATAGATGAGAAAGAATTTGAAATAATAGAACAGAAATTAAACAGTATGATTACTGATGGTGAATATAATGTTATCATCGATCTTTCTCGCGTGAGCCACATGAATTATAAGGTTGTTGGTTGGCTCATAGACTACCAGAAAAAGTTTAAAGATTTCGGTGGTGATATTAAACTCGTCAATGTTTCTCCTTATCTCTATGACATATTACGATTATATGGGTTCTACCCATTTGAAATCTATCCTTCCAAAAGAGCAGCATTGAAGAGTTTCGTGTAATCAATGGTAACCGATGAAATCAAACCATGACATTTCATCAACCTGTGCTCTTGGATGCAGTCGTGCAATGGATCAACGTACAGACATCCCGTGGTATCTATTGTGATTGTACTGTTGGCGGCGCAGGACACCTCTTGGCTTTACTAAACAACTCTGTAGACGCGACATTTATTGGCATCGATTGGGATCCTGAGGCTATTGCCTATGCACGAGCAATGATTATGCCACATAAAGAACGGTGTTTCCTATTTGAAGATTCCTTTGTTAATCTAGGTTTAATTCTTGATCGTCTCAAGATCACTTATGTCGATGGTGTACTGTTCGATTTGGGAGTTTCATACCATCAAGTGACTACACCAGAACGCGGATTCAGTTTCGATCGTTCAGGTAAATTGTTAATGCACATGTCACCACATACACTGCCGCTGGCAGAAAAGTTAAACCAGGCACAGAGAGAAGAAATTATTCAAGTGCTCAAAAAATATGGAGATGTCCGTAGTGCCCGAAAGATTGGAACAGCTATTTTTGAAAATAAGAGATCGTTGGTGACTACACTCGATTTAAGAAACCTATTAGAAAAAATAATTCCACGGCGGTACTTGAAGAAAAACTTACACAAAGTTTTTCAAGCACTGCGTATTTGGACTAATAACGAATTAAAGAATTTAGAGACTGGTCTTACAGTAGCATTAGCACGTCTCAAGCAACATGGAAGGATTATCGTTATCTCGTACCACTCAGGTGAGGATAGGATCGTGAAAAATCTATTTCGCGAGGCACAAAAAAGGGGAGAGGTGCTTATTTTAAATAAAAAAGTCATCAGACCATCAAAAGATGAAGTCGAAAAAAATCCGAGGGCACGTAGTGCAAAGTTGAGGGCAGGTGAGAAATGCGTGGTTTCTTAATATTTATTGCGGTGCTAGTGTATTTATTCTCTGTTATTTATATCGAAAGCGAATTTATTAAATTGGAGTTAAGAAAAGAAAATTTAGAGAGTCTTCTGACTGAACTAAAGAATCAAAGGAAATTATTAGAATTCGAAGTCATGAATCTTTCCAATCTTGCCACGATTAAAGCTCAAGCACACGCTCGGGGTTTTATTTTTCCTGAAGAAGAAGACATTCTAGGTGTAGTGAAATGATAAGAACACGTATTTTGAATATATTTCTCTTTCTTATTTCACTTGTCTATTTTTCGTATCTATTCTACATACAGATTATTAAACATGAATACTATGATAAAAAAGCAAAGAATCAACACGAGAAAAAAATGGTCATTCTTGGTGCACGCGGTAATGTCTACGACAGAAATGGTTTACCATTAGCAACATCACAACAGTGTTTTTCGATTTTCTGTACTCCGCGATATTCAATTGATAAAGCTAAATTAGCAAGGGAAATTGCGATAATTTCTGGCAAGCGTGAAACAGAGGTAATGAAACTTGTCGATAAAGATGAATTTTTCTGGGTGGAAAAAAAGATCGATTTGCGTAAACGGAATAAGTATCTCGAAATCGATGATCCAAGTATCGGCTTTACCCATGATTTGAATCGACAATACAATATGCAAGAGATGTTTACGACTTTAATCGGAAAGTGTGGCTCAGATAATCGTGGCGTTGAAGGATTGGAACTTCAACTTAATGATATCCTCAGTGGTACATCAGGTTTTGCAATTTATCAGAAAGACCCTACCGGTGCAGTATTCCCCTATCATAACCATCCCGAGAGCAAACCACAACCCGGTCAAGATGTTTTCCTAACAATTGACTTGCAGCTTCAGGCAATACTCTATAACAATCTAAAGGAAACGTTGACAAAAGAAGACGCGCAGTATGCCGCAGGTTTAATCATTGAACCTGCTACAGGTGAAATATTGGCACTCGTCAATGTTGGAAAGGATTCTGACATACGAAATCATGTTGTATGTGACGAATTTGAACCTGGTTCTACATTTAAGTTGCTAACACTAACATACGCTCTCATGAATGGTTATCGTGAAAATGATCTCATCGATACTGAGGGTGGTACGATAAAGGTACGAGGACACACAATCCATGATTATAAAAATTATGGCACCGTGACATTCAAACAGGCAATAGCCCACTCGAGTAATGTTGCTATGGTGAAGATTTCCAAGGCGTTCGACCGACAAGAATTTTTCTTGCTCATGCGCGACTTTGGATTTGGCCAATTAACTGGTGTCGAATTTCCTGGAGAAGCTAAGGGGAGGCTCCCGCATGTTGAAAAACTCAATGATATTGAGTTTGCCACCTTAGCGTTTGGCCAAGGACTGACGGTTAATTTACTGCAGCTTACGTTTGCATATCAGGTTGTTGCTAATGGAGGTGTCCTTAACAAACCGATAATTATTCGCGAGATCAGAGATGGTGATAAGAGCGTATATCACACAGAACCATTAAGGATTCGACGTGCTGTAGATGAAGAAATTGCAACACGTGTAACAGATATTCTCTGTAGTGTTGTTGAAGAAGGGAGCGGTGTCGATGCAGCACTACACGAAGTACGGGTTGCCGCTAAACCTGGGACAGCGCAAAAGGTTATCAACGGTAAGTATTCCAATACATCGATCATTACGACATTTGTTGGCTATTTCCCTGCCGAGTCACCAGATTACCTCATTGCAATTATGTTTGATGAACCGAAAAGGGGTATGTGGGCAAGTACGACTGCTGCTCCTGTTTTCAGAAGCATCGCTCAGACTATCTGTAAGATCGACTCCGACCATTATGCAGTTAAGTAAATTAATAGAAGGGATCGATGCTGAAAAGTATCACATGAAGGAGGTTGAGGTAACGTCATTGGAATTCGATTCAAGAATGGTTCATCCTGGAACAGTATTTATTGCTATCAAAGGTGAAACATTTGATGGACACGATTTTATTAATGAAGCAGAGGAAAAGGGTGCAGTGGCGGTTATAGCACAGGGAAAAGTTGATACTCAATTACCACAAATCATCGTACGCGACTCGCGAGTAGTGATGGATATCTTGGCACAGCGCTTCTTTGGACAATTTAGTGACGTAAGCAAGATTGGAATAACCGGCACAAATGGAAAGACAACAACCGCCTTTCTCATTCA
>Ga0111226_1065_pt1 | contig 16560 bp, 12 predicted proteins | sample DeeMarSWOR152_54_FD_80390 | JGI IMG/M metagenome (GOLD analysis project Ga0111226, IMG submission 80390) | candidate division TA06 bacterium DG_78 | reverse complement strand
GGTATGATTATGAGAAACCGTTCGAATTCGGTTCTGCTTATATTGTTGCAACCTATTCTCTGAGTAAATCGGTTGAAATCACCTTTGGTTTAGGACGCGGCAGATATTGCGGCTATGGTACGCATTCACAATATTTTAATTCTAATTTTTATCATCAAGAGGGTGGTGATTGGGGCATCGGGTTACTCGCTGGTTTAGATTGGCAAATAGTAGAAAATCTTTCATTCATCATTGAAGGTGATAGCCGCGATTATAATACTGGCTTTACATTCAGGTATAAACCAATAGAAATTGGTCTTGCACTCACCAAATGGGAATTTTTGTTCTGGCCAGGCGATGGTAAATTTGATCCACGATTATCAGCATCAATTTCATACGCACAAACAGAGAAGAAAAAACCAGGGATCATTGCCGGTACAGTGTTTGATACACATGGTAATGCTTTAGCTGCTAAAGTCGGATTTGTCGATGAAAAATTACCAGCTTTAATGACCAACCCAAAGGCGGGTACATTTATATTTATTGATCTTCCGTCCGGTACCTATGAGATATACGCTATGGCAAAAGGATACAAGGGGTCAGTGAGGACTGTTAAGGTTTCTCCAGGTGAGACTGCTTACTGTGAATTCGAGCTGGGAAAAGAAGAACCTAAGACAGGTGATATTACTGGAAAAGTGAGTGACATCAAAACAAATGAACCTATTGTCGCTGCCCGAGTTTCACTCACTGAAATCGACCGTTCAACTACAGCAAACTACTTGGGCATGTTTGAGATGCGAGGACTTGAGCCAGATGTTTATCAGATAGAGGCAGAGGCTGATGAATATGAAACGTATTATCGTCCGATCGAAGTAATTGCTGGAGAGATAAGCAAGATCGAGATCAAATTGGTGAAACGAGGAATGCACATAACCATAGAGGGAGTACAATTTGATTTCGATAAGGCATCGATAACACCAGAATCATATTCAATACTTGATGAGGGAGCGAGTATGCTTACAAACAATCCAGATATCAAGGTGGAGATTCAGGGTCACACTGATGCGATTGGTAGTGATGATTATAATCTTCGGCTCTCTCATGCTCGGGCAAATGCGGTACGTGATTATTTAATACAGAATCATAATATCGAACCAGCACGGCTTATTGCACGTGGTTATGGAGAACAAAATCCTATTACGTCCAACCTCACAGAAGAAGGTCGTGCACAGAACCGTCGTGTAGAATTTCTGATATTAGAATAATAGATTTTATTGAATAGAAAGAGATTGGGTTAACAATTTATGAATGAAATAAATAAGAATAATCAACATATCGAAGAAAAGCCTCTCAATTTGCGCGACATAATATACCGAGTCCTGCGAAGAAGAGAAGTATTCCTTGGTGTTGCCCTTCCTTTTTTTATTGGTGTTATTCTCTTCCAATTTTTGAAACCCTTTAAGCCGCTCTATGTCGCAACATTTGATATAGGAATTTCACGGGAAAAACAGATTGAGGGATTTTTCTCAAACTACGAAGCAAGTCAAATGAGTGCCATTAACCAGCGAGTGATTTCGAGTCTATTGAGTGTTAAGCTCGCAGAAGAGGTTGTTGACAGCCTCGCCTTTTACGCTGATGTAGGAAACGGGAATTCAAACATAAGAATTGAAACAAAAATTATGAAAGATTTTGAAAAGCCTCTCGGACCTTTCAAAATAAAATTCGCAAGTGAAAAATTCTCAGTTTTATCAGACGATGGTGAGAAAATATGTGAGGGGAAATTAGGTGAATTTATTGACCTTAATGTTATTCAGTTCAAGGTATCTGCCATGGGTAAGATCCCTCAGGGTGAAACGTACACAGTGACCTTTTATCCGAAAGATAGAATGGCGCTCGCTCTTCGGAATTCCCTATCAATAAAAGTACTCGAAGCTGTAGAAATCGAGAAAGAACCAGGATATTCAGGAGTGCCCTCTTCTGGTGAGGATGCATCAAAAAAACTACTCACAGCCGAGGAAAGATTTGCCTGGATGAATCGCCTCAATATATTACGACTCAGAATCTATTGGGGCAATCCAGATGATGCATTGAGAATTGCCCGGGTTTTTGCTGATAAAGTGGTGACGGATGATGTAAAAGAGAAATCGCTTCAGTATGTTCAATCAAGAGACTTTGTAGAATCACAGCTACTCCTTTATCAGGATAAATTGAATGAACATGCAGAAAAGGTAAGAGAATTTAAAAGAATTAACAAAATCGCAGATGTCGATGTTTCGACCCAGGCAATGATTACTCAGACATCCGATTTAGAATTAAAGAAAGGGCAGTTAGAAATTGAACAGAAGCTTTTACAGGATCTCAACGAATATCTTACATCAAAAGATAATGCGCGTATCGATACAACCTTGAATCTGGCAGCAAATTTGCTCTCAGACCCAATTCTACAGAATTTCTATACACAATTTTTAAATACTGAAGCAGAGTTACGAGCAAAATTGAATGAATACTCGCCAGAACATCCAAAGGCACTTGAGACAATAGCAAAACTTGACGGATTGCGGGATCAGATTAAGGAGCAGATAAGAAAAAGAATGTCGACGATAAAGACAGAGATTGCCAGTGTTGAGAATCAAATTAGGTCCCTACTTGCGAAACTTGGAAATGTTTCCGAAGATGAAATCGAGCTCGCACGACTTGAAAGAGATAGGGAAACAGCAGAAAAACTTTATGTATTTTTTGCTGAAAAACTTGAAGAAATAAGGGTACAGGAAGCTGGCGTGACATCTGATTTAAAGATAATTAATTTTCCTGTTGTTTCTGCAACACCTGTCAATTCAAGAAATATACCTTCGACAATTTTTCTCGCTTTTATAATAAGTGTTTTATTAGGTGGTAGTTCAGTATTTATTGCAGAACTTTTTGACCATAATATAAAAGACCCTGAGATTATAAAGGAACGAGTGAGACTTCCAATTTTTGCATCGATTCCTATTTTTGGTGATGAAAAGAAAACAAAAAAAACTCCCACAAAAGAGAAACCAGTGGAAAAAAAGAGAATTTTGATTGCAGATGTAACTTCAAATGAATTTGAATCTTTCAGAAAATTATCTACTAATATTGATTTTTCGCATCCTGAGAAAAAAGACAGGGCAATCTATGTTACTTCACCTGGACCTGATGAAGGGAAGACATTCATTGCTCTTAACTTTGGTCTTGTGTTGAGTATGTCTGATAAGAAGACGGTTATTATTGATACAGATTTTAGAAAGAAAAAAGGTACTCTTACTGATGACACTAAGTTGAAAGATGATAAAGGACTCTTTGATGTATTGAGTGGCGAAGTGTTCTCTAAAGACGCGATTGTCAAGTTTCAACCTGATACTAAAGTTGATACCGAGAAAACACCCAGTACCATAGTCGATTTGCTTCCCATTGGTAAGATTCCACCGAATCCATTTTTATTTCTTGAATCTGAAAAGATGAAAAAATTAGTTGAGGAACTCAAAAACGTTTACGATAATGTAATTATAGATGGTGTTCCTATTCTTCTCTTTGCTGATGCTACCTATCTCGCCAATTTTGCTGATGGAGTTCTCATCGTTGTGAAGTATGGAAGGACAGGTTATAAAGAGCTCGAGAACTCACGGGACATCCTCTTACGCTCAAAGGCGAACATCATTGGCGTAGTGATGAATTTTGTGCCGATAACCATGGGCAGTTATTACTACCATTACTACCATAAATATTACTCAAAGTATTACAGTAAGGAATAACCCTCATTATTAAGCAGTACATTGCGTTCTAAAGTATGTCCAAGCTAAAAATCAAAGTTCATAAAATTAAGGGAACTTGCCCAATTTATAAAAAGGGCGATACATTCTATATTATAGACGGTCACAAACTTCAAACAGATATGCTGATTTGTGTGCACAGTTTGTCTTCAATAATACCTTATTACGTAGCTTTGAGTAGAAAAATATCTCCTAAGGATCTTGGGCTAAGTAATGATGATAACGCGGCTTACGTTCAGTGCCTTGACCCTTGTGAGTACACAAGAGGCGGAACCGTCATTTTTAAAATAACCATACACTCTCAATAACATCAGTGGCAATCATATACTAATTATTTGCACAAAATAATAAATTGGAAATTTGTACTTACTAAAAACGGAGACATTCGTTGTTTGATAACTTTGTCTTGTTGAAGAGAGGATTTCTAAAAAACGCAACCTTTATTGCTGTTGCACGAGGTGTAGTTAAAATCAAAGGGTTACTTATGGCGCCACTTATTATTTCTGCTTTAGGAAAAGAAGGGTACGGAGTTTGGATACAGGCTTTTGTGACAATAACGTTGGTGTCGAGTCTTGCAGAAATGAACCTTCATGGCGCTTTAGTACGATTTGGAGCCGGTAAAAAGGACAAAAAGGAACTTACAACAATCTTCTATCAAATACTTTCGCTTGGTTTAGTATTTTCATTAATTTCGGGTGTGCTGATCATACTCTTCGCGAAACCATTAGCCATAGGTGTTTTAAAAAGCCCACCTACAGAAAAGTTGTTGAAGATAGGTGCCGCATTAGTAGTGTTTCTGGTGGGTGAGAAGATATGTCACCAATTGTTTCGGGCTCAGGAGCAATTTAAAAAATATGCTGGTATTACATTAGTGGTCGCTGTTTTAGAGATTATTGGCGTTTTTCTCGGATTGAGAATTATACAAGACCCCATCGCTGTTCTAGTCGGAGTATCTGTAGCAAATTTAATAGTAGTGATTACACTCCTGTGTTTCATTTTTGCTCGTTTCGATATTCGTTTGTTTCGCTGGGAGCATGCAAAGGTAAAGCAGTTTATGAAACTCGCTGTTCCAACATTACCAACTCTATTATCATCATGGATCTTCACTTATGTAGACAGATATTTTTTATCATTTTATCGAGATGCAGGCGAAGTCGGTGAACAGTGCTCCTTCCATCTTTATCGCGACTATGGGATGAGAAGAAAATTTCTGAATCTAAAAAGGTTTTGCGTTCGTCTATCATACTCTATCTCGGTTTGGGTATTTTAGTCTGGTTAATTATTGCTATCTTCGCTCAACCACTACTCACTTTTATTTCAACACAGCATGAATTTGGAATACAGGGCCGTTGGATAGCACCAATAATCGGTTTAAGCACTGTTTTCTATGGAGTTATTTTTCTACTTAATTATGTTTTTTTCTTAATAAAAAAGACGTACTACATCACATTAGTTTTCGGTACAGGAGCGCTGGTCAATTTAATATCTAATCTATGGGCTGTACCGCAATATGGTTCTGTAGGAGCTGCTATTACTACCCTACTTAGTTTTACTGTCATGTTAATTATTACAGCCTTAATTAGTAAAAGATTGACATCTAAGTATGCGACGTAGATTAAAAGTTGTGCATATCACAAGTATGCCGGGTATAGGTGGTTTGTCTCAGGCTTCGTATACTTTAATTAACGCTCAATTGAAAGATTCTGAATTAAAAGTAGGATTACTTACTTTGAGTCCACAGAGCAATAAACAAAAGGAATTAGAGAATTTAGGTTGTGAAGTATTATCTATTCCTCTTAAAAACGGATTGGATTTAAGTTACTTACATCCAACTATTGAATTTTTGAAAAAATATGAAATTCATCATTTCCATATACTTATCCCACCTTTTCTGATAGCAAGTGTGCTTTGTCGCCAGAAATACCGTATCTATACTAATCGAGGCGCATATGCTATGCAAAGGCCAAAAATTAAGAAGCCATTTTATGCTTTCTTTCTGAAATATTTTTTTGCAGCATTTACAGGCAATACTAAATATGCAGCTTTGGTAGCATCCAATCGTTTCAAAATTCCATTTGAATATTTCTCAATTGTCTATAATGGATTAGATTTTTCTACAATAAAACCTCAATATACAAAAGCAAGACTTCGGCGTACATTGAAATTAAATGATAATCTTGTAATTGGTACAGTATCTTTGCTCCATAAAGGCAAATATATCGAGCGATTACTCAATGCAGCATCGAGGCTTCAGAATCTATCTTTTAGACTTTTGATTGTCGGCGATGGTCCTGCGAGACACGACCTCATACACGAGACGAAAAAACTGGGTATTGATGACAGAGTTATTTTTACGGGAATGCAAGTACCACCTTACGACTTTATAGAAACTATGGATATTTTTATTTTTCCATCTGCCTCCCAATCGTTTGGTAATGTTTTAATTGAGGCTATGAGTCTCGGAACACCGGTAATTGTTTTTGCTGATAGTGGTGGTCTTCTCGAGCACATCCAACATGGAAAAACAGGTTTTATAGTAAAGGATGAAAAGGATCTTGCAACATATATTCAAAAATTGTCCACAGATAAGCATCTGAGGAACAAAGTCGGAAAAGTAGCTTCCTCTTTTGTTCGTAAAAAGTACACCTTAGCCCAAATGACAGAAGGTTATAAAAAGATTTATGCTTCTGTATTTAATAAACCAACATTGACATGAGTTGGGTTGTTCAAGGAAATAGGTTGGTTAAATATAGTGGTAAAGCACATACAAAATTTTGGGAAGACTATTGGAGTAAAACGGAAATACAAAATGATATTATCGAGGCAAAAAACGATAAAGTAATGCAGAGGATTTTTTGTAAATACCTTCCACGAAATGGTAAGATTTTAGAGGCTGGATGTGGTATAGGAAAATGGGTAATGGTTCTTGGAGAAATAGGATACAAAATTGAAGGGATTGATTTTAGTTCTAAAGTGATAAATAAAGTTAAAAAATTTAATCCTGATATTCCGGTCAAAGTTGCTGATATTCTCGATTTGCCGTATGCTGATGGTACTTTCAGTGGATACATTTCATTGGGTGTATTGGAACATCTACAAAATGGACCACATCAAGCTTTGCTTGAAGCAAGGAGAATTTTATCAAAAAACGGAGTAGTTCTGATATCAGTACCATATTTTTCCCCTATCCGTAAATTTAAGGCCATACTCAATTTATATAAACATGAATATGAGGGTGAATTTTTCCAATATGCCTTTTCTAAAACCGAACTTCTTCAGACTATTAGAAATGCAGGTTTTGAGATTGTAGATATCATTACTATTCGGGGTTTAAGAGGTATGTTCGAGGAGATTTCTTTATTGAAGCGATTTTCTAAAAAAGTTTTTAAATATCAAACAAAAGTTAGTAATAATTTCAAAAGCATAAGTTTAATTACGAAAGTGAAGCGTAAATGTAGTAATTATTTAAAGCACTTCCTGAAAGTAACTTCTGAATTAAAGTTTGTTAGAGAAATAGTAGGACATATGATTATTGTTATTGCCAAGTGTAGCAGCATTAAAAAAGACATTATAATATTAAAATGTACATAACCTCAAAAAAATTAAAGTCTGAACTGATCTATATTATTCCTATTTTAGTTGGCTTGATATTTACTTTAATATATGTGCGATATAACATTCTCACTTTTGTTTTACTTGCTATAATTTTATTTATTGCATTATTCTTTTTGTCCACTAAAGTAGCTTTTTTATTACTTTTCTTCGTTAGACCCATTATTGACTTTTATTGGAATAAACCTTTGTTTGGTCTAAAAAATCCTCTCTATATAATTGGTGGCATTGTTGTGTTGTTGATGATAATGTTCATTTTGATAAGGAAAATCAATTTTTTGAAAATTCCTTACTCGGGATTAATTATTTTTTTCTTACTGACACAACTTATAGCATTTATAATGACTATCTTCACTAACTCACAAGCGTGGTTTAATGCCTCACTAATTTTCATGAAAATTATTAGTGGTTTTTTATTTTTCCTTGCTATGCCTTTTATATTCAAGACAAAAAAAGATATTGATAGTTTGATAAACATCATTCTCCTTAGTACGATTATTCCGTTGGCAATTTCTTTTTACGTTTGGTTCAGGGGAGACCCTGGTATATTCAGTGCTTATTTTTCAGGAGGAGAAGAGATTGGCAGAGGTGTCATAATATTATCCCAAGGTCTACAACGTCTATCTGGTTTGTATCAAGGTACATTCTATATAGCATTTTTGATTCTTCTTGTTCTTTTCTTTGGAACGTTCAAATTATACTTTTTAAAGGACAACAAATGGAGAAACATGTTACTTATTTATATGTTAATAAGTCTTATTCCACTGTATCAAACTTATTTCAGAGCAGGATGGGGTATGGCACTTGTAGGTATGGGAGTGTGGTTTCTGCTTAAGAATAAAAAATTTTCTTTTATTTTCTTGATTGTTGGTGTTATATTATTTTTTCTATTTTCAGAATCTGCACAGTTTCGTTTTACTAATGAATTTGCTTTTCTTCGAGGAACGGGAGAATTTGAAAACATCGGTTCTGGCAGAGGTTCCGAATGGCTTAGATATATCGACATCTATTTCCATCAATTTTCACCTCTGGAGAAGCTTTTTGGTAAAATGGGAGCGATTGGTAATCCAGAAAATCAATTTTTGTATCTATTAGTTACTACTGGTATTTTTGGACTTTTAGGTTACTTCGTTCTGATGATTGGTATTGGATGGAAGCTATTCAAATCGTTTAGAAGGCAGAGAGATAATTTTAACAAAAACTTGTTATTACTTGCGTTTGTGTTACACGTGGTATTTATTTTAGCAACAGTGGGAGGAACTCCTCTTCTTTGGGTCAATGCGCAGTGGGTTGTGTGGTCCATCATAGGTATAGCTCTTTATCACGCACGTTTATCGGACCACAATCATCCAATAAGTCAATATGAATAATGAGTATGAAAAAAATAATATTTGTAACTAATATCCCGACATATCATAAAATACCTCTTTACAATGAACTAGCGGATCTATTGAGAAAAAGCGGAACGGTATTTAAAGTATTTTTTTTAATATCTGGTGAAAAACGACGCAAGTGGCACATTGATTTATCTGATGCTAAATTTGAATATGTGATGGTGAACGAACCAAAAATTAATCTGACGTATGAATGGACATTTATATTCCCGATCAAGTTAATGTACTATCTTTTCAGAGAATATCCAAATTTCATTATTACGACTGGCTATTCTATGGCGAGTATTGTGGTTATGATTTTTTCTATGATATTCGGTTCACGTTATTCTGTATATTCTGGAGAAATTTTTTCAAGAGATACGGCAAAGTCTTGGTTTAGAAAATGTATACGAAAACTAATTGTACAATTCGCTGATTCCGTAATTGCTTATGGTACCAAAGCACAAAATTATGTAAGAGCGCTGAGTACACAGAAAGAACCGTACATTGCTTATAATACCAGTGATATGAGGTTTTATACACAACAATCATCTATTTTACGACGAACAAGAACAAACATATCACATGAATTTGGTCTTTCAGCAGCCAACATTAATCTTATTTTTATTGGCCGTTTAGTAAAGCGAAAAGCAGTCGATTTGTTAATTGAATCTGTTGTTAAATTAAATAGCAGAAAAAAGGATTTTCTGCTTCATATCATAGGTGATGGTACTGAAAAGAGTTATTTACAATCACTTGTGGCAAAATTACTACTTAAGGGAAATGTAATTTTCTGGGGACATAAAAATAAAGACGAATTGGCAAAGCACCTGGCAATTGGTGATATCTTTGTTTTTCCGAGTCTCTACGACATTTGGGGATTGGTTTTAAATGAGGCGATGGCTGCTGGATTACCAGTAATAGCTTCAAAATATGCTGGTGCAACGTACGATCTTGTCCAGGATGGGGTGAATGGATTTGTTGTTGATCCGCATAATACCGATGAAATGGCAGAGAAAATCCGCGTACTCCTTGATAATCCTGGACTTCGGAAAAAAATGGGAGAAAATGCGAAGCAAACAATCCTGGATAGATTTACCGTAGAAAAGACTGCAGAAGGATTTCTCGAGGCGATTGAACATGGATTACGTAGCGAGTAGGGCGTTGAGCGTAGAGAGCAGGGCGTAATGAAAGGTTATAAAGATTTGGAGGTCTACAAACTATCTTATAGAATGGCTATTGAAATATTCAAAGAAACATAGAATTTTCCCAAAGGTGAAAAATACTCCTTAATTGATCAGATCCGACGTTCGTCAAGATCGGTGCCAGTAAACATTAGCGAAGCATGGGGTAAGCGGATGTATCGTAATCATTTTGTAAACAAACTGAGTGATAGTTATGCAGAAGCTAATGAAACTATGACATGGCTTGACTTCAGTTATTCACATCACTATTTAAAAAAGGAGAGGTATGATTATTTCTATGAAAATTATGATCATATATGCCGAATGCTTTTTAATATGATGAAAAATCCTGATAAATTCATTTTAACATTATGATTTTAACACATTACGCTATACGCCTTACGCTCTACGATTAAAATGAAGCCACGCATTTTAATCGTCGGCCCTACGCCACCTCCATACATAGGGCCAAGTGTTGCTACAAAGCTGATTCTTGAGTCAGAACTCAAGAACGACTATCAAATAGTACATCTTGAAACTGCAGATCGTCGTAGTACGACAAATATCGGGATATTTGATTTACGTAATATCTTCCTCGCATTCATTCATATTTTTAAACTTTCAGCTATATTGATTACATCTTCTCCACATATCGTTTATATTCCTATCTGTCAGACAATTGTTGGTTACTTGAGAGATACGATTTTTATTATTTTAGCCAAAATTTTTGGTGCGCGAGTTATTATTCACCTGAGAGGAGGTTACTTTAGAAAACTCTATGATACAAGTAACATATTTGCTCAATGTATTATAAAGAATTCATTAAAATTGGTGAGCAAGGTAATTGTACTTGGTGAGAGTTTAAGATATATATTCGACAGGTTGGTACCCAATCAAAATATCGTTGTTGTTCCAAACGGAATTGACAGCAACTATATCACCGAGGAAGAATTTGAAAAAGCCCAAGAAGTGAGAATGGCTAAAGTACGTAATGACTCAATGATCAATAAAGTAACACTTAGCACTAAGCACTATGCACTTAGCAGCAGGATGAGGATTTTGTTTCTATCAAATCTCATGAAAAGTAAAGGTTTTTTCGATGTTATTAAAGCAATGTCTGAGGTTTTGCAATATACTGGTGATAGTGAACTCATAGTAGCAGGTGAATTCAGGGAACAGGAAAAAATGAAGAATGACGTAATGTCGTACATGGATAAAAGCAAATTAGACTCCCATGTCAAGTTCATCGGTACTGTTGTAGGAGCCCAAAAGAGAAATTTGCTACTATCAACAGATATTTTTGTATTGCCAACATATTATCGCTATGAAGGGCAACCCTGGGTTATTGTTGAGGCGATGGCAGCAGGTTTACCAATAATTACTACTGATCATGGATGCATCAAAGAAATGGTTATTCATGGTGAGAACGGTTTCTTAATAGAAAAACAAAATCCACAACAGATTAGTGAGAAGATAATTGCATTATTGAAAGATGATGATTTAAGAAATCGTATGGGTACAAAAAGTCGTGAGCGATTCCTCAAACACTATACAAAAGATATATTTATACGTGGTTTGAATAGTGTTTTCGAAGATATATATGTACATAAGTTGTCAGCTTGGGTAAGAGGGGCACATGAAACAGATAATTCAGAATTATAAAACCGGGAAATTATCAGTAGAAGATGTACCACAGCCGATAGTACGTTCTGATGGTGTATTAGTGAAGAATGCGTTCTCACTTATCAGTACAGGAACTGAGCGAGCGAATATTGAATTAGCACGCAAGAGTCTTTTTGGCAAGACAAGATCACGACCACAAGATGTTCAGAAGGTGCTGCAATTAGCAAAAAAACAGGGTTTCTTGAGCGCATATAAGACCGCGATGACCCGGTTAGAACAGCCAATGTCACTTGGCTACAGTAGTTCTGGTATTATAATCGAAGTCGGGAAAGGAGTGAGCGGTTTCAAAATAGGAGATAGGGTTGCTTGTGCTGGTGCTGGTTATGCAAGTCATGCAGAAGTCATTTTTGTGCCTAAAAATCTGTGTGCAGTTATACCTCATCATGTGCCTTTTGATTGGGCAGCGTTCACCACACTCGGTGCGATTGCAATGCAGGGCATACGGCAAGCCGATGTGAAAGTAGGTGAAAATGTTGCAGTGATTGGTCTCGGGCTATTAGGACAATTAACTGTTCAGATTTTAAGGGCATCAGGGTGTCGTGTTATTGCTATTGACCTAGATCCATTAAAAGTAAAACTGGCTAAAAAGTGTGGAGCTGATGTATCTATTGTGAGAAAGCAAAATGTAAAGGAGATTATTTACAAGTTTACAGATGGTTATGGTGTTGATGCAGTTATAATAACTGCTGCCACCTCGAGTAATGATCCATTTCTATTAGCTCCCGAGATTGCTCGGGATAGATCAAAAATTGTGCTTGTCGGTGTTGCAAAGTTAGATTTCCCAAGAGAACTGTATTATCGAAAAGAACTATCCATAATCCTTTCTCGTTCTTACGGCCCAGGTAGATACGACACACGTTATGAAGAAGAAGGTTTAGATTATCCTGTTGGCTATGTACGCTGGACTGAAAAGAGAAATATGCAAGCGATCCTTAATCTCATGGCAGAGAAGAAATTGAATATAGAACCACTTATCTCACACCGTTTTACAATTGAAGGAGCTCAAAGAGCCTACGATTTGATTCTGGGCAGGAAGAAAGAGAACTTTCTCGGTGTCCTTTTTGAGTATGATACGAGAAAAAAACACACTACAAAAATTTCTATCACAGAAGAAAAAACTGTTATCTCGCATCCATCATCGGTTATCAATATAGGTTTTATTGGTGTTGGTAATTTTGCGCAGCATTACTTATTGCCAAATATAAAAAAAGCAAAAGTACATGCGGTTGGTGTTGCTGATGTTAATGGCGCACATGCAAAGATAGTTGCGAAAAAATATGGTTTTAAGTATTGCACATCAGACTACAGAGAACTGTTAAAAGATAAAAATATCAATACAATCTTTATTGCCACACGGCATAACCTCCATGCCCAATTAATTATTGAATCACTCAATGCTGGTAAACACGTATATTGTGAAAAACCACTCTGCCTTAACGAAAAAGAACTAAAACAGATTATTAAAGTTTACAATACGCTCAGCACTAAACGCCATACGCCTCTATTCATGATAGGCTTTAACCGTCGCTTTGCGCCGTTAACTGTGCAGGCGAAGCAATTTATGGGCAATAAGATTGGTCCGTATTTGGTACATTACCGTATTAATGCTGGAGTGTTACCAGTTGACCACTGGTTACTCGATTTGAAGCAGGGGGGAGGTAGAGTTGTCGGCGAAGTATGTCATTTTATCGATTTCATACGTTACTTTGCACAGGCACAGTTGATAAGTATCTACGCAGAATGTCTGGTTGGTAATAGTGATAGCATTATCGTTACGTTAAAGTATGGAGATGGTTCTGTTGGTTCTCTATCATATTTTTCAACAGGTGATAAAGATTTTGAAAAGGAAAGAATCGAAATTTTCGGTGATGAAAAAGTTTGTATTATTAATGATTTTAAAGAGATATTACTATCGAGTGGAGGTAGACAAATTAGAAAAAGAATTGGTCAAGATAAGGGTTACAAAATCGAAATTAATGCCTTTTTCAGCGCAATTAAAAATGATTCTACACCAGTAATTCCATTCAGTACTATTGTCGAAACAACACGTGCGACGTTTGCGATAAATGAATCGTTAAAAAAAAGAGATATCGTTCGTATCCTCAAGTCTAGTATAGGGCGTAATGTTTGAGGAAGTCTTACATAAAATCGAAAAATTTATCGAGTCAAATCACTGGTGTGGTTGGGATCCTTATGATGGACTTAATAGCAAATTTCTTAAATTTCTCACATTCGATCATAAGTTGCCCAGAATTACTGCAACTCAGTTTATGAAGAGGTTTCCAGTAAATTTGAGGCGTATTTTGGGTGTGCCGAAATCTCGAAACCCCAAAGCTATGGGAATCATAGCGCGTGCATACCTTATGAGATACCAAGAAACTAAAGAGCAGAAATATTTGGATAAAACGAAAGAGATACTCGACTGGCTTGTCACGTGCAGTTGTACAGGATATTCTGGCTATGCATGGGGTCATAATTTTGATTGGCAATCGTCCGTATTTTATTTGCCAAAAGGTGTGCCTACTGTTGTTAACACTTCATTCATTGTTCATGCATTTCTCGATGCGTATGAAGCCTTGAAAGAGAAAATCTATTTGGATGTTGCACGAAGTACTTGTGATTTTGTATTAAAGGATTTAAATCGAACTTATCTGTCAGAAATAAAAAAACTGCCATCTGCTATCGGTGATCAGTCATCTGTATATTGTTTCAGTTATTCACCGATTGATAAAACCTGCGTGCACAATGCAAATTTACTCGCTACAGAGTTATTGGCTCGTGTTTATTCTTTTACTAAAGAGACAGAATTATTTGAGCAGTGTAATAGGTCGGTAAGATTTACCATGCAGCATCAAAATAATGATGGCTCATGGTTTTACGCGCTCGGGCAAAGACAGAGATACATTGATAGTTTTCATACTGGCTTTGAATTAAGTAGTATAAAAAACATTTTAAACTACTTAGATTACGTGGATAGAGACGGATTCAAACAGAAATTGAGGAAAGGTTATAAATATTATAAGAAAACATTCTTTGATGCCGATGGTTTGCCGAACTTTTACTATAATAGAATTTTTCCTATCGATTTACACTGTACTTCGCAGGGCATTATTACATTTTTGAAGTTTAAGGAATATGATACTGGGGCAGTTGATATGGCAAATAAAATTGCTTCATGGGCGATTGAAAATATGTGGGATGATAAAAAAGGATATTTTTATTTTCAGAAAACAAATTATTTTACCAATAAAATACCTTACTTACGCTGGCCGAATGTATGGATGTTTTATGCTTTAACATTGCTTCGTGCAGAGCAATGTCAAAATACCTAAACTCTAAAATGCCTAAATACCTAAAATTGATATGCATTCGTGGGCATTCATACTAATTTCGTTTGTGTCTGCTGTAATCTGTCTGAATCTAAATTTATGAAATAAATTATGAAGATCTGGATTGATATAGTTAATTCTCCACATGTATTATTTTTCAAACCACTAATAGAGGAATTGTATAAGAGGGGCCATTATGTTAGTATCACTGCGAGAGAGTATGCTCATACAACAGAATTATTAGAGGAGTTCAATATTCCATTCACACTTATTGGTGCTCATGCTGGCTCGCACATTTTTAAAAAATTAGTTGATGTGTTAAACAGGGGGAATAAATTAATTGCCTATGCAAAAGATAAAAATTTTGATGTAGCATTGACTTTCAATTCTCCTTCGATGGTGCTCGCAGCAAAGATGTTACGTATTCCATCAATGGTTTTTATGGACTATGAATACCAACCATTGAATCATCTGACGTTTCGCTTGTGTGATACGGTTGTTACTCCAGCCGTATTTCCAGATGAACATTTAGCAAAATACGGAGCTGTTAAAAAATGCGTGAAGTATGATGGTTTAAAAGAACATGTGTATCTTTCCAATTTTGAACCGACCCCGAATTTCCTCGAGTCCTTAGGTATTGACACAGACAAAATTATTGTTGTTGCAAGACCGCCAGCAACGATGGCATTATATCATCATTTCAGAAATGATATTTTTTATGATGTGGTTAATTATTTGCTTAAGGATAAAAATATACATATTATCGCAATTCCTCGGTCTGAGGAGCAGAGATTAACATTAAAATCCATGACAACAGCTAATCTCATGATTCTTGAAAGGGCAATAGATGGCAGGAATTTACTATACTACTCAGATGTTGTTGTGAGTGCAGGTGGAACTATGAATCGTGAAGCTGCAGTGTTGGGCGTCCCTGCTTATACCGTGTTTAAAGGGAAAATTGGCGCAGTCGATAGATACTTGATTGAATTAGGTAGGATTACTCCTATTACTACGCTCGAGGATGCCCAGCAAATCAGAAGAGAAAAAAATCACAGGAAAAGTTTTTTGGGTAATGCAAATCTTAAATCAGAACTTGCAAATCTGATTTTTGGAAATTTATGACGATACCTTTATGTTAGTTTTAAAAAATAAGAAATTGTTGATAAGGAGATTAAATGATCTACAGGAATGTAAAGCTAGGTAAAAATATAATAATCCAAGATGATGTTTTTATCGGTCTTCCCTCCCGAGAATTTCTATCTAAAACCGAAAAAGAATGGCCCGCAACAATTATCGGAGACAGTGCAGTTATAAGAAGTGGTACAAATATTTATTGTGGCGTCGAAATTGGAGATCGGTTTCAAACTGGCCACAATGTGTTGATACGTGAGAACACTGTAATCGGCAGTAATGTACGAATTGGAACGAATTCGATTATTGATGGGAAAACTGTAATTGGCAGTAATGTAAATATGCAATCAATGGTCTACATACCAATTAATACAGTAATCGGAGATTTTGTTTTTATCGGTCCTAATGCTGTATTCACTAATGATAAATATCCAGTAAGAGTTGATGTTGAACTTGTAGGCCCACGAATTTGCAAAGG
>Ga0111226_1030_pt1 | contig 16806 bp, 11 predicted proteins | sample DeeMarSWOR152_54_FD_80390 | JGI IMG/M metagenome (GOLD analysis project Ga0111226, IMG submission 80390) | candidate division TA06 bacterium DG_78 | reverse complement strand
CTCAGTAGTATTGGAATTAAGGAAATTACCGGCGATATAATATTGGTCGACGATTATTTTGTTGATGAAAGATTACCTATGGGATGGTCGCGACACTATTTTGATGCTCGCTATGCACCTGAGATATCCGCACTTTCAGTAAATCATAATTGTGTCAATGTGAAAATTGAAGCAACCACAATAGGAGACTACGCAAAGGTCACGATTGAACCAAAAACAGAATATGTTACGTTAATTAACAAAATGATTACATTGGCAGGCGATGATAGTATCATTATTTATCGTACAGAAGAGGAGAATGTTATCTATGTTGATGGTGGAATTGGTGAGGGTCGCAAGAGGAATATCGATGTGGCTTTGAAAGATCCTGCGATGTTTGCAGGAACCTATTTTAAAGAGAATATCCATGAAGCGAATATTAGATTTAATGGTAATATTATCAAAAAAAACAATAGTGATCTTGCAAACGTGGTAACTATTATTGACTCTGTCATTTCTGACCCTCTTCTGAATATTATTAAGGAGACAAATATTGAAAGTGATAATCTGAGTGCGGAAATACTGCTCAAGACGCTCGGAACACATTATTACTATGATGGTAGTTTTCTTTCTGGGTTGTCCAAAGTGAGGCAATTTTTGCGATTATGTGGTGTCGATACCAGCGTGGTTTCAGTCTGGGATGGTTCAGGACTATCACGTCATAATCTCATTTCACCGTACTACCTCGCACTGGTTTTGCGGTTTATGTATCATTCTCATTTTTATGAAGATTTTTACGAATTATTTCCATCTCCTGGTGACGGAACTCTGGAAACCCGTTTTGCGGACTTTATGTATCCGATACGTGCGAAGACAGGTACACTCCACGCTGTGTCCTGTCTCTCAGGCTATGTACGTATCCAGGAAACTGATTATTGTTTTTCGATAATGTTCAATAATTTCACATGTCGGAGAAAGAAAATAGAGCAGATGCAGGAAGAGATACTGAGTGCATTAGGAATCTACCTCTCGGGTAAGAATAAAAGTATCGAATGACGGTGATGTATTAAAGGATACGCAGGAGATACCCGATCATGTTAAAGAAAAGGAAGTTTGACTATAAAGAAGGCCGTCTCATTCCGAAACGAAAACATGGTAAACCATTGCGTTTTGTTGGTATTGGTCTCATCATTATGATTGTCATATTAGTTATTTTATATAAATTGATAGTAGGATAAGCGAACATATTTTGATTTATGCTAGGTGTTTTTGATTTACACTGTGACACACCGCACAATATTTTTAAAAATAAATTTAACCATATAATTCCAGAACAATTACATCGACAGCATTATCTTGGTGCAGTTTTTGCCCATTTCATCTATCCTAAATCAAAGTATCCATTTATTGAAGTTGTCCAATTACTCGCTACCACGATTACCTATAGTGAAAAAAGGAAAATAGTATACACTGTTCGATCGTATAAGGAAATGAACAAAAAAAAGGTTAATATAATTCTTGGTGTTGAAGGAGGCCACATCTTTGATAAAACATTCAAACAGATTGAAACACTCTATGCACTGGGTGTACGGGTATTAACCATTACCTGGAATAATTCAAACCAACTCGGCCACTCAGGTTTAGAGGCAGATAAACGAGGTCTCACGAAGAAGGGCAGAGCATTTATAAAAAAACTTGCTCAGTATTCTATAATAATTGATCTCTCCCATGCGTCGACACGGACAGCGCTCGATGTTTGCAATATTTGTGAGAATCAGATTATAGCCTCGCATTCATGTATGAGGGCACTGAATCCGTCATTCCTCAGAAATATAGATAACCGAGCAATAAAAGCAATTGTCCAAAGAGGAGGAGTAGTGGGTATAAATTTCTCACGGTACCACTTGGGCGGTTACAGTGTAACTGATCACATTGACTATGTCACTGACAATTTCGGTATTGAAACAGCAGCAATCGGTAGTGACTTTGATGGTATTAATGATCCTGTTGTGTCAGGTCCAAAAGATATTGTGACGTTGAAACAGGAATTGCGTAAACGAGGTTATACACCACGTGATATCGATAAAATTTTCTATAAGAATTTTTTGAGAATATTCAGAAAAAGCGGAAAGCGTAATGCGTAGTGCGCATTGCGGAGAGCAACTGCGGGGAAAATTTTATCTGTTTACATCTGCTTAAATCCATCTGAATCTATTTTTTCTGAAAGAAAAAATGGAGGTGAGCGGATTCGAACCGCTGACCTGTGCGTTGCAAACGCACCGCTCTCCCATCTGAGCTACACCCCCATAAAAGGAGAGACCCCCTTTTATCCACAGAGAATTTTACAAAGATCAAAATTCTCTATGGATGCCTTTAATCCCCCTACTCGGCGATCGCAAACACTGTTCCTTAGTGCTTGTGCCGTGAGGGGTACGACCTGTCTTTCAACACATCTTTAAGCATACGCCACTCTCAAAGGAGACTCCTGCCAATTTCCCCTAAATCTTTGATTTAGCCAGGAAATTGAGCATCCCGTTTCACGGGGCTTTTATCCATTTAGAATTTTACAAAGATCAAAATTCTTAACGGATACCTTTTTATCACACCTCGAACGTTACGTCGCTTTTACAAAAATTTTTTGTCTAAAACCTACCGAAATTCAGATCCAAACCAAAGGACTTGATGAGCCCGACATTTTCATCCTCATCTCTATCAAACAGCCAATCTTTGTTCACGTGGAAGTCGATACTAAATCCTCTGATTTGTAGCCCGATACCAGGTTCGACGTACCATGTCGGCGACTCCAGTCCATTGGTGAATCGCTCAGAGACTCCGAGGCGAAGAATTAGTATTTTGCTCAGCGGTAGTTCAAATCCTGTGTAGACATTCGTATAATCATTTTCTATGTCGCCACGGCTAAAATCATATTCTGCAATAAAGAATACAAAACCTTCGCTGAAAACGAGTCGTTGTATTAAGAGACCGAGTATATGATTTGAATATTCGAATGGTTCAGCATAATAATTTAGCTGATACTTCGGGACGATAATGAAATCACTCTTGCGCTCTGAATACCGGAGATTAAACTGATATTGCTCATAATTCGATTCACTATGTATAATAAAAGAACAATCAAAACGACGGGTAAAAAATGACCTGCCGAAACCGACACCAAATTTGGTATGATCTTCAACGAGCGAGCCGAAGGCGCCAATATTAAAATTGAATAGGTCTAAGCCATACCCGAGGTTGAAGACACCCTGGGTTTCTCTATCTTGCCAGAATGCTATTGCACCATACTTTATATCAGGCGTTATGATAATACCGTAGTCTTCTACATCACTCGCAATATCACCATATAGACTATTGTGGTATAAGGAAATGTGATGTGGATAAGTCCTGATATTAACAATATCATCGATATAATCACCAGTCATTAAAATTCCCATTCTCGTATCATTTGCCCCTGCAAAATTCAACAAGGTAAAGAGACACAGACATATTGTAATATATATTTTCTTCATAGTGTGATTATATTCGACATGCGGAAAAAGTCAACAGCCGAATGGAATACTCCGGTTTCGGCTCGCGGTTTCTTTCTCAATGCCGACGTTCCATCTTGTGTCGAACACGCGATGTGAGACAGAAACGAGGCGGAAAGGCAAAACGGTTTCGGATTTGGGGTTCATTTTATCGACAAACGAGAGGCGACTAACGAATCCAGCCTATCAACGATGGGCTGGACGAATCGCTTTTCGCAACCGATAAACATAGACTATGTTTTAAAGAGAGTACCGTGGTCTTTTTTAAATTTAAAATGCTCATAGGCGAGGGTTGTAGCTTCCCTGCCACGAGGTGTTCGTTTGATAAAACCTTCCATTATTAAAAATGGTTCAAATACTTCTTCAATTGTTTGGGCATCTTCACCGACTGCAACAGCGAGGCTGTTAATACCAACAGGGCCTCCCTGGAACTTTTCGATAATCGTTCTGATGATTTTTTTGTCCATTTCATCAAATCCTCGTTTATCTACTTCAAGCTTTTCTAAGGCATAGTTGCATATTTCTAAATCGATGTTTCCCTTTCCTTTGACCTGCGCGAAGTCTCGGACTCGCCTCAATAAGCGATTGGCAATTCGTGGTGTACCACGTGCCCTCGAGGCAATTTCTGTTGTTGCTTTTTCATCAATCGCTATCTCCAGTATTTTTGCAGAACGCCGAATAATATCACAGAGATCATGAGTGGGATAATAATCGAGCCTGAAACTGATACCAAATCGTGAACGGAGTGGTGCAGTGAGGAGTCCGGACCTTGTTGTTGCGCCGATTAAGGTAAAGTGGTTGAGTCTTAATCGTAATGCCCGAGCGCCCATCCCCTTATCCTGCATAACATCCAAGCAGAAATTCTCTAAAGCTGGATAGAGGTACTCTTCTACTGTTTTGTTTATTCGATGCACTTCATCGATGAACAAAACATCTGCTCTCTTGAGGTTGCTGAGAATACCTGCTATGTCGAAAGGGCGTTCGAGTATCGGTCCTGATGTCGGGTAGATACTGACATCCATTTCTCTCGTAATTATGTGGGCAAGCGTGGTTTTCCCTAATCCTGGAGGACCAAATAACAGGATATGTTCGAGGGGCTCTTTACGTTGTTTAGCTGCTTGTATAAATACCTTGAGGTTTTCAATAATTTTTATCTGACCGACAAACTCTTCAAATTTTTTCGGTCGCAGAGCAATTTCGTATATCTCTTCGCCGCTCAACAATTTATTGGTCGTCATTTTTTCCATATTAGGTCCTCAGTGCTCGTTTTATAAGTTCTTCGAGTGATATGTCAGTTGGTAAGCCACGTAAACGTTGAATCGCTTCAACACGCGTGAGTCCTAATGAACACAAAGCATGGACTGCCTGGTTAAATACTGTTGCCTTTTCGGCGAAGCTCAATTTCCCCTTCAGTTCAAGGACGATTTTACTCGCAAGTTTCTTACCAATTTTTGGCACTGATGAGAGGAGCTCAAGATTTTCATTTTCTATTGCTTGACTAATCTGATCAGGAGGAAACGTGGATAATAGGTTCAGCGCTAATTTCGGTCCAACACCTGACACCGAAATCAAATCTGTAAATATATTAAGTTCATCTTTGGTCAGAAAACCGTAGATAAATGCTTCTTCGTCTTTAAAGAGACATTTGGTATAAAGTATGATTTCTTGATTTTCTTTAATTGTATCGAAGGACGAGAGAGGAGCTTGTACAACAAAACCGACGCCCGATACATCGAGGATAAAAAAGGGCGGTGTTTTTTCAATAACATTGCCTCGTAATCTACCGATCACTGCTCATGCCCCGTCAATTCAACAGAGTTTCCTGAAAATGCATTTTTCGCACACCGGTGTAGGCGATTGCCAAAGCATCAATAGCATCACTCGAAACCTTCTTGTTGTTCTGAAGCATCGTCCTTTCGACAAAGTACCTGACTTGCTGTTTAGATGCCCGACCATTACCAGTAATTGCTAATTTAATCTGGGCTGGTGCGAATTCTACAATCTTTATGTTTTTATTAGCGAGCGTAAGGATAATTGCTCCCCTCAATTCCGACGAACGTAAGAGACTCTGAATATTTTTTTTATGAAAAACTTTTTCGAGAACAGCAAGGTCGGGTTTATTACTGCTAATTAATCCCTCAATCTTTTTGCAAATTTCTGACAGTTTGGTGTACGTTTTCCCTTTTTTTGGACGAATTGTACCGTAATTAGTTACCATACCGTCCTCAAGGATGCCGTAACCAGTGGCCGAAATACCAGGGTCTATGCCAATGATCTTCAACCTACTTCCGAGGAAATTTTCTCCATAACGCTGTCTGGAATATCAAAATTTGCATAGACATGTTGTACATCATCAAGTTCGTCGAGTGCTTCATAGAGTTTCAATACTTTTTCAGCATCTTTCTCTGATAAAGATACAGTAGTTTGGGCAATTTTTGTTAATTCACTGTGTGCCATTGTGATGTTGTTATTTTGTAGGATGTCTTTGACTTTTGTGTAGTTTTCAGGCGGTGTAATTATCTGATATGTGTCGCCCTCGGTCTTTACATCAATAGCACCACCTTCGAGGGCGTAGGCAATGATTTTATCCTCTTCATAACCCTTTGCATCAATACTAATAATACCCTGTGCCTTGAATTGCCATGCGACAGAACCTTGACTCCCAAGATTACCATTGTGTCGTGAAAAGGCGCGCCGTATTTCCGCAGTTGTTCGATTACGGTTATCAGTTACTGCCTCAATAAAAATTGCAACACCGCTCGGACCGTATCCTTCATAGGTAACTTCTTCGAGGATTTGCCCTTCTATTTCACCAGTGCCTCTTTTGATTGCCCGTTCTATGTTGTTCTGAGGCATATTTGCTGCTTTTGCTTCATCGATTGCTGAACGGAGTCTCGGATTTGCATTGGGATCTCCACCACCATGTCGTGCGGCAACTGTAATCTCTTTAATTATTTTAGTAAAGAGATTTCCTCGTTTGGCATCTGCACCCTGCTTTTTTCTTTTTATCTTTGACCACTTTGAATGTCCAGACATATACTTCTCCTTTAGATAATATTAGCCAAAAATTGTTATTAGTCAATACCCTCCGCTATTGTATTTTCTTCTTGATTTTTATTGTAATCAGTCTAAACTTATGCAATGAGAGTGACAAAAATAGCAGTATTCATATCAGGTTTTGCTGCGGTGATTGCGCAGACGCTCATTATCAGAGAGGGACTATCGCTTTTCGGTGGCAACGAGCTCGTATCCGGTCTGCTCTTGTGCTTCTGGCTCGCTTGGGTTGGTATTGGAAGTATCGTGTTCACACGGTTACAGCTCAGAATCAAACCTGTACTAGGGTACTCACTGCTCCTCTTCCTATTGAGTGTTTTTAGTGTTTTTTCAATAACAATTATCAGACTCGCTCCCCATATTTTTTCACTACCTTTTGGTGAAATCATTTCTCTTGACAAGATAATTTTCATCGCCCTCATTTCACTCGCGCCAACATGCATGATCTTCGGTATGCTCTTTCCAGCAGCCTCTCAATTACTCAAACCAGAAAAGGTCTATCTCCTCGAGGGTATTGGTTCTTTTTTTGGTGGTATTATTATTTCATTTGTCCTGATCCAATTCTTGCCTTCCTATGGAATTTTGTTGATTATGATGTGCGCTCTGATCGCCAGTGGATTTTCTTTAATTAATAGAAAATTAATATTGGTGACGTTATGTATTTTGCCCCTCTTTTTTAAAATCGGCGATATAGAGTTAGCTCTGAGAAAAATACAAATGGGTGGCCAGGCACTTATCGGTTTGCGAGAATCACGATATGGAGTCATTGCGGTAACGCAATCAGGTACCCAGGTAAACTTTTATACTAATGGAGTGTATGATTTTTCCTACCCTGATCTCTACAGCAGTGAGGAAGCAGTCCACTATCCGCTTCTCTTGCATGGATCACCACGAAGTGTCTTACTCGTTGGTGGTGGTATGGGTAATTGCATAACCCAAATTTTCAAACATCCTGATGTCACTGAGGTCACGTACTGTGAACTCGATCCGTTACTCTTTGCTGTTGGTGAGAAGTATATTGGCGAGCACTTGCATGGTTATAAGAATCTTACTGTAATTTTTGGTGATGCTCGGTTTTTTATCAAACATACAAGGAAAAAATATGATATTATCATCATCAATCTTCCTGATCCAGTTAACGCCCAGCTCAATCGTTTTTATACTGTAGAATTTTTTGCTGAGGCGAAAAGGATACTAAACTCAGATGGCATACTGTCAGTGAGAATTACTTCACCACCAGATATTATCAGTCCAATTTTTGGACAACTTTTAAATACTGTCTACAGATCGTTGCATGTTTCATTTAAAAATATATTAGTCTTGCCTGCTGCTAAGACAACATATGTCGCGACTGAACAAGAAATACAATTAGAAAACATCGTTAACATAATAAAAATGCACATGCGTGAAAGAAAGTTAGATTTGGTGTATGTTAATGATTATTTCTTTGATTACAACTTTAGCTGGGAAAAACTGGCGTATTTAAGAGGGAGGGTGAAAGAATCGAAGGGTATCTCCAACACTGATGTGAAACCTGTGTGCTACTATTTTACGAACACTCTCTGGGGTGGTATGCCCGAGAATCTCAAAAGGGGATTCATGACCTTATTCGGTCTACACCCGATATGGTTTCTCTTACCGCTCATTTTTATTTTTCTATTCTTTCGACGTAGATCAATGGTGTATGTCTCCGTGCTCGCAGTCGGTGCGAGTGAGATTTCCACTGAAGTGATACTTATAATACTGTTCCAAATTTTCTATGGGTACCTCTATGGCTGGATTGGTGCAATAATTGCCTGCTACATGCTGGGATTAGCAGCAGGAACCTTGTTTTACCTGAAATCATCCTTGATGAAAAATAATTTAACTATACTACTTTCATACCTCGAGTTCATTGTGAGTATATATTGTGGGGTCATTATATTGTTATCTATTGCTCAATTACCAGGCACAAATTTCATTATTCCAATTCTTATATTCATTGGAGGATTTCTCGGTGGCTTACATTTTCCGATGAGTGTCGCAATTCTGAAGAGAGAAACGGCAGGGATTGTATATGGTGTGGATTTGTTCGGTTCGAGTATCGGTGCGCTCATTACCACAGTCATTTTCATCCCCATACTCGGCATCGTTTTTACCCTTGTGATTTTTATATTGGTAAATCTTCTCGTTGGAATAGGATTAAGAACAATATCATAGTTTTTATGTACCTCGTGTGTCTTTGTACTATTGTGTAATTTTGGTTCAGGAGTAACTATCAACGATGAAAATATGTTGTCTACAGCGCGATTCAGAGTATCTGCATGTCTTTTACAGCACTCCAAATCGCAAAGATCCTCTCGTTGTTACTGTCAGGATCAATAGGATTGAAGAAAAATCCCCGACGCTGTTGTGAATAACCAAAGGTAATGCCATAGAGAATCTCACCATCAGTAAATACAACCTTAATTTTCTTGCCGACTAACTTCTTATCTTTGAATTCTTCATCCTCAAAGGTTTTTTTGGCTTCAGGAACATCTTGATACTTCCCCTTAAGTTCTTTGACGAAAAATACTGCCTTGAGGTCATCAATCTTAACCGGTTTTGATTTCTCTCGTCCGGCTTCATCAACGACTAAGTGAAACATATCTTTCTGGGGTTGAAAATCAGATGTATACCCTTTTTCGATTTTTCCGTCTACATAATGGACGACGACCTTATTGACCATGGATTATTGTATACAATTTATCTCCTCTGTCAACCTGTGAGCTACGTAATATATTGTCTGGGTTGACATACGTAAATAATTTGTTATAGTTACAAAATGAAAGGAGACAGTATAATGTCGTATATTGTCAATGAAGTCAAAGATTATAAAATTACTTTTTATGGAACGAGTTCCCATGCTTATAAAGACTGCCGGGCATCAATAACGCTCTACGGACCAGGGAATAAATGTGGCATCGTAGGCAGAATCAGTTTTTTCCCTTCAGATATTGTGAAGAAAAGGCAAGATAATCTCGTCATGACCATTAAGGAGCCTAAAGAGTATATTCCTCAAGGGTACATGCCTGATACGGTAATTGGCTCGGTAATCGATATGCTCCGGAATGAAAAGCCGATTTATGTTCACTGGTCTGACTATCGGAAGAATTTATACCTCTCAACGAGTACCGAACCCGTGGGTGAGGAAGAGACTGTTAAGTAAACACACTATTTTGACAAAGATAGAAAGGGAGTGGTATCACTCCTTTTTTATTACTAGAAAACAGCTATTTTAGAATTAAGTCTTGACAACCAGGATAATAAGTATTATAATATATAATAAATAGGAGGCGGTATGAAATTTCATTTTACTCGTGTATTAATTCTCATAACTGCTTTGTTTATCATAATAGACCACCTCTATAGTGTGACCCACGAAGTATTCTGGAATTTTGATAATACTATCCAAGAACCGCATAAAATGGCTGTATTGAGTATGCCATTTATAGAGAATAAGGGGCAAATCAACAATGACGCAGTACGATATTATGCACAGACCTTCGGCGGTGTTGTTTTTATAACAGAACATGGAGAATTGCTCTATTCTCTGCCAAAAAATGAAAGGAGCGATGTCAATAAAGGCTGGGTGATCAGAGAGAGTTTTGTGGAAGCGTCATGCGTGCACATACAAGGAGAGGGTGAGGCGGAAACAAGGGTGAGTTATTTTAGAGGGAAAGATGCATCTCAGTGGAAGAAAAATCTTCCTGTGTACAAGGTTGTGAGCTTGGAAGAGATTTATAATGGTATCAATGTAGAATTAGAGGCATATGGTAAGAACATCGAAAAGCGATTTCATGTAAAGCCAGGAGCATATCCAGAAAATATTAGTGTGAAAATTGATGGAATTCAAAATTTAAGAGTAAATGAACGTAGTGAGCTTGAGGCTACAACAGGAATTGGACAGGTAATATTTACCAAACCCATTGCCTATCAGGAAGATGATGGAGAGAGACAATTTGTGGATGTTGCTTACGTCGTACAGGAAGATGTTTATAGTTTTAAGGTTGGAGAATATGATAGAACAAAAGAACTTATCATCGACCCGCTCCTCGCGTCGACATTTATTGGCGGCACTAGTAATGATTATGGTCACGCAATAACACTCGATGCAGGAAGTAACGTCTATGTGACTGGTTACACGCTTTCGTCGAATTTTCCAACGACACCTGGTGCATTTGATACGAGCTACAATGGAGATCAAGAGGTCTACATATCGAAGCTCGATAGCGCTCTTACTGTGCTCCTCGCCTCGACCTATCTTGGAGGAAGCATCCGAGATGGATGCCAAGCCATTACAGTAGATGGAAATGGTAACGTATTTGTAGCAGGATGGACAAATTCATCAGATTTTCCGACAACACCAGGTGCCTATGATACAAGTTACAATGGTGGTGATGGTGATACTTTTGTATCAAAATTTGATAGTACTCTTACAACACTTCTTGCCTCTACATTTCTTGGCGGAAGCCTTGGTAATGACCCTGCTTCCTGTGTACGTACTGACAGTGACGGTAACGTCTATGTAGCGGGCAAAGCGTGGTCATCAAATTTTCCAACAACGCCAGGTGCTTATGATTCAACGCACGGTGGTAGTTGGGACATTTTTGTATCTACGTTCGACAATGACCTGACAACACTCTCAGCATCAACATTCCTCGGTGGAGAGTCGATTGACGAAGTCCAATCTATGACCTTAGACGAAAACGCAAATATTTATATGACTGGATTCACTTCGTCCCCAGATTTTCCGACAACTCCTGATGCCTATGACACAACTTACGCTGATCCTGGTGGACCTTTCTGGAACTATGATGTATTTGTTTCGAGTCTTGATAGCGGTCTATCGACACTCAATGCATCTACATTCTTAGGCATGATTCCAGATGAGGAGGCATACGGTATTTGCCTGAATGCAAGCGGAAACATCTATGTAACAGGTTGGACCGCCTCGGACAGCTTTCCGACGACGCCGGGTGCGTATAACGAGGAATTTAACGGTGGTCTAAGAGATGCTTTTATATCGAAGTTTGATGCGAATGTCACCACACTCCTTGCATCGACATTTCTGGGAGGTAGTAATCAGAATGATTATAGTCGTTCTATAGCATTTGATGAAGATATATTTGTTACTGGTTACACGCATTCATCAGATTTTCCAACGACGCCGAACGCCTTTGATACAAGCTATAATGGTGGTTACTCAGATGCCTGGGTCTCAAGGCTCGATAGTAATCTTACCATGCTCACCGCTTCAACATATCTCGGTGGAAGCATCAACCCAGGTGTGCTCGAACAAACCAATTCGATAGGAATAGGTAACAATCGTGTTTACGTATGTGGTATGACACCTTCATCTGATTTTCCAATTGTTCCAGGTTGTTACGATGAAATTCATGGTGGTGGTCGAGATCTCTTTGTTGCAAAATTTGATAGAGATCTTTCGTATGGACTTGGTATTAAAGAGGAAAAAACATCATTAAATAATTACCATATTCTCAGTTGTAACCCGAATCCATTCACAAAAAAGACAGATATCAGATGGCAGCCTGCCCCGTTGAGCGGAGCGAGTTCGGGGATACCAGATAACAGTCAACAAATTGATTTGAAGATTTACGATATCACTGGTCGATTGGTTAAATCTCTTTGCCATACGCCTGACGCCTTACGCTCTACGCAGATTACCTGGGATGGTCGTGATGACCGTAACAAAAAACTGCCCAGTGGTGTTTACTTCTTAAAATTACAGATCGATAATCATAGTGAAACTGAGAAACTGCTCATGTTAAGGTAGTATAAGATTTTTACTGTTCTTTTTATTCTGTGAGGTTGAGGAATTACTCTTTAGCCGTTTATGCAACTTCTTTTCTGACTGATTATTTAAGTAGATACATACATAACCTAATACCAAACGCAGTTTGCTTGTGATAATATAATCTATGGATGTTAAGACTCCTGTAAACCGTTATAGGATAGTACAAAAATGTATTTTTAATTCTTAGATTATAGATCAACAGTTTTATTATACAAGAGGATGGCAGTAGATGTAAATTCGATAGGTATGACAGGTGGTGATGCTCGGTTTAATTACAAACACTGCCATCCCTTCTGCTCTTGATTACTCGATAAGGAGGAATTTTTTGGTAACCTCCTCACCTGATGCCGTCTTCAATCTGTAGAAGTAGATACCAGTTGGAAGATCGAATTGTAGCGACATGGTGTAGTTTCCAGCTGAAAAGCACTTGGATACAACAGTCTTCGATAATCTACCGAGTGCATCATACACGACAAGATCAACCTTTGTTGCTTCTGGTAGGATAAACTCAATCTCGGTTGTACCATTGCTGATTGTTGGTGCTGAAAACGCAAAGATTACTGGTGTAAGTATACCTCCTTCGGCAATGCCTGTTGCCTCTATCACCCTTTCTAAAGTATCGTTCCCAGGGTGATCATCGCCTACGAGTTGGGTATAGACAGTTACTGTATAAAAGCCACTTACAAAGGCGAATCCATCAGGAAAGGTAACCTGTATGCTATCATTTGGTGCCAGATTTGTGACGTTCTCAGTTGATGTATATGCACCAGGATCTATTTCGCAGGTAACATCAAAGATTGAACTATCTGAACCAAAGTTTGTCACGGTCGCTTGGGGATTGAGTGTAGTGTCTTCAGGAAGAGTTGATGGAATGTCGATAGAGATTGGACTTACATCAACAGTTGCAAGATCACTTTCCCACCAGGTAAAGTTATCCCAGCCAGCTCCTAGAACATCCGTATCTCCGTCATCATCTAAATCAATAGCGTAGACAGAGGAAACTGAAAGGGCACTGCCAGAGTCATCAGAGATTGTATGTTCAGTAAAACTAGGCGGACTGCCTCCATTATTCTCCCACCAGGCAATATTAACATCACCTTCCCCTGCTGCTAAGATATCGACATCACCGTCATCATCTACATCAATAGCGTAGATAGAGTTGCCACGGTTAAAGTCATCAGCGAGCGGGTGTTTACAAAAATCCATGTTGCCGTCATTCTCATACCAGGCAATATTAGTATCATCACTACCCCACCCTGATCCTAAGACATCGACATCACTGTCATTATCTATATCAATAGCATAAACAGACGTAGCACCAACAAAGGTGCTGTCAATTCCATACCAAGAAGAAAAAATCTCTGAACCATTATTCTTTCTCCAAAAAATATCCCATCCTGGTGTATCCAACCAATCATCAGCTTCCAAGACATCTATATCACCATCACTGTCCAAATCAATGCCACAGATGAAAGTAGCGGGGTAATCCCATAGTTCATGCTCATGTTCATAAAAAATCGGTGGATTTCCTCCGTCATTTTCCCACCAATATGTTTCCGGATTTCCCTCTTTATAACCCCACCATCCCACTCCTAGAACATCGACATCATTGTCTCCATCCAGATCAATGGGATACGCGTGACAATTAAAGATAAAAATTTGAACCCAACCCCAGATAGGATGCATAACAAAATTCTTGTTGCCATCATTTTCCCACCAGGCGATACCAATATTCCCATATCCTACCAAATAACCAAGTCCCGCTCCTAAGATATCGACATCATCGTCATTATCTATATCAATAGCATAGAGAGAATAGGTTTCGAAATCAGCATCGATAGTATGTTCGGTAAATTTCTCGTTACCATCATTCTCCCACCAAGTAAGACCGATGATACCCCCACCCAAGACATCTATATCACCGTCATCATCAAGGTCAATAGCATAGATAGTATTGGCAAAATCAAAGCTATCACTGATTGTGTGTTCAGACCAGTTGATCTGGGCAAAAAGAACAACAGGCACAATCAGTGCTAATACTATAAACATCATTAAACGGTTCATAACATATCTCCTTGTTTTGCTATAACTCCCACCAATGTAATATTAGTGTCGGCTCCTTACGTATTCTTTAACCTTTGGCTTTTTGCTGCAGGGTAGCCTGGAATAAATTCAAACTACCCTGCAGACTTTAAATGACTATCGAATGAGCACTAATTTACCAACCTCGTTTTTCCATGGTGATTCGAGTTTATAGAAATAGACTCCAGCTGTTGATCTTGAAGTCCACGGAATATCATAGTGACCAGCCGATTTTCTCCCAGTTATCAATCTATCAATCAATCTTCCTGAAACATCATATATACTTATACTTATTGTAGCATCATCAGATAGTGCTAAATGAAATATTGCCTGTCCCTTAGTCGGGTTGCTTCTTAAACCAAAAGAAAAGAATGTTGGCGTAACTATGTTTTCTTCAACAATGCCTGTTGCTTCTATTACTTTTTCTAAGGTGTCATTCTCAGGATGATCATCGCCAGCGAGTTGGGTATAGACCGTTACTGTATAAGAACCACTTTCAAAAGTGAATTCGTCAGGAAAGATTACCTGTATGCTATCATCTGGTGCCAGATCAGTGACAGTTTCAGTTGATGTAAATTCACCTGGGTCGATTTCGCAGGTGATATCAAAGCTTGAACTATCTGAACCAAAGTTTGTCACAGTCGCCTGGGGATTGAGTGTAGTGTCTTCGGGAAGAGTTGCTGGAATGTCAATAGAAATTGTGCTCACATCCAAACATATTGTTTCTATTATTTTCGTTAAGGTATCATTAATAGGATTTATATCGTCTACGAGTTGGGTATAGATCGTTACTGTATAAGAACCACTTTCAAAGGTGAATCCGTCAGGAAAGGTAATTTGTATGCTATCATCTGGCGGCAGACTTGTGACGGTCTCGGTTGATGTATATTCACCAGGATCGATTTCGCAAGTGACATCAAAGCTTGCACTATCTGAACCAAAGTTTGTCACGGTCGCCTGGGGATTGAGTGTGGTGTCTGCAGGAACAGTTAATGGAATATCGATAGAGACTGGTCCGACATCAATTCTGATCGCCTCTACCTCTTTCTTTAAGGTATCATTCTCAGGATGCTCATCACCTACGAGCTGGGTGTATACTGTTACTGTATAAGGGCCAATTACAAAGGTAAATCCATCAGGAAAGGTAACCTGTATGCTGTCATTTGGTGCCAGGTCAGTGACGGTCTCAATTGAAGTATATGCACCAGGATCTATTTCGCAGATAATATCAAAGGTTTCACTATTTATGCCAAAGTTCGCCACGGTCGCCTGAGGATTGAGTATCGTGCCTTCAGACATAGTTGATGGAACATCGATAGAGGCTGGTCCTGCATCATGTGTTATCACTAGATCACTTTCCCACCAAACAATATCATCAGCACTATATGCGGCACCCAGTACATCGACATCTAAATCACTATCCAGGTCAATGGCATAAACAGAAGTGGCGCCGGCGAAGTCAGCGTCGATAATGTGTTTGGTCCATGTGGTATCGCCATCGTCATTTTCCCACCAAGTGATATCATTGGCTGCTCCAGCAGCTCCCAGGACATCTACGTCACTGTCATTGTCCAGGTCAATGGCATAAACAGAACGAGCTTTGTCGAAGTAACCGTCGATCGTGTGTTTAGTGAAATTCTCATCGCCGTCATTTTCCCACCAAGTGATATCATCGGCATCAGAAGCAGCTCCCAGGACATCTATATCATTGTCGTTGTCCAGGTCAATGGCAAAGACAGATTGAGCACCATCAAAATTTGCCGCGATCGTGTGTTTAGTAAAATTCTCGTTACCATCATTCTCCCACCAGGTAATATCATCGGCAATTAAAGCAGCTCCCAAGACATCTACATCACCATCAGGTTCCATATCAATGGCATAGACTGAATGGGCACCGTCGAAGCTAGCGTCGATAATGTGTTCAGTAAAATTCTCATCGCCGTCATTCTCCCACCAGGTAATATCATCAGCATTCTGAGCTGCTCCCAGGACATCGACATCATTGTCTCCATCCAGGTCAATTGCATAGACGCAACGGGCGACATCGAAGCTATCAGCGATTGTGTGTTCAGTAAAATTCTCGTTGCCATCATTTTCCCACCAGGTAATATCATCGGCAACAAAAGCAGCTCCTAAGACATCTACATCACCATCAGGTTCAATATCAATGGCATAGACCGACCAGGCGCTGGAAAAGTCACTTGCGATTGTGTGTTCAGTAAAATTCTCGTTGCCATCATTTTCCCACCAGGTAATACCATCACCATAGGCAGCTCCCAAGACATCTATATCACCATCAGGTTCTATATCAAT
>Ga0111226_1029_pt1 | contig 16938 bp, 13 predicted proteins | sample DeeMarSWOR152_54_FD_80390 | JGI IMG/M metagenome (GOLD analysis project Ga0111226, IMG submission 80390) | candidate division TA06 bacterium DG_78 | reverse complement strand
GAGATGTTGGTTCTGGTGTCTACTTTGTTTTACTCAAGGATGGTTCGTTTAAAAAAATAGGGAAAATAGCACGGCAACGATGAAAAGAATCAATTACGCAATTATTGCTCATGGAGGAGCTGGAGGCATTAGCTATGCCATGAGAAGAAGAAAAGGTCTCATAGAAGCAATAAGCATCGGGTATGGTATGCTGGCACAGGGTGGGTCGAGCCTCGATGCAGTTGAGAAAGCAGCAATGATACTTGAAGATACTACAATATTTAATGCAGGGACAGGTTCATCATGTAATCTGATCGGTGATGTGGAAATGGACGCTTCGCTCATGACGAGCAACCTGCACTATGGTGCAGTAGCAGCAATACGAAATGTACGCAATCCAATCCACGTTGCACGCCTCGTTATGGAGAAAACCGATCATCTTCTGCTCTGTGCTGATGGCGCAATAAAATTTGCCAGGTTGATGGGGGTGAAATACTATAATCCAAAGACACGAGGAAAAATGCGGGTGTGGGAAAACAGACGGAAACAACCGAAGAACTCCTATTTCCAAAGACATAGAGAACTTGTCCACTTCTACGGAACCATAGGTGTGGTGGCTCTCGATATGAATGGATGCATTGCCGTTGCAACATCGAGTGGCGGAATCACGATGAGACTTCCTGGACGCGTTGGTGATACACCAGTTATTGGAGCAGGCACGTATGTCGACAAAAATGGTGGTGTGAGTGTTACTGGTCATGGTGAAGAAATCATGCGACATATGTTAGCCTTCCGCGCGGTCACACTGATGGCGCGCCACCCAGCCTCTGTAGCAGGAAGACAGGTGATTAATTATGCTACCAAGGTCGGTTGTCGATGCGGTCTGGCCGGCATCGATAACAGGGGCCAATTTTTGTGTTACAATAACACCAGGGCGATGTCATGGTGCTCCATTAAAAATGGAAGACTGAAGGTGTTTACTGGTGATTGACAACCCTTTCTTGATGTATATAATTTTGTATGGCAAAAATCGATAGGGTTCTCTGCCCAATCTGTATGTTCACCTCGAAGTATATTGATCTTACTCTCACAAATGATGGGTATTATATATGCCCAAAGTGTAATGTATCATTTTCATATGAGGAACTCATGCAGCTATATAGTTTTAGTCAATTTACCTACGAGGTAAAAGACCAACACTTTAAACCCACAACTTAATAATTACAGTTTACGGATAGAAGATGTTTTCGACGTACTCTCTGACGGGCGTGCGGTTATGTCTGTAAAAATAAATCTTTTGGTACTGAGTATAATCAGTTCGATAGATTTGTTCATCGACGATATCGATTGATATGATATTGTGATTGTTGATATAGTTACCGAGTAAAACTTCAAAAACTAACACAAGTACTGTAACACCAATAATTAAAGGAGTCGTTATTGCTTTAAAAGAAAATTGCTTTTTTGGCCTGACCTCTTTCTCCGCGTGTGGCTTCGCGTACGCAACTTCTATCTGCCCCGTTGAGAGTAAGTGATACAGACAGGAATAGGTATGGAATTTTCCGAGTCCAGAAATTTCAACGAGGTCATTGACACTACGATGACCATCAATGAGTGCTAGCACACGCTTCTCATCATCTGCTGGTCGCAATTTTAACTCTGGTCGTTCAACCTTCTTGTAGACCAGCTCTCCTGAAGAAATAGTTTTCGTAATACGGGGCCATTCATCAAAGTGTCGCGCTGCCTCTAATATCAGACCTTCAGTTGCCATTCTTATTTTTATAAGACTCTTGGGGTAAATGACCGCACCTTGTTCAAATTTGAATTCTCCTTCCTGCCAGGTAAATATTTGATCGAAAACTTCTTGTATTTTAAATTTTATGATTTTCTCAACCTCTTCGACAGTTAAATATTTATCCTCTAAGATAATATTCATTACGGGTCGTTTTGTCTGCCGGTGTATTTGCAGAACCATTTGATACACATTTTGGCCAATAATGCCAGATTTAACGAGGTAGGTTTCAAGTCTTTCGAACTCTTCTCCGCGCTCGTAAAATGCACCGGTAACCATGCCATCTAAAAATCCCACGTCGACAATTTCATTTCTCCTTTTTATCTTGAATACACCAGTGAGACGTTCTTGGGCAATCAGTTGCAAGACACTAGCGAGATTAAGACTTTTAAGATCACCTTCGACTGGCATAGATCCTCCTGATGTAGGCAAAGGAATAGATATAAGAAAGTGCGGCAATGAAAAGAGCAATGATTATAAAAATAGGATTAAGTGAGAGAGATACCCATCCAACAGGTCTAATGAAGAGATGTGAGAAGATTAGCGGAGCATAACCGAGCATAACAAAAAATACAAAAATGAGACCTACAAAATTTTTGCCCTGATATATCAAACCTGCGCCGGGGATTACTATATTGAGCAAGTACGTTATAAATTTATCTAATCGCAGTCTTTGTCGCATCACCATTGCACGGAGTGAATTTTCCATCTCACCTGATTTTGCTGATTTAAATTTTGTAAAGCAGTCGTTACAAATAATTTCTGTGTCTATTTTTTTTAAACATTCTTCGCAGATCGGTTGGCCACATGTGTTACAGTGGAAGGGAGGCTCAAATGGTACTGGTAAAAAGGTGATCAGAAAAATAATCAAAATCGGAAGAAAATAGATACGTTTGATAATTCCAGAATATGTTGATGTCTCGGACATAGTAATTTGTAAAAAATCATCATTTACTGGTTCAATATCAATCGGATCTTTACTCAAGCTCGAAAAATTTCTTTTTTTAGCTTCTTCCATAAAGTATGAAGATTCTGAGTATTCGATATTCTTCAATTTCAAAAGGCCGAGATTGAAATATATTTCACCATGGTCCTGTGAATGTATTGCATTACGGTATAACGTTTCGGCAAGGTCAAATCTATCTATGTGGAAATAGATGTTTGCAAGATTGTTTAACACGGCAGCGTTGCGATAATTTCTGTTGTATAAATCTTCATAGAGGAGTAATGCTTCTTCAATCTTCCCGTGTTGCCTCAGGGCATAGGCGAGCAGTTCTTTTTCTTTATCAGTAGTCGCGCTGACCATATTGTCAGAGTCGTAATTCACCATTTCATACAGTTGAAAACTTCTGTTACGATGTTGCAAGAAGCTAATAAAATGACCTAAGGGGAGCGGTGCAAGCGAAAAGAGCAAAAAGACAATAATGTGGACCCTCAGCCAATTCTTTTCTCTCGTACTCAACACGAAAGCCAATAGGAGTGAATAACAGATGATTATAAGGTATAGGTTGCGGAATACAATGACCGGTGTCAAAAGAAGAAGAAAAGGGATGAGTCCTTTGATCTTGTTATGTCCTTGAGGATCGATTCGGTGGCTCAGAACCGGTAGGTAATAAACCGTTTTGACCAAGATGTAAATACCGCCAGACATTATTATTGCAAAAAAGAGAAGGAGTACGAAGTTCGTAACAATAAAAACTTGATTTCGAAAGTTTGTAAAGATAGGGATTGAAATTGCTGTCTCAAAATGGTCTATTTTGCGATATTTGATTGCCAAAACAATAAGTGATAGAAAATTTTCTATAACCGAATGATCGAAGTGCGTGGCGAGTAGCAGTTTGCTCGATGCTGTTTCGTAATTACGCGCCTCACGTGCTTCCCATCGTAATACAGCCGAGAGATAGAAATTTTTTCGCATTGGAATTTTGCTCAAGAGTGAATCAGCGTCAGGATCGCCAGAATGAGTACGCCAAAACCACAATATGACCGGATCATCTGTAAAGTCTGAAATATGACACTCGCCCCTCGTGAGGTGGTTAAGAATAGAATCACTCTGTGGTGAATGCACAAAGTTTTGGTATTGGGTGCTGAATTGCGAAACAAAATACAATAAAAAAATGAACATACGAAATTATAAACTAAAATTAATATATGTCAATATTTTTCTCGTGTATAAGAGAGTTCTGAAAAAGTATTCATCGCTCTCAAGATTTCTTGTTTTTCAGAAATCTCACTAAAACTCCTTGACACTTAAATCTTCTTTGGTTATAATAATACGGGGTGACGTATGAAGGAGTTATCAAGACGTGAGTTTTTGAGGTATCTTGGACTCGGCACGGTGGGGTTGATTGTAAAACCGAGGTTCAATTTTACGAATAGCAGTGGGTCGCGCGCCAGCGACGTAGTACAATGCTTTCACGAAAATGCTACATCTGGGAGTACCATTAATGAATCGGTTGTTCAGATAATGGTGGATGAATCGATCAAGGCATTGACCGGTATCGGTGACGTTGGTGAGGCATGGAAGTCAGTATTCCCTGGAATTCATGAAGCGAGTGTAATTGGTATTAAGGTTAACTGTTTGTGTCAAATTACAACACACCGCGAATTTGTAAATTGCCTCGTAACTAGTCTCACGCAGATGCAGTTCAGCGGTATTCCTTACGTGAGAAATAATGTAATTATTTGGGATAACTATGATAGTCTCTTAATGGGCAATGGTGGTTACACAATCTATGATGGTGATGATCCGGATACTGTACGTTGTTTTGGCACCAATCATTCAGGAGTGGGCTACGATGCACTCGAATTCAATGTGCATGGTGTGTCGAGCAATCCGAGTAGTATTATGACTGTACTCTGTGATTATATTATCAATGCGGCAGTAATAAAAGACCACAGCATTGCTCAAATTACGCTCACAATGAAAAATAATTACGGTTCAATACATAACCCTGGTTCATTGCATGGCGGTCAATGTAATCCCTATATTCCTTCACTCAATCAGCAGATTCGTGATGTTATAACACCAAACAACAAGCAGAGCATTTTCATCGTTGATGCACTGATCGGCTGTTATAGTGGTGGCCCAGGTGGTTCGCCTAACTTTAATCCTAAAATGGTACTGATGAGTTTTGACTCTGTCGCCTGTGATTACCAGGGACAAAATCTCATCAATGAAGAACGTGCGAATCATGGTCTCTATCAGTATAATGCTCCTCACATCATAACTGCTACTCAACCTCCATACAACCTCGGTACGACCGACATCAACCTCATTGAGATAAATAATCCGCACGCTGGAGAGTTAAAAAAAGTAATACCAGAAGATAGTATCTTGAAGATTCAACCGAATCCCTTCTATAGGAACACGATGATTATTCTTTTCCTTGTTCAAACATCCATGGTCCACCTCGATCTCGTTGATACAGTAGGGCGAACCGTGATACGAATCTATTCAGGGGAACTCGCTAATGGTACACATAGAATACCGTTACACATAAGTGAAAATTTGTCTTCCGGCACATATCTCACAAGACTCGACCATAATGGTAAAACTACGATTAAAAAAATAGTTGTACTACATTAGGAGATATTGTGAAAAAATTATTAATACTTATATTCATATTTTTATTCTTTTCCTGTCCTAACGAGGAAGGCATAAACCCAACCGAGCCTAAAGATGTCATTGAGCTGTTACCGCTTGATAATGAAATAAGTGGCTGGACGAGAAAAGGAGAAATGGATGTCGCTGAAAATGATGAACAGTTAACTGACCTCATTAATGGAGAAGGTCAGGTATTCATTGACCATGGGTTTGTGAAATTTGCACGCCAGTGGTATCAAGGTAATGTTGCTGACGCAACACGAGAAATCCGATTGAGAATTTTCGATATGGGTGATACGACAAATGCAAAAGATGTCTATGATGCAGTGGGCATTGGTACTGAAACACCGTGGACTGATAACAATGCAGGGGTCGAGGCGAGGATTGATGAGACTTTGCTCTTTGACTATAAAATAGATTTCTGGGATGATAGATTTTATGTCTGGGTTACGATCAAAGACGAAAAGACTCCAGTTGGTTTAAATGTAGCAAAACTTTTTTGCCTCAATGTATCAAATGCAATAAGGGATACTACAGAGAGTGATTAGGAGGATCGCGATGATAACACGCAGAGATTTTCTTAAAATGGGTGCGGGAGTCGTTGTCGCCTCGTTGCTGCCGAAAACACTCTTCACCACGACTGAAGGGGCCAGCGGTCCACTCATTGGGGTTGCACGTGGCGAATCACCGAACTTAGTCAAAACAGCACTCGATGCAATCGGTGGTGTTAATAAATTCGTTAAGCACGGAGATAAAGTCTGTATTAAACCGAATATCTCATTCGCTGCAAACATTGATTGTGGTGCAACGACAAGTCCAGAAATCGTAAAACAGGTAGTTGAACTCTGTCTGGATGCCGGAGCATCGAAAATTATTCTCCTCGACCATACGATTCAGAATCCGCAACTCTGCGTTGAAGAAAGCAAGATCGAAGAAGCAATAATCGATAAAGACAGAGTGAATCTCCTGACTCTCACCAAAGAGAGGCAGTTTGGCGAAGTGCAGATTCCTCAAGGTTCCGAACTGCATTCGGTGAAGATTGCAAAAATACTACAAACGGCTGATACCTTTATAAACCTTCCTACTGCTAAATCTCATTCAGCTACTGGTGTCAGTTTGGGTATAAAGAGTTTGATGGGTCTTGTCTGGGATCGTGGTGCTCTCCATCGTGTCAATCTACACCGAGCAATTGCTGAATTAGGCACGGTGATGAAACCCGACGTGACGATAGTCGACGCAACGAGGGTACTCACGACCGGTGGTCCTGGCGGTCCAGGCAAGAGTGTCAAACTGAACACAGTGATAACTGGTACAGACCCGGTTGCGGTTGATTCTTACTGCGTTGGTGTTACCCAGTGGTATAATAAATCGTGGACCGGCAGTAGTGTGAAATATATTGTTGCTGCTTCAGAACTCGGACTCGGTGAGATTGATACAAGCAAAATGAGAATCACTGAGATCGACGTTTGATCGTCGTACATTAGTAATACTCATTACAGATGGCAATCTCAAAAACAAAGCGACATCGTATGCTCAGATGGATTATTCAGATATCTTTTCTGCTTTTGTTTATCTTTTTCTTTGTCCAGACCAGGTATGGTTTGGATATAACATTTCAAAATCTCTTTTTCAAATTTGATCCGCTGATTTTTATCATTCTTAGCATCAGCGAGAGAACTATTGTTACTGCAGCACTCCTGAGTATTTTCCTCATCATCGGTTCACTTATTTTTGGCCGGTTTTTCTGTGGTTTTATCTGTCCTCTTGGTTCAATAATTGATATCTTCGATACGCATGCTGTTAAGCAGTATAAAATCTCACTATCCGTGAAAAATGGTAAGTATCTTATTCTTTTATTTCTCACTATTGCCGCTCTCGCTGGGAGTTCTTTTGTACACTTCTTTGATCCACTCGTCATCGTCGAGCGATCGTTGACTTTAATTGCATATCCGGTCGTCACCTATCTCCTGGATGCTTTTATTCCCTTGAATAATGCATTCTATACAGAGACGTTAATTGCTTTTCTGTTTTTTGTAGCAATCATTGGAGCCAATATCGTCGCGCCCCGATTTTGGTGCCGCAATCTCTGCCCGCTCGGTGGTCTTCTTGCCACGCTCGCCAAATTTTCACTTTTTAAATTCACCTTTGCTGAACACTGTGAGCAGTGTGGAATTTGTGAAAAAATATGTCCAACCGGCGCACTACAGTACACGGAGGCAACCATTGATTCAGCAGAGTGTATCGATTGTCTCCGTTGTCTGTATGAGTGTCCTTACCGCACGATCGAATACCGACCAACGGTTACGAGGAGACCTTTTGATATCACTAGAAGACAATTTATTGTGGCATGTGGTACTGGTCTCGTCGCAGCGCCGTTGGCAAAGACATTTCTCCACCCCAAACTCAATGGTAGGTTGCTTAGACCACCAGGCGCAATCCCCGAATCAGATTTTTTAAATATATGTATCCACTGTGGCAAGTGTATGAAGGTTTGTCCAACAAATGGACTTCAACCGTGTTTTTTAGAAGCGGGCATCAATGGTTTGTGGACACCAAGGCTCGTACCGAGGGTTGGTGGTTGTGAAAAGAACTGTAATATGTGCGGCCAAGTATGTCCAACGTCAGCAATAAGAAAATTATCACTTGAGGAAAAAACCTATGCGAGGATAGGCACAGCAGTCATTGATCGAAACAGATGCATTGCCTGGGAGCAAGATAAGGTCTGCCTCATATGTGATGAGGCTTGTCCCTACAATGCTATTAGTTCTCTTAACGAAACGATTCGAAGTACGACGCTCTTGCGTCCTTTTGTCAATGAGAGGATTTGTACGGGCTGTGGTTTATGCGAATCGCGCTGTCCGATAGAAGGACCAGCAGCGATAGAAGTATTCTCCATTGATGAAGAAAGAATAAAGACAGGTTCTTATATAACTGAAGAGAAGAAGCGATTGCGTGCATGTGAGGAAAGACAAGAAGACATCCCATCTGGTTTTATCCTGGATGATAATTGATTGAACTATTGATAATTCTCATTACGATTAGCCAAAAACAGATCGGTCATCAACCAGTAATCCTTGACGGCATTACCGATATTTATGCCTCAGAATTCATCTTCCTTTCTACCCCATACGGTATCTATACATTTGACCGACATTCAGAAATATGGGGAAGAATAACCCAAGCACACGGTTTACCTGATAATCAAATTGACATCATTGGCCTCGATGAGGGCATCCTTTGGGTTGCGACCCCTGGTGGTCTTGCTTCTGCTGATATCAGGCTCAATGACTGGCAAACCTATGATCTACCGGGCACCATTGAAGGAGTAGCTTTTGATGATGAATATGTATGGGTGGCAGGTGATTTTGGTATAAAGCGATTTGACAAATATATTGAGACTTGGGAAGAAATTGCTCATGGACACGTGAGGCATATTGTTGCCGAAAAAAAACATATCTGGTGTGCAACAGATTCTGGTGTTGTACGGTACAACCGTGAATTTGAAAGAATGGAAGCGGTTCCGGCTGCGCCGAAGTACGCCTATTCATACATCATTAATACACCAAGCAGATTTTGGTTTATTGCACAGGATCATTTTGTTGCTTATAAAAAAGATACCGAAGAGTGGACGACATATCCAGCGCATGCGATGAGCGACTATGCGCATCTTGGTGATTCACTCTTCGTGGTGAGCGATGGAACAGTCTACTTTTTTGATCCGGGTTCGGATAGTTGGAGAGAGTTCAGAGAGATCAAGCTCGATAATGTCAATGGCATTTCCGTTGATGAGGAAAATATATTTTTTGCAACTGTTCAAGGTCTCCTTATCTATAATTGGCTTGAGACGAGTCGCACTGTGTATAACCGGAACAATGGATTAGAGTACGATTCGCTCATTGATGTGTATCAGGATTCGAAATTCATTTTTGTTATAAGCCAATATGCCATTGAGTATCTTGATACAGAAACAGCAATCTGGCATATCGAACAATTAAAACCACCAGGAGAGAAGAGAGAGAAAATCTTTTATCTCGATGAAGTCGGAGCACACGCACATCTGATTAATGACGTAGATATCGTGTTACAGGGAAGGGCATTTTATTCAACGATCCACTCAATAGCCGAGACACACATGTCATCGAGTAATGAAAATATCAATTTAAAGCTTATCGGAAAACACAGCAGCAATAGATTATTAGCACTGTATTATGACGATACTGACAAAGAACAGGTCATGTACGGATTTGGCTACCGGGGTTTGGAAGAGGATGTTTTGTACCGATGTAATGGTGGTTACTTGACATCTGAATATTATGAGTTCGACATCGTGCCCACATTTTCCACATTTGGTGGGAATGCTAAATTACGATATACTTCTCATAGTATGGAAATACAGGGTGGCCAGTTGAAATCACGACCGCAGACTGATTTTTTTACGGGACGACAGAGTGAAAATAATCTCATACTGTTTGATACACATTACAGTAAAAACACCTTTTATTCTATTTACTCGACACCACAGATGATCACAATGGGTTTTGATACCTTATTTGTTGACGACCGGATTGCACGGACAAATAAAATAGATACGAGAATCGGATATACAATCGGTGGTATTACCGGTGACTTTGATGTACTCATTAATGGTATTGACTATTTCATTGATTACAATAGAGGAACCGTTCATTTCCTCGATCCGCGTAATAACTCTGATATCTTAGTGCTCTTATCGAATAGCGAGGAGATTGTTCTCCAGTCCGATTCTGTGACAGGGCATGAATTGGAAAATATTTATTTTATAGGAACTTCTATAATTCCTAATTCTCTTGTTTTGACAATAACCGATACTACTGGTCAGGAACATCCATTGACTGAATTCGGGCTCGACAATAATGGAGATAATCGTGTCGACGCTGAATTTATACAGTATAATATCGGATATCTATCTTTCCCACAATCTCGGCCATTCCCAGATGAAGTGTACGATGCAACAGTACACATTTATACTATGGATATTCAATTTCTTTCTCAATCAGTATTTTATTTTCTCTCTCATAAACCAATACTTAAGAAGAGTGAGAAGATTTATGTTGATGGAACACAGGTGACTTCAGGGATCGATTATATTATTGATTATACATCAGGCATTCTCCTTTTTTTAAACGAAGATATCGTCTCTGATTTCAGTGAAATCGAAATCCACTATGCATCTGTGGAGCGTCAAGGAGAAGATATTTTTTATTCAGTACAGCCGAATATCGGTATCAATAACAACATAAATATTGCACCAGGATTTTCCTCAATAAAAGACGAACAGATTTTTCACATTTCTGGAAGATTTCAAACAGGAACCGGCAACACAAGCGTCAAGTTTATACCTCAGGTAGCGGTTAACGATGAACAGGCGTGGGCGCAAGATTACTCACTCATTACAAATTATAGTATATTGAGCGTGAATACAGAGTACCGTGGGTTTTCGCAAGAATTTGAAACATTTGAATCGAGTGAGAAAAAATACGGCTCACTCCGACACAGCGGTTTGATCATAGCTCGTCTCGAGCCACTTACGTCAGTACAATTAGAAGGTATGTTTAAAAGAGAATACCAGGTTGATTCGCTGGAGAATCAGTATATTGCACAGTATATGCACGGTAAGTTCAACTACGTACATCCGAAATTGCCTAATGGTTATATCCTCGTCGGAAAGGATAACCTTCCCGATTATGAAAAATGGAAAATACAGGTTAATGCAAATTATGATTTTCACATATTAAAATCACGAATAAAAACATCATCTGTGGTGCGTAATATCATTACACATTTTAATGAGGAGAAAAAGAATAAAATTCTTGAATATATTCTTCACACAAATTTTTCCTTTCCCTTTATGGTTTATGGTGATGTGTATTATCGCCATAATCAAATATACATGAATACTGCTGAGGAAAAATGTGAAGAGGAAATACGAGGTGCATTGAATGTGGATGTGATTCCCGGTTTCTATTATACTGGAAACTACAGTTTTCAGGCGACAACCTTTTTTATTGATACCGTACAGGACATATCCCTGAGGTATTATTTTTATAATAACCTTAATATTGCACCTGGCAGGTGGTATACAAAATTGAGTATCGTTAACTTGTCCTGTGGTATTGGCAGTAATTTTAATGAATATATAAGTAGTCTTCCTGGGGCTTATGAACGGCCATTTTTTGTCATGAAACCTCTCGAAGATGGTTTCCTATCGAGTATGACTCGGTTAGACAGTTACTATGGGATGATCCAATTTACTCCGTTTTCGAATTTCTTAATATGGGCAAAACATACAATGAGTAAAAGTGGTTTTGCGTATTATACAATGCCTGATTCAAAACCGACGACAAAGGATGAAATAAAGATTGAATATGAGCCAAAATATGTAGGATTTTTGATCGCATCTTGGAGTCGAAGGAATCATAAGAGTTACCCAACTGAGATAACCGACAATATCTATTTTGAGTGGAATAAACCATGGTCAGTGATGTTACGCACGAAATTAAGCACAAATTATAGCATAGATCGAGATGATTACGGTTGGATCAGAGAGATTGATTATTCTGAATTGAGGGTTGATTTTGAAACACTTGTGAGATTTACAACAAAATCTTTCATTACATTGAACCTCGGTGGTATGAAACAGGAGACAGATCAAGATGGTGTTACCTATTCTCTATTACCAGGTGTGAGCATAAATGCGAATTTCTTTATGTTTTTGTTTTTGCGATTTGACTATACATCTACTATTCCAATACATGGTAGCGCAGTACACACATTGTCGGCAAAAATAGCCGGGCAGTTCTAATATTCCATGGCGTTTCCTTGACTTTCGTAGATTATTGGATATAATACATATTGAGGTACTTGAGTATAAAGAAAGCAATAGAATCGCTTTTCAGATATACTCAGAGATTTCTGAGAAAACCAGAAATCTTGAGAGCGATGAATACTTTTTCAGAGTTCTCACACAGAATTATAGTATAGAGAAAAAGGAGGAGTGAATGCCCGAAGTTAAGATTTTAGAAGAAGTTTGTAAAGGGTGCGGGCTCTGTTGTGACAGCGCGTGTCCTGTAGACATTCTTATCCTCTCGCCTAATAGAATCAATTCGAATGGTTACCATCCTGCTGAGGTTACTGATATGGAAAAATGCATAGGCTGTGGTTACTGCTTTAAAGTATGTCCAGAACCAGCTATAGAGGTATATAAATGAAAAAGGATAGAGAAGGTTTAAGACAGCTCAAAGAGGGCAGTGAATTTTACCCTGGGAGCCTTTTGCAAGTTCTGTTTCAACTTTTTATCAGTCCTTTTAAGCCGTTGTTTGACAAGGAGATGTAATGGCAGAAAAAAGATTGATGTATGGAAATCATGCCGTAGTTGAAGGTGTTATAGCAGCAGGCTGTCGGTTCTTTGCTGGTTATCCGATTACACCACAGAATGAGATTCCAGAATTAATGTCTATTAGAATGAACGCAATCGGCGGCGTTTTTATACAGACTGAGAGTGAAATTGCAGCTATAAATATGCTCTTTGGTGCTGCAGCTGCTGGAAAGAGGGCAATGACATCTTCATCTTCACCAGGAATAAGTTTGATGCAGGAAGGAATATCCTATATAGCAGGTGCAGATATGCCAGTATTGGTCGTGAATGTGATCAGGGGTGGTCCAGGACTCGGTAACATTGCACCAGCGCAGTCAGATTATTATCAGGCAACACGGGGTGGTGGACATGGTGATTACTTTACCATAACCTTGGCACCAAATTCAGGCCAGGATCTTTTTGAATTTCCTAAGCTTGCTTTTGAACTTGCCGAAAAATATCGAAACCCCGCATTAATTCTTGCTGATGGACTCTTAGGACAGATGATGGAACCGGTTGAGTTTTCTTACGAACCAATTGATCCGAAGAGCCTTCCAGAGAAGGAGTGGGCACTTTCTGGTTGTAAAAACAGAGAACGTCGGGTTGTTCGTTCATACGATCTCAAACCAGGCAAACTTGAGGAATGGAACTGGCGGCGCCTCAAAAAGTACGAAGCAATTAAAAAGAATGAGCAACGTTTCGAGGCAATAGATTGTGATGATGCGGATTTGGTGGTTGTTGCCTATGGCACGTGTTCACGTGTGTCAGGAGCCGCAGTACGCATGGCGAGAGTCAAGGGACTCAAGGTGGGTCTTTTACGGCCCATTACACTGTGGCCATTTCCTACTGATGTACTTCGTGATATGTCGCAGAGAGTCGAGAATTTTCTCGTTGTGGAGATGAGCTGCGGACAGATGATCGATGATGTGAAATTGGCTACGGAGTGTCGCTCAAAAATCCATTTTCATGGTCGACCGGGCGGAGGTGTTCCAACACCCCCTGAGGTTTTTACAAAGATTGAACAGGCACTCGGAGGTGGCAGATGAAGAAGATTTTTGGAAGACCTGATGGATTGACTGATACGCTACTGAGATATTGTCCTGGTTGTGGTCATGGAATTGTACATCGTATTATTGGTGATCTGCTTGTAACATTAAATATCAGAGAGAGGGCAGTTGGTATTGCACCGGTTGGCTGTTCAGTTTTTGCTGATGAATACTTTAATTGCGATATGATTCAACCTCCCCACGGACGAGGTCCTGCAGTCTCTACGGGGATAAAGCGGTCACGACCCGATTGTATTGTATTCAGTTACCAGGGCGATGGTGATCTTGCCGCAATAGGCACTGCAGAGATTATCCATGCCGGAGCGCGTAATGAAAATATTACCATAATATTTATCAATAACGCGATCTTTGGTATGACCGGTGGTCAGCTCGCGCCAACTACCTTACCCGGGATGAAATCGACAACGTCGGTTCAAGGACGCGACATTGAGAAACAGGGTTATCCAATAAAAGTATGCGAGTTGCTTTCAGGTCTCGATGGACCATATTATCTGGAGAGGTGTGCAGTTGATACCCCGAAGAATATTATCAAAACAGAGAAAGCGATAAAGACTGCGTTCAAGAATCAAATAGATAACAAAGGATTTTCTATGGTGGAGATACTGTCGATGTGTCCAACTGGGTGGGGTAAAACACCAATTCAGGCGAAGAAATGGATTACTGACGTGATGGCTCAATACTATCCCTTAGGAGTATTCTGTGATCGCTCAAAGGAGGAGAAATGACAAAAGAGATAATTATTGCAGGCTTTGGCGGACAGGGTGTTGTGTCTTCAGGGATAATTCTGGGCTATGCTGGATTAATCGAAGATAAACATGTAACATTCTTTCCTTCTTATGGTGCTGAGATGCGCGGTGGTACAGCAAACTGCTCAGTTGTTATTTCCTCTGAACCTGTAGCATCACCAATTGTTGCAAATCCTGACATAGTAGTGATAATGAACGAGCCGTCGCTCGCACGATTTGAACCAACAGTGAAACCACAGGGTCTTCTTTTCTTTAACCAGACACTCATTACATCGAGGCCAAAGAGAAAAGACATTACCCCTATCCCGGTCGAGGCTAATGCAATTGCCGAAGAATTGGGTCAGGGTAGGATTGCAAATATGGTGATGCTCGGTGTTATGGCAAAGAAGACAGGATTGCTCAAAATAGAGACGCTTAAAAAGGCACAGCGTAAAAGATTTATCAAGGCTGACGAAGAACAACTGTCACTGAATGATAAGGCATTAGAGAGAGGGTATGCACTACTTTAGGGTAAATTCTAAATCCGAAATACTAAACGAATTCAAATTAAAAAATTATTCGAAACTAACGTATTTTTAAGGTTTAGAATTTAAAAATTAAAATTTTGATATTGTTTCCGATTTCGAGATTCGTATTTCGTATTTAAATAAATATGCTTGATAATATACTTCCTTTGGTGAAAAAACCTATACGCTACACTGGTGGTGAGTACAACATCACAATAAAAACAGATGCTTCGGTACGTATCGGTATTGTATTCCCTGAGGTGTATGAGATAGGCATGTCAAATTTAGGAATAAAAATCATTTACCACCTCTTCAATCAAATAGACGGAATTCAGTGTGAACGCATTTTTGCACCATGGCCCGACTTTGGAGATAAATTGAAGAACACGAAAACTGCGCTCTATGGGCTGGAGACAAAGCGGCCAGTTGGCGACTTTGATCTCGTTGGTTTTTCTCTCCAGAGCGAATTGTGCTACACCACAGTATTGTATATTTTAGAATTAGCGCACATACCACTGCGGAGTGCATCGAGGGATACGGACCATCCTATTCTTCTGGCTGGTGGTCCAGCAACTTTGAACCCAACGCCACTGTCATCAGTTTTTGATGCTTTTGTAATTGGTGATGGTGAAGATGTGGTTCCTCGGATTGCCCACATTCTTAAAACTTTTCCCAAAGAGAAAAAAGGTGAGAGATTACGGGAGATTGCCAAATTGTCAGGAGTGTGGGTTCCCCACATTCACGGACATGATACGATAATAAAAAAGTATGTCGTTTCACACTTGAACGAGGATACAATACCCACTCCAGCGATTCTACCAATTTGTGATATTACCCATGACCGACTCGCCATCGAGGTTATGAGAGGGTGCAGTTGGGGATGTCGGTTCTGCCAAGCAGGATATACAAATCGCCCCCTGAGGATACGTCCACATACAGAAATTGTGAAGGCTGTGGATCGGGGTGTGAGGCAAACTGGATGGGAGGAAATTTCTCTCTTATCATTTTCGATCCTCGACTATCCTGCCTTATTAAATTTAATCAGGAAACTTAATGAGATACTACGTAAGAGAATGATAAGCATTTCGCTTCCAGCAATGCGCGGAGAGTTCTTTAGTGAGAATCTCGCTGTGCTCCTGAAAGAGATTAAGAAGACAGGACTTACGTTCGCGCCAGAGGCAGGGAGTGAACAGTTACGTTGCCGATTGAATAAATCGTTTTCAAATGATACACTGATTAATTCTATCAATACGGCGTACCGGTTAGGCTGGAAACAAGTGAAACTGTATTTTATGATTGGCCTCCCTTTTGAAAAAGATAAGGATGTAGAGGAAATTAATACTCTGATCCAGAATATTCTGCAAGCCTATCCTAAGGGCAGTATTAAATTGTCTGTGAACCCCTTTATCCCAAAACCTCATACACCCTTTGAATCCGCTGAATTTGCATCGATTGACGAATTGTATGATAAAATTGAGAGAATTAAACGAGAAAAAAAACGCCGGACAGAAGTGAAATACCAAACACCTGAAGGCGCTTTTATTGAAGCATTCTTGTCTAAAGCAGATGAAAAGATTTTTCCAGTAATTGAATCAGTGTATAGACAGGGAGGTAGATTCGAAGAGTGGCGCGAAGGGTTCGATTTTTCTCGCTGGCGCTCGGCTTTCGATAGAACAGGTATTGACCCACATCACTATTTAAAAACAAAGGATAATTATCCGTGGGACTTTATCGATATCGGCGTTAAGAAAGATTTCTTGAAAGAGGAATTCAATCGTGCGCAGAAGCAGCTGACAACGGAAAATTGTTACTATGCTGATTGTACACACTGTGGAGCCTGCGATGGTA
>Ga0111226_1111_pt1 | contig 17864 bp, 17 predicted proteins | sample DeeMarSWOR152_54_FD_80390 | JGI IMG/M metagenome (GOLD analysis project Ga0111226, IMG submission 80390) | candidate division TA06 bacterium DG_78 | reverse complement strand
CTTATACCCTCATCATAATTTATAAAGCTAATTCCCTGAATTAAACCATATACAATTACTTGTCTTTCACGCAATAAATCGTTATCAGGCATAGTAAACTTCTCATAAACTCTCATTTATGTAAATATATATTTATACAAGTTCAGGTCAAGTATCCTTATACAATCACTAGTATGTACAGCATTAAAGCATTGAAAATAAAGGGGAAATTGACCCCTTGACAAAATAGATATTATTATTTGCTGTAATCTATATCTGTTTTAAGGTTGTCTATATTGGTATTCGGTAAAAGATCCTTGATTTTCTCTATTTCTTCATCTGAAAAGTTATTATCGTTCAGAATCAACATTCTTAATTTAGTGAGCCGTGCAATTTCTGGTGGGAGCATCTCAAGTTGATTACCATCTAACCGTAATTCTTCAAGATTTGTGAGTTGCCCAATTTCCGGAGGTACAAATCTGAGTTTGTTTCCTGTTAAAATAAGTTCTCTTAGGCTTGTTAGCATACAGATTTCAATTGGTAGTTCTATAAATTCGTTCATACCTAATGTAAGTCTAGATAAATTGGTGAGGTTTGTTATTTCTGATGGGAGATCTGAAAGATGATTACGATCAAGGAGGAGTGTGTGAAGATTGGTTAATTCACAGATTTCAACAGGTAATCGCTTAAGTTTAATTCCATAAAGCACTAACGATTGTAGATTTACTAAATTTTTGATCTCGGGTGAAATATACTCAATGGGGTTTGAATGTAAATCCAGATATTTCAATGCTGTAAGTTTGCCGATTTCACAAGGTATTTGTTCTAATCTATTGCAGGCTAAACTCAATGTTTGGAGATTTGTTAATTTTGTAATATCTGAAGGTATTTCTGTAAGAAAATTTTCACCTAAATCCAAGTTTTGTAAAGATGTAAGGTGTAGTATCTCATCAGGGAATTCCCACCAAAACTGATTACGCTGTAAAGAAAGAGTTTGAAGATTTCTTAAATTACGAAATTCTGCAGGCAGTTGAATCAATCGATTGCAGTTTAATAGCAGAGATTTTAGATTTGTTAAACCGCCTATCTCAGGCGGTAACTGTGAGAGTTGATTACTGCTCAACCCTAGACCTTTAAGGTGAATCAACTTACCTATTTCTTTGGGTAATTTCGTAAGTTCATTTTCTATTAAACTAATGAACTCGAGGTGCTCAAACTTACTAATTTCAGCGGGAAGCTCAGCAAATTTATTGTCCATTAAGTTAAGCTCTCGCAGGTTTATAAATGCAAAGATCTCGTTGGGTAATTGTTCAAGTTGATTATGCCACAACTCAAGTTTGGTTATACTCGCTGGTTCTTCTAATGCTTCCTCCAGAGAAAAATGCATTTTCCCATCACCATATGCTGAGAAGCGATTAAACTTTAGCTTTATGGTCTGTCTACTGCATCCGATGACGATGAGAAACATAAACAAAAATATTATGCTTTTTCTTATCATACTCTATTATACCATAAATTCTGTACTTATCAACCCTAGAACAAGGAAAGTAAGTAATATTGACTAACAGGTAAAAGGCAGTATAATATTTTTATATTAGTGCATACTGTAATTTGCAGCACTGACGTTTCTTCAAAACGCCAGTACGCTCAATTTTGCGATCATTTGTAGCCCTGACTTTTCATAGAAAAGCCAGGACGCTATATTTTGTGATCATTTGCTGCAGCCCTGACTTTTCATAGAAAAGCCAGGACGCTATATTTAACAACCAAATCGAAGATTTGGGTTAAATATGCGCCTGTAGCTCAACTGGATAGAGCGACGGACTTCGAATCCGTAGGTTGCGTGTTCAAGTCACGCCAGGCGCGCTCCAATTATACTCAAATCTGTGATTTGATTGTAGAATTGTGTATCCCGCACTTTCTACCGAAAGTGCGGGGTTCTATATTAATTTGACTGCGGAATTGCAGGCCCCGAATCCAGCTAAGGCGAAGAGGACGCCGAATTAAAACCGCTTTTACGAAAAGCAAATCCATCATATCGATAATTACGAAACCTACGGACTTACCATCCGTTAATCCCGTGGTGGCTGTCTCCTTTACTAACGCGAATACCTACCAGAAAGGATTGTTTTTAGTAGGATATACCGCGGACAGATTCATTATCAATTATCTAGTTTTTTTAGGAATTTGATCCAGCCTCGATGCAAAATAGTACACTTGTCTTGTCCTATAAAGAATGGTCTGATCGAAGACTCAAGCCAATCGAGCACTACATCTAACTCTACAATACCTTTCTTGAGGGCCGCTACCGTATTGGTCATGGTAGTAACATAGCCAACAAGTTGATCAAGATTGTAGGTGATATTTTCTTCGTAATCCACTTCTTTTTCGAGGCCAAAGCCGTATCGACGTAGTTTTTTATCCTCTAAAGGCCTACAGTCGCGCGGTGGCGTAGGGAATTTCCGCATGAATGTGCCCCGAAACCATTTTTGAAATTCATCGTTTTCCCGCATAACGCCTGAAAAGAAATTATCATATATGACCAGCAACCCGCGTGGTTTGATTAACCGGACAGCTTCAGTCATGAATTTGCCGCGCTCAAACCAGTGAAGTGAAAGCCCCACGGATATGAGATGGAAAATCGCATTTCGTAGTGGTATTGCTTCTGCGGCCGCACATATATATTCTACTTGTTCGCTGCGTGGTGCCTGTGAAATCATATCCGGCGATATATCAATAGCGATTACCTTCTCTGCGAGTGCTTTTAGTGCGATTGCGGATTGGCCAGTGCCGCAACCCACATCTAAAGCGTATCTTATCGGTTTCTCCGATTTTATGTTCGACTTGATAATTTGGATCACTTTTGGATGAATGTTTGGGCGATATAGGGCATACCTTTTTGCGGAATCCTTACCATTGAAATACATCATGATTTTCTCAAAATATGGTAATGATTGTGAATGATTAGTCAACATGCTTTGGTCGTGTATGTCATTGTTGAAGGTGCCCTTATTATATTTTCTTTCGAGAATATGAAACGGGACGACGCGGCAATCTCAAACTTTGTTGACATGACAATGGCGGACAGTATAATCAGTCAACGTGGAGAAAGGCATTGCATTGTAAGGTGTTTAGATGCAGCTCCATTCCTTCCCAAAGGGTTGGTGAATGATATAAAAGCAATAACGAGAGCAGCGGCATTCACATTTTGGCTATCGGAAATGACTTTTATCGTAAAGAAGTAATTGAGTAGGAGGCTGTAGAGATGAGCGTTAATAAAGGAGAGGTAGAGAAACATCTAAATAGATGGCAGGACATCTTAAGGTTAAGAGATTGGGACATAATAGTCAAAATAGTCAGAACCAAATGGAGAAAATCTGGAGATATAAAGATTGATTTGGAGGATAAGAAAGCAGTCCTTTTGGTGAATCGCACCCCCAAATGTACAAATCTTGAGGAGTTGGTGATTCACGAGTTACTCCATCTGAAACTGTACGGGATGGACCAAATGATTGAAGGTCTCTTATCCAGTGTCTTCGGCGAGAAAGAGGATGATCCAAAACGTGAATTCGCTTGCACGCAATTCATGATGATTTTGGAGTCTACTGTTGAAGATTTAACAAAAGGTTATCTATCAGCCACTGGGACTCAAAAATCACTATCCTTTGGTCGGTTACAAGAGCCTATCGATGAAGAGCTTGAGTAGAATGGGGCAAATCCCCGCTCTGCTAATTACACAACAGAAATCGAAACGGGACTTCCAACTAAACATCTCACATATCCCCAGACAACGGACTAATAATCCGCAGGGCATCTAATCGTTCATCTCAACGATATTATTTTCAATATTGTGGGACTGCTTACGTTTAACAGGTGTTCATTGCGTCAGTTTTGTGCCAGAACGGATATAATTCTCCCACCTTGACATTTGCTTGATGTGAACATATAATTTCTGTAGAAATGATTCGGTAGCTGTACGCTTAGATAAATAGATCGTAGAGGAATGAAGATGAAGATACCATTATTGGCAGTATTTTGTGCCAGCATTTCATTGGCTTGGTGGTCACCGCCAATTGATCTCGGGATAGAGGGAGTAAACGATATTAATCCGCAGGCTTGCCGCGCTCAAGTATTGGATGATCTTTGGATCGTTGTCGTGTGGGAATCTAATCTCAATGGATATGACGATATCTTTTCGCGATTCAGTAATGGATCGACATGGAGCGATACATTCAGAATATCAACTGATGTGTTTATGGATGAGTCTCCAAGTGTGGCTTATGACCCTGCGAGAGATTGTTTTTGGTGTGTCTGGCATTATTATGGTTCAGGTAACGATGGCATCTACGTATCCCAGGGGAGTGAAATCAATGGATGGTCTCCACCTCATCAATTGACGTCTGATACACTGATGGAAGATCTGCCATCAATTTGTGTTATCAGTGATACTGTCTGGGTCGTATGGCAGAGAGGGTTATTAATTGGCGATTCAGTATCCTTCATGAATATTTACGCTTCATATTATGATGGAACCAGTTGGTCAACTCCGTATCCGTTAACCAATGATTCTGAGGTGGTCAACTGCAGGCCGAAAATCAACATTCGATACGACCATCCCTTGGTTGTCTGGCAGAAAATTGAGTCTGCGAGCAATATTTATTATACTGAGTATCTTAATGGTTCTTGGCAGATACCTCAACCCATAACAGATGATACTTACTTTAACGCAAATCCTGAGATAGCTTCCTTAGGCCAATATTCGGGCATTTGGATAGTCTGGGAAACTAACCGCGACGGTAATTATGAGATCTACACGACGGCATTCGATACGCTCAATGTGCAGTACCGTAGGACCTTCAATGATTCTGCGGACATTACACCGAGCCCGTTACCGTTCATGGCGATTGGTCGACAAGAGGGTCCACCGATTACTGCATTCAGCACCAACCGGAATGGTAATTATGATGTCTATACACTATTCAGTCTTGGATATCCCGGTGACACCTTAATTCAGGTGGACACGAGCCGGGCAGACGATGTCTGGCCCGTCATGACCGGGAGTCTCATGTACCTTTGGGTTTTTTGGCAGACAAATCGCGACGGCGATTGGGACATCTATGGCAGTTACATATTCATCGATCGCGTACAAGAAGATGGAAAGAAGACTCTGTGGCGTTCAATACCTTATATTTCTCCGAATCCTACAAGGGCATCCTTCACGATTCATTCGCCAACGCCGCTGCAAGACATTGAAATCTATGATGTTTGTGGCAGACTATTGAAAGCAGAAAGTTGGTCAGAGGTTCAGCGTAAAAGAGAAGTCTCATTAGTGAATGTAGACCCGGGTGTCTATTTTGTGAAAGTTATTACTGAAGGCAACGAATTCATCAGAAAGGTAGTTGTGGCAAGATAAAATATTACTAGAATTACAGAGCAAAAGGGAGTAATCTAAGTTACTCCCTTTTTGTTTTAGTTCACTTTTCACCCAATTTCGGTATAGAATGAACATAATTAGTTGAACTCATACAATATCGACTTACGGACTTACCATCCGCAGGCTATCTAACACAGTTACCCAGGTTAATGTCGCAATACTTTTCTGGACTCAAATATGTCGGACATTATTTCTGTGCCGAAATTTGCACACTTGTTGTCCTTGACAGCATTATTGAAATACATATATTACTATATGTAATTTACAGTTGTTTCTTATATTGCGTAATAGATGCAAGGAGGTAGTATGCATGAAGTGAAGACAGTAACTGTGTGGAGATCGAACATGCGAAAAATAGTAGCATTGATGTTGGTGTTTATGGTGCCTGGCGTTCTTTTCGCACAACAGATCGAATCAGTTCCCGAAAAGATGACTTATGATGACGGCTATGCCGAAGGCAAACAGGACGGTCGGAGGGTCAGTCAAACTCAGTGGCTGGCCCACGGCTGTGCTGGCGGTTTGTTGGGTGCATGTCTTGGTGGCGGCATAGTTTTCTTACTCGCATCAGGCGATTCGCCAAGTCTTATTCCTGAAGGTCCTCAAGAATTCAAAGTCGGTTATGTTGAGGGGTACAAGGATGCAACGAAGTCAAGGAAAAAGCAGAAAGCTCTGATCGGCGCAATTGCCGGAACCGTAATATCAGTAGTGGCTCTTGTCGTGTTCATGCGCACGTGGGAGTGGGAGTTGAAGTGGGAAAAGTAATACAAGGAGCTGCACGTAGGGAGAAACGTAAAGAGACGCAACGATGTAGCATCAGGCGTGATTGTGTGGATGGCAACGGCTATGCTGCAGGAGAGAGCTATGGCATTGGCGGTAACGATGATTTTACTGTAATCAGCCCTGATTCAAATCTCGGTGTACAAGAGAACAACACGATTATTAAAAATAACAGTCTTAATGCCATTGTCTTCAAAGGTCCATTGGTGTTACCAAAAGACAAAACCTGCAAAGTCTTTGACATCATAGGGAGAGTCGTAGAACCAGACAGAGTGAACCCAGGTATCTACTTCATCGAAGTTGACGGCGTTGTGACGCAGAAGGTAGTTAAGGTCAGATAGACATTGGAAGTGTAACATAGGAGGAGTGACTTAAGCGGTCACCCCCTCCCCTTCTTTTCTGAAAAACAGCCCAGGTCAAACATAATATGGATAAATTTGATTTGTCCTACGCCAAGACATCGATTCTGGGACAAATGGTGAGGTTTTACAAAAATGTGTCTCTGGAAGTGTTGTGGGATAACGACCTGGCGAGGCTACAATACTTGTCTATATTTCCTTGATACTATTACCATCCATTTGAGAGGCCGCCAAGAATCAATGTAGCCATAAGATAGATAAGAACAACCGCCCCCGCCGTATATAAAAGGATATTTCCCGGTGGAGTAAACAAGAAACAGCCTCCTGCTTTTTCCTTTTCCTCCTCAATAACCGTTCCTGCAGTATCTTCCACTGATTGATATCGTAACCAGCGACTAGACGCATACAAACTAAAAGCGGTTCTACAATACGATAGACGCTTTAACGAATTCAATTGGTCGGTTCCATCAGTTCCTTTTCGCTCAACGTATGCAACATCGCCACTGGTATTATCATGCTCTACTGTGGTATCGGTCTTTGCCAAAAGTAGACTTACAAAGGACAATAGTAATACAATCGCTGTGTACTTCTTCATTTTTCCTCCTCTACTGGATTATTATATTGTACATACCTAGGATGTCAATGCAGAGCACTAATGCAAGCGCAATCATAAAGTAGATTCTTCTCGCACCAACAGTGGCAAGGAATGCTCTTGCCGTATCGAGGGGATGCTGTAACACCAATCCAGTGCCATCTCAGTGCCAAGTTGTTACCAAAACATTCGGTACAGGACAGAAAATCCAGCAACGGCCAGAATGGTGCAAATGTTTGTCTGACTTGACTTTGTGCGATTTCTGCTGTAATCGTGGGGGTTATGAAAAATGGCCAAATCGGATTTTCCCCGCACACAACAGCGGGATTTCCGGTTCCACAAAACGGAACCTCCAAGAGTCCGCCGCGTTTCTCTTGATTTCAAATTAAGATGACTTATAATCCGCAACTTGCGTTGGATTGATCTGCCTGTTACGATTGACTGGTTAGGTATTTTCACAGAATCGCAACGAATCATAAATCTAGTCATTTCACAGAAATTTCACAGTTGACAATTATATTGTTTCAGGATATGATTGAATTGTGTAATAAGGATATGTGTATCAATGGAGATAAAAATGCTTGTTAATCAAAAGAGATTCTTTCCGACGATCATGTTGCTTTTGTTATTGCCACTCCTCGCGTCTGCCCAATGGCTTGAAACCACAATCTATATTCCGGATTCACTTTGCGGAGTTACAGAGCCTCACGCCGTCACTTACAATCCAACGAACAACAAAATCTATGTTGGTGGTGAAGGTAATTGCGTGCTTGTAATAGACGGGGAAACGGACGAAAAGGTTGCTAGAATTCCTGTGGGTTCCGGTACTTTTTCTCTTTGCTACAATTCAACCAGCAACAAGATCTACCGTGCCAACTACGGGCATCATATATACCTCGAAGGCACTGTCACGGTGATCGACGGGGCGACCAACAGCGTGATTACCACGGTTACGGTCGGTGATGAACCTTGCGCTTTAGTCCATAATCCAGTTACCAACAAAGTATACTGCGCAAATAATTACAGCGACAACGTAACCGTGATCGACGGGGCGGCCAACAGCGTGATCACCACTATCCCGGTTGGTGATCGCCCTCTTGCCTTAGTCCATAACCCAACTAACAACAAGGTCTACTGCGCAAATAATGGGAGCGATAACGTGACGGTGATTGACGGAGCGACCAACAGCGTGATTACCACCATCACGGTTGGTGATCATCCTTATGCCTTAATCTATAATTCAATCAACAACAAGGTCTACTGCGCAAATGCGTCTAGCGGTAATGTCACCGTGATTGATGGTACAAGCAACAGCGTGATTACAGCCGTCGAGGCCGGCGGTGGAAAATTAGTCTATAATCCGACCCACAACAAGGTCTACTGCGCACATGTGAATAATGATAGTGTGGCCGTAATTGACGGCGCGAGCAATATGATCATTGCCACCATTGCGGTCGGCAGCGGATCTAGTAACCTAATCTATAATCCCACAAACGACAAGGTCTACTGTGTGAATTATAATAGCGACAATGTCACGGTGATCGACGGCGTGACCAACAGCGTGATTACGACCATCGCTGTCGGTGATCATCCGTATGACTTAGTCTATAATTCCGTCAACAACAAGGTCTACTGCGCAAATTCATACAGCAATAATGCTACCGTGATCGACGGCGCAACCGACACCGTGATTACTACCATCACGGTCGGTTATAAACCTTGGGCCTTAGTCTATAATCCGACTAACAATAAGATCTACTGTGCAAATAGGGCTAGCCATAATGTCACCGTGATTGATGGCGCGAGCAATAGCGTGATCACCACCATCCCGGTCGGTAGTTATCCTGTGTCCCTAGTTTATAATCCGACCAACAACAAGATCTATTGTGCAAATAGGGGTAGCTATAATGTCACCGTGATTGATGGCGCGAGCAATAGCGTGATCACCACCATCCCGGTCGGCTATTGGCCTTGGGCACTAGTCTATAATCCAATCAGCAACAAGGTCTACTGTATGAATGAAACGAGCTCTGATGTCACCGTGATTGATGGCGCGAGCAATAGCGTGATCACCACCATCCCGGTCGGTTCTGAACCTCGTGCATTAGTCTATAATTCTACCAACAACAAGATCTACTGCCTCGGGGATCATTTTATGTATCCTTCTGGAAGTGTCACCGTGATTGATGGGGCGGCCGACAGCGTGATTACCACCATTATTGTTGGCCACGAACCTGACGAGGTAGCCTATAATTCCACTAACAACAAGATCTACTGCGGACACTGGTTTAACGATGATGTAACAATCATCGATGGCGCGACCGACAGCGTAATTACGATCGTTGAGGCCGGCGGTGGAGCTTTAGTCCATAATCCAACCAACAACAAAGTCTACTGCACAAATAAGTATACCAATAACGTTTCCATGATTGATGGCGTGAGCGATACGATCATTGCCACGGTTGCGGTCGATAGTTTTCCTTGGGCCTTAGTCTGTAATATGATTAACAACAAAGTCTACTGTGCAAATCAGTCGAGCGATGATGTCTCCGTAATTGATGGTGCGGCCGACAGCGTGTTTACCACCATCACGGTCGGTGATTATCCTTCTGCCTTTGCCTGGAATCCTGTTCAGAAGATTATCCTTCTGCCTTTGCCTGGAATCCTGTTCAGAACCGGGTCTATGTCGCAAATTACCATGGTTCAAGTATTTCAGTGATTCGGGATTCATCGACAGGGATAGAAGAAATAGCGCAAAACACCGCGCCTTTCGTTTTGGACCTCTATCCTAATCCGTTAAAGACATCACTCACCATTTGTGCTTCTACACCATTGCATGGCATCAAAGTATATGATGTCCTTGGCGATTTGGTGATAGAAGTGACTATGATAAAACCTAAGAATACAACCACGGTTTCTGTGAAAAACCTAAGTGCCGGTGTTTATTTCTTGAAGGTGAGAACAGAAGATGCTGAGTTCATCAGAAAAATTGTGGTGACAAAATAAATGATCGCTGCAATAAAGAATAAAAGGGGAGTAGTATCAACTACCCCCCTTTTCCATTTGGTCCACTTTTGGTCCAAGCATTGATACACCGTAATCTCAGCGATTTCAAAGTGTAGTATATTCGAATTCTCTCTCGATATCGAAGTCTCGATATCATCGAGACGAGATGGAAGTCCGTCGCTCTATCCAGCTTGCCCCGTGAAATAGAGGATAATATATTTCACGGGGCGAAAGCTACAGGCGCTTTCTTAGTATGTACCAGGAAGTATGTAGTACGTAGTCAATTGTAATCTGAGTCGGATTGAAGTCAATATAGGGTTTGTCATTAAAGAATAGCTTGTAGTCATCTAGTTACACCCTCACCCTTTCCCTCTCCTATCCAGGGAGAGGGAAATAAGCAGGAATCTCTCACATCCAGAGAGAGGGAAATAAGAAGGGCGAATCTCTCCCGTTAAGGGAGAGGGGACGTAGAGGAGGATTCTCTTTCGTCAAGGGAGATGGAAGATGAGGGGTAGGTGCAAGTCACCCCTTGACAAATCCGGATTTTTTGTTATAATGTCATAGACTAGTTTGCATTACAGACTAGTATGTGAAAAAGGAGGATAGTTATGGAGCAGCAAATCGACCTGAAACAGCTGGAACGGAAGGTCTGGACCTCTTTCCATGCTGATGGCTTATTGGATATATTCCTGGGCTGCATAATACTGATGTTCGCGCTGGCGCCCTTCCTTAATAGAATGGGCTTGGGGGATTTCTGGAGTTCGGCTGTGTTTGTTCCGTTTTGGGCTGCGATCTTGGCCTTGGTTGTGCTGCTAAGGAAACGTGTCGTTATTCCGCGGATCGGGCTAGTAAGGTTTGGACAGACACGCAGAAAGCGGTTGGCGAAGTTCAACATCCTTATTTTTATCGCACTGTCAGTTAGCCTGATTCTAGGCATCATTTCTCTGAAGGACAGCATAACACAAGCATGGGTGCACAATCTACGCTTCATTGGGGTTGCGCTTGTATGCTTTGGTCTTGCAGGCTATTTCCTTGGGGTTATACGGTTGTATATTTACGGACTGCTTATCGCTTTGTGCATACCGATCGGCGAATGGCTATATTTGAATGCTGGGATACCTTACCATGGTTATCCAGTTACCTTTGGTATCACAGCAGCAATCCCGATCATGACTGGCGTTGTGCTTTTTTTACGTTTGCTAATGAAAAACCCACGGCCGCAGGAGGTTTAGCTTGTCATTAGAGAAACAAACAGGAGGTTCGTGATGTTCATGCAGAAGATTCAAATATCGATCATGCTTATCATTCTGGCAGCAACATTGAAGGTATCGAAAGCATCTGTGGATCTACCAGAATTAGATTCTATTGGCAGAATGCCCGAGATCACAGTGATGGCTCCCAGGTATGAATATCAGGATGAGGCGTGGTTAGGTATGGTTGAAGAGGTTGTCGTCGAGGCTCGACGATTTTCAAATAGCAAAAATGGAACCATTTCGGAAGGCGCGTCTCCGGGTATGATTAACGCAAGCTTCTCATCGAAGGATATGGAATGTAATTGGATGTTTTTCAAATATCCAACGCAATTGTTAATGTTGTTAACGTTTACGTTCGTGATACTATCGATTGTATATCTATCATTCTATGTATATCTTGCAGCCAAGGAGGTACACCATGACAGAACAGAACATTGACCTGAAACAGCTTGAACGTAAGGTCTGGACGTCTTTTTTTCGCAGATGATCATTTATATGTTCTTAATTGTCGCAGCAATTCTATTCCTTTGGGCAGGCAAGCGTTTCATTACAACACCACGCATAGGTCGTGTGATTTATGGTCCGAAGGGGAAAGCTAGAAACCTAAAGACCGTGATCGTCCTTGCTATATCGGTTCTTGTGGGTTTGGTAGCGTTTGTTATTGCGGCACTCAGTGCTAAAGGTTCTTTGCCTCAATCGCTGCCGGCAGAATTATTACTACCAGGCATATGGGTGGGCAATATGCTTGTTGTGTTCAGCTTAGCCGCGTATTTCCTGCATTTTGACCGGCTTTATCTGATCGGCGTGATGTTTGCCATATGTGTTCCACTTGATATCGTACTGAAGGAACTGTTGCATCTAGACCTAACGTTCGTTGCGTTTGGCGTTCCAGCAATGGTTATACTAATTATTGGAGGCATTGTACTGGCCCGCTTTCTGCGGAAGTATTCCAGACCGACTGAGGAGTCTATATGATGGACCCAGTGGCAGTAGGTGAGGTCGAGAAAAGAGCTCGAAGTGCCCTAAGGCAAGATGGAATGGCGATTATTATTGCAGGAGTAGCGTTCGCAATTCTGGCACCGTTTTTCCTTGATGACCGATTGGGCTTTTTGTTCATCCTTGGAACTGGGTTATATGTTTTTCTCCCGGAAATCTTGCGTAAAACATTTGTCTATCCACGGATTGGTTTCGTTAAATTCAAGGAAAGAAAGGCGAAACCATGGAAATTGCTCATCTCAACAGTGATTCTTGTGCTGTTTGTGATTGTTCTCAAGCTTAACGCATATAACTGGTTATTACCTCTATATCTTGGTACGGTGTTTGGTGTTATAGCATATGTGATTGGCTACTTGTACAAAACGGTCGTCGAATATTTCCTCGCCGGTGTGATTCTCTTGAGTGGTATGGGTGGTTTAGTTGCCACTATGCACGGAGTTGATCCTGGGGTTGTTACTGCTTTCCAGCTTTGGATTCTCGCGGCGGTGCTGGTTCTTGTAGGATCGGTGCAATTCACAATATTCATGCACAAGAATCCCTTAACTAAGGAACATGTCGATGAAGCCGCAGGCTGATTTAGGGGATATAAAGCGCAAGACCCGACACTTGTATTTTCAAGATGGACTAATGGATATTCTTCTAGGCGTGCAGCTCTTGCTCGTATACTTCTGGATAGAATATCGATTGGTGATTTATGTTGCGTGGATTGCGATCGGGCCGGTGATCGTTGAAGCAATCAGAAAACGCACAACATATCCGCGTATGGGCTACGCGCGTATGGCCAACCAAGGAGCAACAGCAGTTAGAATAATTCTAATTTGCGTGGTGGGTATAGCTCTTCTCTCACTGATAACGGCATTGATCTTCGTGTTGTCTGGGTATCCGGTTCAGAGCAATTGGAGTAATGTCATTAAGATTGCGGCAGTACTTTTTATTCCAGTAATTTTCGGGCTACTGACATACGAACACAAAGTATATCGCTGGTTTGTATACGGATTGGCTCTCGGTCTTGGTGGATTATATTTCATGCTGAGGGAGCCGCGCGAGATTCATATATATATTGTTATTCTTGGTGGTATCATTACGTTAATCGGCATTACGATATTTGTCGATTTTCTGAAAAAGAATCCACGACAGCCTGGGGAGACCTCGGATGTCGGCTAAGAAGAAAGAAGCGCATGCACTTCAGAAGATCGTTGACATTAACCGGGTTGTCCATGAACCTGCCAGGCTTCTGATTCTGTCATACCTTTACGTTGTCGAGAGCGCTGATTTCCTCTTTTTGCTGAGGCAGACAAATCTAACAAAAGGTAATCTTTCGTCGCATTTGATGAAATTAGAAAAAGCGGGATATGTGAATGTTGAGAAGAATTTTGTGCAGAAAATTCCGCGCACCCTACTCAGTCTTACAAAGGAAGGCAGAAAGGCATTTCATGAATACAGTCAGCGGATGAAGAAGATATTTAAGGAGTTGCCGGGGTAGATCCTTCAAATTAGCTAAATACGCGTTCGTTATTTACTGGAATAGGAGAGAGTCATGAATCTAGCTGTACAATCTCAACGGGTTTTATGTGTCCATTTCTGATCAATATCTTCTTTATTCTATCATATATTTCAAACATCATCTTGAAGCGTTCGGCAGTTGCGAGTGTGCTTTGGAATTGAAGTTCAAATTCGAGGGCTTTGTCTCCGTCATCGTGGTCCAGCTGACGGATGTACGTTTTTCGCCTTTTAGGCATGTGTAATTATACACTTAATTGAGATAAAATCAAACTTACGATGTTGCGTAGCGTGGGCTGTCCGATGATTTTGACAACTTCTGGAGCAGATAGTGATGGTTCATGATACGTCTCGATGCGTCCGCCAATAATAACGGCGGACTTACTCGAAGGATAAAATTTGGGGGAATGCAATGACCCTGCTTTGCAGGTCGATTACGGAGATGAAAAGACAGATTACAATGATACTATTATACCCTCTCCGGTCTCCTCTCCCGTCAAGGGAGAGGGAATAGAGGGAATGTTCTTCCATCAAGGGAGAGGAGAAAAAGAGGCGCGGGGTTTACCCCGTGTAATAATGCATCCAGGAAGTACCGGATTACACACAAACATCTGCGATTGTCCAAAGAGAATGCGTTGGTGTAAAGGATGTGGTATTACACAGGGTAAACCCGCATCCTGCCTACCCACAAATTGGGGTGGGAGTTGACAGCAGGATGCGGGATGCAGTTTCTATACTATTTTGATTTCAGCGGGGGTACTTCGCAGGCTTTGTCTTTCTTCCGTTCGAACAGTGTATAGAGCACGGGTATAAATACTAGTGTCAAGAATGTTGCTACCATCAAACCGCCAATGACTGAACGCGCCATGGGTGCTCGTAACTCGTTTCCAGCACCGATTCCCAGTGCCATAGGTATCAAGCCAAAGGATGTCGTAAACGCGGTCATCAGAATTGGGCGCATACGCACTCTACCTGCTTCGACGACCGCATCCATACAGACAAGACCTGCTTGGCGACGCAGCTGGTTCGCATAAGTAATGTAAACGATTGCATTGTTGACCACTATACCGCCCAGCAATAGTACACCCAAGAGACTCTGCATGTTGAGCGTTGTCCCGGTAAAGAAGAGCATCCAGAGTACACCGATAAGAGCAAGGGGGATTGTGAACATGATAATAAACGGTTCCCGGAAGGATTCGAACTGCCCGACCATAATCATGTACACAAGGACAATAGCCAGGATGATAACGAAGAAAAGATCGCGGAATGTTTCCACTTGTTCTTCATAGCCACCGGCCAATTCGAGGGTGAAGTCAGCTGGCACAGGAATGTTATTCAGAATATTCTGAACATCGCGGGCAACACTACCCTGGTCACGACCTTCGATATTTCCGCTGACGGTCACAAGACGATAGTTATCCTCGTGATCGATTTTGACCGGACCCACCGCGATTGTATCTTTGATGAAATTTCGTATTGGTACTTCACCCATGGGCGTGGTTATGGTCATGGAGCTTACTTCGTTGAGATTATCCCGGTATTTCTTGTCGTACATGATTTTGATATCGTATTCGTTGCCTTTTCGGCGGAACTGGCTTGCCACTACGCCCTCAATTCTCGTCCGGAGAACCTGTCCGATTTGGTATGGCGTTAGACCGAAATTTGCGGCTTTTTGCCGATCAATAACGAAGCGGAGTTCGGGTTTGCCTTCAGCAATGCTCGACTCTAAATCGACAAGTCCTTCAACGCTTTGCAGAGTATCCATGAGGAGGTCTGATAACCGAGTCGCCTGAGCAAAATTGTAGCCGAGGATTTTTATCTCTATGGGTTTGCCACCGCCAAACATTGAGAACTGTTGTGTTGCGTATTTAACCTTGAGTCCTGGAATGATACCGGTTATTTTCGGACGTAGATCGCGTTGAATCTGCTTTACAGAACGATCACGTTGTTCGCGGTAAACGAGTTCGAGATATATTTGCGCCGCGTGCGGACCCGTGGTTGCGCTGAACAGACTCGAAAAACCACCTTCACCACTGCCGATTGATGTGGAGAGGATGTCAATTTCCGGAACTTCGTCGATGATTATTTTCTCTAATTGTTGGACCGCTGAATCCGTAACCCAGAGGTTTGTGCCGACCGGCATCTCAGCATCAATGACGATTTCGCCCTGGTCGACATCCGGACTCAATTCAGTCCCGATGAATGGAATAAGAAAGAGGCTAACGACAAACACGCCGATGGTACTAAGGATCACAATCAAGCGGTGGTTCAGCGCCCACCTGATCAGCTGTACATACTTACCTTCCAATCCTGTATAGAACTGGTTCAGCTTCTCGCCAAACTTTCGTCGCTTGACAGTTTTAAATCTAACTGACAGCATAGGAATAATCGTCAAGGCAACGACGAGCGAAGAAACGAGCGCAAAGGTTACAGTAAGCGCGAGAGGCTGGAAAAATACTGATGCGAACCCTCTGACCAAGAGTAATGGCAAGAAGACGGCAACCGTCGTAAGGGTCGAAGCAGTGATCGCCATACCCACTTCTTTGGCACCGGTGCTCGCCGCTTTTTCTGCTTCTTCACCCTTCTCTTTATGACGGAAGATTGCTTCGAACACGACAATCGCGGAATCGAGTACCATGCCGATGGCAATTGTGAGACCACCGAGCGAGATAATATTGAGACTCATGTTGAATAGATACATGAAAAAAAGCGCGAAGAATACTGCAATCGGAATCGCAACGCCCATATAGAGAGTTGAGCGGAAACTTCCCAGGAAGAGAAAGAGCACAATAATTGCCAGGATTGCTCCCATGATCAGGGTCTGGGCAGTGCTTTGCACTGACCGGGTGATGAAGTCGGCCTGGTTGAACATGACGTCGATTTTAACACCAGGCGGTAGTTCTTTCTTGATTACATTTAATTCTTTGACAAGAGCATTGCCGACATTCACTGAATTTGCATCGGTACGCTTCTGGGCGATGCCCCAGATTGATAGAACGCCGTTTGTGCGGGAGACAGATGTAATCTCTGAGGCTTGCTCACGTACATCGGCAATCTGTGAAAGCAGGACCGGAACACCATTGGTACTGCCCACAATCGTTTTCTCGATCTCTTGAAGATTTTTATACTCACCAATCGTACGCAATATATAGACTTTTCTCCCGGACTCGATGTTACCGAGTGGATAGTTGATGTTCTGAGCCTGTAGTATCTCCATTACCTGGGTTGATGTGATACCCGTGCCTTTCAGTTTAATCGGGTCGAGTATGACTTGTATCTCACGCATCGTGCCGCTCATTGCATAAGACGCGGCAACACCGCCGACACGCTGCAACCGGTCGGCAATGTCATCGGCGATCTGATCGAGTTCAAGGGGATCGATGTCACCGGAAATGTTATACATGACCACTGGTTGCTGAGATACATCGAACTTAAAGATAAGCGGTAGATCAGCATCTTCTGGTATGTAGGGAGTAATGAATCCCAAGCGGTCACGCACATCATTTGATGCTGCATCGAGATCAGTTCCCCATTCGAATTCAAGGAATATATTTGAGATATTCTCAGACGTTGTCGATGTGACTTTCTTGATATTATTTACTGTCCCCAGTGTTTTTTCATAGGGCTCGGTGATTTGTGTTTCGATTTCTTCGGGTCCGGCACCCGGGTAAGTCGTTAATACAATCATCATTGGAAAAGTAACGTTAGGGAAGAGGTCTACGGGTAGATTGGTGACCGAGATGAACCCGAATATGATGATGGCCAAAAAGACCATCGATATGGCAAGCGGTCTTTTTATTGAGACGTCGGTTAGGTTCATAGTTCACTCCTCAAAATCGGTGTTACTTTTTCGCCACCGGCAAGTCGCTGTTGTCCGACGACGACGACCCTTTCACCGTCCTTTACCCCACTGATTATCTCTGCATTCTTGTCGCCGATAATGCCGGCAACAACATCTCGGCGTTCGG
>Ga0111226_1028_pt1 | contig 18112 bp, 13 predicted proteins | sample DeeMarSWOR152_54_FD_80390 | JGI IMG/M metagenome (GOLD analysis project Ga0111226, IMG submission 80390) | candidate division TA06 bacterium DG_78 | reverse complement strand
TGTTAGTAATAACATAATCGTTTACAGGAGTAATGATGATGTCTGGTATGTACGGAATACAGGAACGAGTTGGTCAGATCCAGTGAATATATCGAATTCCAGCGATATCTCTGCTTATCCAAGTGGAGCAATTATACCTAATGTATATCCTGGTAAATTGTTTGTTGTATGGACTGAAAAAATCGATGATGAGTACTATTTATTGCGTAAAATCATTACCCTCAAGAATCCTACTCCAAAGCATAGAAATATTCAAGGTTCAGAGGAATTGATAACCAGACCATTCGCTTTTGAGGGTTTACATCCTAATCCGACAAAGGGCATTCTTAATATTAGATTCAATTCACCAGATGAACGTAATGTTGTAATGAAGATGTACGATGTAGTGGGCAGATTTGTTGAGAAAATATTTGACGGTAAAGCGCTTATTGGGATGAATGAGGTCATTATTAGTCCCAGAAATCTGGCAGCAGGAGTATATTTTGTGAAGCTCAAAGCAGAGGGTTACGAAAAGGTTGAAAGAATTGTATTCATAGAATGATAATCTGTTTGTTGAATAAATAACGAGGCTAAACTTCGGAGTAATTAGGTTTAGCCTCTTAACCTTAATAATGCGCTTAAATTGTAATTATCTTTAGTCTAATGGGTAGTTTCAGGTTGTTCCTTGACAGCTTGTTTTTCGTTACATATAATATCTTAGATGTGAATATTTAAACAAAGAGAGGGAATGATGGGTATACTGAAAAACATTACAATCATTTTTCTTACAATTTTTATGTTCGGTAAAGTAGAAGCTGGTATCGGAGAATGGACTGCTGATGCATTTCCTTGGGTATCACACACCGTCTCGGACATTACACTCGGAAGAATGTCACCTGGCATTACGCCAGTGGTATTTGCAGCTGAAGAAGGTTTAGAAGCAGCCTTTTTAAAATCAATTGATGAAAGTCTAACCTGGATACACGTGACACTACCCCCAAGCATAAATACACCGAATATCACGGTTTGTGAGTCAGAAAATCCTAATATCGTATATATTGGGTCTGACGATGACGGTATTTACAAAAGCACAGATGGCGGTGTTAATTGGGTGTCTAAGAACCAGGGTTTAACTAATTTCGTTCCGCATTGTTTTGCAATAGATACAACTGATTACCAGACAATTTATTTAGGATGCCATAGTACGAGTTCGAACGATTCGGGTTGTTGTTTTAAAACGACTAATGGCGGTGATTTATGGGTTGATATTTCTCCTGTGGGTGGTGATACTGCTGCCTTTTCTGTTTATGACGTAATCGTCGACCCTAATAATCACAATCGCTTATTTGTCTGCGGTAAGGCCGCACCTCCCACAATCCCCTGTGTTTTTAAAAGCACAGATGGTGGCATTTCATGGACATCAGCGGATTCGGGTATTGATGGGACGTGCATTTATTCTTTAGCAATCGACCCTGACAACGGCGATGTTTTATATGGTGGAGGGGCGTATCATGAACTAAGCAAAGGTATTTGGAAAACAACTAATTCAGGGGCTTTCTGGTTCAAATCGTATAATTTGCCCTATAATTGCTTTGCACTTGCGATCTTAAAAGTCGGCACTGATAAATATATATTTGCGGCAACAGAAGGCGGAAAAGTATTTCGCAGTAGTGATGATGGACAGACATGGCAGCAATATAGTTCAGGCATTTACGACAAACACGGCTGGTCGCTATTTGCAGACTGGCCCAGCCCAACCCATCCTGATGGAGTTTTATATCTTGGTACGAGAAAATCTTTTTATTGGAGCACGAACATTGGCGAAACTTGGCAAGAGAGCACTGTTGGGATGTATAAAGCAAATGTTAGAGCAGTAACTGCTAATCTACCGGATTTATACTGCAAATCTAATGTCGGTGGTGTTGGTGGCGGTTTTGCTATACACCGCAGTTCTAATATTGGTACAAATTGGCAATTTGTCTATACCAATGTAAGTTCTCATAGTATCACTGATATTCTATGTGATCCTGGCGATGTTGATAGAATTCACGCGGTAAATGCAGATGTTGACTATAATGGTCAAATATGGCAGAGCACAGATGGTGGTGATAATTGGCAAGTAGTATACGAGATTGGATCGGCTGGAGCAACAGCATATTTATATTGTTTGGCAGTAGACCCATTAGACACACAAATTTGGTATGCAGGTGGAGAACCACTTTTGGATGTCAATTATAGCGTAATGAAATCAACTGATGGAGGTAATAACTGGTTTCAGATTGGAGATTGGCTACCAGGGTTTGGACCCAGAGTCTATAGTCTTTTGGTTGACCCGATATCTCCTAGCATCTTGTATTTAGGCGAAACCATTAACGGTGTGCAGAAAAGCACAAATGGTGGTGTAAATTGGAATGTAGTAAATAATGGATTACCTTATCCAATCACGATTTATACACTCGCAATTGCTCCGACAGACAATAATATTCTGTTTGCGGGTTCTAATCAAGGGGTCTTTAAGACTACGGATGCTGGGGATAATTGGGTTTCTTGCTCGAATGGACTCGATTATCTACATATAAAATCTCTGTGCGAAGACCCAAATGAGCCTTCAATTATTTATGCTGCATGTCAAGAAGATTCAAACAGTACACAAGGTTGTATTTATGCAACTGCAGATTATGGAGAAAATTGGTCTGATATTAGTAATGGATTACCGCAAACGTTAGTGCATGAATTATCATCAGATGCGGATAGTGTAGTGTACATCTTTGCCGCTACAGACTCCGGCATTTATGTTTATACACCAGACTTTAGCAACCTGGATGATTTTTCGACAATGCCTTCTGATTATGGTAAACAAACACTGCTGAAAATTTCTTCGAACCCAACACAAAAAGAAATTGATATCGAATATAATCTACCTAATAAAACTGTTGTTAATTTGTCAATCTTTGATTTGGTTGGTAGGTTGGTGAATATTTTGGTTAACGAAAATCAGATATCCGGAGTTTATCATAAAACTTTTGATTTAAGCGGATTACCACAGGGTATTTATTTTATTAGGTTAGAAACGGATGATCACACTCTCGTAAAAAAGACGATTTTCACGAAATAATATAAGCGTCATGATGATTAAGGTCGTTGCATCCAGTCTTGCAAAAGTTAAAATCATAGTATAGCAAAATTTGTAGCCTTTAGTGTGATTAAAGATTAGTGATTTATTTATGTATGATTTTTAAAAAACGGTGCTTTCCGGCTCTCACGATCACTGGTTTCGTTAATTTCACGATGTGATGTATATCTTTTATCCGCTTGCCATCGATATCAATGGCACCCTCTCTAATTTTTCTCTTGGCTTCACTTCGTGTACTCATGAGACCAGAAGTAACGAGCAGATCAATGATTGGAAATTCTTTCTTATGCGCTTTAAACTCTTCAATTTTGTCAGGTAGTTCTTTCTTCTTGAATACCTTTTCAAATTCCGAGGCTGTAGTTTCTGCGGCGTGAGCCGAGTGGTACATACGAACGAGCGTTTTTGCAAGTTCAAACTTCGCATCCCTTGGGTTGATTGAGCCCTCATGCAGTGCCATTCGATATTCTTCGATAGTATGTGGAAACGTGTCGGTCGTAAGTTCAAAATATTTCACAATTAATTCATCGGGTAACGACATGATCTTACCAAACATATTTTTTGGCGACTCTATGATACTAACGTAATTACCAAAGCTTTTGCTCATCTTACGCACGCCATCAGTTCCTTCTAATAATGGCATTGTCAAGACAACTTGCGGTTCCATTTTAAATTCACGCATCAATTCACGACCAACAAGAAAGTTAAATTTTTGATCAGTACCACCAATTTCAATATCTGCTTTAATCGCAACGGAATCATATGCCTGACAAAGTGGATAAATTATTTCATGCATGTAAACTGGTAGGCCGTCTTTTAACCGATGAGAAAAATCATCTCTTTCTAAAATCCTTGCGACAGTATATTTTGATGCTAAGTCAATAAAATCATATGAAGTCAATGAACCAAGCCATTTACTATTATACGTAAATTCAGTATTCTTGGGATCGAGAATAACAAAAATTTGTTCTTTGTACTTTGCCATATTCCTCTTTACCTGCTGGCGTGTGAGTCTTGGTCGAGTTTTGGAGGCTCCACTCGGATCACCAATCATACCAGTGAAGTCGCCAACAACTAATACTGCAGTATGTCCTAAGTCCTGAAATTGTCTCAGTTTTCTTAGAACAACGCTAAGCCCCAGATGTATTTCTGGAGCTGAAGGGTCTATACCTAGCTTTACCTTCAGCTTCCGCTTACGCTTGAGTTTCTCAATTAATTCTTGTTCAGAAATTAGTTCTGCAACGTGTTGTTTAAGTAACTTTAAGGTGTTTTCGGCTTCCATTTCCTTGTATATACACCTCTTCCCATATCCTGCTTGTTTTTTTCCTCAGTAATTCATCATACTCATCCATTTTCTTCTCATATTCAGGGTCGGAGATAATTTTTTCTGCTCCTTCATCACCAGGTTGTGCATTGGACTCGATCACAAATTTCTTTGCCATTTTGTAGTGATCTCGAATTGGACAGGGACGCAAAAGGTCTCCTTCTTTCCAATATTTGAATTGCCAATTTCGTATCTGACAGTGAAGAGGTAAATTGATGATATCATTGAGATGTCTGCCTTGTTTATAGAGGTCACCGATATTAGCATTTGCGTACGGGAAGAAAACACAGGGATACACATTACCTTGCCAGTCAAGATAGAAATATCCACCAGGCCGTCCTGCAGAAATACAGCCATCTGAAACCGGTCCATGATTCCAAAAATCGACGAGCATGATTTTTTGGTCCACAACAATGTCCCATGATTTCTTCCAGAGCCACACTCGTTGTTCTGGTGTGGGTATCAAATCAGGGTCAACATCTCTACCAATTGGCATGTAATGGAAGATCCAACCGTACGCTGCACCGAGTTCATTGAAGTAGTAGTCGATAAATCTTTCAGACATGATTTCTTCGACGTTATATCGTGTTGCGGTGATTGATATACCGTACGTAACACGATGCTTCCTCAATATTTTCATTGCCTGTGTAATTTTCTCGAAGACGCCTTTACCGCGCCTCTGCTCAGTCAATTTCTGCATACCCTCGACAGATATTGCCGGTGTGATATTCCCGAGTTCATACATCTCGCGTGCAATCTTGTCATTGATGAGTGTTCCATTGGTATACATGAGGAACAGTGAATCAGGGTGTTCACGATAAATATCCATGATCCCCTTGCCATTCCATCTGTACATCATCGGTTCACCACCTGATACGACAACAAAACGTGCTCCCCAGAAATCACGCATCTCTTTAATGACTCGGCTCAGTATAGTGTAATCGAGTTGATCCTTTTCTGAGGCTGAATTTGCGTAGCAACCACGGCACCTCAAATTGCAACGTTTGGCAGGAGAAATGGTCATAAAACCAGGAGGGTCAAAACCAAATTCAGCCCGAAACTCTGTTTCTTTTTTTGCACGCAGGTCACTCAAGATTGCCTTATTGACAATAGTATTAGCAAATTTGGACGATGAACCGACCCGAAGTCCTGAATAGATCATTGCCCTCGCCATGTAGAATTTATCGTCTTTAACACCAGGGAGTGCTACTGGACCTGGTAATCGATCAATTGAATTTCTGATACCTTTTTCGACAATTGGGAATAATAAATTTTTAAAGAGAGGTGTATGTGAGACCGAGAAAGCAATTTTCAAGAGATTACTGATAATAAAGTTATTTATTTTGACTTTTTCCTCGAGTTTCATCTCATCCTCTATGATATTATAGTTTGGATCACATTATTATACTAGTGAGCCAGGGAAAGTCAATGGTAAAATTGTGTTCAGTAGAAGCACTTAAGTCTACTAATACGATTACGGTGATGGACTGTAGATTACAGAGATTGAAGAAAGTCTAAACTTTTCCACGAACTTTGACCTTAGCTGCGTAGTGTTTGGCAATACTGCTGAATTGGTGTAGTTGCTCACTGTAATTCTTATCCAATTTTCCCCGATAGTGTTTCCTGTAAGCATTTTTCGGAACATATGTTTGAAGAACCCAAAGGGATGCACCTTGTATCGATTCTCCAATTTTTTTTATTGCATCTTCATCAATAATACCAGGAACAACAGTAGTACGAAATTCATACTCGACACGTCCTTTCATGAGAATATGAATTGATTCTTTTATGTTTTCCAAATCGATCTGTTTGCCAGCTGCTTTGTAATAACGTTCATCAATTGATGCTTTGATATCCAATGCTACATAGTCAACGAGGTGCGCATCAAGTAACTCTCTGATCACGTCTGGATATGCACCATTGGTATCGATTTTTACACTGAAATTTCGTTGCTTTATTTTCCTCGCGATGTCGAAAACTTCTTTCTTGAACATGAGTGGTTCACCACCGGTCAATACTACACCATCAACCCACTTTTTCTTCTTTTCTAATTTTTTCTCAATATCTTCCCAGGTAATAACAGGAAATTTTTCAGGATGGACTATGAGTTCCCAGTTCTGGCAGAATGGGCACATGAAGTTACATTTATCAAAGAATAGTACAGTCGTGATTTTCCCGTCCCAATCGACTAATGATGTTTCAATCAGTGCCCTAATCATATTTTCTTATTTTGCATTTAGATTTTGGCATTCATCCACGCCCATCGCAGATGAACGGGATTCATTTGTGCGCGAAGCGAGCATCCTCGCTTACGGTACCCTTGGTGAAAATCTTGTTTCATTTCATGCCGCAGATTTTCGGGATAATTCGATATTTGTCATTTCGTATTCATTGTTTGTTTCTCTAATTCTTCTATTATCTTTTTCACTACCTCAGGTATACTCTTTTGAACTACTTCAGTGCACTCTTCGCTGAATGACGTATTGTCATGTATTTCAATTGCGTAAATAGCGATGCTTTTCGGCATGGTGTAACCCATTCTTTTACCCATGTTGAGTGCGGTAACAAAATCGATACCATGTGAGGCTGAGAGTGAGGTTGGTATGTTGCAGGGGTCAATGTTAATTTTATACATATCTCCAGGCGTGCCGTCTTTTGTTTTTATTGAATCGACAACTATCACCTCGTCATAGTCGATAATCTCGTCGAGCATGACGAGTCCATCAATACTACCGGATTTGACAGTGATGTGTGGTTTTTTTATTTTTTCTTTTAACACCTCAACAACCTTTATCCCGACTGTATCATCACAGCGGAAAGGATTACCAATACCATAGATGAGAATTTTGTTCATCTTAAAATACTTACCGTTTTTTACAATACTGATGCATCTCAAATTACCAATGGCATTTTACTATACTGAGGATGTTTTTAATTACCATGTGCATTTTAACCTACAAAATAAAAACACCAAGCGGAGCTTGTTCATTATTATGGATACACTCCCCGTCCGTTCTACAGGATAACTATAGCATTAACAGTTAGTTATTGTTTTAATAACCTTTTTGTCGACGTCGTATATATCGATCTGCAGGGGAACATGGCCATCAATCGTATGAGTAGCACAGGCAAAGCACGGATCATAAGCGCGAAATGCCATTTCTATCATGTTGAGAAGACCATCGGTAACTTTACCGCCCTTGATTAGTCCGCGGGCTGCCTTTTCCACTGACATATTTATTGCCGCTGCATTATTGACTGTTGCGACGATGAGATTTGCTTTGGTCAGCCTGCCTTTTTCATCAGTCTCATAATGATGGAATAACGTTCCTCTCGGAGCTTCGATTACACCGATACCTTGTTTCGGAATCTGGAAATCCATGTTCCGGATATTCGTATCGAGGATCTCCGGATCATTAATAAATTGTACCATTGTCTCTGCAGCTTGCATTGCCTCGACCAATCGTGCCCAATGGGTTGCAAGGGTATTGTGAGCAGGTTTTCCACCTAATGTTTCATAGAATTTCTCATAGTATTCCTGGGCTAATGGTGTTGCCATGCCGTCCGATGCATTTAACCGACCTAACGGAGCTACACGATATACACCACTTTCCTTACCATCCACAAAACCTTTCCACCCGACTTTTTTCAGGTAAGGAAACTTGATGTAGGTCCACGATTCAACACCTTCGGCAATATGATTGAGATAGTCATGCACCTTAAATTTTGCAAACTCTTTACCAACCGGATCAACAACACGAATCCAACCATCGTAGAAATTTACCTTATTATTGTCATCAACCAAGCCCATATAATAGGTATTATGTTTGTAGATGTCACCAACAATTAAATCAACATAGGTTTTGTTTTTCAGGACAATGTCATTAAATGCTTGTAGACTAAACTTGGCAAATTCTACTGAATCTGCAGCAGTTTTTTTGAACTCTTCGACTTTATCTTTGGGAATAGGTTTGGAAACACCCCCAGGTAAACAGTGTACTGGATGGACAACCCTACCGCCCATAGTTTGAATAATATTTCTGGTACGTTTTCTTATATCGATGACTTTTTTACCAATCTCTACACCCACCTTTCCGATCACACCTACGACATTTCGTTCCGCTGCTGGAGCATCGGGGCCCACAATAAAATCAGGACCACCGAGGAAATAGAAGTGGAGGTTGTGGTCTTCGAACATAAATGCGTTATATACAAATTCTCTAATCTTACGTGCTGCTGGTGGAGGTTCAACACCATAGAGATCATCAAGGGTCTTTCCCGAACAAGTATGATGGGCAGTTGGACAGACACCGCATATTGTTTCAGTAATGCGCGGCATCTCTTCGGCAAGACGGCCAACCGCAAATCGTTCATAACCGCGCAATTCGGGTATCTGGAGACAGGCATGAGCTACATCGCCTTTGTCATCGAGAAATATTTCAATTTTACCATGCCCTTCTAAACGGGTAATTGGGTCAATAGTGATTTCTTTATACATGTTATACCACTCCTTGTTTCCTTCTTAAAATTGAGCTTGGTAATGAGTACATATAAAACAGACCGATTGGATCTATCACAGATTTAGCAACCTTTTCAATCTCTTTTTCATCATCGATATCAATGATTGATGCAAGACTCGATAAGAACTTTGCACCCATGTCCTTAACCTCTTTGGTTGGTCCAAAACAGCCACGGCACGGCATATTAGCATTGATACACCGTTCACCACAACCACCGCGTGTTGCTGGGCCCAAACAGATAATGCCTTCAGCAAGAAAACATTTTTCTGGATCCGCGATCACTTCGGATATCCTCTTCACTTCTTTAATAACTAGTTTATCAGGCTTGCTTTTATTCCGCTCGCATGTTTCGCACAATGCCTTGTCTACTGTTAGCACTGCACCTTTTTCAGGTAATTTACCCTCTAAGATTGCAGTAAATGCCTTCATGATCAAATCGGGTGGTGGCGCGCAACCAGGTAGATAGTAGTCAACATCGATAGTTTGATCTAATGACTTTACTGTATCATAAAAATCTGGTAGAGTCAGTTTACCCTGGGGAATTTCAGTGACTGTCTTTGGATATACACCTTTGGGATTTGCCGTTGTGTGAGTTAATTTGTATGCAGTTTCAAATATCTCCTTCTTATTAGCGACATTTGCAAGTCCAGGAATACCGCCAAGATGAGCACAAGCACCAAATGCGACAACGAGCTGTGATTTTTGGCGCAGGAGCTTTGCAATATGTTCTTGCTCTTCAGTACGAATTGCGCCATTAATAAAACTGACTGCGAGTGCGTTATCGGGCATTGCCTCGATATCCTTATACTTAAAATCCATCGCCACAGGCCATAGTCTGATATCAACTGCGTCAACTACTTTTAATATGTCTTCAGCCAGATCAACAACAGCTTCTTCGCAACCACCACAAGAGGCACACCAGTAAAATGCAACTAATGGCTTAGCCATTTTATTTCCTCCTTTCAACAACGCAGATTGCGCAGATTGCTACGCAACGCAGATTACGCAGATAATTATAAAATTTACGAATATTTCCAGCATCCATACCACAACCTTTACCTATTATTTATTCATTTCCTTAACTATTTCTACAAATTTATTTGCTTCGTCTTTACCAATCCATTCTAACCTTACAATATCTTTTTTAAATCCTAAATGCTGTAAATTCATTTTTAAAACCTGTTCACGTGCCTTGGCAAGAAAGTTACCACGAACATAGTGACAGGCGTCAGGATAACATCCGCCAATGAGGATGCCTTTTGCGCCACTGATCAATGCAAGCATTATATGAGTTGGGTCAACCGCACCACTGCATGGAATACGTATTATTTTAACATTTTCAGGATACATATATTTATCATATGCTGCCCTATCCGTAGCATTATATGCAGACCATCGACACAACAGTGCAAGTATGTCTCCTTTCCTCACCAATGCCTTGATCTGATTAGATAACCCTTGAGGATTAAACAATTCTAATTGGCTCGCATATGACGGGCAGGTAATAGAACAGATACCACACCCCATACACAATTCTTCGTTAACTTTAATCTTATCATCAACAATTGAAATTGCATTGTATGGACAGGTTCCAATACACATTCTGCAAACACTACACAGGTCTTCATTAACCAATGCATTGGCAAGAATTGCCTCGATCTTATCCTGTTTGAAAAGGCTCAGTACAGAAAATGCTGCCTTACGTGCATCGACTAGGGTGTCTGCAACGCCAGCAGGAAATGTCGCAGAGCCTGCAGTAAATATACCACGGGGCAATTCAATATTACCTAAACTTGCATTGCCATAGATTACTGGAAAGTCACCATTTAATTTGATACCGAGTTTGTCAAATGTAGCATTATCAGCTACAAATCCTGCAGATAAGACAACAGTGTCAGCTTCAATTTCAAGTAATTCATTTGTGTATAAGTCTTCGGTCCTTACTACAAATTTGCCGTCACGTTTAATCACCTCGGATGGTTTGCCCTTTATGAACGTGACGCCTTTTTCTCGTACTGTATTATAAAAGTATTCAAATGTTCCAAAACTCCGCATGTCCATTGCCGCAATATAGACCTGCGTATTAGGATAGCGGTCTAAGACGAGCTTTGCCTCTTTGAGGCCTAAGAAACAACATATCTTAGAACAATAGGGGAGATGCTTGGAGTCGCGCGAGCCAACGCAATAAATGATTACAACTTTTTTCGGTTTCAATGTTCCAGAAGCAATCGCCCGTTCAAATTCAAGGGTGCCCATGACACCGGGTAGGCGATGATATCCGTATTCTTCAACCTTTGACACATCATACCAGTTTAGTCCTGTGGCAACGACCACGGCACCAGCCCTGATCTCTTTCTCGGTAATTTTTTCCTCGAGTTCAATCTTGCCTAAACAAACCTTTATACATTCACCACATTTTGTGCAAGTTTTGAAATCGATTGCATATGTTTCTGGGTAGGTTGGTACGTAAAAAATTGCCTTCCGTTTTTTACCTTCATCATCTACATTTACCGGACAAACATCAATACATTTCCCACAATGACTACAATCGATAACGCCACGTGACCTTGTTTGGAGCATAATTTTATAGTTACCCACTTTACCTTTGATATCCTTGATCTCGGTGTTGAAAGAATATTCAATATTTTTATTTTTAAGCATTGTGCCGATATGTGGCATGAGTGTATGGCTGTACGGAGTCCCTTCAGGGTAAAGTCTATCCAATTTAGCTACCATACCACCAAGGAATGGGGTTTTCTCAATCAGATGGACATTGATGCTATTTTGGGCTAGTTGAGAAGCGACTTCAATGCCTGCAACACCACCACCGATGACGAGTGCGCTCTTATTGTCTATTGTGAAGACCTTTGGTTTAACAGGAGTAATCACTTTCATCTTTTCAATGGCGGCGAGAATTAAATCCTTTGCTTTATACACAGGATGCCCCACAAGGATTATATGTTCATACAGGTTTACAAATTCTGCATTCACATTCGGGAAGAGCGTTTCCATCAGGTTTGGACTACACCCAGCAATGACCACTTTTTCATCATGAGTAATGTCTGGTTTCTTTTTACACATGTTGTCGTACTGTTCAATGGTATTGTCAGGACCCACATCAAGGTCTGGCAATTTTATTGCACGGTCACAGGTACATAGTAATACTCTCATGCTACCCCCACCTTTTCTAACAACGCACTGGCTTTAACACGGTTGAATCTTATCCCCACTGCATTTTTATCCAGACCAAGACTCAATCCTAAGAGTTGAGGATAGTACAGCACAGGAATACCGTACTGTGTTTCGAATTTATCTTCTGCCTTGCGTTGATTGTCCTCGTACATCACCGTGCAGAAAGGACAGATTGAAATAAGTGCGTCTACGTTGCTATTTTTTGCCGTGTGTAATTTGTGGTTTGCCATGGTAACGGCGAGCGCTTCGTCAATACCCAATACTGAACCTCCACAGCACATTTTCTTATCTACATATTCCACTGATTGCGCACCGGTGACTGTGACCAGCTCATCTAACGTATGTGGTACTTCAGGATTATCAAATTCATGTAGTTGTGAAGGCCTCATATAGTGGCATCCATAGTGCGAAATAACCTTGAGCATATTCAGTGGTTTCTTCACTGCTTTTTTGAGTACGTCGAGGCCGATTTCTTCATAGAGCACGCGCACAAAGTGCTTTACAACGACGTCATGGGGATACGAAAAACCTAATTCTTTAAATTTTTTATAAAATTCATTATGTTTCAACTGCTTCTGTGCGTCAGAAAGCATTGCTGTACAGGAATTACACAGGGTTACGATATTCAGATTCATTGTACTCGCAATGCTAATATTACGCGCGGCAATGAGGAGTGATGTTTCTGCATCTACCGCCTTTATGGGAAAACCACAGCATGATGCGTCATCCATTTCCACAAACTCAATGTTTAACTCTTTGGCAACATTGCGAGCACTCAATTCATAGTGCTGTGCCCTCACTGGTACTGTGCAGCCAAGAAATAATGCGTATCTTTTCATGATGATTTCCTTTTGCTGACCCAAGTTTTAACATACTGCGAATCGTTATCCAGTGTGGCTAATCGATCCGTATATCGTTTGGCGGTTTTGAAAGGCGATTCGTTTTTCAGAAATCGGTTGCGTCTAACGAGACCTATACACGAAACCGCATCGCGTGTCGCAACCGTTAACCGATTATAATATTTTTTATTCATGTAACGACGCCTATAGACGATACGAGCTGCTACACCTAAAGACGAATAACAAAAACTTATTCATTAGTATTTCGTGTTTCGGATTTAAGATTTGCGTGGGCATTCTTTGAGTGCACACGCTCTATTATACCTGTATGTTCAAGAATTTTTGCAACTTCGGAAATTATCTTGTTGATCGGTGGTAAACCGAGTTTTTCTCGCTTTCTTAAGTCAAAATCTTCGATTTCATAGAGCCTGCCGAGTTTGTTCAGTAAGTCGAGCTGCATTTTATATCCTTCCGGACAATAATCCTGTTCTGCGGCATAGTTCTTGATAGCATTGATCACCTCAGCAACCATGATACCTTGAGGACATCTTTCAGTGCAGGCATGACAATGCGCACAGAACCATAAAAAGGGTGATGATAAAACTTCTTTTTTCATGCCCAAAAGCGTGAGGCGGATAATCTTCCTTGGGTTATAACGTTCATCAAAGTACCTAACTGGACAACTTGCTGCGCAGTCACTGCATCCAAAACATTTAAGTAGTCCTTCGCCACCCTCTCTTTTTATAATTTCCCATTTAAAATTAGGATCGGCATTTTTTAACTCTATCATAATGCTCCTCTAGCCTATTAACATTAAACAAATACTCTAATATTTCCAAGGTATAGATATGGATAACAACCTTCCTGTTGCTAAATATTATATTAAAACCCCACCTCTTGTTCATTGTTTATGCAACTATTATAGGGAAAAAATCGCTATTGTCAATAGAAGTATAGTTTTAATATAAGAAATTAGGTAATTATAGGAAAATCTCTGCCTTAATCGAGTTTTTTCCCATTGTCTTGAGATTTTCTGTAAATTCGGTAACCACATCTACAAATCTTTTACCTTCAGAAGCAGATATCCAGGATAATCGTATGCGATCCGCTTCTAATCCCAATTCTTTAAATATTTTTTGGGTTAATGCAAATCTACGCCGCGTGTAATAATTACCATCTTGGTAATGACAATCTCCAGGATGGCATCCCGTAACCAATATACCATCTGCGCCACTCAAGAATGCCTTGAGAACGAAGAGAGGATTTACTCGGCTTGAACACATAACTCTAATCGGAACCAAAGAAGCCGGCATCTTTAATCTGCTCACCCCAGCCAAATCCGCCCCTGCATATGAACACCATTTACATAGAAAGCCAACAATTCTAGGTAATGAATCTTCTGTCATGTTTAGTCTTCCACTTCTTCAAATTCCTTCTTGTTAAATGTAGACAGTGGTATCTGCTCATCAATTTTTCTCCCTGGGATATAATCGAATAGCTGCTGAACATGCTCTGCGGTTTTGTTGAAAATAGTGAAAACAGGAATGCTGGTTGGACAGGCATCTGAACACATCCCACATCCCACACAGGTAATACCAACATGGATGAGCCTGCCGACATGATAGAATACAGTATCAGTAGGAAGCCTTACAGCTCCTCTTTTATTCAGTTCTTTCTCCAGGGTTGATGAACTATATTCACTTTCGGATGATTCGAAATAACACAATTTGCAGTAACATACTGGACAGGCCTTGCTACAGGCATGACAATTAATGCATCTGCCAAAAATTTCTGTTAACCCTTTTATTCCAAAATCTTCGGTTTTCAAATCAGCAAAGACTCTTTTCTTCTCATCAATTCTCTTACTTCTCATATTTTCTATTTTTTTTAATTCTAAATCTGCTTCTATCAATTGACCGCTTTTATCTTCAAGAAAATTTTTACCCTTCTCTGTTTTTATTAACAAGATGCTTTCATTACTATTGTCTTTTCCCATAAGCGTCAATATTATATCTGCATTATCAGGCACAAAATTTTCACAAATTCTGCAAGATTCACGTAAATCTTGCAGAATTTGACCAGTTCGTATATTTTCCCAATATGCTTTCAGTTTATTTTCTATTCCATCTATCATGAACCTGGTTGGATACACACCGCTACAGGTGAAGCTGACAAATAGTAAATTATCTAATTTGGCCTGTTCGAGCTTTACGAGCTCAAAAAGTGCCCGTAATTCACATGGTCTTACCACTACGGCAATTGGTGTGCTTACAGGTTCAATCATTGTCAGTCGTGAGAGCAATTTACCTGCATTTGCTGGCATCAAGGGGATGGTCGGTGTAATGTTTTTTAATAGCTCTTTATTTGTTATAAGCGCGTAAGCATAATTATGTGTATTAGTCTTGGCGAGTGCAAACACGCCTCCTATTTTTTTGCGTTCAAATAAAGATAGCAGTAGTTCCCGAATTGCATCATCGGGTAGTTTGGATATCTTCAATGCCTTCATTTTAGATCTTCCATATCCTCATATTCATGTAATTCGTCTTCTTTATATATTAACACGGGTATTTGTTCTTCCCTGTCTCTGCCAGGTATATAATTAAACATTTTTTGAAGCTCATCAGCCATAAACTCAAATACCTGGGCAATTGGTACGTCCATGGGGCATGCATCCTCACAGGCTCCACAGCCTATGCATGATATCCCCATGTGGGACATCCTACCGAGATGAAAAAATATCATATCCGTAGGAAATTTGATACCACCTTTATTTTGTGCTCGTGAAAAATAGTTTTCAGCTGCAATTCTTACCTCGTCACTCGAATCAAAAAAGCACTGGCGACAATAGCAAATTGGACATACTCTCATACAGTTGTGGCAATTTATGCAATTTGAAAAGAAATTATTGAGATTTTCCATGCCTGATACATTACCCTTCAATTCAGAAAAAGCCTTGTTTCTGTTTTCTGCCTTTTTCTGCAACTTTTCTTTTATCCCTGTCTGCCATTCAGTAGTCTCTTGGGTGCATTCAATGTCAATTTTTGAAAGGAGCTCATTACTCTGTGTACTCAATGGTACAATAATCACTCCATTTTCCTTCATGCCAATCTTTCCAATATGTATATCGGCAGGTGTATCTTGGTGACTAAAACGGACACAGATATTGCAGCTCGGTCGAATATTTTCTCCTTCCCAGTCTTTTAATGTATTTTGATATAATTTATCGAATTTTTCCGGATCATTAATATAATCTTTGAGTATAAATGCACCTGGACAATCAATGCTCATAAATGATATGTTCTCCAGATTAACTTGTTTTAATTTAGATAATTCTACAGATGCACGGACTTCACAGGGGCGCATCACACATAAAATTTTTAGACTAGTTTTACCAAGCCGGGTTAGTTCTCTTAATGCGCGTGCTCCCTGGATTGGCATGATAGGTGGTAAGGGAGTACATGATTCGATAAGATTTTTGTCTTTTATCAATAGATAGACGAATGATTCTCCAGAGGGTACCCGGGTTGGAACGAGTATCGCGTCAAAAAGACCTTTTTCTAATAGGGATTTTAAAATCCCCTTGATGGCTTGGTTTAAGCCATTCTGTGACGTAATAATTTTGCCTTTCATTTTAGCATTTCCATCATTTCTTGGGCTATTTGTTTTGTGGTGAAATGTCTGTGTCGTGCAGCACCGGATGGACAGGCTGCAGCACAGTTACCACACCCTCTGCACAAGACCTCATTCACCACTGAGATATGTCTGGATTCATCAATTTTTACGGCTCCATACGTACAGATAGTTACACAAACACCACAGCCTACACACATTGCCTCGGAAACGTTTGAGGTTTTAGTTTCCAGTTGCAGACGTCTTCCTGGAACGAGCGAGGAGAGGATCTTGCCAGCGGCAGCAGCGGCCTGGGTTATTGAATCATTAATTTCACCTGGCCCATGCATGCCTCCGGCAACAAATACACCTTCGGTTGTTGTGGAGACGGGTCCGAGTTTGGTATGCTCTTCTTTCAAAAATCCATATTCATCGGTTGGAATATTAAACATATTCGAATATTTTTTTATCCTCGGGTCAGGCACGAGCCCTGTTGAAAGTATTATCATATCAACTGATTGTTTATCCTCTTTGCCATTTTCATTTTTATATTTAATTACCAATTTTGCATTTTCATGCACAACTTGAATGTCTTTATATCTTATAAACTCAACGCCTCTTTCTTTTGTTTCTTTATAGTAATTATCATATCTTTTTTCCGGGAGACACAAGTTTTTGTAAAATTGCGTGACACTTGTTCCATCTAATTGCTTTTTAATATATCGGGTGATTCTCATCGAGTTCACGCAACAGGCTTTTGAACAATACCCTAATTTTTTCCTGCCAACGCAGTGAATGATTGCAACCGATTTGGGTGGGATACCTGATTTTGTTTTTATCTTATCGACACTCATCTGTGCAAATTGATTAGCAGTATAAACATCATCAAATTTTTCATAGCCAAATTTATCCAATCCTTTTGGTACATATGATTGTGCATCAATTGCAAGGACTACTGAACCTGCATTTAACTGAACATCTTTATTTTCATTAGTTTTAATGGTGGCGACAAAGTTACCAAAAAAACCAAGTATTTCTTCGATTTTGCTGTTTTCGAAAACTTCGATTTGTTTGTTTTTCTTTATTTCCTCAATCTTTGCTTTAAAAAATTCTTCAGTAGATTTCATACTTGGTAAAAGCATCCCATAATTTTTTAGAGAACTGCTCAGCGCATCTTCTGCTATTAAGTAAACTTTCCGGTTTCTTTGAGCTGTTCTAAGAGCAGTTTCTAAACTGGTAATACTACTCCCAATGACAATGACATCAGAGTTACACTCAATTTCTTTCGCTTCAAGCGGGGTATGATGTTTTACTCGATTTATTGCTGCACGTAGGGTCCGTAATGCCTTATCGGTTGCGGCTTCTTTATCTGGCGTCGTCCAAGCACATTGTTCACGGATATTAACAAGTTGGAACATGTAAGGGTTGAGGTCAGCGTTTTCCATGACTTCCATGAAGGTTCCTTCATGCTGTTTAGGTGAACAGGCAGCAATTACGATACGTTCGAATTCATTCTTTT
>Ga0111226_1025_pt1 | contig 18594 bp, 18 predicted proteins | sample DeeMarSWOR152_54_FD_80390 | JGI IMG/M metagenome (GOLD analysis project Ga0111226, IMG submission 80390) | candidate division TA06 bacterium DG_78 | reverse complement strand
GCAGTATCGATCTATCCGACGTAGATGTCAATATAGAACGCAATAAACAAGGAGAATTGAACCTACCTCCAGTCATATTACAAAAATCCAAGGGGACTGGTTGGTCGCTCGTCCTCTCGTCGATTGATATCACACGTGGTGTTGTAACATATGTCGATGTTCTTTCAAACAGGATAATAGAGGCACAAGAAATCAATCAACACATTCGATACCGCGGAAGAAAAATAACAATTTCAGGTTCGGAGAATGTTTATATCAAAAAAACAAAAATCATGCCAGAATTGACCATTAAGATTGAAAATAATCTCGAATATGATACACTCGATAAGTCTCTGACAATTAATAAATCAACTGTAGCCTATGGTCCTGTTCAATTGAAACTCGATGGTTCAGTAGAAAAAATGGAAACATTGCATGTTAATGCTGATCTAAATATTCATGATCTGGCAAAATTAATACCGTTCATTCCTGAGGAATTTCGACCTGAACGATTAAGCGGCTCAGTAGAGACAAAATTTTCTCTACTGGGATCAATCAAAGAACCACAACTCGATGGTGATGCTGAGTTTAAAAATTGTGCAGTCGCGTTAAAAGGTATGACTAAAGCAATCGACAAGATAAACGGGAATGTATCATTTACCCAAAATGCAATACATACTATCATATTGAATGGTGTAGTCGGTCATTCAAAATTTAGTGTGCATGGTTCAATAACGAATCTGAAAAAGCCTATACTCGACATAACGACAAAAATTGATGGTGATCTTAATGATCTCGAATCTCTTACAAAAGAAACACAAGGTACGAAAATGGCAGGACCCTTTAGTGTTAATCTAACGGCGAGAGGAACAACTGATAATCCAACATACTCTGGAACATTCACTATCAGTAATGCACAAATTGATGGTGTTGGATTGGCGAGCTCTATGAAGAACTTACAGATGAGAGGAACATTCCAAAAGGATGGCGCAAAGATTGATGAATGTAGTGGGAATATTGGTCGATCAGATTTTTCGCTCACTGGCCAAGTATCGGACTTCAAGAAGCCGATCATTCAAATAAATAATAAATCACAACTTATCGATCTCGATGAATTACTCCCAAAACCTCAGCAAGGAGGGAAAAAAGATACTGGCAAGGCATTACCCATAACACTTCTTGGTACTATTCGGATTAAGAAGTTGATTGGATTGGACATGGAATTCATGAATATAAATACAAATTTCAAATATGAGAATGGCATCATCGACTTGAAAAAGTGCTCAGCCGAAACTTTCGATGGAAAAGTTAATTTCGATTTTTACTATAATTCGAAAAAACCCGAGCCGTACCGTATAAGTACAAGAATGAACTCAATTTCAGCAAAGGCAATTCTTAAGCGATTCCTCAAATTCGAACATATCGAAGGCAGGTTGTACGGAATGAGTAACTTTCAGGGCAATGGTTTTACGCGAAAAGAGGTTACTTCTAACCTCTCTGCTTCCGGCAATCTAGAAATCAATAATGGTGTGTTTCGGAATTTTCAATTTCTTATAAAACTTCTCTCCTGGCTTGGTTTAAAAGACTATAAAGAAGTGAAATTTGATAACATGATATGTAACTTTAAGATAGATAATGGCAGAGGACAGATTAAGGATTGGACACTATCTTCCTCAATCGGTGATTTTTTAACCAACGGCACTATAGGTCTGGACGGAAAATTGAACCTTATGGTTACTTCAACGTTAAAGAAAAATCAATCAAATATAGTAAAAAAATACCATGGTGATTGGCTTTTCCCCTTCGATAAAAATGGCCGGGCAATAATTGATGTCATCGTTTCAGGCACATTATCATCGCCCCAATTTAATTTAGACAGAGACAAAATCAAGAAGCGACTGGAAGGTAAAATAAAAGATGAATTCGAAAACAAGAAAAAAGAATGGGGGAATAAACTGAAAGACCTATTTGGAAGATGATATGTCATCCGCTAATCGTTATACGTCATCGCTGCCCGTATCGTTAACTGTTTATCGTAATTCCCATGGCCATTTACGATGCGAAATTCGACACCCAGAACGTAGAACTATTAACTTCTTAAACACATATGCCTGAACTACCAGAAGTCGAAACAATAAGAAGAGAATTAAAACCAAGAGTAATCAATCAAAAAATTCAGGGTTGTACGCTGTTACGAAAAGATGTTATCGGCTACCCAAAAGCAAAAGACTTTTGTACTTCTATTATCGATAAGCAAATTATTGATGTAACGAGAAGGGCTAAATATTTGATATTAGAGCTATCTCACGATTCGAGAATTATCTTTCACCTACGTCTGTCAGGAACTATATATCTAAGGAATCGTGATGCTCAGCACGAACGATTCACCCGTGTCATCATCACACTCAATGATTATCAACTTTTCTTTAATGAACCGAGAGTTCTCGGTCGAATCTACTTTTTACAAAATGATAAAAACATTAAAATACCAAAGGGTTACTATACACTCGGTTACGAACCTATATCGCCAGAGTTTGATCTTAATTATTTCAGAAATAAAATCAATGGAAGAAAGGCAAAAATAAAAGCACTCCTTTTAGATCAGAGCATTTGCGCAGGCGTGGGTAATATATATTCGGATGAGGCGCTTTTTCACGCTGGTATACGACCATTGAGGAAGGCCAATAAGTTAACTGTCATAGAGACATTCAAGCTCCTCGTTTCGCTGAAGAGTGTGTTATACAGAGCGATAGATAATTTTGGAACTTCGATTGGTGACTATACTCGCACTGATGGTAAAAATGGTAAGTTTCAAAATTCCCTCTATGTGTATTCACGAGAACATGAACCGTGCCGTATTTGCGGTACAAAAATCGCAATACAAAAAATCAGCAACCGCAGTACACGATACTGTCCTACATGTCAGAAGTAGTTCAACAAATTATTACCATGTACCCCGTTAGATATACTCACATGTTCTGGACAGTTAAATTTATGTCGGGTTTGTAATTTATGTAATAGTATGTAGGAAATTACCACCTTATGTACTTTCTAACGGGGTTGACACAAAAAGAAAACTGTGTATAGTTACATAAGGATAAAAAGTTATGAAGTATTTGGGTTGGATTATTAGTATAGTCCTCATTATTGTAATTTATTATACTTACAAAACACAATATGTTCCCATAAAAACGGACCTCGATAAATTAGAAGAAGAAATTGCGATGTGGGAGAACGTTTTGAAAGGCGAAAAAGGAATGGATGGCACACGTGATCGTTTTGCCATTGACAGATTTTTCAGAGATGATAGACTTTCACCTTATGGTGAAGTTGAAATTCTAAGAAAATTCGATCAAAATTATACAGAACTCGAAATATACATCTCTGCGCCTCATGCCATTACAAGAGCTACAGATGTGATCGCATTTCTCGCTGACCAGAAACTTGTATACGAAAATTTTACCTGTTATGTGGTCATCGATTCAATCGAGCGATTTGAATATAAACTAGTGAAATAGTATGAAAAAATCTTCATTATGCATTGTGGTCATTCTGTTAGTGAGTATGAATGTCGTGCACGCTGAAGAAAAAAATGCAAACCTGGCGATGCTACTCTGTGTGTTACCTGGTGGTGGGCAATTCTATACAAGTAGGTATATTCCGGGGATTGTCATAGCCTCCACAGAAATCGCTCTTGGCTACTATGCATATAAATATCATCGTGAAGATAACGTTGAGCAGAGGAACTCTCTGCTCTGGTGGGGACTTTTTGTCTTTGGTTATTCACTTGCAGATGCGTATGTTGGCGCAAAAATGTATGGTTTTGACGTTGAAGCAGATATTGATAAAATCAGTTTTGGCATAAAACTCACATGGTAATTCTCGATGGTAAACACCTTACCATAAAGAAACTCATTAGGATTGCGCGATATAGAGAAAAAGCAGCAGTTAAACAAAAACAGTGGCAATTAATCAAGGATGCTGCTGCATTCATTCAAAAACACCTCAGCGATAAAAAACCAATCTATGGTATTAATACTGGTTTTGGCGCACTTGCGCAGGTTTGCATCAGCCCTCAACATTTAAAAAAGGTTCAGAAAAATATTATATTGAGCCATCACGCTGGGGTTGGTAAGGTATTTGAACCCGAAACAGTGCGTGCGGCAATGGTATTACGTATTAATACACTCGTAAAAGGTAATTCTGGCGTTTCTCCGCAGTTAATTAAAAACCTCATCGCTCTTTTGAATAAAAATGTTGTCCCGATTGTACCCACGAAAGGCTCGGTTGGTGCATCTGGTGATCTTGCACCATTGGCTGCCATTGGCCTTACGCTCATTGGTAAAGGACAAGTTTTCTACAATGGTAAAAAGCTGAGGGCAGATAGAGCACTGCGCATCGCCAAGGTAAAAAAAATAACACTACAACCGAAAGAGGGGTTATCGCTCATCAATGGCACTCAATTTTCCACTGCGATTGCTAGTATTATAAATTTTGAGGGACAAAATCTATGTGTACTTGCTGATACGTGTGGAGCAATGAGTCTCGAAGCTTTGAAAGGTGCTCATACACAATTTGATCATCGCATCTTTGATGTTCGACCTCATCCTGGTGCTCAACAGTCGGCACAGAATATAAGAAAATTACTTAGGGGAAGCACCATTGAGAAATCACATAGAAAATGCAGAAAGGTTCAGGATCCATATTCACTCCGGTGTATGGCACAGGTCCATGGAGCAGTCAGAGATATATTTCAGTTTACCCGACAGACAATTGAAATTGAGATAAATGCAGTGACAGACAATCCAATTATCTTTCCCAAACAAAATCGCATACTCAGTGGCGGTAATTTCCATGGTGAACCGATAGCCTTTACCCTTGATAACATGACAATTAGTCTCGCAGAACTTGCCTCAATTTCTGAACGAAGAATTTTTCGACTACTCGACGGTAGACTTTCTCACCTCAATCCATTTCTTACACTCCACCCCGGTCTTAATTCTGGATTCATGATGGCCCAGGTGACAGCTGCTTCTCTTGTATCACACAATAAAGTCTTGAGTCATCCAGCATCTGTTGATTCGATACCAACATCGGCCAGCCAAGAAGACCATGTGAGTATGTCGATGAATGCAGGATTAAAGGCACTCGAGGTACTCGAAAACACAAAATATGTATTGGCAATTGAATTACTCTGTGCATGCCAGGCCCTTGATCTATCAAAACCTCTGAAAACCTCCCCTATTTTGGAGAAAGTTAAACAGAAAATACGAAATGTTGTTCCATTTACCAAGACCGATTGTCCTTTAACACCAGAGATTGAAAAGATAAAAAATTTGATTGATAAAAATTTAATCAAGTAGCAAACTTAGTTCAAACTAAACAGCGTCATCTTCTCTTCACCCTTTTTTTGATCAAGGTCAGGAATTCCTGTTCAGTAATTATCCTTATGCCCAGTTTTTTCGCCTGCTCATATTTAGAACCAGGCGCTTTACCAACAACGATAAAATCGGTTTTTTTCAAGACACTCGAAGATGAATGTCCGCCGAGCGTACGCACACTCTCCTGAGCTTCATTTCTTGTCATTGAAGTCAATTCGCCAGTGAAGACAAACGTCTTGCCTTGTAGGGGTTGAGTTGTCGAACGTTCTTCTGTTCGGAACTGTAATCCATGTTTTTTAAGGTTAGTAATGAGTTGTAAATTTTTTTTGCTTTTAAAGTAATTTATAATACTTTCGGCTACAATACTACCAATCCCTTGTATTTTTGATAAACGTTCACTGTCTGCTTTAATAATATTGTCAACCGATTTCAATTCTTTGATAAGTAGATGCGATGCCTTTATACCAATATTTGGTATACCGAGTGCATATAAGACATTAGTAAAATCTCTCTTCTTGCTCTCGCCAAGTGCGTGTATCAAGTTATCTGCTGATTTTTCAGCCATACGTTCCAAACTAGCGAGTGTTTTTTTATCGAGTTTATAAATGTCATCGAAACCTTTTACAAGATGGGTATCAACAAGTTTATCAACTAATACTTGACCCAGCCCTTCTATGTCCATTGCCTGACGTGAGGCAAAATGGAGTATCGATTTCTTTACCTGTGCTGGACATGACGAATTCACACAACGCCAATCTGCTTCATCAGCAAGTCGATAAATTTGTTCGCCACAAATTGGACACACCCTTGGAAATCTAAATTTTTTCTCTTGCCCATTCCGTCGATTTTTGACAACACCGACAACTTTTGGAATTACTTCTCCACCCTTCTCAATAATTACATAGTCACTAATTCTTATATCTTTTCTTTTGATTTCATCCTCATTGTGCAAGGTTGCACGAGAAATTGTTGAGCCTGATAAAAATACTGGTTCAAGAATCGCAACTGGTGTTACACGACCAGTCCTGCCCACTTGGAGTCGAATATCAGTCAACTGTGTAATCGCTTGTTTTGCAGGATATTTGTAAGCAATTGCCCAACGCGGACTTTTTATCGTGTTGCCGAGTGTTCTCCGATTGCGAAAATCATCGACTTTAATGACTAATCCATCAACCTCATAGTCGAGCTTCTCACGTTTATGCTGCCATTCTTTTATTGCGTGAATTACCTCTTCGATGTTTGCACATAACGTCATAAAGGGTATAATCTTGAAACCACACGTGCCAAGTTTTTCTAATGTTGTTGAATGCGATTGATACTGAGGACCGGGTTGTTGAGGAATAGTATGGACAAATATATCGAGCCCTCGTTTTACCACCTCTTTTGAATCGAGCAATTTTAAAGTACCAGCTGCAGCATTACGAGGGTTTGCGAAGATTGGTTCACCCTTTTCTTCTCTATCCTTGTTAAGTTTTATAAACCACTGTTTTGCTAAGAATACCTCTCCCCGTACTTCGATATTCATCAGTTCTCTATCATCGGTCAAGAGCTGTAGAGGAATTGTTTTGATTGTCTTCAAATTCTGTGTAATATCATCACCATGAAAACCATCTCCCCTCGTTGCTCCAAGAACAAATTTTCCATTTCTATAGTGTAAAGCAACAGCAACACCATCCACTTTCAATGTTACTTCATACCTCACAGTTTTAGCAAGAGCCTTTTTTACTCTCTTATCGAATTCTCTCACTTCACTCTCAGAATACGTATTATCCAGACTCAACATTTTTATGTGATGCTCAACAGCCTTGAATTCTTTTAAAGGAGCACCACCGATACGTTGGGTTGGCGAATCTGGTGTAATGAGCTGGGGAAATTGCTGTTCCAACTCCTTAAGTTCTGCGTATAGCTTGTCATACTCATAATCGCTTATAATTGGCTTGTTCAATACATAGTAGAGGTAATTATGTTTGTTTATTTGTTGTCTCAACCGCCCGATCTGTTTCTTTGCTTCACTAAGTGTCACAAATTATTATATTTACAGGCCTATGTAAGTCAAGATTGAGAGACATGAATGTATGTATTTATTGACAAAGAGAGAGTTTTATATACAATTATCTGATGCCTAAAAGAGTAGATTTCCTCGTTGTAGGCTCAGGCATTGCAGGACTCACCTTTGCAACCAAAGTAGCTCACCTTGGTGAGACACTTATCCTGACCAAAAAGAGAAAAGCTGATACGAACACCAACTACGCCCAAGGTGGTATTGCCGCTGTTTTTGGTAAAGATGATTCATTCAAGAACCACATAAAGGATACTCTGATGGTTGGTGAAGGGCTTTGCCATTGTAAGGCAGTAGAAATAATGGTCAAACAGGGACCACGACTGGTTAAGGAACTACATGATATGGGTTGTCGTTTTTCAACGAGTAATGGCAAAACATTTGATCTTGGTAAGGAAGGAGGACATTCACAGCGACGGATTGTGCACGCAAAAGACTTCACAGGTTGGGAAATTGAAAGAATATTGCTCGAAGAGGCAAAAAAAGAAGGTGTCACTATAAGTGAAAATGAAATCGTCCTTGACCTTATTATACAGCATGAAAAATGTATAGGAATATACTACTTCGAGGCTGATACGCAAAAAATTAACACCCTCTTTGCCAATGTAACTGTCCTTGCAACTGGAGGTGCTGGTCAAGTCTATCTTCATACAACGAATCCATCCATTGCAACAGGCGATGGTATCGCCATGGCATATCGAGCTGGAGCAAAAATCGCTAATATGGAATTTGTTCAGTTTCACCCTACGGCTGTCTATAATATAAAAATCGAAGGACGTTCATTCCTTATATCAGAAGCAGTACGAGGCGAGGGTGGTGTATTAAAAACCAAGGATGGTGTGCCATTTATGCACAAATATAGTCATTCTGGTAATCTTGCGCCACGTGATGTTGTTGCACGTGCATGTGTATCAGAAATGTTAAAAACTGAAGCAAAGTATGTATTGCTTGATATTTCTCATCGCAGAGCTGCCTTCATAAAAAAACGCTTTCCTACTATTTATGAGACATGCCTCCGTTGGGGCATTGATGTTACCCGTGAACCGATCCCTGTAGTTCCGACAGCTCATTATCTCTGCGGTGGTATTCTGGTCAATACGTGGGGTGAATCATCTATCCCTCGATTATTTGCACTTGGAGAATGTGCATGTACAGGTGTACATGGCGCAAATCGGTTAGCATCAAATTCACTACTCGAAGCACTCGTTTTCGCCACTCGGGCGTCACAAAAGATTAAGAGTGTTAAAAGTATGAAGATACATAAACACTTCAAAATGAAAAAAGCTGCTGCACGCATAGGTCCTAACTTCAAGTTGGCAATAAAAGAATTAATGCATCAGTATTGTGGAGTCATTAAAACTGAATATGGATTGGAGGAAGCGAAACACTCGATCGACCGGTACTCACAGCAGTTTGATGATGGAATTCACCTCATTAATGCTGAATCACGCAATATTACCGACGTCGCAAAACTTATCATCGAGTCTGCTTTATTACGTAAGGAATCGAGAGGCTTGCATTATATCCAAGAATATCCACATAAAAACAAAAAATTCTTAAAAGATACTATTGTAAAAAAAGAACAGTGATATGAATAGCGGTGAACAATTGTACACTGGTCTACACAACCGCATATGCACAATACATTTCATTCCATTTATGTTTATATCTTTTTAAAAAAGGAAAGGAGCATGGAACAGGGAGAAATTGAAGTATTATTGGAAGTGGGCCAATCATATCTTTTAAATAAAGAGTATGAAAAGGCGATAATTAAATTTAGTGAGGCACTGAAAATGAATCCTCATGAACCTGAAGTTTATTACTACTTAGGACTTGCATATGAAGGTGCTGAAAAACTACCAGAAGCGATAAAAATGTACGAAAAAACATTAACCCTCGATAAGAGTTTTAGCAATGCTGAAATGCGACTCAAGGAACTTAAGCAAAAAATCGCAGAAAAAAATGCTGAGAAGAAAAAAGACTAGCCAATTTTATCATGATTTGTCCACGTTGTGGTCATCGAATGAAAGAAATAAAGGGAATACACCACAAAAAAAGAAATGGGTTTGCCATAATTGTCGATTTATCCGATTTGTTAATCTGAAAAAGAAGGAGAAAAACTTATTGACAAATTCTAAATTTTAATTATCATTTAATAAGAAATGGAGAATTACTATTCAATATTAGGTGTTTCAAATACTGCGACACAGAGTGAAATTAAACGGTCGTATATAAGACTTGCCCAAAAATATCATCCTGACCATATCACTGATAAACAAAAAAAACAACATGCCCATGAGCAATTTGCGAAAATTACTGCTGCCTACCGTACACTATCTGATGAAAAATTAAGAGGCGAATATGATAAATCGTTAGAAAGTGGTGCGAAACCAAAAGATAATGCACGGGAAATTCAAGCAAAAAATGCTTTCATGAGAGCAATCGCCTTTTTAAAACAGGGTGATCCTTGGCGAGCTACTAATCTATTACGCATTGCATGTAGATATAACTCGCAACCACTCTACATTTCATATTTAGGTCTCGCTCTTGTTTATACAAAGCAATACAAAAATGAAGGGTTTGAAAAATTATCCCAGGCAATAAAAGAATTGATGTTCAATCCAATCTTATATGTAAATCTCGGATTAGCACATGAATTTGTCGGTAACAGATCAGAAGCCCTGCAGGCATACTATGAAGCTATTAATTGGGATTCAAAAAACAAAACAGCGAAGTCAGGGATTGAGAGATTACAGCAACAAAAGAAGGGTTTTTTCTCTAAATTATTTGGGGGTAGAAAGTGAAAAAAACTAATGTATTGAACCTTCTTGAGGAACTGTGCCAAAAACTATCAATAACTGTAAAATACGATAAATTCTTTGGTCACGGTGGATACTGTCGATTGAGAGATAAATCTTTTTTCATTATCAATGAACGATTATCAAGCGATGCTAAGGAAGAAATATTCATCGACGAATTAAAATTTTTTGATCTAAATAACATCTCTGTGCCGGATAAATTAAGAGAGTTGTTCAATAAAAAGTAATGTGGATCATTGTGCTTGTTTTTCTTGGAGTTTTCTTCTGGTTCTGTAATCTGGGAGTATTGGTCTTAACACGGGATTGGCCGTTGCTCCTTATATTTTTTGGCATTCTTAATATGTATGGTTTGTTCAGAAGAAATAAAAAAGAAGCTATTATTCAAGATTTAGAGAAAGGAAAAATTACTCCACAAGAAGCTGAAGAGAAACTGAAAAAATAATTAGGTAATTAGCTGATAAGGTAAATAGGTAGTGATTATCAGATTATTAAGATATCAGTAATTTTTTGGTTACCTGATTTTGCCTGTTGTCCATTGCCTTGATTTTCTTAAATTTTGCTATACTTATCTTACTTCTCGTCTCTTATTTCACCAACCAATTCTTCAATTAAATCTTCAAGAGTTACAATTCCGATAGTGCGGTTATTATCACGCACAATTGCTATGTGTTCTCCTTTCTGCTTCATTGTCAAAAATATTGACATACAGCGTTCATCACGCTTCACAAAGAATGGTTTCCTCAATGTAACCTTATTCATGTAAAAATAATCTTTTATATTGAAGAAGCCAATAATATTCTCACGGTGTTCTCTATAAACAGGTATCCTGGTATAGATTCTTCCCTCTTTTTGTACGATTGTTTCTATCTCGACCCCTTTTTTGCATAAAAATGCAGTATCTAAAGGTATCATCACATCAGCGACAATTCGTTTTGAAAAATCAAAGAGCCGCGATGCAAATCTACTCGATGCTTCCTCATATTCACTCATTGCATACACAATATCCAATCTTCGAATTGACGCTGCTTTGGTCTCACTTTGGAAGATGCGTGCAATCGACTTCGACAAAGTAGCAAATAGATGCACAATTGGATACGTTATAATTTCAACATAATAAATTATACTACTGAATAAAATCATTGTTCTTTCAGGATTTGTGAGAGCCATTGATTTGGGAATGAACTGTCCAATGATCAATGAAAAAAGTGATAGCAAAACTGTTGAAATGATGGCACCACTACTACCAAGACAATCAATGAAGTACTTTGCGAATACTGTAGAGGCAACGACAATAATGAAATTCTCACAAAGTAGTGTTGTTGTAAAAAAGCGCTCCGGAGCAAAAAGAAATGTACTTGTTCGTAGTGCCCACATTTTTTTCTCGCGTTTAGCCCTGAGTACCCTCATCCGGTCAATACTTATAAAGCCAGTTTCACTAGCAGTAAAGATCCCTCCAAAGAGAATCAAAATAAAAGGAATAATCAAATATACCATTAAATTACCTTTTTGATTAAAACACGTTCTATAATTCGATCATGCATTTCCTCAACAGTAACCTCGAGATTACCAAAATTGAATTTTTCATGTTCCTTTGGAATTCTATCAAGATAATTAAGGATAAAACCAGAGAGTCTCGCCCCCTCTTCTGCAAAAGGTTCAATATTAAGAAGACGTGATAATTCACCGATACTTATATCGCCTTCAAATAGGTACGTATCCAATGAAATTTTTTCATAAGGTAAATCATCGTGTTCGTCATATTCATCGATGATTTCACCGAAAAGTGATTCCAAAATATCTTCTAGTGTTACGATTCCAGAGAAATTACCAAATTCATCAACCACAACACTGATATGAATACCATTTTTTCTGAATTCACCTAAGAGGTTATCAATATTCTTCGTTTCTGGAACGACGTATGGCTCACGCATTAATGTGCCTACACTAACAATCGTGCTTTGTTTCTTAACAATTTGTCGTATAAACAAATCCTTCGCATATAGTATACCTGCAACATTTCCCTTTTTATCAAATACGCATATCCTGGAATGCTTTGATGAACTAACAATCTTTTTTGCCTCCTCCGTGTCTGCGTCAATATCGACTCCAACGACTTTCTGTCGAGGAGTCATAATTTGATTCACCTTCATTTTTCCAAACTTGAGAATTCGATAGCCAAATCGTTCTTCACCTTCGTCCAAGACTTTAAATTTCTTAGCTTCACTCAACATGAGTTTTATTTCCTTATCAGAAATGGTTTCATGCCCTTTTTTATATGGTATAATTTTGTGTGTAATAATTTCCATAAGGCTCGATATCGGATTAAATATATTGGTGAGATAGTTAATAGTACTTCCAAATTTTAAGGCAAAGAATTCTGCATTAGATATTGCAATGGTTTTCGGTGTGATTTCACCAATAATAAGAAGCAATGACGTCATAATGATAAATTCTATAATAAAAGACAGAGTCGGTGAAAACTGGTATTGTGTGATGATACGAATGAGAATAATCGCACCAATTGAAGAAGCACCAATGTTAACAAGCAGATTTGCCAAAAGTATTGACGCCAATGTTTTACCTGATTTCTTTTTAATCTTTTCAAGCATAACAGAACCTTGTCTGTTTTCAGATATCAATGTCTTGATCCTGAAACGAGAGATTGAAAAGATAGCAGCCTCCATGCCAGAAAAGAAGGAACTCAAAACAAGAAATGTGAATAGTAGAAGTATATAAATAATCATACTATAAAACCGATACGTAATAAGAACATTTGTCTTCCATTAATTTTTCCTGTTTTCGCTTTTGGTGATTATACCCAATGATATGGAGAAGACCATGTGCAATGAAATAATAAACTTCTCTATGAGTTTTTGCCTTATCTGCTGAAACGTAAATTTCTGAGACATCACCAAAATTAAAAGATATAACATTTGTCGGAGAATTTTGTTTCAAAAACATCCGATTTAATTTTTTTAAATGGTTGTTATCAGCAATGATTATATTAAGTATATTTAAGTGATATTTTTCTTCACGTATAATTTTCTTAACGAGCCGAATAATTGTCTTTTTGTCAACCTGTAATTTGCTCTGTAAGGTAAATACATTTATTTCCATGTCACAAACACCTCACTCGGATTAATATCGTAGGATAAATAGGTCTTCTTGTGAGCTATTCAACCAATCACTATACCATGCTAATTCGATGTTGCGCTATCGTAGTCAATTCGTGCGTGGAATATTCCTGTAAGAATTGGAAGAAATGCAGTACTGATGTGTGCTAAATCGCTTCGTGCTATTGGACAATCATCCAATTGGCCATCATCAAATTTTCTCGCAATACTATCCCGGACTATCTTTTGTAATTTCGTTACGGTGATAGATTTGTCACTTCGCGCCGATGCCTCTATGCTGTCAGCGAGCATTACGAGCGCAGCTTCCTTTGTCTTTGGTTTCGGACCAGGGTAGCGAAATGAATCCTGATTAGTATCAACTGAAATATGCAGTGCTTTTCTATAAAATGACTCAATGGTTGTTGTACCATGATGTTGTTCGATAATATCATTCAATTTCTTAGGCAACTTCATCTTCTTTGCCATCTCGATACCATCTTTCACGTGCGAAATAATAACTAAAACACTCATCTGTGGTTTTAAATTATCATGTGGGTTCTTCACTCCTATCTGATTTTCAATGAAATATTCTGGTTTTTTGAGCTTGCCGATATCGTGATAGTACGCGCCGACCCTGGCAAGAATCGGATCAGCACCAATTGCGTTAGCCCCTGCTTCAGCAAGACTACCGACGACAATTGAATGGTGATAAGTACCTGCTGCCTCAATCGCCATTTCTTTAAATAAGGGAAGGTTCAAATTACCGAGTTCCAAGAGGGTTAAATCAGTCGTGAAATCGAATACTTTTTCAAAAAGCGGCAAGAAAAGTGCAAGACTCACACTCGCTAAAATACTGTTTAAGATTCCCATACCGACATGGAGGATATCAACGTATCCTTTCAACAAGTACATATCAATAAAGAGAATTGTAATAAGATTTGCTATAGCAACATACAATAATGGCCTATAGAGAGACAATCGAGAATCTATTGTCTGGATCGAAAACGCGGCAACAATACCGCTAATAAATAGATATATAAAAATCGGTATAGAGTTTAATGTAAAACTAAAAACAGCAGCAAAGACAATAGTAAAAATAATCGATGTGTAGAGGTTAAAATAGAGAGCGCAGATAAAGATGAAAAATGCTATTGGTAGTAAATAGATCGTATTTGTTTCATAGGTAATTTTGCCAATCACTAAATATATTGTTGAGAGCAGTGCAATGAGATAGAGTGCTTTTTGCTCGAACATATGAGACTTTGTTATCTTATCAAAATGATATAATAAGAGAATCATCGAAAGGAATAAAACATTACGAAATAGTATAGTCCGTAATACTTCCCACGCACCAATCGAGATATAGGTTTTCTCAAGCGCGAATATCTTTACCATTGCCTCAGCGGTTACTCGTTTATGCTTTTCGACAATAAGCTCTCCTTTTAATACTTGTCCCTTTGTCTTAGGGACATTCGCAAAAACCTCATCTATCCGTAACTCGGTTTTTTTCTCACTGAATGTAACATTCGGTTGAAGGAAAAATTTAATGAGGTTTCTATATTCCTGTCGTTCGTCGAGTGTTGCTACATTCTCCGCCTCAGTCAACGAATACAACTGATCAATTGATTCAACCATTTCTTTATTACCACTCACGATTGTAATTATTCTGAACTCTGGTGACTTATTTTCAACAATACCACGGGCATACAGATCGTTCAGCTTAGTACTAACTTTTTGCAAAGTCTCTCGGTAATTACCTCTCAATAAATACTTGATAATACCATTAGTGAGTGCATACTCTTTTTGAACAAGACCAACCAGGGAATCATCTTTTATTTTTAATTTTTTTAACGAATCAATGAGATACTCGAGTGTTGCGATTTTTTTATTCACCGTTTTAGATACTGAATTATCCAATTCAAAAACTGGTGGAATCCTTCGTGCTATCTCCCCCCTCTCTTCAAAGAGTTCTTGCTCAGTTTTTGGAATATAAAAGTCATAGGGTGCTATAATATTAGCGGATGATATTTCCCCTTCATTAACGTTAAATTTAACTGGAGCAAGAGGAGGCAGAAAAATAATATTCAATAAGAGAAGAATGCCTATTAAAATTAATACCTTATGTTGAATTTTTAGTTTCATATGCTTTAATTATCTTCTGGACCAAGTTATGTCGTACAACATCTTTTTCGCTCAGGTAGACAAATTTTATACCAGAAATATTTTTCAATAAATGTTGTATCTCAATGAGTCCTGAAAAGATGTTTGGCGGAAGATCTACTTGGGTGATGTCACCGGTAACGACAACCTTCGACCGCCATCCCATACGTGTCAAAAACATCTTCATTTGCATACCAGTTGTGTTTTGAGCTTCATCCAGAATAATAAGTGCATCATTTAATGTTCTTCCCCGCATGTATGCGAGTGGCGCGACCTCAATAACTTTTAAATCAAGATATTTTTTCATACGATCATAGGGCAAAAAATCATTAAGTGCATCATAGAGTGGTCGAAGATAAGGATCAACTTTTTCTTCAATAGCTCCTGGCAGGAATCCTAAAGATTCACCAGCCTCAACAGCTGGCCGGGTAAGTATTATCCTTTCCACCTTTTTCTCCATTAAATACGATACTGCCATAGCGACACCGAGATATGTCTTACCAGTACCTGCAGGCCCAATACTTACTGTAATATCATATTTATCTATCGCTTCGATATATTCTGCTTGGCCAGGTGTTTTTGCCCGCACGAGTCTCTTGGGAGTTGTGACAGAAAATGGCTCTTTTTCTCTCTTCTTTTTATCCTGTCCAGATTCGCTGTAAGCTCTGTCTGCCATTTCTCTCAACTTGTTCTGGATGACTTTTTTCGCCTCTTGTATTTTCTTCGCATTTCCTTTCAAGTAGATGCATTCATCACGCATCGTTACCGTGATATTGAATTCTCTTTGCACTTTTCTCAAAAACTCATCTTGGAAACCGGCGAGGAGCGTAGGTTCAAAACCGGAAGTAGGTATTGATATCTTCACATCGAAGGGAGGGGCAGAACTTAGCCCCTCCCAAATAGTTTATTCATGAGGTATTACAAATTTCTGTTTTGGATAAATCCAATCAGGATCTTTAATTTTACCTTTGTTAGCCTCATAAATTTCTGGCCATCTTCGTGCATCAGAATAAATCGAAAGATATGAAGCAATCAATGCAAGATAATCACCAGATTTAACAGTATACTCATCGAGGTATGGTATAAGCAAAATCCATCCTGGATAAATAAGATTAGCGTTCTTAATCTTATTCTTATTTGCCTCATAAATCATAGGCCACTTTGAACAGGCATTATATACGTTGCGTTTCGCTGCAATAGTGCAAAGCCAGTCTCCTTCAACGACTGTGTACCGACCATATTGACACTGTTTCCATGTCTCCGCGAGTTCGTCATATGTTGCTTGTAGCTCATCACGACGGGCTTCAAGATCAGCTACTTCTGACTCCAATGCCTCAATATTAGCTTCGAGTTCTGCAATTGTTGCCTCTGCTTCGGCCAATTGTTCTTGTATCATAGCCAGTTCAGCCTGCGCTTCTTTTTCTGTCATTTTTTCTTGAGCAAATCCAGTGATCGGGACTAGCAAGCATAGAATAAAGGTTGTGGTTAGCAGGTGTCTCATTTCACCCTCCCTTTGCAGCGAGTATTAATTTTATCTTGAAGCACGCCAATGTCGCTCTCGAGTTTCTCTATATCAGCGGTAAGATCTGCCATCATCGCCTCTAATGTTCCTTGTTCTTCTGTTAGTTCTGTGATTTTTGCCTCAGCAGCTTCTAAAGCAGCTCTGGCTTCTGCGAGTGCATTCAGTGTTTCCTTTGTGGCCATCTTTGGTCCACAGCCAATGACCACGATGGCAAGGAGAACCAATGCAAGTGTCTTTTTCATAGTGCCTCCTCCTTAGATCTGTAGTTTATACTAAATCATATCCATAATTACGCAAATGTCAATAGCCAAATTTGTAGACAGAGAGAGCAAATATAGTCCTCGCTTCGTGTGTGTCAAATAGTTGACTTTTCTGTAATTCTGGGTATCATCTACTATGGCGAATTATGCAGTCATAGTTGCTGCTGGCAGAAGCACGAGATTTGGTCAAACAAAGCAATTTTATCCATTCAAGGGACGGCCCCTCATACTCTATGCACTCGACCCTTTTGAAACCAATGCGCATATCAATGATATTATCGTTGTTGTCCCCAGACAGAGAATTACCTACACGAGGTACCTCATCAAGAAATGGGGATATAAAAAGATTCGGCATATTGTCGCTGGAGGCACACGAAGGCAGGATTCAGTACTCTGTGGTCTCAATACACTGAAGAGGCAATCTGGTATTGTTGCTATCCATGATGGTTGTAGACCTATTGGTGTATCGAACCTCATCAGCCGTGGTATTAAACTCTGCTATAAATATCAGGCAGTAATCTTTGGTATTCTTGTACATGACACGATTAAACGTGTAAAAAAATATCGTGTCCAGAACACTGTATCACGGAGTAATCTCTATCTTATCCAGACGCCTCAATTCTTCAGTATAAATTTAATAAAACGAGCGTATGCGCAAGCAGACCTCTCTATTGATTATACTGATGAAGCAGCTATCCTCGAGTCACTCGGCTGGCCAGTATACTGCTTTACAGGGAATCGTTTTAACATAAAAATTACTGAGGTAAGTGATTTAAGAACTATAAATACACTGTTACCATGAAGAAAATAATTATCTTAGGTTCTACTGGATCTATCGGCCGTAATGCAATAAAAGTACTTAATAATCTGAACCAATTCAAGATAGTAGGACTTGCGGCCTATAATAATTACCAGCTACTTGCAAGGCAAGCACGATGCACACAGCCAAAGATGGTGACAATAGTAAATAAACAACACTATAAGCGCCTTAAGCAGAAACTGCGCAGCGTGACAATCACCTGTGGAGAACAGGGAATTACTGATATGGTTGAGAGTACGGGTGCAAATGTGATAATTTGTGCATTCGCACGTGCGATCGGTATATGGGGTGTTGTGGAGGCAATCAAGAGGAAAATGAGGATTTGTCTCGCTACAAAGGAAATATTGGTAAGTTTCGGCGATATTATAATGGATTTGGTCAAAAAACATGGGGTAGAATTATATCCTATAGACAGTGAACACTCTGCAATCTACCAATGTCTCGAAGGCAGAAAGAAGGAAGAGGTGAAAAACATTATATT
>Ga0111226_1071_pt1 | contig 18662 bp, 20 predicted proteins | sample DeeMarSWOR152_54_FD_80390 | JGI IMG/M metagenome (GOLD analysis project Ga0111226, IMG submission 80390) | candidate division TA06 bacterium DG_78 | reverse complement strand
CGATGATTGTGTGTTTGAGATATATGGGTACACCTGCCCGCTTTATCTTTGCTGCATGGACATAGTAACCACCAACTTTATCGAGGATTTCTACGATTGCTGCGACTTCTACACGTGCCTGTAGTAATTGATAGGGGACAATCAATCCGATATTGCCCGAGCCAATAACTACTGCTCGTTTTCCAGGGATCACACCATATACATTCATCATCGTCTGGACTGCACCAGCACCATAGACCCCTGGTAAATCTGAATTTTCAAAGGCGAGCATATTTTCACTCGCACCTGTTGCAAAGATATACCGTTTTGCCTTCACCTGAAAGAGGCTGCTTTCATTTAGTACACCGAGACTATCGTCATCATAATAGCCAACAACGGTAGCATTGAGCAGAGTCTTTATGCCTAATTCCTTAACCTTGTCAGATAGTATTTCACCAATAGTAAATCCCCGAACACCACAATAGTGTGTCTTTGAGCCAAAGAATTTATGGGTTTGTTTTATTAACTGACCGCCGAGAATTGGATTATCATCAATGAGTAGTACCTCAGCACCCAATTCTTTTGCGATAATTGCTGATTCTAAACCAGCTGGTCCACCACCAATAACACAGATATCAATGTCTTTGTCTGGAAGCTGATATTTGTTATCTGTCATCTATTTTAGATCTTTCCTCGGCCTTTTTGCCTACGCACCTTCATTCCTTGTTTCAACGGTTCCACACAAACCATGACATTTGGCTTGCCATCAACTTCCATGAGGCATGATGAACACTTGCCGACTGCGCAGAAAAACCCTCGTGGTCGATTGTATTTTTCTGAATAACTGAGAACTTTACAACCCGCCGCATGCAAAGCGGCTGCAATGGGCAATCCTTCATACCCTTCGATTTCCTTTCCTTCAAAATAGAATTTTACTTTTTTACCACGCTTGAATTCGAGAATAGGGTGGTTAATTAAATAGCCGTTCATTACGCTGTAAAATATTTGACCGCATTTTTGAATATCTGCAATCCATCACCATGTTCATTCACTTTCTCTCGGGTATGAAGGGGGTGCTGAAAACGAGAAATATTGCGCTCAGGATGAGGCATTAAGCCTAAAATTCGTCCTGTGGGATCGGTAATTCCGGCAATATCGAGCACTGATCCATTCGGATTAACTGGATAGGCACCTGACTCACCGTTTTTATCTACATACTGAAACACGATGAGCTTCTGTATTTCTTTTAAAACGTTCTCATCTTTGACAACAAACTTTCCTTCGGCATGGGCAACCGGTAGAGTAATGATTGTTTTCATCCCTCGCGTAAATACCGAACGCTCACTATTTACTTTCAGATAAACCCAGCGGTCCTCAAATCGTTCAGAATCATTGGCAACGAGGCTCGCTGATTGCTTTTCAAAATAGTTTTCAAAGCAGGGAAGGATGCCGCATTTGACAAGGACCTGAAATCCATTACAGATTCCAATGATTAAGTTTTTCTTTTCAATAAATTCCTTGAAGTTGTCGCGGAGCTTGTATTTGATCTCATTAGCGAGAATCTTACCTGCAGCAACATCATCACCATAGGTAAAACCTCCGGGCAGGGTGATAATCTGGTAGTCGAGGATATTCTTTTTCTTTATTTCATCGATGTAGACGCGCTCAGCACGTGCGCCTGCTTTTTCAAAGGCGTAGGCGGTTTCTACATCACAATTTGTACCAGCGGTTCTAACAATTAAGACCTTTGGGTTCACTGTTTAGTGAAGTGTGCTCTGATCATTTGAAGGTAAACGTCATGCCTTCAGCAGCTGCCTTAATGTTGTATTTAGGGTATTTTCTCCTCATTTTTTTAAGAATAGTATTAATAGATATATCACTGCTTGAAGGATCATGATGTGTGAAGACAATATTTTTGATTTTCGCATCTTGAACGAGCTTCATAACCTGGGTATATGTTGAATGTCCATATCCTTTCTTTGATTTATATACGTTGTTAGTATATTGTGCGTCATGAATAAGTAATTTTGTTTTTTTGACAAAATTCACAAATTTTCTATACGGCGTGTGTGTTTGTTCTGCAAAAAGTTCATTGTCAGTCAAGAATGCTACACTATTTTTGCCTTCGGTGAGTTTAATACCCAAGGTATAATTGGGATGATTATTGATAATTGTTTCAATTTTTAAACTCCCGATTTTAAATTTTTTCTTTAAACTTTTGTACACAATTTTTGACGGCAGGTCTGCCATTGTTACCGGCCAGTAAGGTTTGGTCATTTGGTATGAGAGGGCTTTTTTCGCCGAAGCTTCTTTTTTATGACCATAGATATTCAAAACTGATTTCTTTAAAAATATTGGTATAAACATAGGGATTCCCTGTATATGATCCCAATGGTAATGAGTAAAAATTAAACTTATCTTTTTTATTTTGCTTTTCAAAAGATAATCACCTACCTGCCTGATTCCTGTCCCAGCATCGATGACCACTGCATCACCAGCGCGTGATTCGACGTATAGACACGTTGTGTTACCGCCATATTTTTGAGTTGCTTTATTGGATACAGCTATTGATCCCCTTGTCCCATACAGTTTTATAAACATCGCTTACTTTTCCTGTTTTTCTTTTGTTTTTTGAGACATCCGGCAATTGCCTTCAAAAAATACACCGTCTTTGATGATTATTCCTTTGCAGACAATATCACCTGCCACCCGTGCTCCACTTTGGAGCTCGACTATCTCATGTGCAGTGACATTGCCCTGGACTTGTCCTCCGATGATTGCCGATTTACAAACGATGGTGCCTTTCACAACTGCATCTCTGCCGACGATTAAGCTATCTTTGGCTGTTATGTTACCTTCGACTGTACCGTCGATTTTCGTCGCACCATCTACTTTAATGTCACCATTTATTACGGTACTTTTCCCGATAATGCTGTCAATTTTATCATCTCTATCCATCCATCCTCCTTTAGGATGTTCAGAATGTATTTAATAGTAATTATATCTAAAAATTTAAATATGTCAACCATAGCGCCAACGGGATTCGAACCCGTGATCTTCGCCTTGAGAGGGCGACGTCCTAGTCCAGACTAGACGATGGCGCCTCTACCTATAGTGGCTATTATACGAGGTTTTCATGAAATGTCAACATCAGATTTCTAATTCTTCTGGGGTAGACAACAACAGAATTTTTAATATAATAAACCAGATGAAGGTTTCAGTTATTGTGCCCGTATTTAATGAGATACATGATATTGAGGCGATTTTGCGTGCAGTAGCAGGGGTCAATATCGATAGCGAAATCATTGTGGTAGACGATTATTCAACAGATGGGACGCGGGATTATTTGCGAACAAAAAAAGGAATAAAGACGATCTTCCACAATAAAAACATGGGTAAAGGAGCTGCAATTCGGTCTGGATTGGGTATTACGCAAGGTCGTGTTGTCATTATTCAAGATGCTGATTTGGAATATTCTCCTGGTGAATATCCGAAGCTTCTCACGCCGATCCAAGAAGCGAGTGCTAAGGTAGTCTATGGTTCTCGTGTCATGGGTAAGGGGGAATTTCTGGCATTGAGTTATATTGCAAACCGTTTTTTAACGCTGTTGACGAATCTCTTATACAAGAGTCACTTAACAGATTTTGAAGAGAGGCGAAAAAATCACCGAGTTACCGATAACCTACAGAGGTAGAAGAAAAGGAAAAAAAATCGGTCCTAAAGATGGTATCCAAGCAGTCTGGAATATTGTAAAGTGGAAGTTCAAAAAATGAGAAACAGGTATCGATTATATACGTTTCGATATATGTAATTTAGTTATTATATCACTGTACATATAGGTAATACGCTCCCAACTGTAGTATTTTGACACAAATGTTCTGGCATGCCTGCCGAGCGCTGTTCTTCTTTTTTCGTCACGGAGCAGCCTGATTATGGTTTGGGCAAAGCCGAGATTATTACCTTCGGGCAGCAATTTACCATTTTTTCCATCTTTAACAGCAGCTGGAATGCCATCGACACTAAAGGCGACCACTGGTAACTCGTGCATTGCTGATTCAAGAGCTACAATACCAAATCCCTCACAATCACCTTCTATACGCTGATTCGGCATTATAAATACATCTGATATGGTGTAGAGCTGTCGGAGCAATATGGTTCTGTCTGTTACTTCTCCACAAAAGTGGATATGTTTTTGTAGGCAATGTTTTTCTATGGCGTGGAGGATTTTGGCTTTCTCCTCCTTTGCCTCTTTTTTTCTGGATTCGCCAACGATGAGAAATACAGCATTGGGAATACTGCGGATGACTATTGGTAATATATTCTCAATAAAGTTCGAAAGACCTTTTTTCTTCACAAGACGGGATACAGACAAAACAATTTTCGTGTTTCTTAAATTGATGCCATAGGTTTTTTCAATATGATTGCGTGCATCTTCTCTATCCAATACATGTTCATAGAGTGCAATGTTTATTCCATTAGGAATAGCAAAGAGTCTTTCATCGATAAATCCTCTTGTTCCGAGATGTTGTTTTAGAAAAGAACTTACACATACAATCCCATCCAACTTTTTGGCTAAGGGTATTACAGTAGTGGAGTACAATACATTATTAAAAAATGCATCTTTTCCATGAGACATTGCGAGAGTTTTCTTTCTAAAAAGGTACTTGAATAATACGACTAATGGAGATAGTGATAAATCTCCCATTTGAACAATATCGACGTGATATTTTAAGCAATAATATGAACCTTTTACTATTGCTTTAATAAAAAATAACGGTAAGAGCGGTAATCCGTGTGACCACGATATCAAATACACCTCGTGGATTTTTTTTAATGCATAATAAAATTCATAACTCTGCTGCTCCATCCCACCGACAGATGGAGGAAATGTCCTCGTAATATATAAGATTTTCATACGTTAGGTCGTGTTAATTGGTATATATTTTTTGAGGAATGAAAGATTTGATGAAAACGTACTGGTGTAATTTTCTTCTGCTATTAATTTTTAACATAACCTCACTTCGTTCGGTTTCGATTACAGTGATAAACAAATAAGATTACAGCGATACGCAAACTTTAGCAATCTGTGTAATCAAATTTTATCTCCGTAATCAAAGGTATTGGGATTTTTCAAATTCCAATACCCCTTGATTATAGTTACAATTTAGGGCAAGTCAAGAAGTGGAGCTGTTGGATTCTTGTGTAACATATATTTCATGACTGCTGGAATGCGTATACTACGTGAATTACTTTACAAATTGGGAATTTTTAGTATAATTACCAGGAGAAGATAGCAAGAGGAGGATAAAAGCGGACAGAGCATAAAAAAATATGAAGCGTACAATTGAGGCTTTACTCATTGCTACTGACGAGCCGCTCTCGATACAAAAGATAGCGGAGATCGTAGGCATACCACAAGATGATATTCGACGATACGTCGACGAGTTAAATCAGGAGTACCGGACTACAGGACGGGCATTTGAAATAAAAGAGATTGCTGGTGGGTTTCAGATTTACACACTTTCAGAATTTGCCGACCAGGTTGGTGCGTTACACGATAGGAAAACAGGACTCTCGAAAGCAGCTCTTGAGACGTTGGCAATTATCGCCTACCATCAACCAATTACGCGTGGTGAAATAGAAAAGGTGAGGGGTGTTGATTCAACAGGTGTATTAATGACACTGCTGCAAAGAGGATTGATTAAGACGCGCGGAAGGCTACCCCTGCCTGGCAGGCCGATACAGTACGGGACAACCAAAGAGTTCTTGAGATATTTTGGGATAAAGGATATTATCGATCTCCCGAGAGAAGAGGATTTTGGTGATATGGTGCCTCATGAGTCTCTTGAGCAGACAGGATCACCGAATCTTCCAGCACCGCTTGGTCTTGTCGAAGATGTGGGTGAGCGTACAGAGAATGAGCAGAACGAGACTGATGACACTACGTAATTTGTATGGCACGTACCAAAGAAGAGATAAAACAGTTTCTTAACCGATTTGGCGTTGGTCCTATCGGATTTGGTGAGGTTCCTGGAGATGTTACGCTCTATGAGATACAGAATCAATTTCCCAGAGTTGTTGTTTTTGGATATCCACTCTCAGCATCTGTATTAGCGACAATAAAAGACCGTCCCACACTCATTTATAAACATCACTACAAAACAGTGAACTGGCTTCTCGATCAGACTGCCTACCATCTTGTTCGTTTCATTGAAGAATGGGGCAGCCAAGCGGTTGCTATTCCTGCTTCTCAAGTAGTGGATTGGAAGGAACAAAAAGGTCATGTATCGCATAGACTATTGGCACATGAGGCAGGATTGGGATTTATTGGTCGGAGCGGTTTACTCGTTCATCCTCAACATGGCGCTCAGGTTCGCTACGTTTCAGTCTTGACTGATGTAGATTTTGAACTGAGCAAAAAAATTGATGCAAATTGTGGTACATGTAAGAAATGCATTGAGGTCTGCCCAGCTCACGCGATCTCTGAGGACGGTGTTGATATACTACGCTGTTATGAGAAATTGAACGAGTTTGCAAAAATCAGGGGGATTGGTCAACATATATGTGGTGTCTGTGTGAAGGTGTGCGATGGCAAAAATTAAGACTCCTGAAAAAGTTCTGCCAATTACGGGACTGATTTATGTCGAAGAGTTTTCTGTTGACGAAGCACTTAAAAAATTTGCTGACGATGTCGGAGGAATTTTATTGAAATCAGGGAAAATCCCATTCACACATACTACATATTACAACAAAGAAATGGGTGGTACGCTCTTGCGTCAATGGGTTGCATTTGAAAAGTTGATAGATCCAGATTTTCTTGCTCACTTAAAAATTAAATCGAATCGTGTCGAAAATGAATATTTACATAAAAATGGTGGCAGACAAATAAATGTTGATCCTGGTTTAATTTCTATGAGTAATGTAATTCTTGCTTCAACCAAGAATTATTCGCATCGTATATATTTGGGTAAGGGTATTTATGGTGAGGTGACACTTATTTATAAAGGACACCAATTCAATCCCCTCGAATGGACGTATCCTGATTATCGCGAAAAGATTGCCCTTGATTTCTTCACTGAAGCGCGGGAGATGTTGAAAGAACGACTTGCCCCGTTAGAGATATAGGTGGAGGCATGTACTGTAACTATGTATTACAGAGCAAAAGGGATGGCAAGCTCTATACGGGTTCAGCCGGTGATTTACGGAAACGTTTCAAAGAACATAATTCTGGTAAGGTGGCATCAACAAGAGGGAGAGGTCCATTTAATTTGATATACTATGAGGCATGCCTAAACGAGCAAGATGCACGGGCACGAAAAAAATATTTAAAATCTGGGATGGGTAAACGTTATCTCAGGAATAGAGTGAAACGTTTCTTATCTCTAACGGGGTGAAGGGAGAGATAGATGTTTGAGTTGCAGGTAGAAGGAACCTTTTCCGCGGCCCATCAAGTGAGAGGCTATCCTGGCGATTGCGCTGGCGTTCATGGGCACACGTACAAGATAGAAGTTAGGATTAGGGTGGAGAAGCTTGATAAATTGGGTATGGCGATGGATTTCCGGCGTTTGAAAATGACGCTCAAGAGAATTTTAAAAGAATTAGATCATAAAAATTTAAATAAACTGAGTTTCTTTAAGAAACATAATGCCACAGCAGAGTGGGTAGCTGTATATATTTTTCAGAAAATGAAGAAAAAAATTAAGAGTGTAGCATCAATTACTGTTTGGGAAGGACCAAACAGTTCAGTTACATACCATGAAGATGGCGAATGAGCCGAATGAAAGCGAATAATTTAAATATTTATTTTTATCGCATACAGAACTCGTCATTGCGAGGAACGAAGTGACGAAGCAATCTAAAAAATCTATATTTATCAGGAAACCCAAAAGTATAATCCTACTCTCCGGCGGATTAGATTCAACAATCAGTGCTACAATTGCCAAAAAGAAAACAAAACCAATATTTGCTCTTACCTTTGATTATGGACAGCGTTCAGCAAAAATGGAAATTCTGGCAGCTGAGAAAATTTGTCGTGCACTAAAAATAAAACATAAACTTGTTAAAATTTCCTTTTTTGATGAATTCAATAAACTGGTTATGTTACGAGCAGAGAAAAAGGTGAGCGCCAAGAAGTTCAAAACGTTAAAAGATGTCTGGATTCCGAATAGGAATGGATTGTTTATTAATATAGCAGCGTGTTATGCTGAATACTATGGTGCAGATTTGATAGTAACCGGATTTAACCGCGAGGAAGCACAAGAATTCCCCGATAACACTCCTCAGTTTGTGGAGGCAATAAATACATCATTGAGGTACAGCACACGTAAGAAAGTTACAGTGATGAGTTATGTGGAAAAACTATCAAAAAGAGAGATATATAAAATCGGCTTACAATACGACGCACCTTTGAAAAATATCTATTCCTGCTATCTCGGCGGGAAAACCATGTGCGGTGAATGTGCATCATGCCAGAGGCTCAAAAATCTTGGTATATTATAATTCAATAGAGATCATTCGCAAAAAAAGAGATGGATATAAACTAACTCAAAAAGAAATTCAATTTTTAATTTCGGAATATACAAAAAATAAGCTTTCCGATTATCAGTTCGCAGCATTTTTAATGGCAGTCTATTTCCAGGGGATGGATTTCAAAGAAACGACTGATATGATGTCAGCAATGCTCCATTCAGGCACAGTACTCAACCTTTCAGATATTAAGCGGCCGAAGATTGATAAACACTCAACTGGTGGAGTCGGCGATAAGGTATCGCTCATCTTAGCGCCACTCGTTGCCTCGTGCGGTGTGTGTGTGCCTATGATTTCAGGTAGAGGGTTAGGACATACCGGCGGTACCCTCGACAAATTAGAGTCCATACCTGGGTTCAAAACCGACTTGACGGTGAACCAATTTAAAAATCAGTTAAAAAAAATAGGCGTGGCAATGGTTGGACAGACTGTTGAGATCGCACCTGCAGATAGAAAAATCTATGCCCTACGTGATGTCACTGCAACAGTCGATTCAATACCCCTCATTGCAGCGAGCATCATGTCGAAAAAACTAGCTGAAGACCTTGAGGGGCTTGTCCTTGATGTGAAATGTGGGAGCGGTGCATTCATGAAAGAATATAAAAAGACAAAAGAGCTTGCGCAAACAATGATTCAGATTGGCAAACGTTCGGGTGTGAAGACCAGAGCCATTGTAACTGATATGAATAATCCGCTCGGTGACTATATTGGTAATTCCCTGGAGGTCATAGAGACGATAGAAGTATTACAAGGTAGAGGACCGAATGATGTTTTGGAAGTGACATTGGCACTCGCTGAGGTAATGCTCACCATTGCGAAGATACGAGGCGGAAGAAAACTTTTAGAGAAGAAGATTGTTACAGGCGAAGCGCTCGACAGATTCAGAGAGATTGTTAAACTGCAAGGTGGTGATGTCCGTATTATCGACGATTATTCACGATTACCTGTAGCGAAAAACAAAATTAAGGTGAGGGCTCAGAAGAAAGGTTATCTACAGAACATTGATACTTTTAACATCGGAATGTTGCTCGTTGCCTTGGGCGGTGGCAGGGTAAAGAAAGAAGACCTGATCGACCCATCGTGCGGCTTTAAAATGTATAAAAAAATTGGTGATCATGTAGAAAAGAATGAATGTTTAATAGAAATCTATAGTGATAATGAATCAAAGGCACGAATTGTGGCAAGAGAAATGCAACGCGTGTTTACCATCAAGAAAAAACCGTGCCGCCATAAAGCATTAATCCGTGAAATTCTTACTTAGATTATTCTTTAATCCAAGTTCAATTTTATACTATCAAGTCTAGCGTCAATTTTTTCTATTATATACCACCTTTGCCAACCCGGATATACCGAATTGGGTAGTAACTCTTTTTGTATTGAATTATAGATTTCTGTTGCTTCAGCAAAATTATCGATGAAATAGTAGGCATTTGCAAGTTGGAATTTTACATATTCTATAATTGGTGAATCAAGGTAGTTGTTGATAAAGTTCCTACACACTTTTCCAAGTTTCGCATAGTCTTCTGTTGTATAAAGCCACCAAACCAATCTTTCGTATGCCTGATGAATAACTGGACTTTTCGGATAGTTATCGATAAATTCTTCTAAATTATTTACTACTTCTGGTGCAAAATCATCCGTAAAAATGGGTGTTCTGCTAGGATTATAGATTGTTATTAATTCAAACCGTGTCCTCTCAATATCCATACTATCTTGAGAGTTCTCGATAACCAACAGTAAATTTTCACGCCACTTTGTTTCGCAGGCTTCTAATGCAGGATCTGACAAATCAGCATTGTAATGAAGTATATTATTCCATTCTCGAGCGTAATTCTTCGCCCTTGCATAATAAGTTTCGATGGTAACTAAACCTAGTTTCTCCGCTTTATTTAAAAACCACTTTGATTCCATGGGCATAACATTATTTGCAAAATCAAGCCCAATTTGTTGACAGAACTCTGCTTCGGTTATTAATTTGTCTGCAAAACTAGTTTCATGTTTTTTTATGTTATGGAGACCACCTAATTGCTGAGTATTCTCTGAAAAAAGTTTTTCATCAATTATGCTCTCCGTATATAAGTCCCAGTAATCATCAGCATTGCCTTGCACATTACCTCGCGTTATTTTGATCAGTGTTCTAAGGTGAGGGTTAACCGCCGGTACGATTACCGAAATGACTAAAAGAATAATAGTCACAAATAACATGATAATAAATTATATCTGTTTAGAAATTAAGGTCAATGTGTTTTTATCTCATTCTGTCATTACGAGAATTCTCGTTATGTCGTAGTGAAAAGGAGGATACATGGATGTCTGAGTATAAGAGAAAATGCCCCGCACTTTTGGAAAATGCGGGGCATGTATTCAATGACAAATTACCTAATGAGTATTTCTATTTCTCAGTCCATTCCTTGAGGGCTTTTTTGATTTTCTCTTCAACCTTTTTCCCTATTTCTTCCCATTCCTTCTTTTTTTCTTCTTTATTAGCTTCGTCGAGCCATGATTTAATTCCGACGCGTACTTTTTCTTCTACCTGGGCACCGATTTTATCCCATTCGTCTTTCTTGACATGATGTTTCTTCCATTTTCCCCATCGCCAGATATGGCCTAATGAAATGATGAGTCCAATCAAGAATCCTAAATTATACGTCCACCCAGTATTACTCACCTCATAGAGCCCAACAGAACTCGTAAACAGACTGCAGATAAAGGTAATGACAATAATGAGTCCATGCCATACGCCAGCCCAGAAACCTGCCAGGTGTCCAGGATTGGTCTCTTGATCCCAGCGCTCATTTCCTGGTGCACAGGTTAAGGACATAAAGGCTACAACCAAAATGAGTCCTATTGCTATAAAGCGTTTATTAATAAACATCATGCCTCCTTTACATTATTTCTTTATTAGCCTATAGTATACAAATTTTACAAACGTAGTCAATGCAATGTAGTCATAATGGTCCTCCTGTCTTGACAACATAGGCGCCAGAGATAGACTTATATATTGAAGGAGGTTATATTAAGAAGGTTTTCATAATCTCTTATATGGCATTCATAGCCATTTCCTTATACGCCGTACCCATGTCTCCAGAATTGAAGGAGAGATTAATAGCAGAGGGAAGATATTATCGCATCATAGAAATTGTAAAAGAGGCTAGGGTACATGGTGTTGATGAACCCAACCCATATCCGATTAGTATTCATCAAGGAGAAAGAGTAACCATCAATGCGATCGTGATATTGGTTGATTTTAACGATAATGTCGCAACTACAGATACACTTCATTATGATTCTTTACTTTCTTCTATAGGAGTTTATTCTACAGGTTCTTTTCGTGATTTTTATCTCGAGAATAGCTACAACAGTATTGATATCATAACCACAATAGTGGGTTGGTTTAGGATGCCTCAGAATTATACTTATTATACCAATGGACAGTACGGATGGGGTCCTTACCCTCAAAATTGTCAGAAACTTACCGAAGATGCAATTTGGGCAGCAGATCCATATGTTGATTTTTCCCTATTTGATAACGATGGTGATAATTATGTAGATGCGTTATTCATTGTACACGCTGGGCCAGGAGCTGAAGTAACTGGTAATCCATGGGACATTTGGAGTCATGCATGGGTTACAGGCAATATACCTAATGTTGATGGAGTCTTGGCATGGAGATACTCGACAGAGCCAGAGGATGGTAAAGTAGGTGTTTTTGCCCATGAAGCTGGGCATGCCTTATTTGGGCTTCCTGACCTTTATGATTATGACTATGATTCACGCGGTTGCGGAGATTGGACAGTAATGGCAGGTGGTTGTTGGAATGGAGGCGGTACACGTCCTGCGCATTTTGATGCGTGGTGTAAAATTGAATCTGGGTTTTTAGACCCTGTGGTTCCCACTTCAAATCAGACTGGGGTGGAATTCCCCGCAGTAGAATATGATTCTGTAGTATACAAACTCTGGACAGATGGAACACCGACAACCCAGTATTTCTTAGTAGAAAATCGCCAGAAAAAGGGTTTTGACCAACAGCTTCCATATGCCGGACTGATTATCTATCATGTTGATGAGACTATGCCACATAATGATTGGCAGTGGTATCCAGGATACACAGATTCTGGACATTATAAGGTGGCAGTAGAACAGGCAGATGGATATTGGCAAATGGAAAAGAATATAAATGGCGGAGATGTTTCAGATCCATGGCCCGGAACTTTAATCAGACGAAGCTTTAATGACAGCACCACACCAGATACAAAGGACTACAATTTTAGCACAACGTATGTTGCCGTAGAAAACATTAGCAACTCAGGTGATACGATGACCGCAGATATTAAGGTCAAACCAACGGGGATTGAGGAAATAGTATGGTCTGATTACGAAATACCAGGGATTGAGGTTTGTCCATCGATTGCGAATTCTGAATTTACTATTTCTTTTACAGTCGAAAGTAAACATGAATCAACGAACCTAAAAATATATGATGCAACTGGAAGATTGGTTAGATCATTTAACAATTTAAATTCAGCCTTAGGCAAAATTACTTGGTACGGCGATGATGATTATGGAAACCGGACTTCACCTGGAGTATATTTTGTCCAGTTGACTACAGATTCTGCAGACACTTTTGGTAGGTTTGAAAAGATAATACTCGTAAAGTAGAAGTTCTAAAGAACGAGAAGATTTAAGGCGAAAATCTATTTAATCCCAGCGTGCAATTCCGAATATTTCAGATTTGCTGTACTTTATGATTCTTGCTTCAGATTTTTTCTCTGATTCACTCTGCACTGCGAGACAATAACCAGAAAAGGCGATCGGCGTATCTTTTTTCCCTTTACCACTACTGTATGTTTTAAACCACGAACGGTTTCCATGAATATTATAGTTTAATAAGATGACATCATCACCGACCGTGCCGATGATGTAAAAACGAGGGGCAATGTTTCTATCATAGTGTATAAAATCAGGATGGAGACTATAGGGTTGAGCAGGTTCATTCTTTTTCCGTGTGTACAATTCAGACCATACGCGAGTGCCATGCATATCGTATTTAAGTAGTACAATCTCAGAGATACTGTCTGTATTAGTGCTTCTGCCAGTAACATAGACATTGGATGAATCGTCTATTGCAAGGGCGCTCGGAATATCATCACTGTGTGCAGATCCGTCATAACGGATAGTCCAGAGAATGTTGTTGCTCCGGTCATAGACAGCAGTGAGGAAGTCATGACCAGTATCACTGCCACTGCTCGAGCCGAGCAGGTACACATTTCCTGCATCGTCAATTTTGATGTCTGCGAGATTGCTCTCTCTCTCAGGAGTTATATGTTGTATGAGACCAGGAAATTGTCCCAGTTTGTCATATTTGAGATAGAAAAAATCGTGGCTATTCTCGAGCACGCCGCCGACTAGAAATATCCCTGGTTTTTTAATATCGAATTTTAGATGATCGAAGCGAAACGAGGGATTTGTATATTTAGAGAGCCACACTAATTCACCAGATGGTTGAAATTTTGCCACAAAGATGAAAGTCATATTTTCGATATCAGTTGTCCATCCAGCGATGTAGACATTGCCCGAATAGTCGAATAACATTTCACTCTCAATGTTCTTTTTGGACTGGATAACCACTTGTTCCCACTGTTTCGTACCACCTTCGTTGTACTTAATGAGGAGTACATTTTTGTTGTTGTCAGAATCGATACCGTCCAGGAGAATATAGATACCGTCATGAAATCCTGCAATTGATAAACCAGAAGAAGAGATGAAGGTCTGCTTCTCGTAGGTTGTGAACCAGTTGAGTTTTCCTTTTTCATTGTACGATGCTGTAATGCACTGTGGCCGCTGCCCTTTTCCCTGGAATGAGCCGGTCACGTAGATATCGTGAGAGACATGAATTCCCTTGATCGAATAATCACCAGGCCCAGCCGCATCAAATTTCATTTCCCATTTTGTCTCTATTTCACTGCAGCTCAAAACTATGAGCAGTATAAAAATGAGATAGATAAATTGTTTCATACAAGAATTATAACAGACAAGTAGTACATGTCAAGGGGACGATGGGAATAAAAATGGCAATTGCTGGTAGAAAAAATATGAGGGCACTCTTTGTGTATCCACACATTCCAATGACATTTTGGAGTTTTAAGTACGCCTTAAAGTTCATATCAAAGAAAGCTGCTTCTCCACCACTCGGTCTTTTAACGATTGCAGCGATGGTTCCTAAGGCATGGGAAAAGAAATTTATCGACATGAACACCACGAGATTGAAAGATAAACATCTCAGGTGGGCTGATTATGTATTTATCAGCGGCATGGAACTCCAGCGTCATTCGGCACGAGAAGTAATTGAGCGCTGTAAAAATTATGGTGTTAAAATCATTGCTGGCGGGCCTCTGTTTACAATTGAACAGGCAGATTTTGATGATGTCGACCACCTGTTTCTTGGTGAGGTCGAAGATACCTTTCCAAAGTTTTTGGAAGACATGGAGAGGGGTGAACCTCGGCATATATACTGCTCAGATGAATTCCCTGATATAACTAAAACACCAATTCCATTCTGGAAGATCGTCAAGAAGAGAAAATATAGCCTCATGAGTATTCAATATTCCCGCGGGTGTCCTTTTAACTGCGAATTCTGTAATGTCACTATGCTCAATGGGCACCGACCCAGGACAAAAACAAAGGAGCAGATAATCAGAGAACTCGATGCTCTCTATCAGTGGGGTTGGCGTGATGCTCTCTTCTTTGTGGATGATAATTTCATTGGCAATAGAAGGAAAGTAAAAAATGAGCTCTTACCTGCAATTATCCAGTGGATGGGAGAAAGAAGATACCCATTCACTTTCTCCACCCAAGTATCTGTCGACCTTGCTGATGATGAAGAACTGATGCACCTTATGATCAAGGCTGGGTTTCAGAGCGTATTCGTTGGTATTGAAACTCCTCATGAAGAGAGTTTGAGTGAGTGTGCAAAACATCAGAACATTGGACGCGATCTCATTACCAGCGTCAGAAAGATCCAGCAGCATGGTTTTGAGGTGCAGGGAGGGTTTATTTTAGGATTTGATAATGACCCTGAATCAATATTTGTTCGGCTTACAGAATTCATCCAGAACACTGGTATTGTTACTGCAATGGTTGGTCTACTGAATGCCGCGAAAGGGACACATCTCTATAATCGACTCGAGACTGAACATCGTTTGGTGAAGAAAACAAGCGGAGACAATACTGATTGTTCACTTAATTTTATTCCCAAGATGGACTACAAAACATTGGTTCATGGATACAAGAAAGTGCTCTCGACAATATATTCGCCTCACCATTACTATGAGAGAATAAGAACTTTCTTGGAAGGATTTAGACCCCCAAAAGTAAGGCCAATATATTTTCGTTTTGTCCACATCAAGGCATTCGTGAAATCAATTTGGTATCTTGGTATTATTGGAAGAGAAAAATTGCATTACTGGAGATTATTTTTCTGGTCATTAACAAAACGACCATATTTATTTCCTTCGGCGATAGTCTTTGCAGTTTACGGATACCATTTCCGCCGGATGTTTGTGGAATACGAAAAAAAAATTCCCGCAGTCTGAGACGCTCGACAATTCACAACAAAAAAATCATTGACTCTTAGACCCTAATCAGTTAATTTTGACTTTCCCAGATATAAAAGATTACAGTTGTTGGAAAGGAGAAGACAGAAATATCGACATCGAACTAATTATTTCCTGGGCAGCACAAAGATTGATTTCTGAAAAACTGCCATAATACAGGTTCTGAAAACGTTGAGGCCCCATCGTTTTGTAAGCAAATGCCAAGAGAAAAATATTAAAAATAACCAACGACGTACATAATTGGCATCTTGTATAAAATCAATACTGACTAACTTAAGATTGCCCAGACCACATTTCATTTTTCTTGAAGAATTAAATTTATGTAAAGTTGGCAAGGTTTCTGGTTCACTAACTTTATACAAAGTTTGAATAATTGCGTTCTTGAGACGGAAAGGAAGTAGACGCGGAAGAAATATAAATGGGCTCCAAGAATTAGTTGTTAATATTATGACTCGTCCGGTGATTTTTAAAATCCGATCGATCTCTTTAAAATTATCAGGGATATTTTGTAGGTGTTCTACCACAAAACGTAATGTGACCAAGTCAGCGATTCCAGATTTGATGGGTAAATCACGTAAATCTGCACAGATGAATGCAGCCTTGGTTCTGTGCTCAGGCACTTTACGATCAATACCCACTGCGAAATTCGACCGGTCTGCGAAACTTGTTACAATTGAGTTATCACCACAGCCGATATCTATCCATATGGTATTCTTTGATAAGAAGGAATAAATCAAGTCGTTATAAACCTCCCACCTATGCCTAAAAGATGGATCTAATTTTTTTATAATTTTATCAGACCAAACTTTATTATCCTTATTCATAAAATCTATAGACTCAATTTATATTGAAATTTTGATTTTTGTTAATTATAAATTTTATTATAGTTGCGATAAGACGTGAGTCAAGAATAATTACCTAGGGAATATGCAAAAAGAGGTTAACTTTATTTTAAGAGTAAGAGGAAAGCTATATTGACAATAGTTGAGAATTACTTATAATGTGCTCCAATGGATACCGCAAATATTATAAAGTCGATCATCGGATTAGGAGGATTGAGTTTAATCTTTGCCGCAGTATTAGCGGTCGCTTTTAAAAAACTCGCTGTCCATGTGAGTGAAAAAGAAGAAAAAATCCGCGCTCTCTTACCTGGTGCAAACTGTGGCGCCTGCGGGTTCCCTGGTTGTGATGCCTATGCTCACGCCTTGGCTGAAAAAACTGGCGAGTATCCTCCGAACCTCTGTACTGTCGGTGGTCCAGAGACAACCAAACAGATCGGCGAGGTCCTCGGCGTCGAGGTTGAGATGACTGAGCCGATGGTGTGTGTCTTACGGTGCCGGGGTGGTAAGGAAGAATCAGCAGAGAAGTTTGACTATCAAGGTCCAGGGGATTGCCGGAGTAACTATATTCTCTTAGGAGGAAATAAGGCGTGTCAGTATGGTTGTCTTGGAGGTGGTCACTGTGTCACAGTCTGTCCATTTGGTGCAATACGTATGGGGTCGAATCATCTACCGATAATCAACCCGAATAAGTGTACTGCGTGCGGTATCTGTGTTAAGGAGTGTCCACGCCAGGTCTTAGAACTCATACCTCGTTCGCAATTAGTTTATTTAGCATGTAAGTCACTCGATAAAGGGAAGGCAGTGAAAAACGTGTGCACGGCAGGGTGTATTGGTTGTACCCTCTGCGTTAAGGTTTGCCCGTACGAAGGCGCGATTGCAATGGATGGCAATATTCCGGTCATGGATTTCAAGACGTGTACCTCATGCGGAATATGTTTTAATAAATGCCCGACAAAATCGTTTATTGACCGAGCAAAGGCGCGACCGTACGCTATTATCTCACCGAAGTGCAATGGCTGTGCAGAGTGTGTAAAGGTATGTCAGTTTAAGGCGATAGAAGGAGAACCCGGGAAACGACATACTGTTATCAAAGACAAGTGTATTGGCTGCGGACGATGTTTTGAGGTGTGCCCTATCAAGGTGATTACGATGGCTGGTGCTTTGGGGTATACTGAAGATTCATTCGTAGCTGAAAAAACAGCAGTTTCATGAAACTCTACTACGCATCTGCCGATGTAGCACACGCAGATATTGTCATTTATGGTCTGCCTTTTGACAAGACATCATCTTTTATTCCAGGCTCACGATTAGGTCCTCAGTATATTCGACAGTGTGCAGAAAACATTGAAGACTTTTCTCCGTATCAGAACAAGAGTCTCTGTGACGTAAATATCTGTGACCTCGGTGATATTCAATTTCATTCGGAAGATTGGCTGGTAGATATTGAAAAAAAGGTGAGCGCTATGTTACATAGAGAAAAGATATTTATTTTTCTCGGTGGAGAACACACAGTTACCTTTCCAGTTATCAAAGCGTTCAAACAGCAATGTCCGAAGTTCTCAGTTGTTCAATTTGATGCCCACTGTGATCTACGCGATGAGTACCTCGGTGAGAAGGTATGTCATGCAACAACACTGCGCAGGGTAAGCGAAGTCGTAGGGATTGAGAATGTGTATCAGTTTGGTGTTCGCTCCGGAACAAA
>Ga0111226_1024_pt1 | contig 18696 bp, 13 predicted proteins | sample DeeMarSWOR152_54_FD_80390 | JGI IMG/M metagenome (GOLD analysis project Ga0111226, IMG submission 80390) | candidate division TA06 bacterium DG_78 | reverse complement strand
CTTTACGTTCTTTAGAATATTTTACTGCCTCATCCAATGCACCTTGGGCAATACCCACTGCCTGGGCACCGATATCAATCCTCGAAACATCAATTGTATGCATAGCAATTTTAAACCCATCACCTTCTTTTCCAAGAAGATTTTCTTTTGGTATTTTGCAATCCTCAAATATCAATTCACAGTTTGCTGTTGCTCTGATTCCCATCAAGTCTTCATGTTTACCAAGAGAAAAACCCGGTGTATCTCTTTCCACGATAAATGCACTGATCCCTTTATGCTTTAATTCTTTGTTGGTATAGGCAAAGACAACAAATACATCTGCTTCGCCTGCATTGGTAATGAATCTTTTTGTACCATTCAATATGTAGTGATTCCCTTCGAGACGGGCGGTCGCTTCCATGGCAGCCACATCTGAACCAGCGTTCGGTTCGGTGAGTCCAAATGCACCAAGCTTCTCACCGTTACAGAGGGGTGGTAGATGTTTTTTCTTCTGCTCTTCGTTGCCACATTGTAAGATTGGATAGGAAACAAGGGAATTATTGACTGCAACAATTACACCGCTACTTGCACATACCCGAGAAATCTCCTCTATTGCAATTGCCAATGAGACGAAATCGAATGCCGACCCTCCATACTCTTCAGGTACGATTATTCCCAACAATCCCATCTTTGCCATCTTTTTTATATTGTTCCAAGGAAATTCACCAGATTTATCAATTTCTGGTGCCATGGGTGCCAGTTCAGTCTCGGCAAATTTTCTTACTTGATCTTTAAGCATCTTTTGGTCATTTGTCAAATCAAAATTCATTTAACCTCCTTTTTACTTCGCAAAAATTGATGCAAACAGATTTAAGCGGATGCAGACGGGCATGTATCTGTTTGAATCCGCTTTAATCCGTCTGAATCTAAAAGTTTTACTTTCCTAATATTTTTCGTGCAATGACAATTTTTTGAATTTCAGATGTTCCTTCACCAATCTCCATGAGTTTTTCATCACGCAGAAATCGTTCAACTGGATATTGATCTGTAATTCCTAGCATACCGTGAATATCGATTGCCATGTTTGTTACTTTAGTGCCGATATCAGAAGCATAATACTTTGCCATTGCTGCTTCCTTTGTAAATGGCTTATTATTATCTTTTAACATTGCTGCTTGATATATGAGAAGGCGCGCTGCCTCCACATTGGTTGCCATCTCGGCTATCATCGATTGAATATTTTGTAATTTATACAATGGTTTTCCTGATTTTTTATTTTCCTTTGCAAACTTAAGCGAGGCATCTAGAGCACCTTGGGCAATACCCAGGGCAAGGGCACCAATAGAAATTCTTCCACCATCGAGTGTTTCCATAAATATCTTAAAACCATCGCCTTCATTACCTAAAAGATTTTGTTTTGGTATTTTACAATCTTCAAATATAAGTTCAGACGTGATTGAACCACGTAACCCTAGTTTTTCTTCGTCTTTGCCCGGAGAAAAACCCGGTGTTCCTTTTTCGACGACAAAGGCGGATATTCCTGGATAGCCTAATAAAGGGTCTTTGGTTGCAGTGAAGACAATTATGTCTGCGATGCTTCCTGATGTTATGAAACGTTTTGTACCATTTACGACATATTCTTCACCGACAAGTTTTGCAGTTGTCTGGGTTGCTGCAGCATCGCTTCCTGCATCGGGTTCAGTAAGTCCAAAAGAACCAATCTTTTCCCCCTTTGCTAAAGGGGCAAGCCATTTTTGCTTTTGTTCTTCAGTACCAGCAAAATATATCGGGAAAATGCCAAGTGATGCATGGGCAGCAAGGAATATTCCGGTTGAACCACATACACGACCTACTTCTTCTACAGCGATAGCATAACTTAATATGTCGAGACCAGCTCCTCCATATTCCTTCGGTAGATAAATAGCTAGGAGTTCTAATTCTGCCATTCTCTTCACTAAATCCCATGGGAACTCACCTTTTTGATCGAGTCCTTTTGCCCTTGGTGCTACCTCCTTATCAGCAAAATCTTTTACTTTTGCTCTAAAGTTATGGTACCTTTCATCTAAAATCATACCAGCAACTCCTTTGCAATCTCTGATTTTAAATTATGTGGTGTATTTTCTAAAACCTGGAGTACCTTGGCATCTCTGAGATATCGTTCAACTGGGTAGTCTTTTGTATAGCCATATCCACCAAGAATCTGAATCGCTTTCAAACCACAGAATACCGCTGCATCAGCGCTATATAGGCGTGCAGATTTGGATGCCAGCGAATACTCTTCATCCTTATCACATTTTGCAGCTGCATCGTAGACTAGCAACCGCGCGTTCTCTACCTTTGTTTTCATGTCGACGAGCATTTCCTGTACCATATGGAACTCACATATCGTTCTGCCAAACTGTTTCCGTTCTTTAGAATATTTTATTGCGGTTTCTAATGCAACCTCGGCAATACCGAGTGAGACCGCAGAGAAGCCCACATTTGAATAATTGTGAATCTCTACGAGGATTTTTTCTCCTTGACTCTCTGGTATTAAGCAGAAATCTTTTTTTAATTCTGTTTTATTAAATTCCATGCCAACAATGCCTGCTGTTTTCATTCCCATGACTGAAGTTTGGTTTATTTTGATACCAGGTGTGTCTTTTGGTATTATATAGATTGATTTGCCATTGGATAATGATATGGGGCAGAGGAAGAAACGTGCAACTCCACCATTTAACACAATGTCCCTCTTACCTGAAACCAAAAGATTTTCACCAGCATCTTCAAACTCGATGCGCTTGTCCGGTATTTCAATTTCTAAATCAGAAACATAACCACCAATCTCTCCTTTGGCAAGTATGCCAAGATATACTTTCTTTTGGGATTCCTCACCATTCTTCATTATGGGATAGGCGACAAGACAATTATTCACCACCAAAATTGTTCCGATTGACGCACATGCTTTGCTTATTTCTTCAACAGCAATACAGTGACTTATAGTATCAAGGCCCGATCCTCCATATTTTTCTGGTACTATTAGACTCAAGAAACCCAATTCAGACAATTTCTGTACAATCTCGGTCGGAAACATACATTTCTTGTCTAACTCAGATGATAGCGATTCAATCTCTGCTGTAGCAAACTTTCGTACTTCTTTTTGTATCAATTTTTGTTCATTATTGAAGTTAAGTAGCCCCATAAACCTCCATGTTGTTGTATCATCATATAGATATAAATACCTAAAATTTTATTTTTTTCTAAAAAAATTTTGAATTTTGGGACTTATGTATTTAAATAAGCTACCGCTCTTGTCAGTTACAACTTGGGGCGGAAACATGGCAAACTGACCATATTAATAAGAGAAAATTGCAGTTTCGCAAGCAAATTATTATATCCAGATTTAACCCATTGTCAATAATAATCGTGCATTATTATGGATAGTTTAGAAGGGGTGATAGGGGAAATTATTATTAAATTACGTGCTTTATTGAATTTTTTTAAACTGTTTATTTATCGAAGATCTGCTAATACTAAGTCTTATGGTACCATTATTTTATCTGTCCATCAATTTTATAGTCGCTCCTCTTTTTTTCATGGATTTGTCTACTGCTGTTAATATCTTGACAATTTTGAGCCCAACCTCTCCGTTCGTGAGTGGTGTACGTCCATGCTCTATTGATTGAATAAATTCATCCGTGACTAAAGCCAAGGGTTCTGTTATGTCGTACTGAGGTGAATCATAGACATTGAGTTGAGTATGAGGGTGGCTATCGAGGGCAGTTTTTTGTGATGGAGATTCGAAATTCTTATTATAGACCTTTATCTTTGCAGTTGTTTCTGTGTCATCAAAAATAATGGTTTTCTTTGTTCCACCTATGATAATGTGTCTAACCTTAATGGGTGATAGCCATGTGACACGCAGATGAGCAATGCAGGTAGTATCAAAAAATAGAGTTACACTCGCTATATCTTCGTGTTTGCTAAAGTGGCCGGTGCCAGTTGCTGAGACGGCTTTGGGTCTTGCAGGTAAAAGGTAGTCTACAATAGCGAGATCATGTATTGCTAAGTCCCAAACAACATTTGTATCACTCTGTACTAATCCCTGACTGGTTCTGACTGTTGTGATGTACATAACGTTGCCTATCTCACCAGCATCAATAATCTCCTTTATCTTTCGGATTGCACTATTATATACACTTATATGATCTACCATGAGCACACAATTATTTTCACGAGCAGTGTTGATTAGTTTTGTTCCATGATCAGGAGTTGAGGTGAGTGGTTTTTCTATCAGCACATGTTTACCGTGTTGGAGTGCCTGCTGTGCAATCTCAAAATGGGTGGTAACTGGTGTCGCTACAACCACCGCACTGACTGATGGATTGTTGAGGATATCATCATAGTGTGTTACAGTTTTAACCTCAGTGTATTTCTTGCATGCAGCATCCATTTGCTCTTTGTTGATATCGTAACAATATATACCGTCAACTGATTGGTGGTTGAAAAAATTTCTCAATAGATGAGGACCCCAATGGCCTACTCCAATGATTGCAACCTTCATCAGTACTACAGACTACTCTTCCACTGCGTTTCGTAATCTACTAACGAGTGAGTCAGATTTTTCCGGTGATAATGTATTTTTTATTCTCGGCACTTCCTTTTTCATAAAATTATTAAAATCTGCCTTTGCCTCGAGACTCGTGAATGATTCTGGATATCTGTTAATAAGATCAATAAAGAGAAGAATATTTGCCGGAAACACTTGCCAGTAACCTTCCCATATTTGTGCGGTTTCATCGAGCACAGTGTGCAGAATATAATAGTTATTCTCTGTTTCATTGCCTTCACGTGGTAAATATATCATCTGTTTGTACAAATCGTACAGGTCATTTACCCACTCCTTGTTGTACTGATTCTTTATCATATTCTGAAGAATTTTCACTTCGGTTAGCCAGAACTCAGGATGAACCATCCTTAGTCTAAATTCAATTGGAACTTGTACCCATGTTTGTATAGCATTGTTTTCTCTCATTGCTGGTGAGAAGGTGAAGGTTTTTGCTGTCCTCACTGCTGCAGAATCGAGGAGATAGTTTTCTGAGGATTTACTAATGATGACATCTTTTGCCTTACCGTTTTTATCAATAAAGACACGAACCATAACAGTACCTTCTAACCCTTGTTCTCGTGCCTCATCCGGGTAGTAGAGGTCGTAGTTTAAGAGGACAGGAACCAAGAGTTCTCTTTTGCTCGTGCATGAAAAGATACACATAAGTATGAGGGCTATATAGATGAAGTTTCTCATACACATGAATTATAGTCAAAACCATACTTTTGTCAAATGATGATTACAGTATAAAATTTTCCTTGCATTTTATCACATTATATGTATAATTCCTAAAACTTATAGCGGAGGCACATGTGATTGAAGCAAGAGATTATGTGAAGAAGATAAGACCGTATAAGCCTGGGAAACCTATCGAAGAAGTTGTTAGGGAACTAAATCTAAAGGGTGAAATAATCAAATTGGCATCAAATGAAAATCCTTTAGGAATTTCTCCATTAGCACTTAAAGCAATGAAAAAAGCAGTAGAAGAAGTCCATCTATACCCTGATGATAACTGTTACTATTTGAGAGAGAAGTTGGCAGGACGATTTCATGTTGATTCAGAGAACATAGTTGTAGGTAATGGTTCAGTCGAAATACTACCGCTCATAACGTTAGCATATCTCGGTCCTGAGAATAGTGCAGTTGTGACTGCAGGCTCGTTTATATGGTACAAAATAGCCGTAAATATTGCACAGGGGGAGTTAGTCGAAGTGCCGATGAAGAACTATAGACATGACTTGAGTGCAATGCTAAAGGCTATCAAAAAAAATACTAAATTGATCTTCTTAGATAATCCTATCAATCCTACTGGAACAATGGTCACGAGAGCCGAAATTGATGAATTCTTTAAACAAGTACCAGATGATATTCTTGTTGTCGTGGACGAGGCATATTATGAATACATTGAAGACCCTAATTATCCACATGCATTTGACTATTATAAGAAAGGTAAAAATATATTAGTCCTGCGTACTTACTCAAAGATATATGGTTTGGCTGGTACACGGTTGGGCTATGGTGTTGCAAAAGAGGAAATAATCGCCAATTTGATGAAATTAAGGGTGTCATTTAATGTTAATAGAATCTCACAGATAGCAGGGATTGCTGCACTTGATGATTATGAACATATAAAAAGAGGACGCCACATAAATGAGGCAGGTAAGAAATTCCTCTATGATGCCTATAAAGATTTAGGACTTTTCTATCTTCCGACGTATGGCAATTTTATCTTTGTCGATTTCAAAAAAGATAGCCAAATTGTGTTTGAAGCCCTGCAGAGTAAGGGTATTATCACCCGTACAATAAAGCAGTACGACTTTCCTAATGCTCTGCGTATCACCATCGGAACCGAAGAACAGAACAAAAAATTAATCAATGCACTTGAAGAAGTTCTGTAATTAAAGATGGGTTTTATAAATTATAGACAGTATAATTTATCTTTAATTTCGTATAGGTATTACTTTTCAAATCTTGAATATAACATGAAGGGAGAAAAATGATAGTAAAAACATCAGATGGAAGAGAAGTTCCTGTAGAGATGTACAAAATAAAAATTATCCAAAATGTAAACTTGATTCCAGCGGAAGAAAGACTCAAAGCAATTGAGAATGCTGGATATAATACCTTTCTCGTTAGATCCAAAGATATATTTATTGATATGCTTACAGACAGTGGGACAAATGCTATGAGTGATAATCAACTTGGGGCAGCAATGTTATATGACGATGCCTATGCAGGGAGTGAGAGTTTTTATAAGCTCGCTAATGCAGTTGGAAAAGTTCTGGGATTTAAATATGTATTACCTACGCACCAAGGTCGGGCTTCTGAACATTTAATAGCGAAAGTTTTTGTCAAAGAAGGAAACATAGTACTTACAAATTATCACTTCACAACAACAAAGGCACATATTGAGTTGGTTGGTGGAAAAGTTCTGGAAATATTTGGAGAAGAAGCATTAAATACACAGAGTAAGTATTTGTTCAAAGGCAATATGGATATACAGAAGCTGAAGGATGCGATTAATAAATACGGTAAAGATAAAATAGCATTCGTAAGGATGGAAGCAACAACAAACCTGATAGGAGGACAACCATTCTCAGTTGAGAATTTGAAACAGGTCAAAAAAGTTTGTTCAGATAGTGGTATTATATTGGTTATGGATGGTAGTTTAGTCTCTGAGAATGCCTACCTGGTACAACAAAGAGAGAGTGGATACAAAAACAAGAGTGTTGCCGAAATCGTTAAGGAGGTCGTTTCTCTAGCTGACTTGTTTTATATGAGTGCGAGAAAGAACTCATCAGTAAAAGGCAGCATTATTGCTACAAATCAGTCTGATTTATACGAAAAAATAAAACCATGGCTTCCTGTATATGAGGGATTTCTCACCTACGGTGGAATGTCTACAAAAGAGATCGAGGCGATGGCAGTTGGTCTCGAGGAAATGGTAGACCAACATGTGGCTTCCAGCACAATAGAACAGGTAAAATATTTTGTTGAGAGTTTGCGGGTTCAAGGCATCCCTGTCATTACACCACCAGGGGGTTTAGCATGTCATTTAGATGCCAAGAGATTTGTACCTCATATATCACAGGATCAATATCCAGCAGGAGCATTGACTGGAGCACTTTATATAGCATCAGGAGTTAGATCTATGGAGCGTGGCACGATCTCTATGGACAGAGATAAAGATGGTAAAGAGCAGTTTGCTGATCTCGAGATCACGCGTCTCGCAGTACCGAGAAGGGTTTATACCATATCCCATATTGAATATGTTGTTGATAGATTACTGTGGCTATATAAGCATAGGGAGTTGATTAAAGGGTTAACATTTGTAGACGAACCACCTATCTTACGATTTTTCTTTGGCAAATTAAAAGCAATTGATAATTGGGGCAGGAAATTATGTGATGCCTTCAAAAAAGACTTTGGTAATAAAATGTGAACCTCATAATGTTTTACTACCTATATATTGTTATTATTATATTGTTTTGAGATATGTCCCATCTCACTTTTTATGAAGGATTTTACTCAACTAATTGAATTTGCGAAAAACAAGGCACCAAAGAGGTGTGTTGTTGTTTGTGCCGATGATGAAAAGGTCCTCGAAGGTATTAGGATGGCACAAGAACTTCAATTGATTATTCCGGCATTAGTGGGCAATAGAGAAAAAATTTTAGAATCTGCAAAACGCGTTAATTTTACCACTGAAAATATTGAAATACACAATACAAAGAATGAGAGCGAGGCAATAATAGAATCACTCTCTATTGTAAAAGAACAGGGTGATTTTTTAATGAAGGGTATGCTTTCAACATCTGCTTTTTTAAAGGGCGTGCTCAACAAAGAGGGGGGGTTAAGAACAGGAAAGATACTGAGTCATATTGCAGTCCTTGAAATTCCTAAATATCACAAATTGATTTTCATGTCTGACGGTGGGATGAATCCGAGACTGGATTTAAAGACGCGTGTAAACATTATCACAAATGCTATAAAGATACTACAGGCACTCGGTATCAAACAGCCACATATTGGACTCGTAGCCGCAAGCGAGGCAATAAATCCAGACATGCCTGAGACGACTGATGCAGTGAAGATTGTTGGAATGAATAAAAGAGGCGAGATAGAGAATGCAATTATCGAAGGACCATTTGGATTCGATGTTGCAATTTCAAAAAAGGCAGCAGAACAAAAACACATAAAAAGTGAGATCGCTGGTGACGTTGATTTTATTCTTATGCCCAATATTGCAACAGCGAATATCTGGGCAAAGGGATTGATATACTTCGCACAGGCAAAGGCTGCTGGAATGGTTGCTGGCGCTGCTCGACCAGTCATTATGTTGTCACGTGCAGATGAGCCTGAGACTAAAGTGAACTCGATTGCTTTGGGAGTGGCAATATCGTAACGACCACATTTGTCATCGAACTCAAATAATAAAGATACTAACGTAGCAATAGTAGCATAACGTATGAAAACTTTTTTTGACAGTAAACATATTGTTGAGCAAACAATCAAACAGAAAAAAATTACCATCAGCGGTTTGTACGGTTCATCACGTACCTTAATGATTCATGAACTAGCTCATGAAAAATCTGTTCTCTACATATGTGAACACAGAATAATTGAGCGATATGGTCGTGAACTTAGTAGACTCATTCCGCAGACGAACATTATCGACGAGGAAAATCAATTCTATGCGCCATCTAATGTCATTATCACAACAAGAGATTTTCTTCGAAAGCCGCTCCGTATAAAAGAAGAAATCGAGTTGTCTAAAGGTGCTGTCATTGATATAGATACCTTGTTACAGAGGTTACAAGCTACAGGCTACACCAACGAAGATATTGTCGAAGAGGAAAAGGATTACGCCTTGCGTGGCGGTATTTTGGATATCTATGAGCCGCAGAGCGAACCTGTCCGCATTGAATTCTATGGTGATACAATTTATTCAATCAGAAAATTTGATACGCAGACCCAACAGTCGGTTAAGCATATTGAAAGAGTAAAAATAGTGCTGGCAACAGTAGGTGATGCACAACCACTCACGCAATTGCTCGACAAGGATACTATTGTTGTGAGTGAAGGAGACATCGACCTTGGATTTCCTGCTGTGATATTTACCGACGATGGTGAAATCAAATATCATTATACACCAGCGCGAGCATATTTCGGTGATTTTAAAGCACTGCAAGAAGATATAAAAAAGAAAAATTACACATTTAAGTTCTTTATACCAACCACATTGGAGGAAAAATTAAAATCACTGCTCGGTGAAATTGAAACATATCCAATTTTTATAGAGGAAGGTTTTGTTGATGAGATACATAAAATTGTGTATCTCACTGAGACTGAGATATTTGGTGAGATGAAGAGGAAAAAATTCGTCTACCGAGGACCATTTGTCGATGATTTAATGGGTTTGAAACAAAATGATTATGTCGTTCACTCGGAGTATGGGATTGGTCAATTTGAGCGTCTTACACTCATCGACGTTGAGGATAGAAAAATTGAATGCTTACAAATCAACTATGCAGGACAGGATAAGGTGTATTTACCAGTGGAACGGTTGAACTTACTCGAGCGATATATTTCGAGCACTGGTACTCCACCGCGGTTGAGTAAATTAGGGAGTGAGTTATGGCTGAGAACAAAGCGAAAGGTGAAACGGGCAACCGAGCGGTTGGCAATAGATTTATTAAACCTCTATTCCAGAAGGCTGCAAGAAAAGGGTTTTGACTTTTCAGAAGACACACATGAAATGAAAGAATTAGAAGCGTCATTTCCCTATGAAGAAACCGAAGACCAGATGAAGGCAATCAACGATGTAAAAAAGGATATGGAATCACTCAGACCCGCGGAACGTTTAATTTGTGGCGATGTTGGTTATGGTAAAACTGAGATCGCATTGCGCGCTGCTTTCAAGGCAAGCTTCGATAGCAAACAGACCATGATTCTCTGCCCAACTACACTCTTGGCGTTTCAACACTACAATACATTTAAAAAACGGCTCGAACCATTTCCAATCAAAGTTGAGATGGTTTCGCGTTTCAGGACGAAAGTAGAACTAAAAAACATTTTGTCACAGCTTGCATCAGGGATGATTGATATTGTCATAGGAACACATCGACTCCTTACGCCCGATGTGCAATTTAAAGACCTCGGTCTCCTCATTATTGATGAAGAACAGCGTTTTGGTGTTGCCCAGAAAGAAAAGATAAAAAATCTCAAAATAGGCATTGATGTTATGTACCTTTCTGCTACGCCAATCCCGCGTACCCTCTACATGGCGCTCACCGGGTTGAAGGATATTTCGAATATCTATACACCGCCAGCTGGGCGCAAGGATATTGCCACCAAAATTATTTATTATGATGATGACGAAATCAAAAAAATCATACAATTCGAGATCGAACGTGCTGGTCAAGTCTTTTTTGTACACAATCGTATTCAGACCATTGAAACAGTTCGGTCGAAACTCCACAAATTATTGCCTAATCTCAAGATCTGCCTGTTGCATGGCCAGATGAGAGAAGATATCACAGCAAGGGGGATGGTCGCTTTTCTGCGGGGAGAATATGATCTTTTACTCTCAACCGCCATTGTGGAGTCGGGTTTGGATATGCCACGCGTAAACACGATCATCGTTGACCAAGCACACAAATTTGGGCTCGCAGATCTCCACCAATTACGGGGGCGGGTTGGCCGCAGTACTATCCATGGGCATGCGTACTTCATCATTCCATCCCGGTATCGCATTACTGATGAAGCGAATAAACGCTTAGGCGCATTGAGTTCATATACATCATTGGGTTCAGGGTTTAGGCTCGCGCTGCGTGACATGGAGATTCGAGGATTCGGTAATCTCTTGGGTAAGGAACAATCAGGACATGTGAATTCGATCGGATACCACCACTATATCAGGCTCTTGGGCGAATCAGTCGGCGAATTAAAAGGTAAAAAGGTTGTTCACGAACCAATCCTCGATTTAAAGATGGAAGCATACTTTCCAGATTCGTATATTCAGAGCGCATACGAACGAACTGCTCTGTATAAACGATTGCTCGATGTCGAGTCGAAATATGAACTCGATGTGATTAAAAATGAAATTATCGATCGGTTTGGAAGGTATCCAGACGAGGTGGAAAATCTTTTTATTCTTTCATTAGTTCGGTTAGAAGCAAAAGAACGCAGTGCAACGCAGGTAATTAGAAAAGGAGAGGAATTTGTATTTTATAAAGAAGGGGAAATAATATTTAAATGCTGTATTTAGCTCATTATCATGCTTGACTTTTAATAAATTATTAATATCATTCTAAAGAAAATCCGTGATGTTATTTTTTGAAATTTGGCCAGGTGCTATATATCTAATAATAAACAAATAAGGCATTTAGATATTAAGTCTAAGTCGTTACTAAGAGAGAGGAGGGACAAATGAAGTTTAGAGGTGTTGTCATAGGTTGTTTTGTGTTTTTATTAGGCTCGTTTTTATGGGCAGAGACCTTCAATGTTAATAACCCAACAGAATTCCAGAATGCCCTGAACACTGCAGCATCTAATAGCGAGAATGATACAATCAATGTCTCAGCTGACACTTACAATATAACAACGACGCTTACCTTTACTTCTACAGAGGACTTCTCTCTTTTCATAGATGGCGCAGGAACAGGTTCGACTATTCTTGATGGCGGGAATTCTACTCAGATATTCCAGTTCTCAGCAACAGCAGCTAATGCTGACCTGGAGCTTCAGGATATGACCTTTCAGAATGGAAATGCAGACCATGGAGGAGCCATACATCTGGAAACAGTTTCAGCTTCTATGAGCATGAGCAACTGTGACTTCGACGATAATACCGCAGGTTATGTCGGCGGTGGTGCGAACATTTACTCAAATACAGGAGAGATTACGATTACATACTGCACATTCAGGAGAAACTCGTCTCCAAATCCGAGCGGATATCCTTATGGAACTGCAGGAGGACTATTTGTACAGACAGAAGGAGCGGGAACTGACTTGAGGGTTGCGCATTGTACTTTTGAAGATAATACAGCTCAGAGAGACGCTGCAGGAGCGATGCTCTATCCCCTTGGTTCTGGTGCATCCATGATAGTAGAGAACAATACTTTTAACAACAATAGTGCAGTAGAATTTGGAGGCGGGTGTTTTATAAGGATGCCGGCAGGAAACAGTACAGTGACGTATGAAAATAACACCCTGACAGGGAATTCGACAACAGGTGCTGGAAATGGAGGAGGGAGTTATTTTGAAATTGCCTCGGGAACGCTCACCTTATCTGATAATATCCATACCAACAATACTTCTGCCTGGAACGCAGGAGGTGTTTGGGTTGAGCTTGGTTCAGGGGTACTCGAGATAACCGATAATACATTTACAGATAATGAGGCGGTTGAGAATGGTGGTGGAGTAAGTATATTTCTGGATGAAGGGACCATGCTTTTCCACAGAAATGTCTTGAGTTCCAACACATCAGATGGTGTCGGAGGTGGATTTTCTGCCGCAACCACAAGTGGGGCATTAACCGTGTCCAACAATACATTTTATAGCGATTCAGCCTCTGAAGCTGGTGGAATCTACTTCTACTTTGACCAGAGCTCAGCTGAGGCAGATGTGTTTAATAATATCCTGTGGCATGATACTTCTCCGGCTATTGCATTTTCAGGCGCTGCTTCGGTTACTGCTACGTATTGTGATATCGAAGGCGGAACAGGTGAACCATGGTTTGGTGCTGGTTGTATTGATACAGACCCATTATTTATAGATCCTGAAAATGGTAATCTTTATTTAAGCTGGGCAAATTGGCCAATAGAAGATGGTACAAAATCGCCATGCATAGATACTGGAGACCCTGCCTCACCTCAAGACCCAGATAACACAAGGGCGGATATGGGTTTTCATTATTTTAACCAAATAACCGGCATTAATGAGAACCGTCCTAATGTGACAAGCACTGGCTTAATACTTCAAAATTTCCCAAATCCGTTCGGTTCCAATACGACCATTTGTTATTCTGTATATAAACCATATAATGTGAAGATACAGATTTATAACATACTCGGAGAGCTCGTTGAAACCCTGGTCAATGATTATAAAACAACTGGTAACTATGAAGTTATCTGGAATACAGAGGACTTGAACTCAGGTCTCTACATATGCCGTTTAATAGGTGACAGCAATAGTGCAACCAAGAAATTGATTTTAACGAGATAGCGTACCTGGATAACTATTTGTAAATTGATTTAACTAGTCCACCTCGTAAGTGGCAGTCGGGCCAATCTAAAAAACTCGAAAATGCCATTTTAGTGTTTTATCATTTATTTGTGTTATTAATATTATTCTTTCAGAAACATCAATGTTTATCAGTTAAAAATTCAAAGAAAATCATCGAAATCGCACAGTTGACTTTTTATGAAAAAAATATACAATAATAAATTAAGGAGGATTTGATGAGTAAGATTAAAGTGGCAATCATCGGAATTGGTAATTGCGCATCAAGTTTGGTGCAGGGAGTTTATTATTACCATAAGGCAATAGAGGGCGAAGTTATTCCGGGTATTATGCATACCCGACTCGGCGGTTATCACATTGGCGACATTGAGTTTAGTTTTGGTATTGATATCGATATTAATAAAGTGGGTAAAGACCTGGCAGAAGCAATCTACACTAAGCCGAATAATACATACAAGTTTTGTAATGTGCCGAAATTGGATGTCCCAGTAGTTCGGGGCATGACACATGATGGTCTTGGCTACTACTTATCGCAAATCATCAAGAAGGCACCAGGACCCACTGCAGATATTGTTGGCCTTCTGAAACAGACAAAAACAGATGTCGTGATAAGTTATCTTCCAGTTGGAAGTGAAGAGGCAACAAAATGGTATGTCGAACAAGTGTTGACCGCAGGCTGCGCATTCATTAATTGTATCCCAGTATTCATTGCGAGCCAGAAGTATTGGCAGAAACGGTTCATTGAAAAGGGACTGCCAGTATTTGGTGATGACATAAAATCACAGGTTGGTGCGACGATTTTACATCGCGTGCTTGTTAATCTCTTTAACGACCGTGGTGTGAAGCTCGAGCGTACATCACAGCTCAATGTTGGTGGTAATACAGATTTTTTGAACATGCTCGAGCGGGCGCGCTTGCAGTCAAAGAAGATCTCAAAGACTCAAGCCGTGACTTCGCAGTTAAAATATGACATTGGTGAGGAAAATATTTACATCGGTCCATCAGATTATGTTGCGTGGCTCAAAGATAGAAAGTGGGCTCACATGCGACTCGAGGGGAGAACATTTGGTGATGTTCCACTCAATATTGAGTTAAAACTCGAAGTATGGGATTCACCAAATTCAGCAGGCGTCATGATCGATGCTATACGGTGTGCAAAGTTAGCACTCAATCATGGAATGAGTGGTGCGATAGTCGAACCATCGAGCTATTTCTTTAAATCACCACCAGTGCAATATCCAGATCACATCTGTCGCGAAAAGACGGAGAATTTCATAAAAAAATATGGGTTAAAAACAAAGAAACGTCGTTAGGCATGCGCACATGGCTGGCGTACGGCGCGGAGTTTTCATAACATTTGAGGGAGTTGAAGGTTCTGGTAAAACCACACAAGCACAAGGATTGGTTGATTGGCTCTCAGAGCACAACCTACCACACCTCTTTGTTCGGGAACCAGGAAGCACAGCTGTCAGTGAAATGATACGAGAGATTCTTCTTAATCCAGAAAATAAAACAATGAACCCAAAGTGCGAAGTTTTATTATTTCTTGCCGCACGGAGTCAATTGACGTATGAAAAACTACTTCCGGCACTTCATAAAAAACAGATTATCGTATCAGACCGATTTGCTGATTCTACGTATGCATACCAGACGTATGCACGCGATTTACCGCAGCGGCTCATTGCGATCTTTAACCGTTTTGCGACTGCTGGCATAAAACCTGATTTGACTCTTCTCTTTGATATTGACGTTACTGAGGCGCGGAAGCGGGGCATATTCGATGATCGAATGGAATGTGAGGAAGAGGATTACCATCGAAAAGTTCGTGAGGGTTATCTTAAATTAGCCCATCGCGCCAAGAAACGAGTGAAAATTTTGGATGCAGCAAAGCCTGTCGAAATTTTGAAGCGTGAAGTTATCAATAATGTAAAAAATTTATTAGTAAGAAAGGGGTATACATTATGAAGAAAATAGTACTATTTATGATGGGGGTATCCCTGATATGTGGGATATTCATTGGTAGATTGTGGGCAAACCCTGATACGTATTCATTGCTCCGTATCTTCAATAAGATACTCAAGGAAATAGAAGACAGCTATGTCGTTGAGGTAGCGTCTGATAGTCTTATACGGGGCGCAATCAATGGCATGATAGAGGCTCTCCATGATCCACACACAGATTACCTGACTAAGGAAGAGTATGAATCATTGATGATTACAACCAAGGGTGAATTTGGTGGTATTGGTGCGACGATTGGCAAAAGGGAAGATAAGATCACAGTGATATCACCACTCGAAGGAACGCCGGCTTATCATGCGGGGTTGCTACCTGGTGATGCCATCATCAAGGTCGATGGTGTTTCTACCAAGGGTAAGAGCGTTGATATCGTTGTGAAGGACATCAGGGGTAAGCCTGGAACAAAAGTTGTTCTGACCATTGAACGCACAATAATCGAAGAACCTTTTGATGTCGAAATAATTCGGGCAAACATCAAATTAGACGCAGTCCCCTATTATGGCATAGTTGATGATGGTATCGGCTATGTTCAGTTGGCGACGTTTTCTCAAACAGCAGATACAGAATTAGAAGCAGCACTCGATTCCCTCTTTGTACTCGGTGCTCAAAAGATCATTTTTGATCTCAGATTGAATTCTGGCGGCTTATTGAGGGAAGGCGTCATAGTGAGTGAACTCTTTCTGTGCTCTGAAGACAAGGAAGTCGTTATAACAAAGGGAAGGATCGAGAGTAAGACTGTATATAAAACAAAAAAGGCATGCCCTTACGGAGATTTTCCTCTGATAACACTGGTCGATGGCGGGTCAGCATCAGCCTCTGAAATTGTTGCAGGTGCGCTCCAAGATTGGGATCGAAGTTTGATTATGGGTACAACTACATTTGGTAAAGGCTCGGTTCAGAAAATTTTTCCGCTCGAAGATGGCGGAGCATTAAAGCTCACTACTGATCGTTGGTATACACCATCAGGTCGGTCGATTGATAAATCGGTTGAGTTGCTTGAGACTGAAGGTGATGAGGATACGTCTGAGGTTGTTGAGAAAAAGGAATTCACCACACTCGGACCGCTCAAACGCACGGTGTACGGTGAAGGAGGTATTACGCCAGATGTCGTTGTTGAACCACCGAAAATGACAAAACTAGAGACTGATATTATTACCAAGGGGTACAATTTCGATTATGTAGTTAGGTATACAGCAACACATAAAGACATTGGCAAAAATTTCACTGTCGATGATAAGATACTTAAAGATTTTGCAGTGTATTTACTCGAAAAGGGTCTGGAATTCACCGAGGAACAATTTGATTCTGTTAAGGTTTCTTTTAAAAAAAGATTACATCAGAACATTGTGACAAATGTCTGGGGTTTGAAAGAGGGTTATCAAGTACGGGTTGAAAATGACCCATTAGTCGATCAGGCGATTGAACTCCTAAAGGAGGTGAATACTACCCAAGACCTTTTTCGTTTTTCCGACGAGTGAGTCATCTCGAAACACAGATATATTTAGTTTCACGGCATGGCAGATTGTGATAATTGGACTGATAGTAGTAATAATTGTTGTTAGTATAATAATGAGAGTAAAACCTAAGACAGTGCGTCCATGAAAAATTTCAGGATTGAAATAAAACGGCAGAATGATCCTCGAGGTACATTTGTACAAAAAGAATTTGAGGCTCTAGGTGCCTGTGGTATTGAAGAGGTCGAGGTGAGAGATGTGTACTATATCCTCGCAGAGATTTCAAAAGAGCAGGCTGAATTTGTCGCAGGTGAACTCTTCTGTGACCCAGTAGTCGAGGGGTATACTGTTGCCCAAGCTGACTTACATACATCAGAACATTTGAGCAATGGCACGACTTTTGAGATACTATACAATACTGGAGTTACTGACCCGAAGGAAGCTAGTATCAAAAAGGCAATCGCTGATTTAGGCATAACTATCGATGCAGCAAAGACAGGAACGTACTACATATTCAGGGGTGCATGTGATAAACAAAAATTACGGGAGCTGGCAGAACTATTTCTTTTTAATCCACTTGTCCAACATATAAAACTGGGTAAAGAAGAATTGTACAGTCCCTCAGCATATTCACTCCGGATCATGCATATTGATCTGAGTGGTGATTTGATGAAGATCAGCCGTGACATGGGTCTTTCGCTCTCAAGAGTCGAAATGGAAACGATCAAACAGTATTTTGAAAAAGAGGGTAGAAAACCAACTGCTGTTGAACTCGAGACGATTGCTCAAACGTGGAGCGAACATTGCCGGCATAAAACATTTTTAGGAAAGATCCAATTTAACGGCGAGAAGATCGATAATCTTCTAAAAAATACAATAATGAAGGCAACGCGCGATATTAATCATCCAATGTGCTTATCAGTATTTCACGATAATTCTGGTATCATCGATTTTGATGAAACGTATGGTGTCTGTTTTAAGGTCGAGACACACAACCATCCATCTGCATTAGAACCGTATGGTGGCGCTGCGACTGGAATTGGCGGTGTTATCCGCGATATTCTCGGTACTGGTCTCGGAGCTAAACCAATCATGAATACGGATATTTTCTGCTTTGGCGAGCCGGATTTTGATTATAAAAAATTATCCAAGGGTATTTTGCATCCGCAGACAATCATTAAAGGTGTGATCCGTGGTGTTCGAGATTATGGTAATCGCATGGGCATACCAACAGCGAGTGGGGCACTGTACTTTGATGAAGATTTTTTATATAATCCTCTGGTCTATTGCGGTTGTGTTGGGCTCATACGGAAAGACAGGATTGAAAAAAGCGCGAAACCAGGTGACGCAATTCTCCTCGTTGGCGGTAAGACAGGCCGTGATGGTATACACGGAGTGACCTTTGCATCAGCA
>Ga0111226_1022_pt1 | contig 19032 bp, 14 predicted proteins | sample DeeMarSWOR152_54_FD_80390 | JGI IMG/M metagenome (GOLD analysis project Ga0111226, IMG submission 80390) | candidate division TA06 bacterium DG_78 | reverse complement strand
CCCGTCCTTTCCTGAAGCCTTTTATTTCTGCTTTTTTTCGTAATTTATCCGTTTCTTGATCAATGAGAACATCGAGTTCATTCGAGGAAATCGAAATCTCAATTTCTTTTTCTAATTCATTATCAACAGCTACTTCGTATTCCAAACATTACCTCCCCACTATGCGAGGAGGGGGATTTGAACCCCCATCCCAAAAAGGGGCTGGATCCTAAATCCAGTGCGTCTCCCAATTCCGCCATCCTCGCGTAATTCAATATGATACCGAGTTCGTTCTTTAGATTATATCCTGAAAAATAATATTTGTCAAGTTTTACGGGATATAATGTGTTTTATAAAAAGTGCAATAAGGATATAAATGAATGGTACGATTAAAAACCTGAATCTCATATTTTCACCTGCCTCAATAAAATTACCAATGAACATAGTATAGAGAATATTAAACATCATATACTTTATCAGTAATGCTTGACTTTCCGTGAAACCAAAGAGTTTCTTCCCTCTGATTGCGAGTACAATCCCCCATGCATAGATAATTGGGATGAAGATAAAGAGAAAATTTACATGGATTTTCCGCTGTTGATTAAATCTATTTGTATAGGTGGTGGTCCAGATTTTTTCTAAAATATTTCCGAGTACATAGTATTCATAAATATGAGTCCATACTTTAAGTTTTTCCGTATTAGGTGATTCTTGAAAAGATGAGCACGGTTGTAAATAAGTATAAAAAGCCTTAATGATAGAGAACCCATAGTACCACGGGAATTTTTTTATAAGAAATATTGCTGCAGTATAGTACATCCGCGATATAGAAATATAACTGACGTGGTTGAAGTTGATGGCACCTGTGGATTTGTACTCTTTGTCCAGTGCCGGAATACCTGTGATCGTATCAAAGTTAGCATATTCTCTATAGACTTCCGGATCGCGAAACGGCTTTATCAGTGCGATCTCAGACACCTCACCGCGTTCGACTGCCGATTGTAACGTACTCTGCGGTATGGTAAATGTCATTTTAATGAGATTCATACCAAGCCAAGAGCTCAGACTCGCTTCTTTGAAGATTACATAATTTTTTATATAGAAAAATGCAATAAACACAAATGGTACCAACGCTGCTAAAAAGATTTTTTTTGCATTTCTTCGGTTGAAAAAAAGGAGTCCGATGAAAATAAATAAAAACCAGATTGCTTGGAAGAGTGTTCTCGTTAAGACAATCAGTGCACAAGATACGAAAAAGAAGAACACATAACTCATGCGCGAGTTCTCTATAAATTTATAGAGAAAAAACGCCGAGAGGAGTAATAGAAAAAATACTGGGTAGGTATAAAAAAGCCAGTTCTCATAGAGGATGACCGGTGGGCTAACAGCGAAGAATAGGCAGATACTAAAGGCAACAGACGGTGATATATTAAATTTAGTTAATACCATAAAGAGAATGAGCGTAACTATGAGGCCCATTGTGATGTAGGTTATATGGAAAATCATTACTTCGTAACCAGGCACTACATTGAGAACGAGGCCAAGGAAAAGATTAAATCCAGGCGGTTGACTGTGGAGATAAAAGAGGCTTTGGAAAAGGTGTAATCTTAAATCAATAGGATCTAAGTATTGAAAATACCACGTAAGTGGCGTAGTGTTGAAGTGGATCCCGAGGGCATAAATAATTAATCGCGATATGAGAAATAATAAAATAAGCCGCAGGAGGTTTTTTGTTTTTTGGGTCAATTAGTATATTTTGACTTTAAATTTTTGTGGTCGCGAGTAGATTGGCTTCATGTAGTTAGGCAGCATGACTTGAGCAGGAAGTTCATAATTCCCCGGCGATAGTTTTGTTAGTGTTATTCTTACCTCGATATCCTGTTCCGCGAGTGTTGCTATTCTACTCTTCGGCCCCCTCACCACCAGGGTATCGAGGGTTATTTTTTCTGAACTGACTTTCTGGTTGGGAGAATAAATGAGTTTGAGAGGTATGTTGGTAAACGATTTTTCTGCTGCCAGTTCGAATTCAACTTTCACCACGATCGTGTTTCGTGAAAGTTGCAATAATGGTGATGGATTTATAACCTTTACCTCTTTTGTAAATGGCGTGTCTTGAATTTTGACATCGAGGGATTCGGTTACTAACTCCGTCACACTACTGATAATTTCCTGTGGTCCAATTACTGCAACTGTATCGAGCACAGTAACGGCACTTACCGAATAGTCACCTTTTTCCATTCTTTTGATTGGCACAGTAACTTTCATCTTTTTTGTGATTTTTTTGTCTAAGACTATGTCGATTGCTTTCGTCGTAGGATAGCTAACTGAAATGAAACCGAAACCAGCTGGTATGGTGAGGTCACGCACTGCGATTGCATTTTTCCCCAATGTACCATCTCTGAGGTCACACTGTGCCTTTGGCGGTGCTGCCCAGATACTGAAGAGCGTACCACCACGACCAGTGAATCGCACGTCGATGCTTGGGACAGAATCTATCATTATGAGAGAATTCGGTATATTAATATACTCTATCTCTATTGCTCTCTGGTAGTTGTAATTCTTATCTATTGATACATAAAACCATAGTCCAAATGCAAAGATTATGGCGAATATCTTTCGAATGGGATTTTTAATTATGGTATGGAGTACCGATTTTAAGTCTATGTCTGTAAAGTCCATTGAGATAATTATATGTACTGATTAAAAATAATCAAGGACTAAAAATTGACGTTAGCTCCAGAAGATCCAAATAAAGAGGGCTGCGGCAGCAACCGCGGCGAGGGTAAACGGTAAGCCAAACTTGGCAAAGTCGAACAGAGTGATTTTATAGCCGTTCTTTTTTAACAAACCAACAGCTACAATATTTGCTGCGGCACCGATTGGTGTAATGTTACCGCCAACTGTTGTTCCGATGATTGTACCGAAGAGTAGGAGGTAGAGCGGATACCCATACGATGTTGAGAGTATTGATACGACACCGACCATTGCTGCAAAATAGGGTACATTATCAACAAACGCAGAGATGAAAACCGAAAAGATAACGAGGAGAAGATAGGTGATTACTAAATTGCCGCCGGTGAATGATCCTACTGCATTTGCCAATGCTGTTGTCGTTTCGGTTTCGGTTAATGAGCCGATGAGAGCAAAAATCGCAGCGAGGAAAAAAAAGGTTTCCCAATCTGTATCACGTAGTATGTGAAATGTTTTGATTTTTTTCGAAAAGAGACTCCAGATAATACCAATAAAACCAATGATTGTACAAACAGTACCGCCAAGATAGTCCATGAACCCAGGCATTGATGAGGTTACTGCAAGGGCTGCAATGAGGCCGATCAATAAGAATCCAGGGAACCGACTGACGATTTTTTCAGGTGTAACCTTGGCAATTGATTGTTTATATTTCCTGAACAGTAGATATAAGACAGCGAGCGAAATAATTGCGGCAAATTCTACTACAAAAAAGAGACTCGGTTTACCATGGAAAAAGAAAAAATCATTGAAGGTCATTCTCGTTGCACTCGCCAGAATCATGCTCGGTGGGTCACCGACTAAGGTCGCTGTGCCCTGCAGATTAGATGAAAGGCAAATACCGAGAATAAACGGTATTGGTGAAACCTTGAGTTTACGTGAAACCTCAAATGCAATGGGTGCAACAATCAAGACCGTGGCAATATTTTCGACAAATGCAGATATGATGCCACTGAATGCAGAGAGCCAGATTATTGCCCAGACAAGACTCTTGGATCGGTCAATAATTATTTCAGCAAGATATGCAGGAATTCTCGAATAGATGAAGAGCTCAGCGACGACGAGGCTGCCCCAGAAAATGCCGAGAATATTCCAATTGATGTAGTGGAGTAATTTGAATGGCGGCATAATACCCAACAGTACCAAGACAGCCACACCGATCCAGGCAACGATTGATTTATATTGATGGAATAGTAATATTGTAACGTATACGGCAATGAATATCGAGAGACACACTATTTGGTGTGGAGTCATGCAGCGGGTTTATTACGACGATTTCTGGCTCAGCCACACCATGATTGCTTTTTGTATGTGCAGACGGTTCTCTGCTTGGTCAAAGACAATTGAATGTGGTCCATCGATGACCTCATCAGTAATCTCTTCTCCTCGGTGCGCTGGTAGACAGTGCATAATCAAGTATTTCTTTCTTGCGGTTCGGAGTAGTTCTTTGTTGAGTTGAAACGGCATAAATATTTTTTTCCTCTGTTCTGCTTCTTTTTCCTGCCCCATCGATACCCAGACATCAGTGTAGATAATGTCAGCATCATTGATTGCTTTTTCCGGATCATTGGTTAGTTGTGTGGTTTTGTTCTTGGCTACATAGTTTTTACTCGGTTCATAGCCTTGTGGCGTGGCAATAGCGAGTTTGAATCTGAGCACGCTCGAGGCAGCAATAAAGGAGTTGCAGACGTTATTCCCATCACCGATATAGGCAATGGTAATGTTTTTAAGACTTCCTTTTTTCTCTATAACCGTAAATAAATCACACATGACCTGGCACGGGTGCTCAAGATCACACAATCCATTAATCACTGGAATTGCGGCATTTTTCGCTAATTGTTCAACTGTTTTATGAGCAAATACCCGAGCCATAATCAGGTCTACCCAGCGCGAGAGGTTCTTTGCCGCATCAGGAACTGATTCTCGTGTGCCGAGCTTAGTGTCAGCTGGTGCGAGGTAGATGGCATGTCCACCGAGTTGCGTCATACCAGTTTCAAACGTAACTCTGGTACGCAAGGATGGTTTTTCAAAAACCATTGCCAGTGTTTTGTCTTTGAGAATCTTATGTTCGACACCTTTTTTCTGTGATTCTTTCAATCTTTTTGTTAAATCAAATATCTCATGCATCTCATCTTTCGTGAGGTCAAACATTGATATGAAGTCTCTCTTCATTGCACCTCCGGTTGTAATAATAGCGATTTTTTTGGTAAAGTCAACATTAGACGAATTATGACACTAATTAACACGAATGGATGCACGAATGGGCACAAATAAAAGCACGAATATACACGAATGAGTTAACGACAGAGTGATGGACTGAGTATTTGTATATTAGAAGATATTTAAATTACAGGATTCAATTTAATAATGCCTCAACAGCCGATGCTACATATAATGCACCAAGACCGATTAGTGTTAGAGTTTTTGTACTTTTTGAATCTGATGAAAAGTAACATTCACCAAGGTAAAGACTTGGTAAAAAGAATGCAGAAGCTTTAATCCCTTCGCCTTTATAAAATTGCCCACCACCCGGCACAACTGCTGCAGAGGCTATTGTGAAGACTGAATTGAGTGTTTGATTATTTCTAATACTTTCGGGTGGTTTGACTGCATTCAAAGTTAATTGGATATGGTACGTATCCCAATAATATTTAGCGATATCTACTTCTATATGTCCAAGATTAAAACCGAAACCAGAGGTCGTGCCCATTATGAAAGAACCACGACGATAAGAAAGATATTTTAGAAAAGTGAATTCCCATCCTGAGCACTTCCAGATATCGTCTGTTTGTTGAGGATCATATGATCTATCATAACTAAACTTAACATTAAAAATTTCATTGATAGGGATGTTAAAAATAGGATAATCATGTATGGAATATAGTAATGAATCTAATATAACAATGGGCTCCAATGATATGCCCCATCTTATTCTTGTTGGCAACCTATCACTTGAGCCACTTGAATATTCTATGCGCGGCCCAAGGTTTTGTAATGATGCACCTACACCGAAACCCCATATCCTATATATTGCACCGCAATCCATGGCAAATGAACTGGCAGTTCCCCCTTTATCTAAGCCTAATTCTGGCATTTGTTCCCATACCCAACTTGGGACTAAATAAGAATAGATATATTTTGCTGTTATACCTATGCCCAGCTTGTCGAAAATCTTTTTGCCATAGGATAAACCTGCTGCATAATCATATGTTTCATAACTTCCTAAATATGTTCCCTCTGTGTTAATGACCTCTGTTATACCAGTGTTTAGATAAGTACAACTAAATCCAAAATTACCTATTTTATTGTAGGGAATTATAATTGCGCCATAAATATACTGCATTCCTGGATATAAAGCCGGTAACCATCCTTGCTCCGCGTTCAGCAAATCGTAGATTCTATCTTCTGCGAACCTGCCTATACCTGGTGGCAAAAAATCGTTCATGACGACAAAACCAAATTTATCATATAGTCCTAAACCGCCTGGATTGTAATATAAAAAAGTTGGGTCCTCAATCGATGCAGTAAATGCCGAACCCATACCTACTGCCTTTGCTCCTGGCGGAATACTCAAAAATACTGCGCCAGGTCTATCATTGGCAAATAGTTGTGTTGCTGATACAAGTATAACTAAAACAATATATTGAATCAATCTCGACATGAATTCCTCCTTGAACATTGAACTATATTTATTGTGACATCTTTGTCAAGTTTGAATAATGAGATACGAATGGACACGAATTTGTGAACGCTTTACGCATTGCGCTATACGCCATACGCATCACGCATTACGCTATACGCCTTACGCTGTCTACTACCTGTGCATACTTTTTTACTTGTAATTTTTTCCTATGTGCATTGCGACGCCAATATGTTCTCCGAGTTTCCAGTATTTGTTATCATACATTGAGTAGAGTATCGGATTGATTTTTTTAATATCAGGCCTCTCATGCGTCAAATACTGTTCCTCGCTATACGTTGTGACAATCTCGCCGATAAAGACCTCATGTGAAGCAAACTCTACTGTCTGGATGAGTTTGCATTCGCAACTGAGCGGGCTTTCTTCAATCATCGGTGCTGTTTTGAGTTCACCATAGAATATTTTAAACAATGTAGACTTATCTTCTTCAAAACCAGATACAGTACTGCAGTAATCTGTGGCTTTTACCATATCTGATGAGGGAATATTAACACTGAATGTTTTATTTTCCTTAATGCCGTTATTCGTATAGTGACCTTTGTTGATTACTACAGCTAAGAGCGGTGGTTTGAAATTTACCATACTCCACCACGCAACCGTCAAAAAATTTGGCTTATTGTCTACGTGTGCACCAACGAGTGCAATGGGCATAGGATAGACTGGGATTTTTGAACCTATTCTAATTTTTTCCATGTTATTTGCCTCCTCTCCATATTCTTCAACAGCTACTTATTAGACTATTATATATGATCAAAGGTAAATAACAAGATAAAAATAATATTCTTTTGTGCTTGACTTTCTTAGTATTGTCGACTATTATTATTTGTGGGGACCACCATACTACTCATCTTTTTTACTGTTAGCACACTCATAAAAGCACAAGACCCACTAGGAAATGATATCTCAGGTGATGCACAGGTTGGAGTGGTTGCTCACACATTGCAAAAACCGATTGTCGTGAGGGCTCTTGATGATCAGGGCAGACCTCTGAAAGACATACAGGTTATGTTTACCATCCTTGAAGAACCAAAAGAAAATATTATTACGGAAAAGTTCGCTGTGCTGAGCAAAAATATCGATACAACTAATAGTGATGGCTATGCCATGACAGAATTAACATTTGGTGGTACGCAGGGTAACTATTACGTTCTTACGGAAGCACGTGGTGAGAATCTGATATTCAAAGAGATCGCCTTACAGGAAAATTGGTTACTCTTTCTCTTTTTTTCAGTCTTCGGTGGGCTTGCCATGTTTATTTTTGGTTTGAACTACGGCAGTAAAGGTCTTGTGCGTGCTGCCGGAGCGAAGATGCGTGATCTCCTCTTCTCTTTGACCAAACACCGCTTTATGGCGTTGCTCGTTGGAGTGTTTGTAACGGTTATCCTCGGTTCGAGTACAGCGAGCTCAATTCTCTTGGTTCGATTTGCCTCGAGTGGCATCATCATGTTTGTACAAGCCCTCGGTGTCCTTCTCGGGATTAACATTGGCACGACGATCACGGTACAGATTATTGCATTCAAAATCCTCGATTACGCAATTCTCATCGTTGGTATTGGTTTTTTTGCAATGCACTTCTTTCCCAAATTGAGGAACATCGGTCAGGCAGTATTTGGGTTGGGACTCCTCTTCTTTTCATTACGAATGATGTCAATTGCTACGGCAAATCTCAAGTATCTTCCGACGTTCAATTCTGCAATTGCAGGCATCGCTGCATATCCCGTATTGGGTATTGTTATGGCTGCACTTCTTGCTTTTATTTTGCGCTCGAGTGCTGCTACCATTGGTATTGTGTTAATTTTGGCATTCGATTCATTGATAACCTTTCCTCAAGCAATCCCCTTTATTATGGGTGCAAATTTGGGGACAACGTTCTCAGCATGCCTCTCTGCAAATACTATCGATGGCCGTCGAGTAGCATTTGGTCATTTTCTATTTAACACGATTGCTATCGTTATACTCTTCCCTTTCATTGATTTCATTCCTGCGGTGATACATGTTATTGGTGGCGATGTTGCACGACAGATTGCTAATTTTCATACACTCTTCAATATATTTACAGCAGTTGTATTCCTTCCATTGATAGATCCCTTTGCATCATTTTTGAAGTCTGTGGTCCGAGAATCGAAAAAAGAAATGTTGAAAATGCACCGGCTCGATCCTGCATTTCTCTCCGCACCAGCGATAGCTCTTGGACAGGCTGCTCGAGAAATTTTATACATGGCAGATATCACGATAACGATGTTAGAAGAGTCCATCAGAGTGTTCCAGCATAAAGATAATGACTTACGAAAAAAAATTGTTGAGATGGATGATACCGTCGATTCACTCGAAGAGACGATTACGCCCTACCTCACAAAAATTAGCGAAGGAGAGATGGATAGCAGACTCTCGAGTTTTCACAGTGCTCTCCTCGGTGCAGTCAATGAAATCGAACATATTGGCGATGTTATTTCTAAGAACCTCATGGCGTATGCCAAGAAACAGATAAGTGCTGGCTTCGTTTTTTCAAAAGAAGGTTTTGCACAGATTGAGAAACTGCATCAGTTTGCACTCGCCACGTTTAGAATTTCTATCGATGCACTCGCCACGAGAGATAGAAAACTGGCAAGAGATGCTGTAGCACGGAAAGAAATTGGACATAAGATGGCGAAGGAATTGAATGAACTTCACTTAGAACGATTACGCAGAGGGTTGAAGGAGAGTTTGGAGACGAGTACGATTCACGTCGATCTGGTGAGTGATCTCGAAAGGATAAATTTCCATGCAGCAGAAATAGGAGAAGCACTCTCATGAAACCGAGAAGATATTTTTTGTTGGCGATTATACTTCTTGTGATTCTCGGTATTTTCTTGACCCTCGGTATCATTAACAGCCGTAGAATTATGCTCGATCTCATAAAAGATGAAGCTCGTTCATTTTTAACGATTGTTGCATCGACTCAGGAAAATTCAATCTTTGCTGAAGGCAGATTTGAAGACACGAATATTGAGAAATTGATACATATCTGTAACTATATTGAATCTGTGAATTTTAATAAAAACACTCTCGAGAAAATTCGGCAGCATTTTGGTATACATTCCATTGTTGTCTTCGATACACAGACGAGAAAGAAAATAGTTACCTCAGGGTATCCATACAATATCATTGATGATATTTTCTCGCGAGATGAAGTGATATTTTTTGAATACTTTACAGTTGCGGGGAAGAAGTATTTCCGTTTCGTCTATAGAACAGAAAGTAAAGTATTCCACGTAGAAATGTCTGCAGAGGATATCGAGGCATTCAGGCAGGAAGTTGGCATTAATAAAATCATGAATCAGATCTCGATGAATCCGATGGTGAAATACCTTGTCCTGCAGGATAAGCGGGGAATAATTTTTGCGACGCCGAATATACATACCATCACGCGAATTGAGGATGATTCTACTTTGATTGGTGCGATAGAACAAAATGTTGAAACGAGCAGGATGACAGAATTCAATAATGAGAATATTCTCGAATTGATTCGTCCGTTTATTATTGATGGTGAAACTTTTGGACTATTCAGAATTGGCATTAGCCTTGATAATTATTATCGTCACATGCGGTCGACTGAGAGGCAACTCATTCTTCTTTTTATCATCCTCTTTGGTGTAGGATTTGTGCTGTTTATCTTATTCATGAAATATCAGTCTTACCTCGGGTTGAAAGAACTCTTCACCAAGACGTTAGGTGCGGTTGAAGATGCCGTGCTCATGGTTGATAATAAAGGAATTATTACCGGGATAAATAAGATGTTCTCAGACATGTCTTCTTTCGAAGAAAAGATGCTTTCACATCAAGACTACTTTTCGTTATTCAAGGATGATCCATTTGATGTTGATAAAGTCTTGCGCAGTGGAGCAAAAATCGTGAATGAAAAAAATGTTTTTAATAAAATCATACAGTATGCTACCTATCCACTGTTTGATGAGAAAAATCGCGTCTCAGGTGTTATATCTGTGCTCCGTGATGTTACCAAAATTAGAGAGTTTGAGAAAGAACGAGAGGAATCAGAGCGACTAACGTTTTTAGGTAATTTGGTTGCTAATTTTGCCCACGAAATAAAAAATCCGCTCAATGGTCTCTCTATTGCAACACAAAGATTGATACGAGAGTTTCCATCGAGTGATAAGGAATACTCTCGCTTGACAACGACGATTAAAAAAGAGATTGAATCCCTCAATAAAACACTCAACGATTTTTTGAGCCTTGCACGGCCTCGTATGAGCGAAAAAAAGGAGTTTTCTCTCTCTGAATTATTCCATAATATATTAAATATAGTGAGAGAACAGACAAAGGATAATGCAATTGTCTTGAAAGAGGAGATTGCAGAAGATGTAAAAGTCATTGGTAATGCGGAGGATTTTAAAAGAGCACTATTGAATATTATGCTCAACGCAGTTGAATCCTTGTCAAATATTACAGATAGGCAGAGAGAGCTTTCAGTGATACTGGCTCAACACAAGAAAAAGATCGAAATTCAAATAATAGATAATGGTGAAGGAATGAGTGAAAATGAAATTAGAAAGATATTCACACCATACTTTACGACAAAAAAAGGTGGAACAGGACTGGGTCTCTACATTGCACATAATATTCTGAAACAACATAATGCAAAAATTGATGTAGAAAGTAAAAGGGGCAAAGGGACGACCTTTAAAATTGTGATGAAACAGTAATGACCCAGGAGGGTGGTTGAAGGTTTTTATATCATATACGCATGATGGCAAAGAGTATGCAGATACGTTGGAGAGGGATTTAAGAGCTCAAGACATTGATATCTGGATTGATAAGCGATGCATACGGCCAGGTCATATTTGGTTAAGAGAGATCGATGACGCATTGTCTCAGGTAGATTATGTATTGGGTGTCCTTACTGAGAACTACTTAACATCTGTGGGAGGAGATGAAGCATATGCAATAATCTCCAAAGGGCTCAAAGAAAAGAAGGTGAGGTTCATTTCACTGTTTTTTGTACCCCCTCATGAGGTAAAATCAGTCATTATCCCTGCGCTTCAAGGATTTAATTTTTCAAAAGATTATACTCAAGGTTTCAGCAGTTTTCTTGATTTTTTAAAACAAGAGGGTGGTAAGAAACTTGTAATAGAAAAAGAAATTATACTACCGAAAGAAACCGTTCCAGCCGAAGGAAAAACATCTATTTCCCACAATTTGCCTCCTCAACTTACTCCTTTTGTCGGCAGGAAAGACGAAATGGCTGAGATTGAAAAACGCCTCGAGGATCCGTCATGCAGACTTTTGACCTTAGTTGGTCCTGGCGGTATTGGTAAAACGCGATTAGCTATTAAGGTTGCATCTGAAAAAATCGGAACATTCGCACATGGTGTCTATTTTGTACCACTTGCTCCCCTACCTTCATCAGATTTACTTGTTTCGACGTGTGCAGATTTTCTTGGGTTTTCCTTTTACGGCCAGGAAGATCCAAAAATGCAACTCATCAACTATCTGCATGAGAAAGAGATACTTATCCTGATGGATAATTTTGAACATCTTCTCGATGGTACAGAATTCCTTGCAGAGATTCTGGCGGCTGCACCTAAGATTAAGATCATCGTTACTTCTCGAGAGCGTCTGAATTTAAAAGGAGAGTGGGTTGTTGAAATTCATGGATTACGGTTTCCAAAAAGTGATGAGGATGATAAGGTAGAAGGTTACGATGCAGTGCAATTATTTGTACAGAGTGCACAGAGGGTTTGTCCTGGTTTTGTTCTTTCAGAAAATGAGAGGGCTTTTGCGATTCGTATTTGCCAGTTGGTTGATGGTTTACCCTTGGCGATCGAATTGGCTTCTTCCTGGACAAGGGTACTTTCCTGCAAGGAAATTTTTGGGGAGATCGAACACAATATTGATTTCCTTGCTACTTCGATGCGTGACGTACCTGAGCGCCATCGGAGTCTGCGGGCAGTGTTTGAACAATCTTGGAATTTTCTCACTGGAGAAGAAAAAAATGTTTTTAAAAAAATGTTTGTATTTCGGGGTGGGTTTCAAAGAGAAGCAGTAGAGAAGATTGCAGGAGCTTCTCTTGATTTACTATATTCTTTAGTGGATAAGTCATTTCTTCATTGGAACCCTTTGGGCAGGTATGAAATACATGGATATTTAAGGCAATACGCAGAAGAAAAATTGAGTGAATTTCCAAAAGAGAAAGAGAAGATTCGAAATTTACACTGTGATTACTACGTACAATTTCTCTGTCAGAGAGAAAAATATATGAAAGGACAAAAACAGAAAGAAGCCTTAGAGGAAATTAGCGAAGAGATTGAAAATGTGCGTGCAGCTTGGAACAGAGTTGTAGACCAGAAGAAGAAAAAAGATATTGAAAAATGTATTGAAAGTCTTTATTGTTTCTATGATATACGAAGTTGGTTTAAAGAAGGTGAAGAAATTTTCCGAAAGCTAGTAATGAGATTACAGGGGGAGAAAAAAGATATACTTTATGGCAAGATTCTTGCAAGACAAGGTTGTTTTTTGTATCGTTTAGGTCTCTATAAGAAAGCCAAAGATATACTTCAAAAGAGTTTTTCTATTTTACATGATTTTCGCGATCAGAGAGAGATTGCTTTTTCACTAAATACTCTGGGAGTAATTAATTATTACTTAGGAGAGTATAGAGAAGCAAAACAATTGCATGAGGAAAGCCTTGAGATGCGTAGAGAAATTGACGATCAATTAGGAATAGCGAATTCCCTCAATGCTCTTGGTAATGTAGCTCTTAAACAAGGGTTATATGCTGAAGCAAAAAAACTCCATCATGAAAGTCTCAAGATTCGGAGGGAAATTGGCGACCGCAGGCGAATAGCAAATTCCCTTAATAATCTCGCCATTGTTGCATATAGCCAGGGAGAGCTCGCAGAGGCAAAAAAACTTTTCCGAGAAAGTATTGCAGTAGAAAAGATCATCGATGACAAGTGGGGAATAGCAGGCTCTCTTAATAATTTAGGAACTATTGCATACTGCCAGAAGGAATATAGAGAAGCAAAAAAACTCCTTGAGGAAAGTCTCGCTATTTACAAAGAGATTGGCCACCAGTGGGGGATAGGTAATACGTTTAATAGTCTGGGGTATGTAGCATATGCACAGACAGAATATAAAGCAGCACAGGGATATTTTGATCACGCATTAGGAATTGCTACAGAGGTCCAATTAATTCCTCTGGCACTCGATGTTCTGGTCGGTGTGGCTACACTTTTTGCACAAGGAGAAAAAAAGGACAAATCTGTAGAACTTCTTGCCTTAGTTCTACAACATTCTGCAAGTGATAAGGAAACCAAGGATGATGCTGAGCGTTTGCTCGGTGAATTGAAGGCAGAATTTCGTGCTCGCGTGTTTACAAAAATCCAAAAACGAGGTAGGTCAAGGAAAGTCGAAGAGGTGGTGAGAGAGATACTGCAGGATAAGAAATGAGGAGATAATGAAGGTCTTCATCTCATATACACATGACGGCAGAGCATATGCAGAGAGGTTAGAAGAGGATTTGAGGGCTCAAGACATTGATATCTGGATTGATAAGCGATGCATACGGTCTGGGAATATCTGGTTAAGGGAGATCGATGAAGCATTAGCTCAGACTGATTAGGCTTAGAGCTAGAGAGCAGGCGTTCGTTTGTTCGTTTTTGATTGACATCTTTCCTTTTTTGTATATTATTATTACTATCTAATGTCTAAACGTCCTCGCTCCAAAGGTTCTGAATTATATCATCATATTTACAACCGCGGTAATGACCGCCAGCCACTATTTAAAAGTAAATCGGATTACGAACGATATTTAAATGCTTTGTTTAAATTTGCCATCAAATACAAAATTGAAGTTATTGCTTATGCACTTATGGAATGGCATATTCATCTTTTTATTTATGATTCTTCAGGTAAAATATCACAATTTATGAATGTTTTGCATGGCTGGTATGCCCAGATTTTCAATAAAATTAACGATCGTATTGGACACGTTTTTGAAGGTAGATTTAAAAATAAGATTGTGGATGCCAATAATTATGGTCTCTGGCTATCACGCTATATTCATCGTCAGTCTATAGAAGCTGGGATTATAGTTGATCCGAAGGATTTTAAGTGGTCGAGTTATCGGGTTTATATCGGTTTAGATAAGAATCCATTATTGAAGACAGATATAATTTTAAAACAGTTTGGTCGAGATGAGGCTCAACAATCTGCTGCTTACAGGCATTTTGTTGAGGGTATTGAAGATAGTCCGATTGATTGGTCAAAAATTGAAATAAATTCCCAGTCGATAATTGGTGATAGCGACTTTGTTGAACAAGTAAAAGTGAGGCTATATAGAAAAGTAGAGGATGAGGATACAATTGATGATCCTTTAATTTTTATTAGTTCTCATTTAAATGTACCTGTGGAGGTTTTAACGCATCCACAAGGTAGAGAAGAAAAGAAACTGCGGCGTAAGGCAATAACTACTTTAGGAGATAAACACGGCTTTGGCGTGAGACAACTTGCGCGGTTATTTAGAATGTCGCCTTCGTCAGTTTTTGCTATTCTGACTAAACGAGAAATCAACACGAATAATGAAAACAGTGAAAACAGTTAAAAACGAACAAACGAACGCCTGCCCCAGATGGAGAAAAGATAGGGGTGAGCAACTAATCACATATACTCCAATCGGTGTTGTTCATTCACCATTTAAAAAACCACGTGATACACCTATTCAACCTTCGGCAGCAAGAGACATCGAAGCTACTGTCGAAATATTGCCTGCGTATGTTAAGGGACTCAAGGATCTTGATGGGTTCTCCCACATTATTATAGTCTGCCACTTGCATTTATCTAAAAAGTATTCCTTGAAAGTTGTTCCCTTTATGGATACGCAATTGCGTGGTGTATTTGCAACGAGGGCTCCATCGCGACCAAATCCGATTGGTATTTCAGTAGTACGCTTGGATAAAATTCAAGAGAATATACTATACATTCGAGACGTCGATATTGTCGATGGTACACCGGTTCTCGATATCAAACCCTATGTTTTAGAGTTTGACAAGCGCGAATATGTGAAGACAGGATGGCTCACCGAAAATATACATAAGCTGCGCAAAGTCAGAGACAATGGCCGTTTCATAAAATAATTTTTGATACGTTACGCGCAGGGGTTTCTGTGTAGATACTATGTGATATATTAAGAATTTTTGCAAATCTAGTCTATTGTTGACTTCAAGAAATTATTGAATACAATATACACTGGAGAAAGAAAGGAATGATCGGGAAGAAAAAAGCAAAAGAAATCATCGATCTGGTACTGAATGAAGCAACAGCAGACCAAACAGAAATTATCATTTTCAATTTTGATCAGGCACTCACGAGATTTGCGAACAATTACATTCATCAGAACGTTAACGAATCAAACACGAGCATTTCAATACGGACAATTTTTGGAAAAAAAATTGGCTCGGCTGCGACGAATTCGCTCGAGCCCCAAAAAATTCGAGAAACCGTGAAGTGGGCAGAAGAGATTGCCAAGTTTCAGAAGGAGAACAATGATTTTACTTCACTCCCCGTGACGAGCCCTGGAGAATACTGTTCAATACAAACGTATGTCGAAAAGACGGCAAAAATTTCCAGCATACAACGCGCTACAGCTGTTGCTGAAATTGTGGATGTTGCCAAAAAACATTCACTGAAAAGTTACGGATCAGTTTCTAATGGTGCTGCAGAAGTGTGTATTGGTAATTCACTTGGTACATTTGCTTATGCAAAGTGTGATGATATTTACTGTAATATCGTAATGTCTGGAGATAACTCGACTGGATACGTACAACAAGGCAAGCGTGACGTGACGCTGATGGATTTTAAAAAACTCGCTGAAACCGCTGCTGAGAAAGCACGTATGTCTGCTGATCCGATAAAGATTTCTCCAGGAAAGTATACTACAATCTTCGAACCGCTTGCAGCGTGCGAATTTCTAGATTATCTCGGGTACTACGCATTCAATGGTAGACTCTTTCAAGAAGGCAGGTCATTTCTCAATGGTAAACTTGGTTCAAAAATTATCGATGAACGTATAACAATTGTTGATGATCCATTTGATATGAGAGGTTTTAGTTTTCCCTTTGATTTTGAGGGCGTACCGAAGAAAAAGATAGTGCTCGTTGACAGAGGAGTAGCGAAAGAAGTAGTCTATGATTCGCTAACCGCAACAAAGGCAAAAAAAACTTCTACTGGCCATGCACTTGCTGCACCCAATCCCTTTGGTCCTATACCCGTACATCTCGCTATGGAAGGCGGTGATTGCACGTTCGAAAAAATGATCGGTGAAACTGAAAAAGGTTTACTCGTGACTCGATTTCACTACACAAATATGATCGATCACCATAAATTAATATTTACTGGTATGACACGAGATGGAACTTTTCTTATAGAAAATGGTAAAATAACTAAAGGGGTAAAGAATCTACGTTTTACTGAAAATATAATTCAGGCTTTTAACCGAATAGATGCTCTCGCTAAGACACCGGAGCTCGTTGCAGGTGAACCTGGTTATGGAGGTCGGTTTGGCAAGGGCACAATAATTCCAGCAATGAAAATTAAAGATTTCACGTTTACAAGCGCTACTGAATTTTAAGAGGTAAAAATACAATAATCATCGGAGGAGGATAAGTTAGTGTTTACTTATGCGAAGTTGTTGCGTCCTCAACAGTGGATCAAGAATTTTTTTCTTTTTGCCGGGCTTATCTTTAGTTTGCAATTCTATCACATTGAGAGTATTCTCACAACAATCTATGCATTTTTTATATTCTGTATTTTAAGTAGTGGTGTTCATATCATAAATGATATTATTGACTATGAAGAAGACCGAATTCATCCCATTAAATCTCAACGGTTAATCTCTGCTGGTACAATATCGAGAACTTCTGCAGGTATAATCGCTATTATCTTAGCTCTGAGTGCACTCATTCTCGCATTGTTATTAATGAACAATTATTTTTTCTTTACCTGCTTACTATATCTTGTGATGATGATTATGTACTCGCTGAAGGTAAAACACATAATTATTCTTGATATTCTTTTTGTTGCCATCGGGTATGTTTTGAGAGCGATTGCTGGAGCTGTCGCAATTCGTGTTGAGATATCATCATGGTTGCTTTTGTGCACACTCCTCTTAGCATTATTCATTGTCGTGTCGAAGAGAAGAACAGAAATTATTGCGCTCGGTCAAGAGGCAACAAAACATCGAAAAATTCTATCGCAGTACTCTATTGATTTATTAAATCAGATGATTGCCATTGTCACGTCGGCGTGTATTGTTTCCTATTGCCTGTACACGCTTGCACCTGAAACAATTGCTAAGTTTCATACACGGAATCTCATTCTTACTACACCATTTGTTATCTATGGGATTTTTCGTTACCTTTATATTACGTACAAAAAACTTGAGACAGATATTCCCGAAAAAGCTTTGCTGAACGATACACCACTGCTGATCTGCATTGTTGCATGGATTGTTGTCTGTTTATTGATTTTAACGAAAAACAACCACCTTCTGTATTAATCTCTGGTCAATTGTTTCCCCAATAACGTAATATACTCCATTTGCAATCTTTCGATTTGCATCATCAATACACTGCCACACTATATCATTTGTTGGGTCCTCGAATGATATCAATGATCTGCCAACACTGTCGTAGATACTTATCGATGAGAAATTCGATGGTTTGTTCAGATGTATGAGAATGATATTCCGGGCTGGGTTTGGATTTACCAAAATACTATTTGTATCGTTTTCTTTTAATAATTCGAATTCTGCTTTGCTGAGAGATATAGTTAACTGAGTCAATTCATTGTTTCCGACTATGATGTCATGAAGATACTGAGATACATAACCGTTTTTACGAATTTCTACGTTGTAGATACCGGGTGATAGTATTCTAAAAAAACGACCATGCATCGGTTCACTCTGTCGCGCTGGTAAGACTGGATCGTGATATCCCTCGATAATGATTTCCGCACGCAACGGGTGCCCAGTTAAAGAATCATACACGCAGCCAGTAATTCCACAGCCGCTCATTCTTTCTAAAAGATAGTAGGCTCCGACGACATTTCTCTGACAGATATCATCAACCATCCAGCCGGGTTGGATAGTTGTTGTACTTACTTCAATACAATAGGTAAATGTACCACAGACTCCGTAAAGCCAGTTCCTTGCTCTGCCATCGACGCCTTGTCCAATAAGTGCTGTGTAGTGGCTATTACCAGCGTCATTAATAATGAGTTTTGATAAGGTATCAGCAATTCCTCGCAAAAAAAGACAATCAGGGGAATAACCACCGCTGTACACCCACGGGTAATAGACAACCTCGCCGAGTCCTGTGCGTGCAGAGTGATAGGTGATGCAGAATACAAAGTGGTGATCGAGGCATAGATCACGTACTGCTCGTGCCTCATTCTCAGAAAACGGTGCTGGACCACGGTAATACTCAGAAGAGGGTTCAGAGCTTCCACCTTCTGACCAGTAAAAATCATAGTTTCTGTTGAGATCCACACCATCATAGTCGAGGTCAAAAAATCCGTTATTATTGTTATCTCTCTTGTTTTTTCGCCAGATT
>Ga0111226_1027_pt1 | contig 19065 bp, 17 predicted proteins | sample DeeMarSWOR152_54_FD_80390 | JGI IMG/M metagenome (GOLD analysis project Ga0111226, IMG submission 80390) | candidate division TA06 bacterium DG_78 | reverse complement strand
AATTGTCCGAAGATGATCCATTGGTTGATGGCTATATACTTTTGAGGAGAGAATTACCTGAAACTACCTATCAGAGAATCGGTTTTATCATTCGAGGTGTTTCGCTGTTTGAGGATGAAACTGTTGAGGATGGCAAAGAGTATTCATATATTGTTGCTGCAATGAAGAATGGTGAACTTGCATATTCTGAGCCGAGTGATATTGCACAATCATACCCACAAATTTTCCATATGGGAAGGGTTAATGTTTTGGTCTGTATAGCTATCTTTGTGATCCTCTTAGGCTATTTTGTTTCACAGGCAAAGCGAGGTAAAGGACTTTTTATAAGGAAAATTCCTGGATTGGACGCAGTTGAAGAGGCGGTTGGCAGGGCAACTGAAATGGGTAAGCCGATTCTCTATGTTCCAGGTTTAGGTGATATCGATTGGACTGCAACGATCGCTTCGATGAATATTCTCGGTGAAGTCGGTAAAAAAATTGCTCTGTATGATACACCGCTCATTGTTCCTAATCGCTGGTCAGTTGTTTACACTGTTTCGAAGGAAGTTGTTAAAGAAGCATTTGTGACCGAAGGTAGTCCAGATAAATTCAAAGAAGATTATGTACGTTATCTGACTGAAGCCCAATTTGGATTTGCTGCAGCGGTCAATGGGATCATACTTCGCGAAAAACCAGCGACCAACTTTTTCATTGGCAGGTTCTGGGCAGAATCGCTCATCATGGCGGAAACCGGTGCACAGACCGGTGCATTTCAGATTGCCGGGACTGATTCAGTACTCCAGTTACCATTTTTTATTACATCGTGTGACTATACTCTCATTGGCGAAGAACTCTATGCAGCCTCAGCCTATCTATCCCGTGAACCTCTCTTACTTGGTTCTTTAAAAGCGCAGGACTATGGTAAGTTAATCGTACTCGTGATCCTGCTGGGGTTCACTATTCTTTCATTTTTGACGTTCAATTTATTGCCGTTATTGGAGGTTCAATGAAGCGTTCACTGCCCCTCGCCATTTGTTTGATCATGGGTATCGCTATGATCGTCCAATTTTTCATTCCCCATCCTGTATCTCTACAGTTTAATAGTATGATTCTTAAATGGGTCATTATCCTTGCTGCCTTTGCAATGATCTTGGCTATCGGTAATTTAATCAGGCACCACGGTACTAAAATTAAGAAGAAACGAGAAAATTGGCCTTACAGTATTGTAACACTGACCAGTATGACGGTAATGGCCTGCACCGGACTCTTCTGGGGGGTTGAAGCTGGTTCGCTTTTTCAAAAAATTTATTTAAATATTTTTGCACCACTGAGTGCGACAATGTTTGCACTCCTTGCCTATTATATGGCTTCTGCTGCATACCGTGCGTTTCGAGCGAGGAGTCTCGAAGCAACGCTGCTTTTGGTTGCAGCCTTTATCGTTATGATAGGATTTATGCCGTTTGGACAATATATTCACAGCCAATTTCCTGCATTTGCTGAGTGGGTGATGCGCGTACCTAACATGGCATCTCAACGTGGTATTATTCTTGGTGTCGCCTTCGGTGCAATTGCAACAGCACTCAAGATTATCCTCGGTATTGAGCGTTCATGGCTTGGAGGTAAGGAATGAAATGGTACGATATTATATCAAAGATTGATCGTCGTATTATTTATTTGTTACTGACGATATTTGTTATCTTGCCATTTTTTATTCCTTTCACGATACCCCAAAACATAATGCCACAGACCCGAAAACTCTTTGATTTTGTTGAATCCATACCACCTAAGGATAAAGCAGTTATCATATCATTTGATTATACACCTCAGACCATGCCTGAGTGTCGGCCCATGGCAATCGCCTTGCTCAAACATTGTTTTGCACGCAATATCCCCGTTATCGGTGTCTCTTTCGATCCCCAGGGACCTGGTCTCGCTGTAGAAGCTTTTGCTACAGTTGTTGACGAGCTTAATAGCTGTGCAACCAGTAGTAGCGATTCAATCATGTACGGACGGGACTATGTATACCTGGGCTGGAAATCTGGAAGATTAGCAGCGCTCTTGGAAATGGGTGAGAGTATTGTGAGTGTTTTTCCGGTAGATCATTTCAGAAACGCTGTGGATTCATTTCCACTCATGCAGCGTATTACAAACTACAAAAATATCTCGATTGCAATTATTCTGGCTGCTGCGGATTATCCAATAGACTGGATTCGGTATCCTCAAACGCGCTACGGTGTGAAGGTTGGTGCTGGTTTAACTGCAGTCATGGCACCGCAGTATTATCCCTACGTACAAACCGGTCAGGTTTCTGGTATGATGTCAGGTATGAAGGGAGCAGCAGAATATGAAAAGCTAGTACTTGATCATGGTTACGCAAGGATATTAGGCACCGCAGAGACTGGAATGAATTCTCAGTCGATGATTCATATTTTGATTATGGCTTTTATAATTCTCGGGAACGTTGGTTATTTCTTCTCACGAAAAAAATGATTACGGTGATTAAAAAAATAGATTACAATGAGGAATCCCGGAGGGACGACAAATGAGTCCTGATCCCTGGATTTGGATTGGCGCATTTTTGACGCTCATGATATTTTCATTTTTGTACAAAGACAATCCGTTCTATAAATTTGGTGAACACCTCTTCGTTGGAGTAGCAAATGGTTACTACATTGCCCTGTATTGGCATAATTCATTAAAACCTAACCTTTTCGATCAACTCGCCGCAGGCAATTATATTTACATTGTGCCTCTACTTTTAGGACTCATGTACTTCACGAGATTCATTCCAAAAGTTTCATGGCTTGTGCGAATTCCTATAGGTTTTATGATTGGATGGGGTGCTGGTATTTCGATCCCAGCGTATTTCCAGGCTGAAATCCTCAGACAACTTCAAGGGACTGTAGTAACGCCCGAGAGTTTTATCGATCCAACCAATGGCATATGGGCAATGATTATTCTGATTGGTGTTGTCTGTACCTTAATCTACTTTTTCTTTTCAAGAGAACATAAAGGTTTTCTTGGACACACCTCACGACTCGGTATTATCTTTATTATGATAGGATTTGGTGCTTCATTTGGCTACACAGTAATGGCTCGTGTGAGCCTGCTCATTGGTAGGATCCAATTTTTGCTCGGTCCTTGGTTAGGTTTGATTCAATAGGCACAATTTTCCACTCAAAAAACATTCATATGTTATCTTTTTAGATAAGATGCTATACTTTTGTATAATATAAGCAGACATCAAGGAATGAATGGTTCTATATTCAATAGACTTAAGTCTTTAAGGGTGGCATGGCTTTTGCATATCACATATGATGTGCATGGAGGTGTAGCATGAAAAAAATCACACTTTTCCTCATTATTGTTTCATGTACCTTTGCAGGCAGACTTGGAATTGGTCTTGCTGGAGGTGGCCAGTATCCTAATCACCACGAAACACTCACTCCTGAACAGTTTTTAGACCTGTACTACGGCGCTGAACTTTCGGTTCAGGCTGAGGCGTTGCCACATGTCTATCTTGAACCATTCATCACTTACCTTAATAATCCATCTCATAGCTCATCATCAGCTGGTGTCGGTCTTGGCATTACTCTTCGGCCACGGCTTGGTCGATTTTTCATTGCTCCGGCTTTCGGTATTAAGGGAACACTTTTGTTCTGCAATGACGTCGATATCGCTGATGCAATAAAGAATGGCCAGTTGAATGAGTATATCGAATCATCATCTCCACGCCTCAACAGTACAGCGTTTGCTGGACTAACTATTCTCTTTGGCGAGAAGATGTCGCTCGATTGTCAGTATCGTTATTGTGGATTGACACAAGAATATGGTATTGAAATGGTATGGGCAGGATTAAATTACTACATTAATTGGTAGTCTTCTTCGTGTCCCGAATCCGGTTATATCTTTCTCATAGAGTGGAATATATAATTGATTTTTGTGAGCTACGATTTTTTTGACTTATGGAGCATACGGGAAAGATACGACGGTTGAATCTTCAAAATTTTACTCGCCTCTGTTTGGTTACCTCCGCACCGTTGGATCGTTTCGCGGATGAAATTCATCTTGAACCTCTCAACAACCTCTCTAAGTCCTTCGCCAGGTGCTGCACGTTCAGCACTCGGTTTTGAAGGAAGCATAAGACATGTGCTGTCGATTGTTTCACTATTGGCTAATACAACAGCCCTTTCCAAAACATTTTGTAATTCTCTGACATTGCCTGGCCAAGGATAATTGAGTAATCGATCCATAACATCGGTACTGATTCTTGTTACATTTTTATTCATCTCTCGTGCATAGATCGATAGGAAATGATGAGCGAGGAGGGGAATATCCTCTTTACGTTCGCGAAGTGGAGGAATTCTAATTGGGAATACATTCAATCTGTAAAAAAGATCTTCGCGGAACAATTTATGTTCAATCTTCTCTTCGAGATTTTGATTTGTCGCAGCAATAATTCGTACATCGATCTTGATGGTTTTTGTACCTCCGAGGCGTTCAAATTCTCGTTCCTGTAATACCCTTAACAATTTACTCTGTGTCTCGAGTGGTAGATCGCCAATTTCATCAAGAAATATTGTTCCTTTATTAGCGAGTTCAAATCTCCCTTTACGTTGACTTGTAGCGCCGGTAAAAGCGCCTCTCTCGTAGCCAAAGAGCTCGCTTTCCAGTAGGGTGTTCGGAATTGCCGCACAATTTACAGATATAAACGGACTTTCTTTCCTCGAACTCAAGCGGTGAATAGAGCGCGCGATTAATTCTTTACCAGTACCATTTTCACCGATGAGTAAAACAGTAGTAGCACTCGCGGCAACTTTCTCAGCGAGTTTTAGTACCTCTTTGAGTTGTGTGCTCGTAGAGATGATTGCATAACGTGCATCGATTTCACTCCTTAACAAATTTTGTTGTTCACACATAAGGAGGTGTGTCTGAGCATTTTGGATAACCTGCGCCGACTGGAGTGCGATGATAACTAACAGCTCTCTCTCTTCGTCGGTCCACTGTTTATTATTTTTTTTGTTGAGGACCTCAATAACACCGATTGTCTTTCCTGAGATGGTGAGTGGTGCTGCGATAATCGATTTTGTCTCAAACCCAGTCTGCTTATCGATTTGTGGATAAAAATCTCGATCATGTGAAGTATCATTCACAATCTTTACCTTTCCAGTGCGTACACACGCACCCGCAATACCTTTGTCTAATGGTACCGTAAGATTTTTTAACCGTTCTGATACATCACCGGTTACACTGGCAAAATACAGCTCGTCAGTTGCTTCATCTAATAACAGCAATGAAGCAGCTTCTGCCTTGAGTAACGTTTTCGCACTTTCGATGATGATATTCAGTATCTTTGAGAGTTCCAGAGTCGAAGAGAGTGAGCTAGCCATTTGGAAGAGCATTTCGAGCTCTTCTCGGCCAATTTTCCTAATAATACTTTCCACAGAGCAAGTATAGCTGTGACACATAGGAAGTCAAGTAAGGAAGACACTGAAATGTGAAATTATTGAATTCAATCAGATTTTCACTATAATAGAATAATGGGAGGATGAATGCTCATAAAAAAGTTTGACCATTATTATGTTTTACGATTACACAAGAATGATGAGATTATTACCGCATTAAAAAAGGCAGCCGAGAATCAAAAAATCAATGGTGCATTCTTTTTTGGTCTCGGAGTGGGGAGTAGTGTAGTTCTCGGTTATTTCGATGTCGACCAAAGAACATACATAAAAAAGGTTTTTGAGGGTGAATATGAATTTACGAGTTTCATCGGTAATATTTCGACGTATAGTGGTGACATAATAGTTCACTGCCACGTCACCATAACGAATAGAGACTTCGATGCTGTCGGTGGTCATTTGGTTCAGGCAACTGTTCCTGCAACCTGTGAAATAGTTATCTTTCCATTCACGGGAATTCTGAAGCGAAAAAAAGATAGGGATACTAATTTACCAGTACTCGATGTATAGTGTCTCTGGATTCATTAAACCAATAGGTTTAACATTGAGTCAAATAGTGTAGGGTGGATAATTGACAATAGTTTGTTATCAATTATAATACACTATGAATCTTATCTTTGAGCAGACACTATCGAGGCGTGATTTCTTAAAGCGGTGTAGTATGCTTGCACTGAGTGGGCTCATTCTACCAAAATTGACACGATTTGCTGAAGCCCAGGAGGCACAATACGGCTTCATAAAGGCACAAAAGGCTCTCTATTACGAAAAACTGACAAACAAGAAAGTCCGGTGTCTCCTCTGTCCACGTGTTTGCATCGTCACGAAGGGTAAGAGGGGATTCTGTCGTGTTCGTGAAAATCGCGATGGTGAATACTATACATTGGTTCATTCTAATCCTTGTGCAGTACACATTGATCCGATAGAAAAGAAGCCACTCTTCCACTTTGTGCCTGGCACGACTGCATTATCAATAGCTACTGCTGGTTGTAATTTTACGTGTAAAAATTGCCAGAACTGGGATATTTCTCAAGCACGGCCTGATGAAACTATTAATTATCATGTCTCGCCTCAAAAGCTCGTTGATTTAGCATTACAACATAAAACACCTACGATTGCCTACACCTATACTGAACCTACTATATTCTATGAGTATATGCTCGAGACGGCAAAGATTGCAAGAAATAAGGGTGTGCTTAATATCTACCACTCGAATGGTTATATAAACAGAGATCCTTTGTCTGGATTGATACCATATCTTGATGGTGCCAACATTGACCTCAAGGGTTATAGTAATGATTTCTATAAAGACATAACAGGTGGTACACTCTCACCAGTGCTCGAGACATTGAAAATGTTGAAGGAAAAGGGGGTATGGTTTGAAATAACCAATCTTGTTATTCCAACTAAGAATGATACAGACGATATGTTCGAACAGCTATTCTCATGGGTCAAACAACAATTAGGTAAAGAAACGCCAGTTCATTTATCGCGATTTTATCCTCAATATAAACTCCAAAATATCCCACCCACACCGGTCGAAACACTTAAAAGAGCAGCACACATTGCCCACAACGTTGGTCTGGAGTATGTGTATATCGGCAATGTCCCTGGCATTGCAGAGGAGAGTACCTACTGTCCGCAATGTGGCATGGTAATTATTGAACGAAGAGGGTATGATATTAAAACAATCAATATCCAAAATGGGAAATGTACATTCTGCAAAAAGAACATTCCTGGACGTTGGTCATAAAACTTTCTCATGATAATATAAAGAAAAGTGGTGTAGATGAATTGCTACTTGACAGGATGTGGAATTTGTATAAAATAACACTATGACGGATCAAGCACTACGTAATACACTAAAAAGAGGTGAGATTTCAAATCAGTATTTGTTTATCGGTGACGAATTTTTGCTCATAGACAATGCTATTAATGCCGTTAAAAAAACCATTGGCGTAAATGAGTCGTTTGACCTCGAGACATTTTCACTCTCTGAAACGCCATTTGAAGATATTGTACCAAGGTTCTATATTACACCGTTTGGTTCGCCACGGAGACTTATTATTATAAAACATCTTGAAGAGGTAGGTGATAGAGATTTAGTTACATTTGCAGAGGCAATGAGTAAAATTGATGTCACGAATTGTGTCATTATGACATACGCAATACCGAAAGGTAAGAAGAAATATAGCTACAAGTCTAAAAAGCTAAGCGGTTCATTCACAAAAGCCACGCACGTGACGCTTGTACCAGATCGACAACATATTCATAAGTGGATTGTTAGAAAAAATAAACGTGATGGACTCAATTTATCTGCATCAATAGTACACTATTTAGAAGAGGAATTTAGAAATGACATTACTGGGTTAAAAAATGAATTTGAGAAAATCGATAATTACCTTTATGAGGCGAAAACACTGAGTTCTGAAGGAATTAAAAATCTCGCACAGGGACTATGTGATTTCGATAAATATTCATTGGTTGATACATTTTTAGAAGCAAAGACAGAAGCGCTTGAACGATTTGAGGAGTTGAGACCATATTTGCATTCTTACGCCGAGATCGTTGATGTGCTCACGAGGGGCTTAGTACAGTACTTTAAGACAAGAACAGATGTGCATACTGGTAGCTACATGAAAGATATTCTTGATGATCTGGCTATAATTGATAAAAAGATAAAGAGAAGTTCCTATTTTGCCGATCTCATGGTGGAACTCTTTTTGCTTACCAAGACAAATTTGTTTAGTAAAGGAGTTTTATATGGAAGAGAAATGGCGTAAGCTGAGAGAAGTCGAGGTACAGCGTTCCAGTGTGATAGAGAAGTTGGAGAAGATTGAGGAAAAAAAGGCCACCGTCAGTAATGAAGTTTATAATAAGGTCAAACGGGAATATGATGATAAACTGAAGAAGATTGAGAGCAGTCTTGCCGAATACACTGATCTTATCAAAGAAGATATAACCCGTTTAAAGGGCGAAGAAGAAAAGTTAATTGAGCAAGAAAAGGAAATAAAATTAAAAAACGAAGAAATGGAGTTGCGCTATTCAATTGGTGAATACGACGATGGAGCTTTTAAGAAAGCGAGTGAAGAAAATAAAGTGCAACTAAACTCGATAGCTGGAAATTTGCAAAAAATAAAAGAACAGATAAAGTACTACGAAGATTTTGTAGAAATTAAGGGTATTGAGGAAAGCCTCGAGCTCGAGAAAGAGGCTGAACCAAAAAAGGAAACAGATATTCAGATCGAAGAACACATCCTAGAAGAAAAACCTCCAGATGGCATACAACTTGATGAACTCTTAGTACCTGAAGAAGCCGTGAAGCCAGAAGCTCGACAGAAGAAAGATTCTCCTCCGGAAGAACCAGCAGAGGCAAAAGAAGAGAAGGCTGTTACGTGTCCAAAATGTGGTTTTAAAAATACCGCAGATTCATGGTACTGCGAAAAATGTGGTGCCGAAATACTCGACTCTCTACCAGAAAAATAATAATTTTTGCCTCACTGACTTTAGCACCATAATGAAATATAACCATAGTAGTGTAGAAAAGAAGTGGCAAAAATATTGGGATGAGCAAAACGTGTTTGTCACCAACAACGATCCCAAAAACAAATTTTATAACCTCGTAATGTTCGCGTACCCATCTGGCGACATTCACATGGGAACAGGTAGAAATTATGTAATTGGTGATGTCTATGCTCGATTTAAAATGAGACAAGGATATGATGTGCTCCATCCCTTTGGGTGGGATGCCTTTGGGTTACCAGCGGAAAATCAAGCGATTAAAGCTGGCGTACATCCTGAAAAGTGGACTATGGAAAATATTCAGATTTCGGATGCATCATTGAAATTACTTGGGATCAGCTATGATTGGGAGAGAGAAATCATAACCTGCTCTCCTGATTATTATAAATGGACCCAGTGGATGTTTCTCCTCTTGTATAAAAGAGGACTCGCTTATAAGAAAGAAGCATATGTAAATTGGTGTCCTAGTTGTCTTACTGTTTTGGCGAATGAACAGGTTGATGAAGGAAAGTGTTATCGTTGTGATGCTGTAATTGAGAAGAAAAAATTGAAACAGTGGTTTTTTAAAATTACTGAATATGCGGAGAGATTACTCAAAGATCTTGAGAAACTTGGTGGTTGGTCTGAGAATGTAAAGATCATACAGAAAAATTGGATCGGAAAAAGCGAGGGGTGTGACATTGTGTTCAAGGTCGAGGGTAAAGACGCGGTGTTCAATGTGTTTACAACGAGGCCAGATACAATTTACGGTGTGACATTTATGTCAGTAGCACCTGAACACCAGATGATCGATGATCTTATCAAGGGAAATTCAACTGAAGATGAAGTACGAAAGTACGTTAAAGAAGCGACAAAGAAGACAGACAGAGAACGTATTGAAAAAGAAAAAGATGGAATCTTTACAGGTTGTCATGCAATAAACCCAATAAATAATGAAAAAATACCAATCTTTGTTGCCGATTATGTTCTATACGAATACGGGAGTGGAGTTGTTATGGGGGTGCCGGCTCACGATGAACGCGATTTCCAATTCGCTCGCAAGTACAATCTTCCCATCAAAATCGTCATCAACCCGCCTGGTGAAACATTGAAATTGGATACCATGGAACACGCCTATGAAGAACCCGGTGTCATGGTTCAGTCAGGACAGTTTACTGGCATGAATTCGGAAAAGGGCATTGCTGCGGTTACTGACTTTTTAGCACAAAAAAAGCTCGGCGGTGCGAGCGTCAATTATAGATTAAAAGATTGGTTGATTTCACGCCAGCGATATTGGGGTGCACCAATACCTATCATCTATTGTGATAGATGTGGTACTGTTCCGACCCCTGAGAGTGCATTACCTGTTCTCCTTCCGAAGGAAGTCACCGATTTTGTACCACGAGGCAAGTCACCACTTGCCGCGGTCGAAAGCTTTATTCATACCAGATGCCCAACATGTAATGCAGAGGCAAAACGGGATCCTGATACTATGGATACCTTTGTCTGTTCGTCATGGTATTTTCTCCGCTACTTGGATCCAAAGAATGATCGAGAATTCTGTTCGAAAGTAAATGCTGATACATGGCTTCCCGTTGATCAGTACATAGGCGGTAGTAGTGAACACGCTACAGGACATTTGATATATTTTAGATTCTTTACCAAGGTTCTCTTTGATGCGGGTTTTATTCCAGTTGATGAACCGACAAAAAACCTCTTTAATTTAGGAATGGTGTTGAAAGGCGGCGTGAAGATGTCGAAATCAAAAGGTAATATAGTCCCTATTGGGCAGTTTGCTAAGCAACGCGGCGCTGATGTTGCCCGTCTAGCCATTATTTTTGCTGCGCCACCAGAGAGAGAGATGGAATGGAGTAATGAAGGAGTTATCGGTGCTGAGAGGTTTATTAATCGAATGTACCGTCTCGTTATAGAAAATAAATCATCGATTACTCAGACTAAACCAGAAAAATTGTCACAGGATGAAGAACACCTCTTTATTAAAATCAACCAGACGATAGTAAAGGTCACAAATGATTTGGAGTCATTTAAATTTAATACTGCAATAGCAGCACTGTGGGAGCTCTTGAATGAATTGTATGGTTGGCAAAAAAGGAGCGATGTGTTTGGATATGGTGTCTACGTACTGATCAACTTACTCTCACCATTCGTACCTCATCTGGCGGACGAACTATGGTCAAGTATTGGAGGTAGAGGAACTTTGGTGAAAAAGAACTGGCTTGACTATGACAAAAATTATATTGACGGCAAAAGTATTACTGTGGTAATACAAATCAATGGTAAAGTGCGTTCACATTTAGAATTAGCAAGAGGTGTGGGTGAAAAAGAAGTAATAAAAGGGGCACTCGATGATGAGAAAATACAACGTCATCTAAAGGATAAAAAGATAAAAAAGACAATATACGTGCCTGAAAAGATACTTAACATTGTACTTTTTTCGGATTAAATATTTTGTAAAAAGGAGGAGAAATGAAAAAGAAGAGAAAGAAAAAAATTAAGAGGATGAAGAAAAAAAAGATTAGGAGAAAAAAGAAAAAACCATCAATCAGAGAGCTTACTGCTGATATTTTGAAGAGAACAAAAAAGGCAATGCACTACCGTGAGATTACTAAGAGACTCAAGAAGCGGGGTTATAAATTTCACAGAAAAGATCCAGAGCGATCAGTCTATATTATCATCAACCGCTATCCCAAGATTTTCAAGAAGGTTAGACCTGCAGTCTACCGCATGCGATAAAAAAGGGGGCTTGTGCCCCCTTTTTTATTTGCTTTTAGCAAATCCTTTCATCTTCGCTGCATATTCATTCATCTTTTTCTCAACAAGATAGTTGACGCTGCCTTTCTGCCAACCCGTTTTCGTACGTTTACCTGCTTTGACACCAGTGAGGATTTCAATTCCTTTATCTATTGTCTTCACTGTATAGATATGAAATAGGTTCTTTTTAACCGCATCGACAATTTCTTGTTTGAGCATCAAGTGGTCGATATTTGCCTCAGGGATAATAACACCTTGTTTTTTATTAAACCCCTTTGCTTTACAGACTTCATAGAATCCTTCGATTTTTTCATTAACGCCGCCGATTGGTTGGATTTCACCATTCTGATTGACTGAGCCGGTTACTGCAATTTCCTGAGACAACGGTAAGTCTGAGAGAGCAGATAAGAGGGCATAGACTTCAGCACTCGATGCAGAATCTCCATCGACTTCACTGTACGATTGTTCAAAACCTAAGGTTGCGTCAATAGCCATTGGTTGATTCTGGGCATACCGTGATCGCAAAAAACCGCTGAGGATTAAAATACCTTTATTATACGTACGACCTCCTAAATTAGCCTCGCGTTCGATATTGATGATACCTGTTCTCCCTAATGATACTTTGGCGGTTATCTTTGTCGGCTTGCCAAATGAATAGCTCCCCAGTTGATACACTGAGAGCCCATTGAGTTGACCGACTACCTCTCCTTTCGTTTGGATCATGAGGATATCTTTTTCTATCAGCTCCTGAATTTTATCCTCATACATATTCACCCTGCGGCGCCAGCCCTGAATTGCTTTTTCAATATGACGTGGTTGGATTTCTTTTTTCTTCTCTTGTCGTGCCCAATAATCTGCCTCCCGTATTATATCAGCAACCATATGAAATCTCGTCGAGAGTTTATCCTTTGTTCCAGCAATACGTACGCTGTATTCAATAATTTCAGCGATCGCTTGTTTTGTAAATGGTAAAAGACCCTCTGCATTGCATATCGATTTTACGAATGATGCGTACTCATTGATATTTTCAGCACTCTTATCCATTACTGTATCGAAATCTGCTTTGACTTTAAATATCTTCTTGAAATCCTCGTCCCACGAGTAGAGGAGATAGTACAGCCACTGTGTTCCGATCATAATGACCTTTACATCGATACTTATTGGTTCGGGTTTGAGGGCGGTTGTTGAAAAAATATAGAAAGGATCGAATGCCTGAATATCGACTACTCCGTTACGCAGTGTCCTTTTCAACGTCTGCCACACGCTTTGCTCAGTCAGCGCGTCGAATGCATTGATTACCAAATAGCCACCATTCGCACGCAAGAGTGAACCTGCTTTGATATTGAGAAAGTCACTTATAACGACGCCTGGCCCAACAGTGTGCCTCTCAATCGTGCCAAAAAGATTCTTATAGGATGGTGTTGTTTCAAAAATGATTGGTACGCCTTTGGTTTCTGCATTATTGACGAGTACGTTAACGAGGTATTCTCTAAATTCATCGTCTTTTGTTTCTTTTTTTAAAAATCTTTCAAGATCACTCATTATCGAGTGGAGTACATCGTCGAGATACTCCTCGATTTTCTTACCTGGGAACTTTTTCTTAATAGCCTGGATGAGCTGTGAAACAGCTGGTTTAACCATCCACTCATTGAGTTTTATTATTTCGTTATTTGCTGCCTCTTGTATTTCCTTTACCTTACTATAGATAGACGCCATATCACTTTCCAGCTGGTGGATTTCATCTTTTATCTTATTATACTCCTCTTCACTTACCTTGCCCGCTTTGAGCATTTCTCCGAACTTATCTAAGCTTATTGGTTTACCATCGATGATGGGGACGATTGCTGGCCGGACAAATGGTCCCATCTGGATTTGAATAACTTTGAGCCCTTGACGTTCGACCCGCTCCTCGAAATCTTTCAGTAATGTGCGGTGTTGCTTTTCATATTTATCGACAATATTCTGTTTTCTCTTTTGATATTCTTCGCTGTTAAAAACTTGTGGGATATTGCTTTTTAAATTATTAATTAAATTGAACATCGCTTGCTTGAAATCTCTGCCTTCACCACTCGGAAGTTCTATGAGTTTTGGCATGTCCGAATTCCTGAAATTATTTACATAGATCAAGTCTTTTAGGTCTCCTTTTTTTACCTTTAGTTCTTCTAAAAGCTTTGTTATAGCAGTCGTCCTGCCAGTACCAACAGGTCCGGTTATAAATATATTGTAGCCTGGATACGTCACATTGATACCGAGTTTAATTGCCTCGATTGCCCTTGGTTGGCCAATGATACCCTCACAGACACTTAAATCCTTGATGCTTTTAAACTTGAGAATTTTCGGATTACACTGCCACCGTAGTTCAGAGTAGTCCAATTCTCGGATCTTTTTCATGTTTCCTCCTTAACATAGTGACGAGATTTCATATGTGACAATCAAATAACCTCACTTCGTTCAGTTTTAATTACAATGATTAAAACATAGATTACGATGATACTCAACTTCTGGTCATCGCTGTAATCTTAAAGACATCACCGTAATCAAAGGTATAGGATTGAAAATCCTATACCTGCAAATAGGTCGAAGATGACACTATTATAGCAAAAAAAAATCTCATGTCAACCTTATCTCTGATTATCGTGATTTTATTAAAATTACAACAAAAAAATCGCTTCTGGCATTGACACCGTAGTATTTTCGATTATAATTCCTGTGCAAACTGACTGAGAGGAGGAATATAATGGACAAAATAACTATCAGTGTTATAAAGGCTGATATCGGAGGTTATGTCGGTCATTCGAGTTCACACCCTAATATATTGACGAAAGCAATGCAGTTGCTCGAAGGGCCCAAGAAAAAAGGCACTATCGTTGATTTTCATGTTTCGAATTGTGGTGATGACCTTGAACTCATCTTGACCCACCGGCTCGGAGCTGACGCACAAGAGATTCATAAAATGTGCTGGGATATATTTATCGAATGCACTAATCTCGCCAAAGAAATGAAACTGTATGGTGCTGGTCAGGATATACTCTCTGATGCATTTTCCGGTAATGTCAAGGGTATGGGTCCGGGTGTTGCAGAAATGACTTTCGAAGAGCGTAAGAGTGAACCAGTCATTGTCTTTGCTGCAGATAAGACGTCACCTGGTGCCTGGAATATGCCGTTGTATAAAATGTTTGCCGATCCCTTCAACACCATTGGTTTAATCATTGATCCATCAATGCATGAGGGGTTTACCTTTGAGGTGCTCGATGTGTTTGGGAACAAGAAGGTGAAGTTGAACTCACCCGAGGATATATATGACCTGCTCCTTCTCATCGGAGCATCAGAACACTACATTATCAACAGTATACACAAGAAGAGCGGTGAAATTGCAGCGACAACATCGACCCAAAAGGTGAATCTTATGGCTGGACGATATGTTGGTAAAGATGATCCAGTCATGATTGTTCGGTGTCAGAGTGGACTTCCAGCTGTTGGTGAGGTGTTAGAACCATTCGCAATGCCCCACATGGTGGCAGGTTGGATGCGTGGTTCACACTGGGGTCCATTTATGCCAGTTCCGGTCTGCGACGCAAACCCCACACGATTTGATGGACCACCGCGAGTCATCGCGCTCGGTTTTCAGGTAACAAATGGTACACTCATCGGTCCTCGTGACATGTTTGCTGATCCGAGCTATGACTTAGCGAGACAACAGGCAAATGAGATTGCCAATTATATTCGCAGGCATGGTCCGTTCGAACCACAGCGCTTACCGCTCGCTGATATGGAATACACGACATTTCCTAAAGTTATGGCAAAGTTGAAGGATAAATTTAAGTAAAATTTTACGGGTGTCTCTCCCTATCGTGTACTATCACGGACTCTGGGAGTGCCTCGTATACAGTGGGATCCTTCAGAAAGAGGCAAGAAGATATGCCTCATAAAATGATATGTGCACTCTGTTTATTACCGTTAGCTCTTTTCAGTCAGCTTGTTGATCCAGGTGCTACGGGTTACACATTCCTCAAACTCGGTGTTGGCGTACGGCCAGTTGCAATGGGTAACGCCTTTACAGCATTGAGCGACGATGGTAATGCAATATTCTGGAATCCTGCAGGACTCGGTATTGTTAGTAGCTACTACGTTTCTGGTATGGCTATGAATCACCTGGTCTACTTTGGTTACTATAATCTCAGCTCGGCAATTCCGATTGGAAAGTATGGAGGTATTGGTGTTGGGCTGTCATACCTTACATCATCTGATATCGAATACTCGGAACGGGGTGAACAAGGTAGTGAATTCAAGAATTATGATATGCTCTTGAATGTCGGTTACGGTAAGGCAATTGGAAAGAAAAAATTTGTTTCACTCGGTGGTACAGTGAAGATAGTGCGGAGTCAATTATACCGCTACAGCACCTATGGAGTACTCGCTGATTTTGGTGTCATTCTTAATCCTATCAAGTACTTCTACTTTGGGACAGTAATAAGAAATGTCGGCACGCCCCGTAGGTTCATTGAAAAATGGGAATGGCCACCAGTCAATTTCAGACAAGGTTTTGCATTTAAGTTTCCTTTTTGGGAAAATCAGTTCACCCTGAGTATTGATTATTCAATCTATCCGGATATCGACCCAACGATTTCAGTTGGTGGTGAGGTCCGTATCCGTGCGCCAGAATTTATGGAACAGCTGAGTGGTGAGAGAATTTCTGGATTTGCTATTATGGCAGGTTACCAGACAGGTTATCAATTAGGCGCGTGGTCAGGCTTGTCTCTCGGATTCTCTCTTGAATTACTGATGACCAAGGGATTGTACCTCGAGATCGGCGCACTCCTCATCAAATACGGATATCTGGGTTCATCTGAACGGATTGCACTCGGATTGAATTACGTAACCTGATATCCAGGTCTTGATATCCCGGATAGGACATGTATTACACAGCGGTTTCGTTATCTTACAATATTCTTTGCCTAATTTCACAAGCAACGCATGGTACTCATTATAGAGTTGCACATCGTTAGGTAGATTTATTTCAAAGAAATACCGAATTTCATCATACGGTACGTGGTAGTTAAAAATCTTATGGCGGGAAAATATTCTGCGCGTGTATGTATCGACGACAAATACTGGTCGCGACAGTGCATAGAGAAGGATTGCATCAGCAGTCTCATTGCCAATACCTGAAATCTGTAATAGCTCTTTTCTTAAAATTTCTGTTTTCTGCCTGTCCATTTCTTCAACAGAACCCTGATAGTTTTTTATGTAATAATTCAAAAAGCCAATGAGCCTTTGGCTCTTCAATTTGTAAAAACCAGATGGCCGTATTAATCGCGGAATCACTCTTTTGTGTTTCAGTAGTTTTTTCGGTTCTAAGAGTCGTGCTCTTTTAATGTTATTGATTGCCTTACTGACATTTCGCCAGTTCGTGTTCTGAGTGAGAATTGCACCGATTATGATCTCAAATGGTGAATCACCAGGCCACCAGTCTTGGGGTCCGAATGAATTATAGAGAGTTTTGTATATTGTAAGAAGGTGCTTAGAAAAATTTCTTCGTAATTTCAAATATGAATTATCACTGTAATCTATTTTTAATCACTGTAATCGAAGTTCAACGAACTTCATATTCGATGAGGTCGTACCAGGTTTCACCATCATAGAATCGAACGAGGCCTTTATTCGGCACATAATATTCTTCCAGATAAGTTGTGTCAGTTATTGTCGTATCTTGTGAAGTGAGATTATAAATAGTTACGAGTTCGATTTTGTAACCCGCTTCTGAATACAAAGTATCGAAGACTTCTGTGATATCAGTATTTTCCCATTCAGAGATTGCACCACTCATGCGGTATTGTGCTGTTACCCACTGACCAAAAACATTGAGAGAGTCGATGAGCGAGTCTTGATAGACATTATCGTATACGAGGGGTAATTCAATTCTCGTTATAAAATTTTCGATTATCGTATAATCATCGCCTGAGAAATTATATACGATATTAACATACTCAGAAAGAGCTCTATCGTCTTCTACAAAATACTTAATATTGCCACCAAAACTTACTGGGGTGACTTCAGTTTGAAGGAGTGTGTCTGAAGGCTCGACTTCAACGAGTAATGTGTCACTATCACCAAGATAACGCCACCAATTACCTTCTTCGTAAGGGAAATAATTAATCGTTGCTCGCTCAATGATGCGATTGTCACAAAAGGTGAGTAGTAAAACAACTGCTATTATAAAACACAATACGCCGTACGCCCTACGCAGTACGCTATACGCTCTTCGCCCTGTGCACCTATATGTCATAAGCAATTCCTATTTTCATTCCAATAAAACCTGCGTGTTCTTTGAAATCGGTAATACCATCATAACACAATTTTGGATATATACGGAGACGGTCAACAGTGAAGTTGATTACAAGACCAATACCGTACGTGAAAACATAGCCAGATTCCTTCGCTGTATTGAGGTTTCTTGTCATGTATTCAGCACCGAATTCTATAACCGGTGAAAATCGCCACGTACTTTTGAAGGTATGAATATATGCTCAGCACTGGTCCAGAATGTAGGTTGTCAAAACCAACAGCAGAAAAGTTGTATCCACCCTCAATGCCGACAGACAGGGCGATTAAGACATACAAAAGCATACTTAATTATAATACCTGGAAATAATCAAAAGTCAACCCCGTTAGATGTAATTACATCTAACGGGGATCAGAATTGACTTGTGCTTATAATTTTATATAATTGAATATGAAGGCAATGGTGTTAGAGCAACAGCAGCCACTCGAAAAGCACCCATTAAAAATGAAGGACGTACCTATTCCTGAACCAAAGGAAAATGAAATAAGGATAAAAATACATGTCTGTGGTGTTTGCAGGACTGATCTTCATATTGCTGAAGGTGAATTACCAGCGCACAAAATGCCGGTAATCATCGGTCATCAAATTGTCGGCACAGTAGACAGAATAGGAAAAAATGCGTACCATTACCATTTAGGTGACCGGGTTGGTGTTCCGTGGTTATTTAAAACCTGCAGGAGATGTAAATACTGTAAAGTAGGTAAAGAAAATTTGTGTAAAAGTGCACTATTCACTGGGTATGATGCTGATGGTGGTTTTGCAGAATATACAATCGTTGAGGAAGATTTCGCATATGCTCTCCCAGAAAACTATACAGATACTGAGGTGGCACCGCTCTTATGTGCTGGTGTTATTGGGTATCAGGCGTTTCAAAAAACAGGGCTCAGGCAGTTAGGTACACTCGGGTTATTCGGGTTTGGATCGTCTGCCCATATTGTGATTCAAATTGCACGTCATCACGGTTTAGAAGTATATGTTGTTTCAAGGACACAAAAAGAATTGAATCTTGCT
>Ga0111226_1021_pt1 | contig 19232 bp, 17 predicted proteins | sample DeeMarSWOR152_54_FD_80390 | JGI IMG/M metagenome (GOLD analysis project Ga0111226, IMG submission 80390) | candidate division TA06 bacterium DG_78 | reverse complement strand
CGTGCAGGTATATCACACTTCCTTATCGAACCTTTGATAACCTCGGCGACCTTCATAAGGATTCGATTACCAAATATATGTCCATACGTGTCATTCATCGATGTGAAGTTATCTAAATCAATCATGACAAATGAGATTGTATCCTTTTTGTAACGTTGTGCCCGATTAATTTCTTCATCTAAACGGGTGCGAAGATAACCATAGTTATAAAGCCTAGTAAGGGCATCGTGCACACTCGCATCATATAAGTGACTATTTTCAATTGCAACACCCGCTTGCGCAGCAAATGCTTCGAATAGTTGTTCTTCGAGTTTAGTAAATATCTCCGCCTCTGACCGTGAATCAACATAGACTAAGCCCAATGGATAATCTTTAGCTTTGAGTGGTACGCACATTACCATCCGTAATCCAAGCTCTTCGATACTATCGGTTATTTCAATTTTCTTGTCTCTGTATAGTGCACTCATAAAAAGTGGTTTTCCGGTTGCCAAAACTTGATTTACCACAGTTCGTAAAATTTTAAATTCCTCACTCTCTAATATCTTTTTATCAATATTACGAGTAACTCTAAATTCTAAGTTACCATCATCACGAAAAAGCATTAGAAATCCACGTTCTGCCTTAGTGAGGGCTATAGCTGAATCAACAATAAGTTCTAATAGTTGACTAAAATCTCGTGGGGTGTTGATTGAACGTGTGATTTCAAGTAACGAATAGAGATAACGTGTCTCTTTTACTACTTCACTGAAGTCTTTTTCTGCCTCAATTTTTTTACCTAGCTGTTCGGCTTTCTCATCGAGGCGTTTCTCTATGGAACCTTCTTTTCTTTTTTTCTCCATCTAATGTTATAATACACAAAAATTTGAAACAGTCAATTATTTTTTAGGATATGTTTGTGTGCCATCGATGACTATCACCGTCATTTATCAGTACAATTGATCGAATGAGTATTACGTCCAAACAATAATATTTGACAGCCATTCAATCTATTAATATAATGTTTCCACATATGAACAACATTAACACGCAAAGACGTCTCGAGTTTGTTGAATATTATCTCAATAGTGAAAATTCGTTAAGAAAAACTGCAGAGAAATTTCGCGTGAGCTATCGGGCAGTTTTCAAATGGGTTAAACTATACAAAAAACACGGTAAAAATGGACTGTTGTCAACGTATAAAAAACCATGGAATAGAATTCAGAATGAAATAGAAGAAAAAGTCGCGCTTTTAAAGGAACACGACCCTGCGTTGACGATAAGAAAAGCAAGGTATATCCTTGGAAAAGAGGGAATCAAAATTTCCAACAAAGGTATCATGGGAATCTGGAAACGGTATAGATACGCAATTACCAGGCTGGCGTTATCGGCCGAGGAATCTGTTTTACCAGTCAATGTGGTATCTCAACCAAGCTATGCCGTACAAGGCGATACAACTTTCTTCTCGGGTTCTGTCTCTCTTAAAGAAAAAGGACATCCGTGGGAACATATTTAATGTCAATTTTACTATAGCAAGTTCATATGCCAGTTTAGGAAAAACAAAAAAAGCAGAACAAATTCTTAAGCGAGTTATCCCCTATTTAGTTAAAGTAAAACTGAAAAAAAGAAGAGACTTGCTTAACGTTCTCACTGAAAAACGTGCAATGGCAGAAAATTATTACAGGTTAGATGAAAATATTTTACCAACAGTGAAGCTCGTAATATTTCTAAAACATGGCTATTATTTGAAGGCACTGAAATACGCAGAAAAAAAGGGGCTCCAGTCTAATTTTCACAAATACATCTTTTTCTATCCTGGATTGATACTTGATCTCCTCAACAAAGGCAAGCCCACCTATCTTCAAAAGAAGATTTTAAGACTACCCGTGTTCAATAAAGAGATTCCCGTATACAATGTGAAATTTCTTGGTAACGTAGTCATTCATAAAAATCAAAAATATCTTCGGACAAAATTGGCGCCAAAGGAGTGTGCATTTTGCATTCATGTAGCCCTAAGGATCGGAGAGTCACACAAAAAGATACCTCTCGATGTACTCTATAAAAATTTCTGGCCACACAGTACACACCCCACCAGGAATTTATCGCATCTCCTGACGAAAATAAAAAAAGAGCTCAGAATACCTCCTCATTTGCTCGTGGTTTCGTACAAAAAAGATGAAGAGGCTATTATAAACAAGGGTATATACTTCACAACCGATTATAGTGAATTTAATGAGGCGATTATTCAAGCACATGCATTTTTGAGAGCAGGAGAGTAGCTTTTTGCAAAAAGAGAATTTGTGAGAGGAGTATAATTTTCAATAAGTTTGAAAATGAAGTTATTCATTTTATCACAGCATGTATAACAAATAACGAATACAAAGTTGCAGAAAAAAATCTTACCAAAGTTACAAAAATCATTAAATATTCCAAACTACTAGAAAAAATAAAAGAAAATGATAGACTAAAAACAGAATTCGAGAAAAAGAACTTAAGATTAAAAATGTAGACCGTTGTGGATAAATTTATCCGAGATTAAACAATTTTACAATAAAGAAAACATAGAAAATGATGAGGAGCCAACCTTCCCACTGTGTAATTTCTTTGTCCTGGCCCATGAAGAAAAAAAGAAGTGTTGCGATAATCATCATCGGCAATCCGAATAAGAGAATGTTTTGTGGTATAACCAATGTTCCGATCAATCCAGGTATTCCCATCACAGCAAGGGCATTGAATATGTTTGAACCTAATACATTCCCAATGGCAATCTCTGGCATTCCTTTGCGTGCTGCTGAAATCGTAACCATCAACTCAGGCAGCGAAGTTCCCAAAGCCACAGCACTCGCGGCAATTACTTCTGTACCCAAATGTAATAGTGCAGATAGTTGAATAACAGATTCGACCGTATACTTTGCTCCGATGAAAATAAAAACGCCACTCAGCACAAGCACGACAAATGTTTTTCCTCTCAACTCTTTACCTAATTTTATTTCCTTTTGTGCCATTACACCAGTACGTCTTTTTTCCACTGATATCGCATGGAGTAAATAAACGATGAGGCCACTCATGCAGAGCATAGCTTCGAGTAAGGTAAATTTACCATCGACAATAGTAATTGCCAATAAAAATGCTGAACCCATCAAGAGTGGTAAATCAATATGGACAAGGTCATAGGTAATCGTCAGTTTTTTTCCTATAACTGCAGCAATACCTAAAACGAGAAAAATATTTGCGATATTTGATCCAACAACATTACCAACAACCATTTCTGAAGAATGTCTCACTACAGCAATGACCGATGACACTATCTCTGGTAACGATGTCCCAATTGCTACAATCGTAACACCGATGATAAAGTCAGGAATGCCAAATGATAAACCGATTTTTGCAGCGGCACCTGTGAAGTAATCTGATGCTCTAATTAAAACGTACAAACTTATCACGAACACAACTATCCAGATAACTACAGGAGTCACACTCACTTTACCCTGCTGGCTTCCGGCTGTATCTTGTAGAGCGGACGTTCTTTTCGTGGCTAAGCAGCCATTTTTTCCGCCAGAGTCCTCCCCCATATCCAACGAGTTTGCCATCACTTCCAATAACACGGTGACAAGGAACAATAATAACTATTTTATTTTTATTATTAGCACTTCCAACAGCCCGTACAGCATTTTTATTTCTGATTGCTCGTGCAATATCTTTATATGAAACAGTATGAGCAAAGGGGATCTTTTGTAATTGACGCCAGACGCTTTTTTGGAAATCTGTGCCATAAAGTGCGATATCTACTGAAAATTTTCGCCGATGGCCTCTGAAGTACTCATCAAGTTGTTTAAGACATTGCTTCAAAATACGAATATCAGAATTTTTACCTTTTTTTGTTTTGACAAAATTAACTGATAGTATATTACTTTTTGTACTCAGAATTTTGATATATCCTATTTTTGATTTGTAGTACGCTGTATATTTTTCGACCATGGATGAACCTCCTGATACGCAATCATTATAATAATATACTGTTCACTGTCAATCTCTTTCTCATAAAATATGGCAGTCATTGACTTATCCGTGATAGTAACTACAATATCACGTTCGACGAGTAGAAGTAAAGGGAGGATTTTATGCTAACAAAAACAGTAAAGTATCTTTTACTGGCGCTTGGATTATTGACAACGGCTACTGGCGCTATCAGTGATCCACTTTCTGTTCAGCTCAATGAGCTCGCACGTACACCTGATAAAAACAAACAAGAACAGATTATTCACGAGATACTCAAGAAAAACCCTTCTCCAGATACAATCATCACCTTACTGAAGAACTTCAATTTTAAGAAACCGGAAAAAATCGGCATTATTATTCAAGAAAATCTTTGTATTGATGGAATCAAACGACCATTCTGCTGGTATGTGCCGCAAAATTACGATCCCTCATATAGAACACCACTCTTAGTGTACCTCCATGGACTCGTGAATAGAAAAAATATTATAGAGGATATTGAATCATATGTCAGCGAATCAGAATTCATTGAAATAGCAGAAGAATATGGCTACATCCTGCTCTTCCCCTTTGGACAATCTGGGGCTACCTGGTGGGATTCAGTTGGTATATCAAATGTGTTACAGCAGATTCGGCTGACCAAACAATACTTTAACATCGATGATAATCGTGTTTTCATGGCCGGTTTTTCTGATGGCGCATCTGGAGCATTTTTATTTGCAATGAATTATCCTACAGATTTTGCAGGTTTCATTCCGCTCAATGGACATCCTGGTGTCGCATCGATAGATGGCGGTATGCACACGTATTTCACTAATCTCTTCAACCGTCCACTCTATGTGATCAACACAGACGAAGACAGACTCTACCCATCAAAAGAAATCACACCAATGATTGAACTCGCACAGCGTGCGGATGCTGATATCTTATATAAAATTTATTCTGGTATTGGACATAGTTTTGATTATGCTCATGAAGAATTACCGTTCATCGCAAAATTTATAGAAACGCATCCGCGTGTTCTGCCCTCTGTCATTAAATGGGAAAGTGCTGACCCAGGTCTCGGTTGTATGTGGTTTTCGATTGATTCGATTACGTATTCTGATCGTGCTGAGTGGCATCAAGATTACAACATGAAGTTAGTCGATGCCCGAGTGATGTTTGGCTTTATCCCTGACGAAACGTACGAAGGAATGGGTGTCCGAGTTGAACAAGTTGTCGGTGATAGTACACTCTGTGCCATACTCGGCATCAGAGAGGGTGACATCTTTGTCAAACTCGGAGATAATCGAGTCATTGATTTAGATGATGTTAATCAATATAAAGAAAGTAAAGAGTGTGGTGACTCAGCACACATCATTATACTTCGGGAAGGAAAAGAATCAACACTTCAAGGAGTATTCCCTGGACCTACAATCTACGATCTCTTCAGGCGTGAAAAATTGTCTGCGCGTGCAGAAGTTTACTATCGGTGCAACACATTTTCGATCAGAGCATCGCGACTCGGTGCCTTTACAATCTATATCCACCCAGAAATGGTTAAGCTCGATCAGAACATCGTGATCGAGCTTAACGGAAAAAAAGTCTTTGATAAAAACGTTCCGGCCTCACCGGAATTTATCCTACACAATTTCCTCGAAAACCGAGACCATGAATTACTCTATGTCAACGAGATATCGGTTATTCTCCAGTAGATATTGGCTTGGTACTCTTTAACCTCCTCGTGAGATAGATTTTTATTTAGAAAATGCCAAATAACCTGGTATAATAAGGTTGACAAATGGAATAATCATTAGTATACCAATCCAATCTGGTTTACCACGTGCCTTGGCAATCCCCATCCACACGATAATGCCAATAATAATGTTCACGAACGGAATCAATAAGAGAATCAACCACCAACCTGGTTTTCCAGCAATTACACACATGAGATAAAGATTCGCAAAGGGAATCCATGCAAGCCATGCATTTGGGGTATTTGTTTTCTTGGCAATGTTCATCAAACAAATTGCAAACCAGATGTAAATGATCAGCCATAAGAGCCATGAGGCTGCCCATGCTGCCCAAAACGCTGGTTCTATCTGCGGCATCTCTGGTGGCATTCCTTCATACTCCATGTTCTTCACCTCCCTTCAAAATATTACATACTACAATCACTGAAAATCAATTTGTATACAACCTTATAGATTGTGTCAATTATAGCAATAATTGAAATTTTGTCAAGAGCATCTTAAATGCTCATCATTTACCCACTGACATCAGAACAATTGTTACTCCTTATACATTTTTCGACAATAACTTCATCTTCACACATTCCGTGGACTTAATTTGTTTTTTTGCCCTGCCGACTTTTCTAAATCCAAGTCTCAAATAAAAATAAAGTGCCTCGCGGTTGCCAGCACGAATGTAGGTAAATATTTTCTCAAAAACTGCCATAAGTTGTCGTAATTCACGTTCGATATTGTCACGCCGATCTCTTCCTCTCGGTTTGTAAAGTAACTGTGCATCATTCCAGAGTGATATGAGTGCATCATAATCTTCGATACGAAGCGGACGTATAATGATATCTTGAAATTTGATTTTACTCTTCATGAGAGATAACTAATGTCTGTTCTCAAAGAAAGCTTGAGGTATTATAAAAGTCCTCACTTCTGACCAGCTTGTCCACCATACCCAGAAATCACTCGCAGCTCGCACATGCCAGTAATATGCTACAGTATCGGTTGTATCTGGCCAAAAGACAAATGTGATTGTATCTTCAGGTGTCAATTCAGACCAGGCTGTTTTTTCGAATGACTGTGATGTATCAAATTCAAATTCATACATGTCTGCGTCATAGATTGTGTCCCACTGGAATGTTATAAAAACAACATCACCATAATCGAGAACGTACCATACACTATCAGCCGGAAATATGAGTTGGGGTGGATCCGGAGGCGGTACTAATATATCTTCTGGTGGCTTATAATCATACGGATCTTTGCACCCGCGGGGAAGACCGATGAGTAGAAAAACAGTACCCACGATAAATAATTTCAACCGAAGTTGTTTGAAAAATCTCTTTATCATAACCTTCCCTATCTCAGTAATGTATCGTTACTCCTATTCGTAGCCTTCGAGGTGCAGTGTAGCAATTCACCCAATCGATACTTTCTCTATTGATCTCTTTATACACAACAAAGTATTCATACGGTGTGATGAGCCCATCGTGGTTGAGGTCAGCGGCAGGGTGATAATATTCATCAGTAATTGAAATATAATCGCTAAATTCCCACATATGAACGTCAGAATCAAATGGCAAGAGAGGTGAAATTTCATACCGTGCATCGAGGAGATTAAGAATCTCTATGGTGGCTTCAAGAGATATGCGACCTATTTTAAACGATCGAGAAAGAACACAGTCAATCTGTCGTTGGAATGGTAATTGTTCAATATTTCGTCCTTCGTATTCTCCTTCTGGACCTGGTGGTGTATAGGGAAAACCATTACCAAAATAAGCAAAGAGATGTAATTTTGTCTGCCATGGTGTATTGATAATTCCCTGTAAAAATATTCTATGTCGTTGATCGAAATCGAGGTAGTAATCAGTTGCTGGAGGAATAAAATTTGTATCAGTGTATTCCTCAGCATATGAGCTCGTGCCTCGTGCGTACGAAAGTGTATAAGAAAATTTCCCGGTGAAAATGGCATTGTGGAACTCCAATACTGTCTCAATTCCTTTAATATTAGCGTATTCAACATTGAAATATGAGTAGTAATCATGGGGTGTAGCAACAATCAATCGGGTGCCAACGAGATCCGACACATCCTTATAATACGCATTGATAGTAGCAGCAAGGTTATGGCTCAATTCACCAAGGATCCCGATCTCGTAACTCTTCGTTTTTTCAGGTACAAGTGTTGGGTTACCGATAATAGGAACATCGGTAATATACTCCGGAAAAGGTAAAAGACCATAATACCCATACATCTGATCGTACAAGGGTGGTTGTACATATTGTCCATAATTGATTCTCAAGAGGAGCTTGTCTGTTATCATACAAGAAAATCCAACACGTGGTGAGAAAATTGTATTAGATTCAAGGGTGTCTATGATCGCAGAAAAATAATCGAATCTCCCTCCAATTTTAATATAAAAGATTTTGTAATCGAGGTTATGCTGCACAAAGAAAGAATGTTCTTTAGGCCGATACTGGTATTCATCGATGAGTTGATAAGCAGTATCACTCACAAAGTAAGCAAAATTCTCAAAATCAAAAAAAACATATTCTAATCCTGCTTTTATTTCATAGTAGTTACTCAGGTGTAAATCAGTACTGGCGGTGATCTTATATATCTGAGATGTCTTATCTTGATATTCAGGATAGTCGCCTATTATGTAGAAATCTGGATAGGAAACTCCATACGCATTCTTGAAACCACCAGAAGACCATCGAAGTGTTGTATAATCCACAAATGAAAAATCATCAAAGAGGCCGTAAGAACCTGATTGCCTCACTCCGTATTTCCTCCTCGTATAGAGTCTGCTCAACGTTGCATTGAACAGGCTCATTGAATTTGGGAGGTAACTTATATTGAGGGCTTGCAAATTACCTTGCCTCAGATCTGAGCGGTAATTGTCAACAATGAATTTCCACCGTGTATCATAGCGATCGAATTGGCTCCGTGATTGTGCGCCGCTCAAGGTTACTGTCATATTCGATAGTGGTGTAAACAGTAATTTCCCGTACAGCGAGTAATCGTCACGCTGCTTATGAGGTAATATAAAAAGTTTTGGGTCCCAATCATCAGCGTGCATCAAATCGATGGATACGAATCCCCGTAATTGCCTCGCGAGCGGCACATGAATTGAAGATTGATAATTTTCATAGCCAAAATCATAATAGTATGGCATAATTTTTTCAGTCTTACCATATAATTGAGGACGGAACTGATCGAGAGGACGCGTCGTTATCATATTGATAACACCAGACATTGCCCTACCATATTCAGCATCAAAGCTTCCTGGGAAAAAAATTACCTCATCGATAATCCCTTTTGACAGATGTATCGCCATATCGCCTGTTTGGGGATCAATAATCGAAACATTATCGATCATATACAGAACCTCTGTGGCACGTCCTCCTCTAACATGGATTGCGTTGCTAAAACGCACGACAGATGGTTGAAAAGCAACAATACCAAGTGCATAATCGATTGGCATATATGCAATTTCTTCTCTCCTGACAATATAAATTGCACTCACCTCTTCTTTTTGTAAAAAGGGTCTTTCTCTAATAACAATTATCGGTTCGATCTCAATTACGGTTTCGCTGAGGACCAGAGAGAGACGTGTCGTTTTATCTATTTCGATAATAACATTTTGTATCTGTTTCGATTGATAGCCCACACAGGAGACTTCAAGCGTATAGGTACCGACCGGAACATTGAGAATGAAAAAATCACCACCCTTATCAGCCATAGTGCCAAGTTTCGTCTCTAGAATGACGATATTAGCGAAGGGAATTGGTTCACCAGTTATCTCATTTTTTACACTGCCCTGAATTTTACCACTGATACCACTAAAGATGATAACTGCGAGGAAAAATTGAATCGTTTAAGCCTCCGTGTATAGTATTATAGCAATACTCATTTTATTGTCAACCAGTGAAAACTACGAAAAAAAATATTTACTTCTCTTCGATCTCCTTTAATAATTCCAGTGCTTCTGGTTTGTCGTCGAGAACATGGTCTGCTTCGTAAGTAGGCTTTTCGATTTGTAGCGCGCGATTCAAATACCAGCGCGCTGTTTCGTAATCTTTTTGTTTTATGTAGACTTTCGCCATATCAACATAAAGAAGCGTGTAATTAGAATCTAATGCGATTGCCCTGTTAAGCGACTCGACCGACTTATCCAGATTACCACCGAGTATTCCGGGTAACTCATAATATAACATTGCTTGGGCATCGAGTGCCCCAGTGTGTTCAGGATCAATTTTGAGAACCTTATCAACCTCTCTTTTAAATTCCGGAACTGACCCTAATGAATGTAAAATACCCTTTGTCTGACCGACCCTTCCGAGATTGACGAGATACCAAAAATGTGCCTCTGCAGAGTCATCATCGATTTTTTTTGCTTTTTTTGCATAATCCATTCCCTGGTTATATAACTCAAGTTTTTCATCCTTAGTCTCTACTTCGTCACCAAGCAAATAGCACACCTTGGCGAGTTCGTAGAGAGCTCGTAGGTTTTCTGGTTCACCATCCACAACACCCTGAAAAATATCCCTGCTCGCTGCAAGATTTGCTGCAGCGATATGCCTCGTTTCGTATAATGTGATTGCTTCATCAATGAGCGAATCACTACTCTGGGAACTGAGTAACGATATCGCTATTAGACCTACAAAAATGTATTTCAGCATAATGCCTCCTTACAATCAGAAATACCTAAAGTAATAAATATAGGTTTCGTCTGTCGGTTCTCGGTTTCGAGAAGCGATACGGTTTCGTATATTGGTTTCGTTTTAACGACCAACGAAAACGATTAACGAATCGCCTTTCGCAACCGTTGAACGATTTCCCTTTACCAATCATTTCCTGCTCACCATCGTGGCAATGGTGAAATAGTTAATGACTTTTTGCTTAATTCTTTCATATTTGTAAAACCACTTTGGGGTCTCGAAGACTTTCACTCCAAAACTTCTTAAATTATCTGTGATATATATGGCTTCTTTCTTCAGTAAGAAATTGCTGCAACCATTTCCTCCAAAACCGTAGGTATAACCAACACTGCGAGCTATACGAACAACATTCATGTTAATTCTATTAAATGGGTAAGAAACACAGGAACATTCTCCGAGGTTCTGCTCCAATATGCGCTTCGACATACTGAGCTCGTATTCAATCTCATGCACACTGAGTTGAGTCAAATTACGATGTGTAATTGTATGCGAACCAAATTCAATACCCCATTTTTTCATCTCAAAAATTTCATTCCACGACAGATGTTGCACGCGCTCGCCAGTTAATGAAATATCCCATAGATTCTCCCGCCCGATGTAACGAATGATAACAAACACGACTGCTTTAAAGTTGAATCGTTTTAAGATGGGAAATGCGTAGTCGTAAATACTTTTTTCACCATCGTCAAAAGTAATAATAATACCATCCTCTTTTTCTCCAGGTAATATTGGCTGGATATGGTGTGTACGTAAAAATTCTAAAAATTTTTCAAACTGCTTCGGCCCATTCCATGTCCCACAGAACTGGAATTTAGGGGTTATCCTGTGAAATTGTAGTGCTTTTACCCCGTAAGAAAATCTGGTTTTCTTATCATGGACAGCGTCCACTGTGCTATGTGAATTTCTAACGGGGCTTACCACGTGCAAAAATGAGCCATCCAATAATGGCTAAGGTTGTTAGTAAAATACCAAAAATAATGAATAAATAATCCTTTTTCATTAATGTCGCAAGAAAACCAACAACAAGCCCGCCAGCAACGAATGAACCATTTAGTATCCAATCCCTTATTGAAAACATTCTGCCCCTGATAAACTCATCAGCATGGTGGTGAATCAGTGTGTCTTGCCCAATAAATACAGGTGATATTGCAACTCCACCGATGAGCATAGCGACTACAAACATCCAGAAGTGATTCAACATAGGGAATATAACGAGTACACCGCCAATAAGAACAAAACATACAAGCACCACAATTTTGAGATCAAAGTGATGACCAAAAATACCAATCAGATACGCTCCCACCAGGAGGCCAAGTGCTCCGACTGCAGCTAAAATTCCCACACCGCTCGTTCCCCACGCCATTTCTTGTTGCACAGTAGGAATAACCAATACGTAGATAACACTACCAGCAATAATCATTAGAAAAATTGACGCCATGGCAAAGCCGAGATTTTTTTCCTGAAATATTAACTGCACTGCGTGGCGTAACTCATCCCATACTTTGCTCAAACCATCACGGACGAGGCGTAAAAATCCAACTGGCTCAAGGTGTTTTTCCTCTTTAATTTTTTCTTTAAACTGCACCTTCATTACATACAACAACAATGCCGAGACACCAAAGGTAATGGCATCGAGAATGAATGCAGCTGTCCATCCCTCTATTTTTAAAATTTTCGGCCATATGTCCCAGTCGACAATTAATCCGCCTGCCAACATTCCAAGAAATGTAGCACCTCTGCTCACGAAATTTGTTACTGAGTTCGCCGTGAGTATCCTCTTTTTCGAAACCAAATTAGGAATAATAGCGCTGCGCGCTGTATTAAAAAAGAGTGCCAAGAGGAACATGAAAAATACAATCGCAAAAACCGCGTAAATATTTTTCGTGGTGATAAACATAATCGGGATCGAGAGAGCACACACCATACGCAGTGCATCGCACACAACCATTACTGTCTTCTTGTGCCATCGGTCGACTAATACACCAGCAATTGGTCCAAAGATCAGTACTGGCAGGGTGATAAAAATCAAAAGTTGAGACAGCAAAAATGGCGTACGGTCTTCTGGAAATAAACCAATAATACCAATCAGTGCTATATAGTCTAATTTATCACCAAATTGACTGACTGTCTGCGAAGCAACAAATAAGGAAAAATCTTTGATGCGTAATATGTTCCAGAATTTAGCCTTTTTGATGTAACACCTCACTATAAAAATCTAAGACCTGTTTTGAAACAATCTTCCAATCGTACCTTAACGATTTCTCTCGGCCATCTATACCCATCTTTTTCATACTACTCTTATCCATCAGCAATTGATTAATCTTTTCAGCTAATGATGTGGGGTTACGTGCTTTAAAAAATAGACCCTCCTTTCCATCTTCTAAAACGGTCTTGTATCCAGGAATATTTGAAGCAACTATGGGCTTAGCAGTTGCCATCGCCTCGAGCAAAACGATTCCAAAACTTTCTGCGCCAGTTGCCGGTGAACAGTAGATATCGCAGGATGCATAGTACCTGGGCAAATCTTCAGGACTAACATGACCGACAAATATTACATTCTCTTTTATGTGTTCTTCAATATACTGACGATAGTAACGTTCAAGAAACCCACGCCCGACAACTATGAGTTTTGCCGTTGGAAATTCATCGAGTATCATGGGAAATGCCTGGAGAAGATATTTTAACCCCTTTCTTGGTTCAAATCTACCAACAAATAATACCTTCGGTGAGTATTTTTTCAGTTTTTCAATCGGTTCAACATCGGGTCGAAAACGGTTTGTATCAATACCATTTGGAATAATTCTATAATTCCCAGGAAAATATTTTGATACGGTATCACGGGCAACCTCAGAAACAGCGATAAGGCCATCAACCTTTCTGAAATATTGTTCTAATATAGGCTCCCACAAAACATAGCCATAACTACTTTCAGCAGCAGAGTGGAAGGTAATAAAATTCTTTGCCTTTGAATATTTTAATGCCATATACGGCAAAACCGGAGCCACTGGTCCGTGAATATGTACTACATCGAAGTTCTCTTCATTAAAAAATCTTCTCATCTTCCAGGGAAGAGTAAAACCAAAGGTCAAGACTGAAAAGGAACGATTCTTTGGAATCTTTATCGCTCTTCCCATCCTCACTATGTCTTCATCAACATAAGGATAATTTCTGCCAAAAGATGGTGCAAGAATTTTCGCCTCATGACCGAATTCCCGAAAATTCTTCCAGAGATAGAGCATATGCTCGGGCACGCCACCGGTGTGGGGATAGAATATATCAGAAACGATTAAAATCTTCACCCCGCACCTATATCAAGAAATGTTTACTCATACAACCAACAGATTTTCGTAAACTTCACCAAAAACATCTTAGAAATAACAGAGCAATTCGGAAATATAGGTGCGGGGTGAACCCCGCACCCTCTCTTGGAAAATAGCACTTCTAGACCCAATTTAAAATTTATCATTAAATTATCTTCAGGTAAATATTCATTCCACATAGACTCCGAAGGGCTGGGTTCATTTCCCGGTATGGCCAAAACCGCCTTTCCCTCTTTTCGTATTTCTCAGTCGTTTAACAGGCTCAAACTCTGCCCTCTCAATCCGGCTGAAAACTAATTGTGCAATACGATCTCGATTTTTAATTCTAAAAGGCCTATTACTAAGATTGTACAATATCACCTTCACTTCACCACGATAATCCGCATCGATTGTCCCTGGTGAATTCAGAATGCCAATCCCATGTTTTTTTGCAAGACCGCTACGTGGCCTCACTTGTGCTTCATAACCTTGTGGTATCTCTATGCTTATGCCAGTAGGGATTGTACAAAATTCTCTCGGCCCAATGACTATATTCTTCTCAATATCAGCAAAGAGATCACACCCTGCAGCCTGTTCACTCTTGTATTGGGGAATTAACCTACCCTTAATCTTTATCTTTATTGCTTTATATTTTCTCTGATTTTTTGATTTTCTGATCTTCCGATATACTTTCATCACTCTACCCACTCTGGATGAAAAACAAGCCATTGGTCAGGATAGGATCTAATGTAGTATTGAAATTTTGTGACCATCAATCGATTGAATTCATCTGTTGTGCCGTTGAACACGATAGGCGGTTCAATGACACCGAGATACCGGTGCAGTCCCTTGTTAGGATTGAGGACCATATATGCAAACAACACTGGTAATTTTCGTTTAATAACAATTTCAGCAAGTCCTTTTGGTATATTCCTCTTGCCAGAGTAAAAGTCGACTGTTATACCATTTTTCATGATATCACGATCCGCGAGAACTGCGAGAACCCGATTGTTTTTTATCGTATGGAGAAAGGCATAACCAGCTCTGACAACTGAAAACGTTTGCATACCGGTTCGCTCGCGGTGTTTTGTATAGAGATCGAACATCTCAGATTCTGTTTCCTCAACCAGTGCACTCATTGGTACACCAAGTGCTGCAAGGTATGAACCAGCATAATCCCAATTACCGAGATGGAGGGTTATCAAAACAACTCCTCGTTTGAAACTCAATCCCTGTGTAGTATGTTCAATCACACCAAATGGTTTAACACTCGAGATGATATCTTTCTTAGAAATAGAACCGAGACGAAAAAAGTCAACCATGACTCGGGCAAAGTTAATAAACGTATTCTTCACATAATGGTTACATTGCTCAACACTAATATTCTCATCAGCGAAAATATGCATTAGATTGTTTTGAATATATGTACGCTTTGTCTTCAATAAATAACAACAGAGAATACCAATCCCTGCAGCAATCTTATCAGCAAGCTTTAGTGGTATAACTCGTATAAAAAAGATGCCAAATTTTTGAAGCTGTACTAACAACTTCATATAGCAAAGAAAAAGTTACCCTTTGTAGGCCTCAAGTGCAACCGTCAACACCTCAATTGCCTGCCGTAGGTCTTCTTCTTTCAAAACGTAGGCAATACGCACTTCATTAAAACCTCTGCCAGCAGATGAATAAAAACCGTTCGCTGGTGCGAGCATAACTGTTTTCTTTTTATAGTTAAAATCAGTTAAAAGCCACTGGCAGAATTTATCTGCATTATTTACCGGTAATCTCAATACTGTATAAAAAGCACCCTCGGGTTTATGTCCATAGACACCAGGAATTTTCTGAAGATTCTCGAAGAGTACATTACGACGATGTTCGTATTCTGATATCATGGGTTGTATGTATCTATCGATATTTTTATAGGCAGCGATAGCACCCACCTGTTCCAGAGTCGGGGGACACAATCGAGCCTGGCAGAAACGAATAAGGGCATCCATTATGTCTTTATTGCGGCAGACAATACTACCTACGCGTGCACCACATGCTGAAAATCGTTTAGAAATAGAATCCATAACAATGACCTGTTCTTCAACTTCTGGTAGAGAGAGGGCACTGATCTGTCGCTTACCATCATAGACAAATTCTCTATAAACCTCATCAGAGAGCAGAAACAAACCATATTTTTTACAAATGCTGTGAATAATAAACATCTCTTCTTCATTGAGCACTGTTCCTGTTGGATTATTGGGTGTATTAATGATTAATGCCTTGGTACGTGGCGTTATTTTTTTCTCAAGTGTCTTGTGAACAGGAAGACGAAAACCGTCTTCAACTCTCGTGGTAATTGGAACGAGTTTTAGTTGTGCCATAACAGCAAAACCATTGTAATTGGTATAAAAAGGCTCAAAAACCATGATTTCATCACCTGGATCACATACTGTCATCATTGCGAAGATAATCGCTTCACTGCCACCTGTAGTTATCCAGACGTTGTCTAAATCGATGTTAAATCCGAGAGTACGATGGTACTCAGCTACTGTTAATCTAAGGTCTAAGAGACCACCAGATGGTCCATAACCTAATACCTTTTCTCGATAATTGGCGATCGCTTCAAAAATCTCCTTGGGTGTTTCAATATCTGGCTGGCCAATGTTAAGATGAAAAACCTTCACTCCCCTCTTTTTTGCGTCGTCAGCAAACGATGCCAATTTTCGAATTGCAGAGTATGGCATATGTGTTGCGCGATTTGATAACGCGGTCTTTCGTAAGCCTACTTTTTTAGGTTTTTGTCGCTGTTTCATAGCGAAATTATATCTATCTAACCATGAAAGTCAACCCCGCCCCTACGTCACAGATAGGCTAATTTACATTACCAACAGATTTTCGTAAACTTCACTGAGCGCACTTTGGTTGTAGTATAGATAATCGGAAACGTAGGGGCGGGGTTGACTTTCACTAAATCTGAGGTATACTGTACAATGAAGATAGAAATATTACATCAATCAGTGACTCAGTTTGATGGAGATCTTCTGATCATAAATTTATTTAAAGGTGTACAGCAGCCTGGTGGCGCAACAGGAGTAATAGATAAAACACTCAATCTCATCATCTCCCAAGCGATTCAAAAGGGAGAACTGACAGGTGCAATCGGTGAAACTGTGGTCTTCCATACGTTCGGCAAATTGCCAACCGACCATGTCTTGGTTGTTGGCCTCGGTCCGTCTGAGAAATTCGGGACTGAGCAGATCAGAAAGGCATCAGGTGCAGCAGCCCAACGAGCACAAAAATTGAAGGCGAAAAGGGTCGGCACCATTGTCCATGGCGCAGGCATTGGTGGCATTGACCCTGTTCTTGCAGCGCAATCACTTATCGAAGGCACACTACTCGCGCTCTACAAATTCACTGAGTATAAGAAAGCAATCAACAGTAAAATCAATGAATTTTGTATTGTCGAAATGGATAAAAGTAAAATAAAAAAATTGCAGCATGGTGCTGAATTAGGGAGAATTTTAGCTGAAGCGCAAAATACTGCACGTGATCTCATTAATGAACCTTCTAATCAACTCACTCCAACAAAATTGAATAACACAATTACAGCAGTCCTAAAGAGCCTCGGCCTGGTTAAGCATGTCGAGCATCACGTACTCGGTAAAGCAGCCCTCAATAAACTAAAAATGGGTGCCTTGTTGTCAGTTGCCCAGGGCAGTGATAATAAACCACAATTTATTGTTCTGAGGTATAAGAATTCGAATAAACCCTTAGTATGTCTTATTGGCAAAACTGTGACCTTCGATTCTGGAGGCATATCCCTGAAGCCTGCTGCAGGTATGGCTCGTATGAAGGGCGATATGTCTGGTGGTGCTGCGGTTATCGGAGCAACATTGGCATTAGCGCGGACAAAGAGCAAAGTGAATCTCATGACGATTGTGCCTGCAGTGGAAAATATGCCTTCAGGAAAGGCATCAAAACCAGGCGATGTTGTCCGTGCGATGAATGGTAAAACTATTGAAATTATATCGACAGATGCTGAAGGAAGAATGACCTTGGCTGATGCACTCTGTTATGCAGAGAAAAAAGGATCCCAAATCATCATCGATATTGCTACGCTTACTGGCGGTTGTGTTATTGCGCTCGGTGAGATCACCGCAGCGGTCATGGGCAATGAACAGAAACTCATTGATACTGTTTTAGAGGTTTCGAATGCAACCGGTGAAAAACACTGGCAGCTGCCTCTGTTTGAGGAATATAAAGAACAGATGAAGAGCGATGTCGCTGATTTGAAGAACTCTGGCGGAAGACCTGCTTCAGCAATTACTGCCGGTATATTCTTACAAGAATTTGTGAGCAAAGCACAGTGGCTCCACATTGATATAGCAGGAAAAGAAATTGTCGAAAAAGAGAATTTTTATCAACCAAAAGGCGGTACTGGCTTTGGTGTGAGAACCTTGTTTGCACTATGTCGGCGCCTCTCCTGAAAACATCAAATATCATCACCGTGAGTCATAAACACCACCTTCATATTTCCTTCTAACGTTTGAGTAATCTTATTGACATAAAAGAATTTTTGTACTACAATACCTATATTAATGACTAAAAAACTTTCTGATATAATTATTTGTGAAAAATGCAGTTACGAAAATAAAAAAGGTGCTACACATTGTATAGGCTGTGGTAATCCACTACAACGAGACTATTACAAGGGTTTGTGGCTGAAAAATATAATAATCACTCTCATGCTCTTTTTATTACCATTTATTATACTCTTCTATATTGTAAACTTCGAAATATCAAGACATGTTGAAGACCAGGTGAAGCAGGGCTTGAGTTATTCAGTCGATGTCAACGCGCGATCAATCAAATCTTTTCTTGATGAAAGAAAAGCCGATTTATTATCGATTGCTAAACTAGATATAACTACTGTAGCAGAAGTAAATTCTGTAACAGCATTTTTCGAAAGATTTATGACAGAGAAACCCTGGTTTGATTTCATCGCAGTCGCTGATCCCAAGGGCGATATTATATTCTCAACAAATCATTTAAAGACAAATCTATACGATCGACATTATTTTAAGAAATCTATCCAGGGTGATTTTTATAACAGTGGTATTTTTTATTCAGATTTCCTCGATACAGTAGCAATGATAATATCCTCTCCATTGTATAATCGATATGATAGGGTCATTGGTGTTATTCTCGCCTCAATTTCATTAAAAACATTTTATGACCTCATACTCGACCTACGCATTGGCAAAACAAGCGAAGTTTTTCTGGTTGATGAAGAAGGTGTCTTCTTATCACCATCAAGGCTCGGTGGAAAAGTACTGCAGGAATACGGACACTATAAAGAAAAACCAAATCCGCATTCTGGCCAAGATAGCGTCTTGACCCATCTTGACTACCGTGGAGAAAAGGTTCTTTGTGCATACAAAAAATTTGATAGGCTAAACTGGTACCTTGTTTCAGAAATGGATGTCAATGAAGCCCTTGCCCCGGCGATCACATTAAAAAGAATTATGTTTTACAT
>Ga0111226_1020_pt1 | contig 19719 bp, 28 predicted proteins | sample DeeMarSWOR152_54_FD_80390 | JGI IMG/M metagenome (GOLD analysis project Ga0111226, IMG submission 80390) | candidate division TA06 bacterium DG_78 | reverse complement strand
GGGGTCAAATCTCGACATTCTACAAAGGAACACAATGAGTGTATGGCTTGTTCATCACTGCGTGATTGATTACATTGATAAAAAAAACGATTATGGTGATAATTTACTGAGGGAAAGTAAGATTTATAAATAAATAAAAAAGATTGTCCAAAGTGCAAAAGTAAAATTGAAATATATTGGTAACAATAATAATAGGAAAGAGTAATGGAGGATATTAAATACATACTGAGAAGATTAAGGAAAGAGTATCCTATTGAGGCTAAGGTAAAATATGAATTTTATATGGCTCATATTGCACAGCCAATACAGCAACTTGCTATGAAACAATATCCAGCTACGTTAAGATCAGTAGAGCGATATTTAGACCATATTTCTTTTAAAGTAAAACGCGGAATGAAGGCCGGGGATCTCTATAATGAAATCAAGCGTTTATCAGATAACTATTTACCAGAACACAAAACTAAAACCGACCTGCCTCACTGACGTGATTGATTACAGTGATAGATAAAACGATTACAATGATGATGCTGCGTCTGTGGAGTCAAAGCATCTCGACCCTGATGAAATATTTAAATTTCACGAGGGCAGGCAATGGACAAGCAAGTATTTTTTGATTATTAAATGAAACAAAAAGGGGCTAAAAAAAGGAAATTCTCTGCACCGGATATTATTTGGGCAACACCTCTTTATGAATTTTTGAGGCAATGTAATACCACTCGACTTAAAAAAACAATTTTGGATTGTGGCGCAGGTTCATCCGCTGACCGCCATCCCCCACTGTTTCTATTCTACCAATATGGGTATAAAACCTATGGCATTGAAATTGAGAAGATGGCACTAGCTCATGCGCATAGGTTCTGTAAAAAGAATGATATACCATTAAACATTATTCGAGGAGATATGCGCAGGATTCCTTTTAAAAATGAATTGTTCAGTTTTGTCTATTCTTATAATGCCATCATGTTTATGACTAAAGCGGATATTACAGTTGCCATGAGTGAAATACATAGAGTGTTAAAGCCACATGGACTGTGCTATGTGAATTTTCTATCTGTGGATGATCCTGATAGACGGCCCTTTCGTAGAACTGAGTTTACTCTTCTCCTGAGGAGCAAACGGTTTTCACACTACAAAGACAATGAAGCAGATATATATTTCAGAAATTTTGAAATCCTTCGCAAGGAGAAAAGGCTGATCGAAAAACTATATGATGGTAGGAAAATAACACGGGTATATATCGATTACATTGCGAAGAAAAAGCTAAAGAAATTTTGACAGATTTTTAACCATTTATATAATTGAATGGGGGCATGTTGGGTCAGGTCTTGAATTGCTAGTGATTTGGAATAAAATTTATTATATTGGATAAATCAACGAGATTTTTTCTTATTATTTTTTCACTGGCAATGCTTAATACCTTATATATACTCGTACGAGCATTTCTTCCTTCTATGAAGAAAAAGCGACAACGGATATTTAGTATTATTGGACTCGCAATTAGTCTTGGTTTTTTAATATTGATTTTTAGTCTGCGAAAATAATAGTTTGGAAATTGGTTCCTATGATGTTTACAAGTGAACACAAGCAATCACTCGGACCAAAGATTCTCATAATGACCGCACTCTCTTTTGCAAATGCGTATGGATGGTTAATGATTTACAGTGTAAATGGTAATTTGGTACGTCGTATTCTCTTGTTATCTTTTGCTATCATCTACCTCCTGAGGTTGTCTGCTACCCTATTCATTTTTCTGAAACGGAGAATGTCCTGGCAGGAAGCGACTCTCATTTCGACGGTGATGTCCATAATTATCATTGTATTACTCTATTATGGAGCACGACAACCCAGTCCTCTTAACGGAGTGGATATCATTGCGATTGTGTTGTATCTTTTCGGCTCATACCTTAACACATTTTCTGAATACCAGAGACATAGGTGGAAGAAAACATCACAAAACTGTGGTCATCTTTATACGAAAGGGTTATTCCGATTTTCTATGCACATAAATTATTTTGGCGATGTTATCCTGTTTACTGGATTTGCATTAGTCACGCATCATCTTGTATTGCTTCTCATTCCTTTTATGATGATGTTAAATTTTATTTTTGTTCTCATCCCATCCCTTGATGAGTATCTCGAAAATAAATACAGCACAGAATTTCAGGCATATGCCAGATGCACAAAGAAATTAATTCCTTTTATTTACTGAACAAAATTATAAATAATACAAACTTGAAATTTCCGTGATTTGGAGTAGAATGTATTACATTGATTAAATAAAGGTAGCCCTGATTCTTGAAATATGTAGCCCTGTTATTTCAATAAAATAACAGGATCCTCAAATTAGCAAGCATATTAGAATGTGAGCTAATTTGGGAGATGCTCAATTTTTCAATCTATGGGAGAAAAATTGGCAGGTAAAATTAGCAAGCAAAATTTGTGGAGGTAAATAAATGGACAACATAAAAATTGGTATTATAATCTGCCAGCGGTATAACACGTGTGCTGGTGGTAAATGCTTTAGAGCCTTTCGAAAAAGAGAGGGAGCATTTAGCATTTATAAAAAGCAGGATTTAGAGATTGTAGGATATACAACGTGCAATGGTTGCCCTGGAGGCAATATAGAATACGCACCTGAGGAAATGAAGAAGAATGGAGCAACAGTTATTCATTTTGCAACTGGAATGGTTGTTGGTTACCCACCATGCCCGTACATTTCTTTTTTTCGCGATTTTATCAAACAGAAATATAATATGGATGTCGTGGTGGGAACGCATCCAATCCCTCAAAAGTACTATATGTTGCACTCTAAACTCAAAACATGGAATACTCCAGAGTGGAAAGAACTCATTCAACCCACAATAGCTGATAAAAAGACGCGCCATACCTATGATTGAGAATTGAAGAGGTAGAAAATTTGTGGAAAGGAGAAGAATATATGAATAATGATGATTGGCGAGCATCCAATAGGGTTCGGCAAATACAAAAATCTGCGATCCATGAAATGACCAGATTATCCAAAGACATTGAGGACGTTGCGTTTTTATCGTGGGCAAAACCTACGTCTGGTACTCCGAAACATATTGGAAACGCTGCAATTACTGCAATCAAAAAAGGGCTTGTTGGCGGATATTCAGCGACGAGTGGATTACCAGAACTAAGAGAAGAAATTGCGAAGAAGCTTAGAAGAGATAATAACATACCTGCTGAAGCATCCGAGATCATAATCACGGTCGGTGCTATTGAAGGTCTGGCTGCTGCTCTCATGAGCGCTATCGACCCCGGAGACGAAGTGATTTTACCATCGCCAACATATTCCACTCATATTCGGCAAGTGCTCATTGCTTCTGGCACACCAATTTTTGTCCCGACCATTGAGGAAGAAGGATTTTCTCTGGATGTTGAGGGTGTGAGAAATGCAATAACGCCAAAAACAAAAGCGATTTTGTATTGTTCTCCATCGAATCCATCAGGCACGGTTTTTAATGCAACACAACTCCGCCAACTGGCTGACATTGCCCTAAAACATAATATCATGGTAATTACTGATGAAGCATATGAGTATTTTGTATATGATGAAAATAAACACTTCAGCATCGCTTCAATTCCAGAGATGAAAAAAAATACGATAAGTTGCTTTACTTTCACAAAAACCTATGCTATGACTGGTTGGAGAATTGGCTACGTGCACGCAGAAAAGAGCTTAATTCCTCAAATTGAAAAATCACATATTCCCTTTGCGATCTGTGCACCCGTAGTTTCGCAATATGCTGCACTTGCCGCGCTAACAGGTCCGCAGGAGTGTGTGGTAAAATTCCGGGAACACTATTTATCTACTCGAAATGTGATGTGCGAACGTTTAGCCAGACTCAATGAAATTTTTGAACATCAGAAACCACAAGGATCTTATCTCATGTTTCCCAAAATTTTGATTCCTGAAGGCAGGAACTCAGCGACGTTTTGTATAAAGCTTTTGAAAGATGCAAAAGTATCAACAACTCCTGGTGTTGCCTTTGGCCCTACTGGTGAAGGACATTTGAGATTGTCATTTTGTGTTCCTCACGATATGATCAATAAAGCATTTGATAGAATGGAGGCGTACTTCAAAAAATAGAGGTGGTGGAATCGAAAAAAGAGAAGCAGAACATGAGACAGTTGGGCGTGTGGGGTCACCTATTAATAGATTCTAATCATAACTAAATTTGTTAAGGCACTTTGGAACTAAAACCGACCTGTCGTAGATCTCATAGATGCTGCCGAAGGTCCTGCCGTAGGTCCTCGTAACGATAGGGGTAAGTGCTGGTGAGGGTCATAATTTCACTGCGTGATTGATTACGGCGATGAAAGAATATGATTACCCCGACAAAAAGATCGGGACACTCAAATTCTCAACCACATCGGAGATGTGGGAGAATTTGGTGCAGTCTGTTCATGGAGAAAACTGCATGCTCAATTTTCCAATCACATCGAAGATGTGAGGAAAATTCGCAACGGCTGATATAAGGCTCTGAGAAGGCGAAAAAGAGGCACAATCCACTCTAAAACCTTTTACTGATTTCATCGAGAAGCAATGACGGGTTAAACCGCCATTTTTCTTTTATCACCAATCTTTCTTCTCTTTCTGCTTCTGTTTCCGTTCTTTCTTTGATAACTTTTTTTTCTTAGTTTTTGCTTTCTTTTTCTCTCTATCACGTGGTTGTTTTGGCATAATTTTTCCCTTTCAATTTTCCACCAATTCTGATAAATATATATCCATCTTCGTTCTAAAGTCAAGTGTATCTTCAATGACCTGCAATAAAATTCGTGTATTCAGTTGTAGAAGAAATTGTGTTGCCGTTGACATACACCTTCATGTATATATAATAATAAGTAGGTTAATGCTAAATTAACCGGAGGAGGTAAAAAAATCCATTTGTATCATCACATTCGAAAAAGGCAAGTGTAGTGATTATGTAGAAAAAGTAGGTTATTGCAGTCCTAAAAGTGATATCAGTATTAGACTTGGATCATGTTGAGAACTCAAGTTCCAGAGGAGCATAACCTTCTCATAGTATGGCTAATATGATTGCAATAAAGGGGGCTAATCATGACAGAACTTAAAGAACTTGTTACATATATTGTCAAAGCGTTAGTGGACAATCAGGACAAAGTTACAGTAGCAGAAATTGCTGGCGATAGGAGCGTTATATATGAGGTTAGAGTCGGTGAAGGTGATATGGGTAAAGTGATCGGTAAAGAAGGAAGAACAGCACAAGCTGTTAGAACAATCATTACCGCTGCGGCGATGAAACTGGGAAAACGCACGGTGATTGAGATCCTCGAATAACGAAGCACTGGGTTTTTTGGCTTTTCCGTTTTATGTTGCATGAGTGGATGAGGATAGTGTGTAAATAACACATAACAATTAAAAAGGGGAGTAATGTACTCCCCTTTTTGTGTGTGCTATGAGGTCAGGTCTTGAATTAAATACATAGGAATGTATGGTACAAAACCGCCCTGCCGTTGGTCCTCGTAAGGATCAGGGGAAGGGGCCATAGTTTGTAGAGCTCATGTGTTCTGATGGAAGCATCTTTGTTCAGTTATCTATCAACCTCCACGCTTATTTTTCCACTATTTTTTTCCAGAGAGGATATTCTGTTGCATCTATATCAGTAGGCTCTTCTCCCTCGATTGCAATCTCTTTCATGTACGGTACAAAAGAGAATATCCCTCTCGGCTCCCATTTATCATTTACCTTCTCAACACCTCCAGCCCATTTCCAATCAATTTTCTTAAGAGGAACCCATTCGTTTTCCTCGCCGTGTGGCTTAAACATCAGGTATAAATCAAAAGACATGATAACACGGAATAAAGTAAGGTTTTCAGCAAAAATACTCGTTGGTATAGCTGGTGCGTCATAAAAACTATTGTTTACTGCACACGGATAGACTATGTCGAGCCCTGTTTCACAATTTTTTTCTATAGGTGGTGTAACGAACGTCACGCCATTCTCATCCCAGCGTATAAATTGGCAATTCTCAATTATCTGTACCCATTGTGTGTTTCCCGGTATATCAGATTCTGACTCACAACAAAAGAGAATACCATTGTATTCTAATCCTTCAACTACCTCTCTTTCACCTAACTCTCCTCCATACCCAGGTTCGATTCTATTCGAATCAGGCCACTGATCGCGTAACTCAGGATCACCGCCTGTTATTATTCCAAAATGATTAGCGTCTCTACTGTCCCACGCTACTGCATATTCTGGTTTTCGAATTGTGAACGCAACGTCTTTAGAATATGCCTCACCATCAACGGTTGTCGTATAGGTAACCGTACCTTCCTTTCCTTTGAACCAATAAAACCCAATTTCCGATTGCCGTAAATCTTCACCCTGCAAGGGAATCACTTCTGATTGTGTATGATCTTCAGCCACTTTGAATTTTTTAATGTAATTTGTGTTACTATTACCATCAATGACCCATTCACCTCTCTTCGGGTTTTTCTCTTCTGGATATACGACTCCCCTGAGTTCAACCTTCTCACCAACAACTACGTTTTTTAATCTCTCATTATCGTCAACATCTTCCCAACTGCCGTTCACGTTTCTCTGCATACATAGAATCACTACATCTGTTTCTCCAAATGACCAGGTAACACGATACGTAACATCCCCAGGTATGTTCTCTGGGTCATAGGGCGCTTGGTTCATTGATGCAGGAAGGTCTGAGAGGGTCATTTTCAATGGTGGTGCTCCGGTTTGCGTCTTTGTAGACCATTCGCGCTCTCCTTTCATTCGACCGTCATCAGGAATCTGAAACCGAATGGCAAGTTTACATATATTGAGATCTTTCTCAGTGGATTCATACAGACAGTCTGAACCTCTCATTCTTCCGGGGATCGTTACTCCAGAACCACCAGCAAAAAACTCATAATAATCACAAAAACTATTTCTGTCAGGAATTCCTGGGATGTCTTTCAGTAACTCCATCTGCTCAATCCCTGGAATCATCGTAGCTAACCTTCGAATATACAGTTGAGCACGGGCTTGTGAATTCGGATCACCACTGAGGGTAAATATCCCATTGCCAATGTACTCTGCTGCCAAAGGCGGACAGGTTCCCTTGCTCTTATCAACAAGGGACTCTGCATAGGTATACTGAACTACCATTGATTGGGGATTGTAAATTGGAAAGGGATAAAAAGAAGATTTACCTTTCACCTCCTTGGTATGGGTGCGGTCCAGCTGCATACAACCGTTGATATTGAACGTCATATGCCCCTTGTTAATCGTATTCCCCTGATCAATATCCCAATCCACAGAGACTTGAACACTCGTTGAGAGCACTTCCTCGGGTTCTGAGCCTTTTCCATAGAGTGGATGAACCACTGATAAAGCAGGAATCACACAAAAACAGAAAATGATAGCGCTCTGTAATGTGGATGGTCTCCAATGCAAAAATGTAACATTCATGTTCGCCTCCCTATTTTGAGATAAATTATGTTTCTTTCGCATGTAAAAGTATACAGAAACATTATTGAAATTCAAGTCGATTGGAACAAAACAGCCCTGCCATATTATGTTGATGCGAACTAAAACCGACCTGTCGTAGATTCACTGCGTGATTGATTACACCAATAGAAAAAAACGATTACGGTGTACGGTGATAGAATAGAGATATGAGGTCAAATCTAAGCATTTTACATCACCAGGAAGGATACGAGGATTGACATTGTGTTGAATTTAAAATATAGTGTATTGTTTTAAATATGATAACGAAGTTGCACCTTAGATTATGAACAAAAAGGAGGTGATAGCTATGGCAAAAGTCATTGAGTTCCATTTTACAGAAAACGGCAGATTACCTAAAATCGGTTCTGAGCAGGTGGAAGGTTTTAAGAAAAAATTTTCAGAGATCCTCAAAGAATATCCGGATGTCAAGTACAATGGTACCTACGTGAATGAGGAAGGCATGGGGATTTGTGATTGGGAAGCACCTAATGCAGACGTGGTGAAGGAGATTGTTACAAAGGCATTGGGAGCTCCACCCGCCGATCCAATCATTGTTGTAAACCGAGTCATGTAGGCAAGTAATTTAAGGTTTATACTGTCTGGGGGCATATAGGGTCAGGTTATCTCAATCCGCCACAATTTTTGGCGGATTCGATACCAATGGTTTGACTTTGAGGGCCATGGGGTCAAATTTCTACGTTGAGCATAAGGCAAAAGACGATAAAATGAGTGTATGGCTTGTTTGTGGAGGGAGAAGTAAGATTTATAATTAAATAAAGGAGAAATCAAGATGCAAACTGATGTGGAACGGATTGCAGAAGGCCTTGCTGCAGCATGGTCGTCTGCCGACGTGGAGAAGATAGCTTCCTTCTTCACGGATGACTGTATGTTTGAGGATGTTTGTGTGGGGGACGTCTGCCATGGAAAAGAGGCGTTAAAGGACCGCGCGCGGACCATCTTCGCCAGTATCCCCGATTTGAAATTAGAGATCAAATCCCTCTTCGCCAATGGCGATTGGGTGGGTTGTGAGTGGATCGAGACAGGCACGCAGAATAGCAAGAGATTCTCGGTGCGGGGTGCGTCGATCGTCGAATTGCGTGAAGGTAAGATCAATCGAGAATCTATCTATTGCCATTTTGATGGTGCAACCTGGTTTGATGACTAGAGGTCTACCCACGGTACAAAACCGACCTGTCGTAGTTTCACAACGTGATTGATTACGTCGACAGGAAAAACGATTGCGGTGATAGATATAACGATTTCGGCGCGTAAGGTCAGGTCTTGAAATTTCAGGATTAAAAACTATTTATTATGAAAAAAGTTTTTGTGAACAGAATTGAAGAAATGAGATATCTGAACCAGGCTTTGAAGAATGATGGTATGGAAAAAGGGGCACAAATGAATATCGACATATGCACAATTGTGCATATGCACATATATCGATATAGGAATCTGGTGAAACAGGGTTTGAATTTCTAGTGATTTGGAATAAAATTTATTGTATTGGTTAAATAAATGAAGAAGTCAAAATACGGTCCTTGTGGTCTTTATTGTGCTTCATGCGGAGAGCCAACATGCGATGGCTGTCGTAGCACCGAGGTCCATGATTGGGCAAAGCAATGTAAGTTCAGACAATGTGCTCAGAAAAGGCATATTGATTTTTGTTGCTTTTGCAGCGATTATCCATGCACAGAACTTCATGAATTTATGAATGATCAATGGCCACACCATTGGACCATGAAGTCCAATCTTGAATACATCAAGAAAAATGGCAAAGAAAAGTGGCTACAGTTCCAGAAGCAGGAATGGTCATGTAAAAATTGTGGTGCTGAGATAAAGTGGTACCAGAAGATGTGTAGTTGTGGGCAACAACTTAACGCATGGGATTTACCAGCAGCTGGGTAATGGGATTAATATGTCAGTGGGCTCACCTATGAAAAAATTATTCCTTACGGAATTCGATATCAGGATAACGACACATGATTACAATGGTAAATTCATCCAAGTGTATGTTATGGAGTCAGGTCTTGCAATTGCAGAATTGGGTAGGCTTTTTATGTATTGACATGCTGTATAATACAAACACTATTAAACAAGATTTGATTACACAAAAATAAATCTGGTCATGGGGTCAAATCTTGAATAGTGAATAGATGCGGGGTTAAGTTATAACCTCTGACCCCCACCAACTGGTGAACATCCCGATTCAATCAGGAAAATTTGACACCTGCTACAGCAGGATATCTTGATTTTCTAATCACTGCTACTATACTATAATACAGTAATTATAAATGATACCCGTGATACTCGTATAGAGGAGGAGAAATGAATAAGATTTTTTGTCGTTTTGTCTTTTCGGTAATTTACCTTTTCTCTATAGGAACTTTGTCCCTATACGCTCAGACTCCAGAAATTGCGAATATTTTTCCCAATCATGGAATAAATAATGAACAGACGGTCACTGTTCACATTTATGGCGATCAGCTTTTCGATCTTCCAACATTAACAGTGAAACTTCTAAAATCTGGCTACCTGGATATCATTGCTGATTCTAATAATGTCGTATCACAATCTCGGAATACCTGATGTTGCCAATGCATTCTACCCAAGTATCTTGGGTGCAGTGCTCATCGGAATCGCAATTGCTTTGTTTATTGAATACACACACAAACCGACTGGTATTGTCGGACTAGGTTTAGGAGGAGCAGTATCCATAAATCTATGTGGGGCAGTAATTCTGTTATTCTGGCTTGTGAGTGGCAGGCTCCACATCCCTCTACGCGGACATATTATTCTATGGGCTTTAGCTCTGATTTTAATCGTAATAAGTTGTTTTGAATTAATTAATTACCGGAAAAGACGAAACCCAAAAGACGAGCTGCTGTGTTAGGGATTATGTTAGCGTTTTGTATATAATTAGACAACTAAGTTCACCTATTCTCCCTTTTTATCTGAAACTAAAATTCGACTACACGAGGAGGTATTGTGAAGATTGAAAAATCCATAAGTTGTATAGTGATAGCCTTGTTATTACAGTGTACCTATGGTGTGCACTATTACGATTATCATGACTATGAGCTCGAGCAGCCGATAGTAATAAGCGAACGCATAGGTGAAACGATCGACCCTGAAGAGCGGGAACAGTATGATTTATTTCCGGGGATAGAAAATTTTACATCTGCTACATTCTATGTTCCTTCTACAATCGGATATGCAGTTGAGATTGTAATTGAGGATAAAAAATATATTTCGGTGAATAGAGAACCTATGGCAGTTGAGATACTGTGTGATTTTTTTGAAAAGTATGAATATACGGAAAAGTTTAGGGAAGAATTCGAAACAGAATGGGCTGTTGTGACACACGATGATATTGGATTTCCCATAACACAGGATGAAATAGATGCTATGAGGCATCCAACCAGAGTTCTTTTACTCGGCGCGACAGGCGGCTGTCTCTTAGGCATCATTCCTGGCGCACTGATCGGCTTGGCGATTGGTTTCTCAGTAGAACACTTTGGTGAACTCGCAGTGGTGTACGCCGGGCCGGGTGCACTCATCGGCGGTGGACTATTAGCCGTGATAGGTGCGTCTACTGCTCGATCAATCGATAAAAATAATGCCCTTGAAGATATCAAGGAATCGAGAAGGCTACGCGAGATTAAGTAGTGTCTCATACGATACCCATATAGACCCTTGACAAAGTTCTTTATTTGGTTATAATATATTTAAGTTAAATAGTTTGTTGGAGGATTTTGTAGAATATTCATATTCTCAACCCATCTAATAAATAAAAGTTTAACTTGAAAGGAGAAATTGTATGCCAAGCTATGGAATGGTAAAATGGTTTGATGGCAGAAAAGGCTTTGGCTTCATCGAAAAAGAAGATGGCAGTGGTGATGTATTTGTCCACTTTACAGATCTTGTCGGTGATGGCTATCGTTCGCTACAAGAAGGCGACAAGGTCAAGTTCGAAATTACGAACTCCCCTAAAGGGGAAAAAGCCTCACAAGTCGAACGTGTATTGTAATATGCACGACGCATAACAAAAAGCCCCCATACGGGGGCTTTTTTTATTGCGTTATCTTTATTAATTTCTGTCGATAATCGTTCTTACCGGCTTTTAAAATAGAGTAGTAGTTACCTTCGGGCAATCGTCTGCCCTGGGTATCCGTGCCATTCCAGGCTACTGTAAACTTCCCCTTTGGTTGTGTTGTATTCACCAATTTTCTCACCTGTCTGCCTGACTGATCATAGATAGATAAATGCACATGTGCTGGTGAATTCAAGGTATATCGTATGTACGCTCTATCTTTGAATGGATTAGGAAACACAGCGAGCGCTACGACACTATCGATTTCTCTCTCACCCATACCCACGAGTTGTTGTCCTCCTGAAAAAATTACGAGTGGCAAATCTGTCGAAGGTATACCGAGTGCATTGATGATTGCAGTTCGTTCTGAGGATGTGAAATCGGCAGTGAAATAGCCCTGTAAATCCATCGAGGTCGACTGGAGCAATGCACTGGCTGCACAATATCCTGCCTCAAGGAGTTGATACCGACTCGCTGTAGCCGCACAGTACACAAAATAATTGGGCGCAGTCTGTGGTATACGCGGTACTGCAGACCTCAAGTCTGGTCTCCGGTCTCCGTCTGTTACCCTTTCAATCCGATGATCTCTGGTTGTCGGTTGTCCTGACGGCAGACGCATGTGATAGCGTTCAACACCTACAGAACGCACAATATAAATACGACCTGTCAAATAATAACTCGCAATAGCCGAAGCCGCAGTGATTCCAGCACGACCATTTGATGTCGTGTGCGGTGTATTGCCGTATGACGCCCAGGCAAGTTGAGATATTTCATCTAAACTCAATTCTGTATCTATGAACTGGCTACCATAACGAAGATCAGCTAACCCGTTTTCTAACAATATGGATCCATCAGTTGAAGGAGCTGGCAAACTCCCATCAGAAGAAACAGCAACACACTCCGAAGTGATACCACTAACCGTTCCCATGAAACCATAGCAATTGACCATCTGAATACTCAGGTCTGGATTCCAGGTATTGGTGGCATTGGTTCGAGCACTCTCTTTTGGACAGCACGAAGGTTGATTGCTCGTGTCTGTCCAAAAGGATGTTGCAGCAAGGTGTCCATAATGGAGGGCAGTACCAGCATCCTCTGAAAGATCACTTGCCACGCCCACCTCGAAGGCGAGGTTCGCTTCTGACATGTGGTTCCCTGAAAGATGCACTATGATATCATGTAATACTGAATCATAACGGTATACATTATCAGGCAAGGCAACATAAATGATGCGGTTTGAACCAATCATCGGTGCCTTAGAAGCCGCCCAGAGAACATTTGCCAGTATTTGGTCAGAGAGGGCTCCGCTATAGCCACTATGGTATGACTTACGGCTATTGAGAATAATCTCAGACGAAAAGGTATTCACCTGCGGTTCTGGTAAAGCTCTGAATTTTTCGAGTAAAGGTAATTTTTTGCTAAGGCTGCGATTAAATAAAGCACTGGCTCCGCCAACAAATAAGAATTTAATAAATTCTCTTCGGTTCATAGTTCCTCCGTTGTTCAACTATAACCATTATTGATACAGTGTCAATTATATGAATTTTTGAACCTCGTCGCAATTGGCATTTGTATACCCTGCTTCCGGCTGAAGACAATCGAATATGCTTAAAAACACTACGTCTTGAAATGCAGGTGATTTGGAGTAGAATTTATTATAAATAAGGTAGTCTTGATCTTTCTACAATGGGGTGAAATATGAATCAAAAAAATATTGTTGATGTTGCTCTTACGTTTATTGAAAAAATCAACCATCGAAATTTTGATGGCTTATTGAAGATAATGTCACTCGATCACAAGGCTATTGATGAAGCAGGAGGAGTGACTGCAGGTAGTGAAAAAGCTGTGAAAATAATCGCTGATTATATAACGCAACGGCCCAATTTTCAAATTCATATCAATGATGTATACTTCAAGAATGACATTGTCATAATAATTGGCAGGACAACAGGTTCGTGTGCTGAAACGTCCTATGATACGGAGATAAAAGATAAATTAATATATGTACTCAAGGTTGAGAACGAAAAAGTAACTGAGTTTCGATACGCACTTAAATATGATGATAAAACAACAAGTGACCTTGATATTGCCTCAGCAATAAAAATTACTGAATAATCGAAAATGAAATTACTTATCCGTTGGGTAATCGTCGCTTTTTCACTGTTTGTGGCGGCATGGCTCGTGCCTGGCATCCGCGTCAGCGGAAATGCCTGGATTGTCTATGCAGTAATGGCGATCATTCTGGGACTCATTAATGCGATTATACGGCCAATACTCAAATTCCTCAGCTGTGGGCTTATCATCATCACCCTGGGCTTGTTCGTTCTGGTAATTAACGGACTCACCCTATGGCTTGCTTCGGCGATCGCGGTAAACTGGTTCCATGTCGGTTTTCACGTTGATGGCTTCTGGTCTGCTTTTTTTGGTGCGCTCATCGTGAGCATTGTCTCTGTTATCCTTTCAGCACTGGTCAAGAAGGAAGAAATTTCAAAACATTAAAACAGGAAAAAATTTTTCTGGATTGACAGTCAGTTAATTTTGTTTAAAGTTATATATAATAATGAAAAAAATATTCACAGTGCTGTTATTGTGTACAGCGGTATTCATTGCCTGTCTTGAGAAAGATACAGTCGCTCCTCTTGTTGAACGAACGGTTCCTGCGGACGGAACAATTAATGTTGGTGTTAATACAAAAATATGAGTCATCTTTATGGAGTCGATGGATGCATCGACTGTACAGGCGAACTACGAAAATACACAACCTTTAGGTACAGTACAGCTTTCTTCTGATAGCTTCACTACTGTCGTGAGGATGGCGAGTGCAGAGGTGAGCAATGAGAACAAAACACATACCTTTTGGCCAATCATGGATTTGGATACAAACACGACCTATCAAATAAAAGTTACAACTGGTGTACAAGATGTTGCGGGCAACGCTATGGAGCGTGAACATTATTCATATTTTACCACACAGTAATTATGAAAAATAAAATAACCAAACCTATTGAGAAAATGATGCTCACAGTAATCGGCACTAAGGCTGCGCTCTGGTCAGAATTCCGCACATACCTTGCCACCCACTACGATCATGAACCTAATCTAAGTATTGGAAAAAAAGAGCATGACTGGACCATACGATATCGTAAGAGCGGTAAGACTCTCGTCACGTTGTCACCCGAGAAAAATGGATTTTGTGTTCTGGTCGTGCTCGGCAAAGATGAAGTTACAAGAGCAGTAGAAGCAGATTTGAACCCGTATGTGAAACATATATTTGAAACTGCGAAACAGTACCATGACGGACGCTGGCTCTGGATTAGACCGAGAAATAAAAAAGACATAGAATCTATAAAAACTCTGCTTCGTGTGAAAAAGAGGCCAAAAATGACATCCGAAAAATAATGAATCGTTAACGATGAACCGCGGAATTAACAGGACGTCATCAAAAATTTGGAGGACGATACAGTGTCATATACATGGATGATTAGAGTAGTACTTATCATAGGATTATTCATCTACTTACTACTCTCACGAACAATACTTCGAGAACGAAAGAAATACCACACAGTACTCGAAAGTGGTCCGCTTAACGTTGTATTCATTATCATATACAACGCGCTCTGTTATCTCGCAGTGGGAATTCGATCAAATCCTCATGTGATAAAGAAACCTTACGTATTTGAAACCTCGTTGGTAGCAAACTGGTATTCCATTATGGGACAGATATTATTTGTTGGCAGTGCCTTTTTGCTGATATATGCTGTCATTAAACGGAAAGCAATCGGTGCTCAAGATACGGGTGGTAAATTACTCACCTCTGGTATCTACTCGTTCACCAGGCATCCCATATACTTAGGAATTGTACTCATCTCACTCGGTATCGCCATTGTGCGCATAAATGTTGATGGTATGATTGTATTTCCGCTTGTATTCTTTGCCAATTTCATCCAGGCAAAATTTGAGGAAATATATGATGTTGGAGTGAGATTTAAAGATGAATATCACCAGTACACAAAACGAACACGTATGTTCGGCCCTCTATGGTTTTGGATAGTGATAGTACTGCTCCTCACCGCGCCTTTAATCATTTCTTTCACACAGGGATGACGTGAAATCTATGAATCACAACGAATCAGTTAAGATTGTCGATATTATTCATAAACCCAGGTATCAAAGGTTGCTCGTTCGATGTATTTTCCACGTGAAAAAAGAAATTCCGCTCATAAGAGTGTATCAGAGAAATAGCGAGCGGGTCGCCTATCTCAAATCTGCAATTCGGCAAGGATTTCACATGAAAATTCTCTTCTGGAAAGGAAATCATGTCGGAATGATCGAGTATGGACCTCCGAAAGCAGCCGCCTTGCCAATCACTGGAAAAAATATCATCGTTATGAATTGTATCTGGGTACATGCAAAGGCGCAAGGCAATAACTTTGGCAAGCTGCTCATGAATGACATGATTAACAGTGAAAAGCATGCGTCGGGGTTTGCAACAATCGGGTTAGAAAATTACTGGATGATGTGGCTTCAAAAACAACACATGGAAAAACTCGGTTTCAAATCGATAAAATCGCTAAAATTAAAACACAAGACGTACAAAAGAGGACACTGTTTCACCATTCACTTGGTGTGGCTACCGACTAGCAAAAACGCACAATCACCTGACTGGGATGAATCTGAGTTACTCAATGGTGTGGATTTTTGTAACAGCCATCCATTGTACTGGGGAAGATATGGGTGCATGAAATCCGGATTACGCCAAATTTATGTAAAATGCTAACATTAGCGTGGTTGAGATATGGCTCATGTATATGATGTATTAATTAGCGGTGCAGGACCTGCTGGCAGTATCGCTGCATTGCATTTAGGAAGATTAGGGTATGAGGTTCTCTTGGTTGATTCTGCGTCTTTTCCTCGTGACAAAGTGTGCGGCGATGTACTTGGCCCAGCTGGTCTGAATCTCCTCAGAGAGTTACACATTTATGAGCGAGCGATCACCGAGCAGGCATATCCAGTTCACAGAGCACGTTTGTGCGGACCGTTTGGAACCTCAGTATCTGTCCAGTTTGAATTTCAATCACAGCTGCCTGAAATTGTGGTTATGCCACGTGAAGTATTTGATAACCAATTGGTTTGTGCGGCCGAATCAGCCGGCGTACAACGATGTACAGGACGGGTGTGTGGATTACACCTCAACAATCACGGTGTCCGTGTGAGAGTACGCGAGGGGAAAACATATCATGAGTACCAGACACGCGCTGTGATTGGCGCTGACGGCGCGGGGTCAATGATTGCGCGTCAGTTGGGTCCTCTTCCCTGGCAGCACCGGGCGATTGCCATGCGGGGATACCTTACTGGAATTAGCCTAAAGCCTCATACGGTCGAAGTATATCTTTTTCCTCAGTTGTGGCCAGGATACGCGTGGTTATTCCCACTTAGCTCAGACACTGCAAATGTTGGACTGGGCATGGATACCTGTCAGTATAAACAATCTCAGTATACATTACACGGACTGCTTGAACAGTTCCTCAATCATTCACAGATCAAGGCTCGCATCTCAAAAAAATCTACTCTCTGTCAAACCCGGGCATGGCCTGTCAACCTAGGTCCACCAGTATGGCATCGTTTGGTTGGAAATCGATGTGTACTCATAGGAGATGCTGCTGGGCTGGCGAATCCGATGACCGGAGGAGGCATCATCAATGCAATGTTTTCTGGTAAAATTGCTGCAAACGTATTAGCCGAACAATTACCTCAGGATAGATTATCAGCTGTCCAGCTACAGGAGTATGTACGACAGGTCAAGAAATTATTCAGTAGAGAATTGAAGTTCTCAAGGGCACTGACACGGATAGTAGGGATGTCACCCTATTTCGCAGAACGTTTTATTCAGAGTGCACGCTGGACATATAGTCTCTTCAATCATATCTATCACGATATACACATTAAACTGCTAAAGGAGGACAGAAATATTTGAAATAATTGCACCACTCTATTGAGAGACAAAACCTCCATCACTTGATTTTATCCTCAAGATGTTATATACTTATACGAGGAGGTTACTATGCCATTTCTCGAGATAAGTATGTGGCAGGGTTTTGAAGACCACAAAAAAGAAAAGCTCATAAGCGAATTGACTGATGTGGTCATGAGAATCGTTGAGTGTCCTAAAGAAGCCGTACACATCATCATACGCGAAGAATCGCGTGAAAACTGGGCGAGTGGTGGAGTCCAACACTCGAAAAAGTTTAAAAAGGAAAGTTAGGTACACATAACTGAGTACAGAAGGTAAAAATAATTTATATCGATGATTAAAGTCGAAGACCTCGCCAAGAATTTTAACGGACTCTGGGCAGTAGATGGTATTTCATTTGAAGTCAATGAAGGAGAAATTTTTGGGTTCTTAGGACCTAATGGTGCCGGTAAAACCACAACTATTAGAATACTCTGTACGCTCTTGCAGCCGTCGCGAGGCCAAGCATGGATTTCTGGTTTTGATGTACTCAAGGCTGCGAAAGAAGTACGTCGTTCCATCGGTATCATTTTTCAGGACCCGAGCCTTGACGACCGTTTGACCGCGTATGAGAATTTAAAATTCCATGCGATAATCTATAAGGTTCCAAGAAAAGAAAGGAGCGCGCGCATTGATCAGGTGCTGGAGATGGCTGAACTCAAAGATCGGCGGAATAGTTTGGTGCGCTATTTCTCAGGTGGCATGAAACGACGATTAGAGATTGCGCGTGGACTACTACATGAACCTAAGGTGTTGTTTTTAGACGAACCGACCTTGGGTTTGGATCCCCAGACCAGGAACCGGATTTGGGATTATCTCCATACGTTACGCAGCACCAAAAATATCACTTTGTTTCTCACTACCCATTACATGGATGAGGCTGAGAACTGTAATAGAATTGCAGTAATTGATTACGGTAAAATCATTGCCCTAGACACACCGAACAATTTAAAGCGGATGGTAAAAGGCGATGTCATAACCGTACGTACCGAAAATGACGACCTGGCGCAAAAAGAGCTTGGTGAAAAGTATCAAGTTACAGTCCAGTGCGACTCCTCAGGTCTTCATTTTGAAATGGAAAACGGTGAAGAGTTCGTTCCTAAATTATTAAAGCATGCCGAAATTCCGATTACTGCAGTCAGTGTACGACGTCCGACCCTCGACGATGTTTTTCTTAAACTAACGGGTCGAGAAATTCGGTCTGAGATTGCCTCGGACAAAGACCAGTTACGACTCCGAGTGCGGCGTATACGCGGGATGACCTGATGGATTGGAGCACCATCTATATAATCTGGCTACGTGACATAATCCGCTATGTACGTCAGAGAAGTCGGCTCTACTCCTCTTTTGCCCGACCCATTCTCTGGTTATTTATCTTGGGTATGGGTCTGCGTCCATCGTTTCAGGCAATTCAGGGTTTTAATTACACCCAATATATCTTTCCGGGCATTATTGCCATGACCCTCATTTTCACTTCAATCCAATCAGCAATCTCCATTATCTGGGATCGGGAATTTGGATTCCTCAAAGAGATCCTGGTAGCACCTGTGCCACGTACTGCCATTGCTCTGGGTAAAGCTTTTGCGGGCAGTACCCTATCAATAATACAGGGAACAGTAATGTTACTTTTTGCACCGCTAGTCAAAGTGCCGATTGTCTGGCATCAAATTTTACTTCTGATTCCCGCGATGTTCTTGATCTCTTTTGCCTTGACCGGCATTGGAATTATCATTGCCAGCCGCATGACCTCATTCGAAGGTTTCGGCACCATTATGAACTTCTTAGTTATGCCGATGTTCTTTTTGAGTGGAGCAATGTTTCCAGTTTCTGGCTTACCTGCTTGGCTTAAGACCATAATTTATATCAACCCTTTATCATACGGAGTGGACCTCCTACGCAGGATTTTACTCGGCATTTCCACTTTTCCGATAATCGTCGATTGTGGCTTTTTGTTAGCCTTTAGCACAGTTGTGATATTTCTCGCGATTTTATTTTTCAATCGCGGTGCGTATTAGGCATTTTTAATTTTGGTGGATGTAGGAAAAATTGGTGAGGTGAATATGAAGAAATTAGATAGTATACTATTATACATGATGATTGTGCTACTTTTTATGAGTACCATTGGTT